>Ga0105044_10000063_pt1 | contig 104686 bp, 81 predicted proteins | sample MAT01_FD_78092 | JGI IMG/M metagenome (GOLD analysis project Ga0105044, IMG submission 78092) | Freshwater microbial communities from Lake Fryxell liftoff mats and glacier meltwater in Antarctica - MAT-01 | ecosystem: Environmental > Aquatic > Freshwater > Ice > Liftoff microbial mat | place...
CCGTTTCCTGTGAGCAACCAATTGGTGTTGTTATCGCTCCACGAAGGAAGTCCACCCACCACCGACAGAACTTGTCCGTTCGTTCCAGGCGTCAGCCAAGACTGAGAATTCACAGAACCCGCAACAGTACTCAGCAGCAACGAGCCCGAAGTCCCAACCGTACCAGGCCACACGAGCGTCCATCCAGAAACCAGCCCGGCCGGCGCTCTTTGGATGATGTAGTTTGAATTGTTGTAGAGATTCATCTCTACCGTACGCACTGGGTCTTGTGCTTGCATGCGAACAGCACATAGTCCGAGCATGAAGCACAGAATAGTGCTCCAGAACTTCGAACGATGGTAGAACGCAAGCGTCATTAACAAATCCTTGTACCCGAGTGTGGTCGTCAGGAGCGAGCCAGTTGCTCGATCCTGACGACCGGGGACAGCGTCCCCGGTACGTTTTCTTCGGCTGCTCCGATTATGGAGTTCCGTTTGCGAACCAGCAGATGCGCTCTGTACCATCGCAAGGCACAGTGGTTGCCCAGTTGATGTTAAGACCAGCGATACTTGTGATATACACGATAAGACCATTGGCAGAGTTACCCGAGACAACGGCCTCTGTTACTGCTGTAAGACCCGTTACCGGGATCGCACCAGTCGTTGCAGCGGCCACAGGCGTAACAAAACCGGACTTGATCGTCAAGCCTTGAATTGTTTGCCATGTGGCCGGAAGACCGGCACCAGCAGAGATCAATACCTGACCGGTTGTTCCTTGGCCAGTAGAGATAACGAAGTTGCCCGCAGCACCGATCTCAGGGATCGTCACTGTGTTCGCCGATGTACCACCGTTTACAATCCTGGAACCAAAAGCACCATTATTGATCGTGAACGAACCTGCGTTTGCCACACCGCCACCGCTACCAACTGTCACATCACCACCAGCGATCGTGAACTTTGGATCGGACGCGATTGTGTTCGCATCTGTGAAGTAGGCGATCTGACCTGCAGCTCCAGCACCGTCGAGCAACGATCCTGAGATCGGTACCCACGTCATTTCAACGTTGGCACCGGTTGCACCCTTTGTAGCCAACAGGAAACCCGTGCCACTTGGTAGAATAGCTGTTGTGCTGTTAGGCCACGCTGCCGAGTAGGTACCTGCGGTACCCACCGAACTCATGGTCTGTTCGACGTTGTTCGCACCATTGACCAATTGTAACCTGGTTGTACGAACTGGAAGCTGTGCTTGTGCTTCCGTTACCACTGCAAGAAGGGCAACTGCTACTGTTGCGCCCTTCAGAAGACTAGAGAACTTCATGGAAGTACCCTTACAAAAAATGGAGGGAAAGAAAACTGAAAATGAACTGACATTCTGACTTGATCTCTTCGTGAAGCACCTTTTACCAAAGGATCACGAAGTGCGAACAGGCAACTTCACTGCGTCATGGATTCTTCACCATCCAATTGATCGCCTCTCCCGGATTGAGTCCACCAGGAAAGTTGATCGTGAAGGAGGTGAGGGTTCGTGAACCATTGACGACGAACGGCGTAACAGACACACTCTGCGAGGCCTCGGGCGTAACGACGATAGATGCTTGCGGATCGAGCTGCAGTCCGGACGAGAGCGTTACCACAACGTTGTACTGTACTGCGGAGGTTTGGTTGGTGTACCTACCCGCCGCAATGCCCAACAACGACAGTAATGACTCTCGACTTCTCTTGCTGATCGTTCCGGCACCATCGGCTACCATGATTCCATCCGTTGACGCTACCGGAGTCGAGCTCGGAGCTCCGGCGAGGGATGTCATGGATACGATTCCTGTACCTTGCGCTACGGTCACACGAGTTGTGCCATTCGTAGCGAGTCTAAAATCGTTTGCATCTGTAGTACCCAAGTAATCCGTTGAGGCGATACCGGTGTTGCCGGTACGTGACCAAAACGGGGAATCTTGAGATGCTAACCATTGAGGTGTTCCGCCACGAATGACGAAAACACTACTCTCTAAACCAGGCGCGAGCGGAGTTGCCACATTCGACGCGTTGCCTACCAGCACATATCCGCTTTGCAAGGGCATCTGCGGAAGGAGCGTGAAGACCACGTTGTTCGAAAAATTGGCAGGACCGGTAACGGCGAGCGTACCGGCGAATGTTGCAGTTGTTGTTGTACTAGAAGTGAAAGTGGGTGTAGTTACCGTCACGCCGAGGTCTGTGACCGACATGGCAGTACTCCACTTCGGTGTAGCCCCGCCGCCTTGCGAGACCATCACACTACCGAGCGTTCCGGCGTTACCATTCATGCGGAGTTCGAATGCAGGACCAGCGATATTCACCGGACCTCGCAGATCGATCGCACCATTCGTTCCGTCTAGGTGAATGAGCGTTTCATTTCCGGCACGGATATCGAGATCCTTAATGCCGATCGTTGACGTATTCCCAAGAATGCTACTTGTGGGATTACTGTTCCCACCAACGATCCAAGCACGGTCGTCGATGGTCTGGTTTAGGTTCGTCCAGGTTGGCACGCCAGCCGTGATCGAAAGAACCGTTCCGTTTGTGCCAGGGGCAAATTCCGATGCACGGTTCTGTGCATTGCCAAGGAAAAAGTAGTTCTGCTTGAGAGGCATGTCGATCGTTCCTGCGATCGTTGCCACGCCCGTTGTTGTGAGATTGCTAATAAACGTGTTGTTGAGCGTGTCTGCCCACGTTGGTGTTCCATTGCGAATGGTGAGAACACTGTTTGCATTTCCGGCAACAACCGGCGCTGCAATGTTCTGTGCATTCCCCACGAGGATCGACCCACGCTGTAATGGCATTTGTGGCAACAGGTCGAAACCCGACTGACCAATAACGTGCAGTGTGGTGTTCACTGTAACCGGCTTCACGAGCCTTACACTGTCGGGCGAGAAGACGTTGTTGTTGATCGTGACCGCATTGGACAAAAGATTGACGTTTACCAATCCTGTCCACTGCGGTGACTGATTTGCTCCACGCGAGATGAATACGTCACCGTCGCCACCCGTTGTGCCGCGTGTGATGATGGGAACGTTTGGTGTTGCAGCAGTGCCGAACTGAAGACCCGTCTCGATTCGTACGAGTCCCGTAGTGGCTTCCACCGTCAAGCGGGGCTGCGTACCACCTGCCACCACCACAAGGTCGCCGCTCAGGTTTCCAAGTTTGTTGTCCTTGGGTGTTGTGTTACCACCCTGGAACCAAACATCTGTATTGAAAATCGAGGTGAGTGGACGCCAAACCACATTCCCGTTCTCGATCAATAGAAACTCCCCTTCTTTTCCGGGAGCGAATGGCGTGGCGATGTTGTTCTGATCTCCAACGAGCATGTAATTGCGCTCGAGGGGCATGCGAGGCAAGAGGTTGAAGGTGGCAAGGGCCTTGAAGTCTGCCGGGCCGTTGAACGTGGCCGACGTTGCCACGTCGAGCGTACTCGTGGTGAGCGATGTGAGCGTAAGCGAATTCGTCCACGTAGGCGTAGCGTTGGCTCCCGCACTGATCAGCACCTGACCAGCAACTCCAGGCTGTGCGTTGAGCAGCAGTGGCGTCGTGGTGCCCATCAGCCCAAGGCCACCGCCCGTAACCAAGAGTGGTCCGTCGGCCGTGATCCCACCGGCTGCCCCGATCGTGATGCGTGTTACATTGTTCGTCTTGATCAGCACCGGTTGTCCGTCTGTTGTGCCCAAGAAGTGCTTCGTTGGGTCGAGGCCGGAGTTACCGGTGAGATTCCAGAAGTCAGACCCACCTTGACCGCCTGAGACCGCAATGAGCCGCTTCCAGATCGGAGATGCAGGAGTACCAAAGTTGTACTCTAGCTCGTTCGAGGTCAGGTTGTAGATCACCAAACCCGTTGCAGGCAGTAGAATGGCGTCCCGCTGTGCCGAGGTAAGCCGGGTAAGCAGGAAACCTTTCGTCGAACTATTCAGTTCGAGAAGCGCAGAAGGGTCGGGGTTTGCAGTGCCAATTCCAACATTGTCTGATTGTGCAGAGAGCTGGGATGGCGTACTCGTAAAAGAGAGTACAACAATCATCGCCCAGAAGGCGATCGATCGAAACTTGCAAACGAAATGGGTAGAAAAGCGGTTCAGGAAAATCCAGCAATGTTGCAAATCTGTGATTGGCGGAGTTCAGCCTGCAAAACTCGCGCCTGTTTCAATAAGAACCAATACGTACATCTGTTTAGTTCCTTGATTTGTAAGGAATTACGTCGATTTCCCTACGTCATTCTCCCTGCGTATTTTTGCGCTTGGTTGTTACATACAAAAATGTCGACGTGTCTATTATGAACCTCTCGACGTTTTTGTGGAAAACTAAGTAGTTTTACCTACTAAAGCAAGCCAATAATACAACATGGAATACTTGGTCGTCGCATTAGGAAACCCAGGAGCTAGGTATAGTACCACCCGGCATAACATTGGCTGGATGGTTGCCGACGCACTTTCTGGGTCACTCACGTGGCATCTTGAACGAAGACCTGTAGCCTTGGAGTGGTGCACTATGTTGATTTCTGGCACTACGTTACATATCCTAAAGCCACTTACCTACATGAACCTCTCTGGGGAGGCGGTGCGGCTGATGGCGGCAAGGTTAAAGCTCCCGTCGGAACGCATCATCGCAGTCGTTGATGAATACAATTTCCCCGTCGGGAAGGTACACCTTCGTTTGGGAGGGAGCGACGGGGGACATAACGGACTCACATCGATTATTGAAGAGCTTGGGACCGACAAATTCTGGCGGCTTCGATGCGGTATCGACCGTAGATTCGGTCCGGGCGAGTTAGTAGACTATGTCTTGGCTTCGTTTGGAAAAGACGAGACCGAAGCGCGCAATGCCATGATCTCGGTTGCCGTAGAAGCGTTGCGGCTTATTGCGTCGGTTGGGCCCGAAAAGGCAATGCAGACGGTCAACCGCGCCGTTTGATAACGACGAGCGTTTTGTCGTCGGTATAGGTGGAGCCGACTGTAAATTTTTGCACCCGCTCAAGCAATAGCTTGGCAATCTCATCCGCCGACTTCCGCCCTGCCTCCTTCACAAACTCGATCAACCGCGCTTCACCAAATTGTTCGTTGTGTGCGTTCTGACCTTCGGTGATTCCATCGGTATACATCAGTAAAACATCACCCGGTTTCATGTTGATGTTTTCTACACGGAACGGTTGTTCCTCAACAATTCCGAGTATTCCGCCCGTAGGTAGGAGGAGTTGTGTTGTGTTTGTTGCTGCTTGATAATGAATGGGTGGACAGTGTCCGGCGTTCAGGTAGAGGACAAGGCCGTTCTCGGAATGCGTGAGTTCGCAGTAGCATAGCGATACGAACCGTTCGTACGGAAAGGTGTCGTAGATAAGCGTGTTAAGCCGACCGATGAGTGCAGACATCTTGGTGTTATATCCAATTCCCATGCGCAGTGCACCACTGACGAACAACGCCTGCACGGCAGCAGGCAGGCCTTTGCTTGCAGCATCGCTGATCACGAGACCAAGTCTGTCTGTTTCTTCTTCTGATGCGCGCAAGTAGTCGAAGTAGTCTCCACCAACGACACTGTCCGGGAGCGACACGCCATAGATGTCGTAGTCACGAAATGTAGTCTCGTGGTCTGGTACCAAGCCACGCTGGATCTCCCATGCTTGGTCTAGATCCTTTAGAAGTTTCCGTTCTTGCGCTGCAGACGACATGTTCCGAAGTGCCGTTGAGGCAGCACTTCCGATCACGATCATCGTGTCGTAAAACTCTTCGTTAAGATCATGTGCGGTAAACGCCAATGCATAGGTATAGAGCTTGCCTGTTGCTCGCTTCACCACATCCCCAACACCAGTAAGCGAGTACATGCGCTTTCCTCGCTCGTCCTCTTCGGGTGCTTCTGCAATGATGGACTTTTGCAAGACAAGTTGCGCCATCGGTGGCATTTCGATAACAGTTCGGCGAGTGCCTTCGGAAAGAAACTCGATCTCTCCAATCTGATACTTCAGCGCATACGTGTCGGAATCAGGTTCAAGTTCCCAAACGCGACCTCCCGTCATCACGAGTTCAGTACTCCCGACGATATCTCGGACAAGTGAGCTCAGTAGTTCGAATGGTGTTTTGAATTGCGCCGACAACAGCTTGTCGATAAGCTTGTAGGTACTTCGTTGATGGAGCCCACTGATCATTCAGGCAATTCTTTCTTCGAGGGTGGGAAGTAGCCGTCGCTTGCAATGATCTTTTGGACCACTTCTGCTTGACGTATCGTGGGCACAATCTCTATCAAATGGTCGTAGAGCATTTCGAGTCTGCCATTCTCGGACGTGAGTTCGAGCATGTGTTGCTTTTGATCTGCGTTCAGGCCCGACTTTGGGGCTAGGAGGAACGATGGCGTGATGCCATGGAAGGTGGCAGGGTCAAAACGTGATCCTGCCGCCCCATACACGATGTCGACGATCTCGTTATACAGCGATGAGCACTTGGCCACGAGTGCCGTATCGAGCGGCTCTGCCTCGTCGACCATGAGTTCCACCGTTGCAACGAAGAAGGGTCGATCCCCTTCTTGGATGCCTTCTAACGTATACCGATCCACACCTTCGACGATGATGTCCATCCGTCCATCTTCATATTCTTGGGTAACAGACACGATGCGTGCCGTGCAACCAACCGGATACAGATGCGACTTCTCTACGAGGTTCACACCGAACACCGAACCGCTTGCAAGACATTCCTTGATAAGCTGACGGTACCGCGGTTCAAAAATGTGGAGTGGCAGTTGTGACTGCGGAAACAGAACCACGTTCAAAGGGAACAGACCAAGTGTCATACTTGAGGTTGTTACTGCGCGAACTTTTTGAAGCGATCGTTGATGCGACCCCAGTGCAGATTCGCAATGAAGTTTTCGATGTACTTCGCGCGACCAGGACCATCCTTGTGGTAATAGGCATGTTCGAACACATCACACGAGATCAATGGAATGCCGCCCCAAATCGCGCCATAGTGGTGTTCATCTACCAGGATATTCAAGAGTCTGCCTGAGTACAACTGATCGATACACAGCACGCCCCAACCAGAGAGCTTTGCCGACGTGGCCGTTGCCTTAAAATCTGCCTTCCACGCATCGAACGATCCAAACTCAGCCACGATGGCGGCAAGAACTTCAGGTCCTTTGCTTGGATTGCCATCTCCGCCAAGCACTTCCCAATAGACATCATGGAGAACGGTGCCGGCATGGTTCCACGTTTGACGGCGCTTGAGCTCTCCAAACGTAGACCAATTGCCATTTGCTGCGGTCATGTCTGCTTTTGGCAGTTCGGTTTCGATCTTATTCAAGAACGTGACATATCCCTTGTGGTGCGTGTTGTAGTGCCAATCCGATGTCTCTGGCGATACAACATCCTTCAACAGATCCTTTGCTTCTTCATCTGAATAGGGACGAGCTTTGAATTTCCATTCGTAGGCCATGGTAAATCTTCCGGTGTTAATGATGCAATGGATTGAGTTAGACGCCGAATGATGAACCGCAACCACACGTTTTGGTGGCATTTGGGTTACTGAACGTAAAGCCCTTGCCCATGAGTCCGTCGCTAAAGTCTAGCGTAATGCCCATGAGGTAGAACATACTTTTCGTGTCGACGAAGATGCGAACACCTTCTGTCTCCAGCACACGGTCGTTCTCTCGCGGAGTTGCGTCGTATCCGAGCGTGTACGACATGCCGGAGCAGCCGCCACCCTTAACACCAACGCGCAATCCGTAGTCAGCCGGAATGCTGTTCGTTTCCTTGATCTTCTTGATCTCGCTCAATGCTTTGAACGAAATACGAATGTTGTCTTGCTCTTCTGTTCCGGAGATGCCGGTTGGAATGCTTACAACATCCTCACCCATAATGGCTATGCTCATGTAAAGTTCCCTGTTATTTGTACAAGTTCTGGTCCAGCGAGTTCTGCAACCGACATCGACGCGAACGTCGATACGATTCTGTCGTGTAATACTTGAAGTGGTTCCTTGATGGTGCACGACGTGTGTGCCGTGCACGCATTATTGTGTTCGTCCTGACATTCGACCAGTCCGTTTGCGCTCCCTTCGATCGCCTCGATCACATCGGCAATACTAACGAGTTCTGCCTGCTTTGCAAGCATATACCCACCGCGCATTCCAGCGAACGATCGCACTACGCCTGCATGGACCAGTTGTTGCAACACCTTGGCCAAGAGGGTGAACGATATATTGAATCTGTCTGCAATGTCCTTTGCCGACACAACGGCATCCGGATTCTTTGCCATCACTTGGATGGACAGAAGAGCATATTCAACGCGTTTACTGAGTTTGATCATTGGAGTTATTGATCGTAGTCTGCAAATACATCATCGGTGAGAGGATGCGACTGGCATGTGAGTGCAAAGCCGTCTTCGATCTCGTCGTCACTCAATGCCTCGCGCTCGTCCATCATGACCTTCCCGGTCACAATCTTTGCGCGGCATGTACAGCAGGCTCCAATTTGACACGCGAATGGCGGGTCCAGATTTTCGCGCACTGCTGCACTAAGAATGGTCTCATCTGGCTCCACAACAAAGGTGTGCTCGGAACCATAGAGTTTGATCTTGACCGTTCGTGCTTTGAGTTCTTTCGATTCTTCCATTACCTGTTCTTTTGGAGGTGCGTCATTTGTTGCAAGCGTGAAATACTCCCGATGAATATGATGGTCGTCTATCCCACGTGCATGGAGAATGTCGATCACACTGCTCATCATCGGTCCCGGTCCACAAACGAAGTACTCTGCCATTGCCGCTTCAGGAACGCAACTCTCGAGTACGTCCTCAACCACAGTTGCGTCGATTCGTCCGAGCCTTGCCTCCCTGCCACCTTCCACCTCTAAGACGTGTATGATGGAAAGGCGTGTACCATATCGTTGTTGCAATGCTGTGAGTGCATCGTCGAACATGATTGATGCTTCGTCTCGATTTGCATAGACCAACATTACGGTACTCTGCAACTCTACGCGCAGAATGCTCTTGAGGATTGACAGGAGTGGCGTAATACCACTGCCCCCGCCAAAAAGCACATAGCTGCGTTCATGGGATGGGTGGAGTTCCTTTGTAAAATTACCCATTGGCGGGTAGACCTCAATACTCGCGCCCCGTTTGACTTTCGTATTGAGGAAGGTAGACACGACTCCGTCGCTCACGCGCTTCACAGCGATTGTGAGTGGCTCATCGTCGTACGGGCTGCTGCAGAGGGAGTAATTCCGTCGATGGCTGACGCCATCAATGTCCATTTTGATCGTAAGGTACTGCCCTTGTCGGTACTGAAAGACCGGCCGAAGGTGTTCGGGCACCGCGAAGGTGATCGAGATCGCCTCTGGTGTTTCTTGAGTGACCTCGGTCACGGTGAGCGTATGAAATAGAACTGCCATGGTACGTTAGAACAATCCGATTTGAAAGAGCGCGGCTTCCGACATCATCGTCTTGTCCCAGGGCGGGTCGAAGGTGATCTCTACTGTTGCGTTCTTGACTCCCTCTACTGCCTTCGTTTTGACTTCAACCTCGGAGGGAAGTGTTTGAGCTGACGGACAATTCGGTGTTGTGAGTGTCATCACAACGTGCACCGTGTCGCCCTCGATAACACGAACCTCGTAGATGAGTCCGAGTTCGTAGATATCGACGGGGATCTCGGGATCGTAGATCGTTCGAATTTGTGCGATCACTCGATCGCGCAACGACTCTTGTGGGGTCCATTCCATTACGTGTTCACCTGCGAACCAAGGGATTTGAAAGCAAAGGCATACATCATGATCTGCTTGACCATAGAGGCGAGCCCGTTCGTTCTGTTTTGAGAGAGATGCTGATCGAGACCGATCGTTGTCAGGAAATCCGGCTTCGTGGCCAATATCTCGACTGGTGTACGGTTGTTATACACGCGCATGAGCATCGCCGTCAGTCCACGTACAATCACTGCATCGCTATCTGCATCGAAGTGCACATGCGTTCCATTGAATGTTGGGTGGAGCCAGACATTCGACTGACATCCCTTTACACGAAACGTCTCGTTGCGATGTTCTTCGGGATACGGCACAAGATCCTTGCCATAGGCGATGATCTGTCCGTACCGCTCTTCCCAATCAGGAAGCAGGGCAAACAGATCGATCAATTCCGATATGGCGTTGGCAATGGTCATCGTAGCATTGTGATCGCTTTGTGGAGAGAACTCGTAAAGACGTCTATGTCGTGCGATGTGGTGTAGGCGGCTGTTGATACACGCGCCGTAGACGTCACGCCGTAGCGTGACATGAGCGGCTGCGTGCAGTGATGGCCCACGCGTATGGCAACGCCCATCGAATCCAACAGTGTGCCGATGTCACTCGCATGTGCTCCATCTACAACGAACGAGACAATCCCAACCTTCTCCGGTGCTGTTCCAATGATGCGTATGCCGTCAATGTCTTGGAGTGCCGCAGTGATTTTCGTGGTGTGCTCTTTGTCAAGAATGCGTAGTGCGTCGATATCAAGTGTCGAAAACCACCTAATCGCAGCAGCAGCACCAACAGCCCCCGCGATGTGCGGCGTGCCCGCTTCAAATCGCATGGGGACATCGTTGTACGTAATATTCTCGAACGAGACCGTAGAGATCATCGAACCGCCACCTTTGTAAGGCGGCATGGATGCAAGGATCTCCTCTGTTCCGTACAACACTCCACACCCGGTGGGTCCGAAGAGTTTATGAGCAGAGAACACAAAGAAATCGCAACCCATGGCCTGAACATCGATTGGTTGGTGTTGTACCGATTGTGCTCCGTCCACGAGTGTACGAACACCATACTCGCGTGCAATGGCACAGATGTCGTAAACCGGATTGATGGTTCCGAGTGTATTACTCACATGCGTGATTGCAAGGAGTTTTGGCGATTGCGAAAGAACGGAACGCAGATGATCCATGTCCAAGGAACCATCGTCACAAACACGTATCACTTCGAGCTTTGCGCCCACTCGTTCGCACAACATGTACCAAGGCACAATGTTGGCATGATGCTCCATGGCGGTGAGGGCCACCACATGGCCCCGATGCACGTTTGCTGTTCCCCATGCAGAAGCCACGAGGTTGATCGACTCTGTTGCGCCGCTCGTGAAGACGACCGATGAGGCCGATGCTGCGCCGAGAAAGTCTGCCACCGTTTGCCGCGCGGCTTCGTAGAGTTCTGTTGCTTCCGTGCCGAGCGCGTGGCCACCTCGATGAACGTTGGCATTCGAGTTCGTGTAGAATTCCGAGATCGCCTCGATCACCACGCTGGGCTTCTGCGTAGTTGCGGCATTATCCAAGTAGACGAGGGGTCTACCATGAACCGATCGTCGAAGGATCGGGAACTCGGATGCTATGGTTTGTTCAATGGTCAAATTGACGGGCACCAAGTTTTTCAGCTATGCGATGTTCGATCCACTCACGAACCTCGTCGTGCTTGATGTGATCGGCGACTTCAGCGGCAAAGGCATACGTCAGGAGACCACGTGCCTCGTCTTTTCCGATGCCTCGCGACTGCAAGTAGAAAACAGCTTCTTCGTTGAGCTGACCTGATGTTGCACCATGAGAGCATTTCACATCATCGGCCCAGATCTCAAGCTGCGGCTTTGCATTCACCACAGCGTTGTCGCTCAAGAGCAACGAATGATTCGATTGATAGGCTGTTGTTTTTTGTGCGTCTTGTCGCACGAAGATCTTTCCATTGAACACTCCTACGGAACGACCGTCGTACAGACCTTTATACAACTCTTCGCTATGGCAATGCGGTGCAGCGTGGTCGACAACCGTGTGGTTATCAGCCACTTGCGTATCGTTCAACACCGATACACCGTAGAGGTAGGCCTCTGCACTTGGCTCGTTCAATCGCATGACAAGGTCGTTGCGAACGAAGGTCCCGTCAAGGCAAGCCGTCGTCGCCATCGCCTTGGCCGCACGAGCGATGTTCACTGCCGTTGTACCAATGTGATGTCCGTTCGGACCATCGTCGAGGATCTTCGTGTAGGCAACCGATGAACCTTCAGCACAGTCGATCTCGGTAACACTTGCAGACAGTCCCTTGCTCCGACCCACCGTGTGATGCGTTTCGATGAGCGTGCACGAGGAGTGATGTTCCACCTGCACCAAGATTCGAGGCATACTGAGCGTATTACCAACGTCTGTTTGAACGATGGAACAAACATGGATTGGTTTGTGCACTATGGCATTCGCTTGAATGCGCACAACCACACCACCCCACAACAGTGAGGTATTCACAGCCACGAATGGATACGATGCCGTTGATGCGATTTGACCAACAGGTGAATTTTCCGAGAATTCTTCGATCGTTATCGTGGTAGAGTCGGTGGGAAGCGCAGACAATTCTCGTTGCAATACTCCATTCACGAGAACGATGCGCCACGCATCAAGGTCGGCAAAAGGGAGTCCTTCGAGGATCGACGACGTTACCGGCAAGGATGGACCGATGGCGGGCAGAAAGTCGTTTGCAAGAAGTGGTGCGAGATTCGTGTACTTCCATTCCTCGTGCCGAGGCGTTGGCATCCCAGCCTCGATCAGGTTGGCGAGTGCATTCTTGCGCGTGGTATGAAGGGTGCCATTCGACGCACCATTCACTCGTTCACTCAGAATAGCGAACGCGCCTTTAATCGCCGATGTAAAGTGTTCCATTGCCATGAATCACACCTCTGCGGGGGATTCGTTCTTGATCCAGTCGTACCCTTTTTCTTCGAGTTCAAAGGCAAGCTCTTTACCGCCCGACCGAACGATGCGTCCGTTCCAAATCACGTGCACAACGTCTGGCACGATGTAGTTCAACAGCCGCTGGTAGTGCGTAATCACGACCACGGCATTATCCTTGGTACGCAACGTGTTCACACCTTCTGCCACGATGCGCAAGGCATCGATATCTAAACCTGAATCTGTTTCGTCGAGAACGGCGAGTGCTGGGTCTAGCATGGCCATTTGGAATATCTCGTTGCGTTTCTTCTCACCACCCGAGAATCCTTCGTTTAACGACCGACTCAGGAACTGTTGATCCATTTCAACAAGCTTCATCTTTTCCCGCATCAAAGCAAGAAAGGCGGCAGGTTCAAGTGGTGGCAGACCGCGATGCTTGCGCATCTCTTGCACGGCTGTCTTTACAAAGTTGGCGGTACTCACGCCAGGGATCTCAACAGGATATTGAAAGGCCATGAAGACACCTTCACGTGCGCGGTCTTCCGGCGACATCTCGAGAATATCCTTGCCGTTGAAAGAGATGGAGCCGCTGGTCACCTGATATTCTTCACGTCCGGCGAGTACCGAGGCCATCGTACTCTTGCCTGAACCATTCGGTCCCATGATGGCATGTACTTCACCGGCACGCACTGTGAGCGATATCCCTTTCAGGATTTCTCTGCCTTCGATTCCGGCATGGAGATCTGTGATCTGTAAGAGTGGAGTTGTTGTCATCCGACACTTCCTTCGAGGCTGATTGCGAGGAGTTTTTTTGCTTCAACTGCGAACTCCATCGGGAGTTGCTCAAGAACGTCGCGGCAGTATCCATTCACAATCAACGCAACGGCATCTTCTGCAGAGATGCCTCGTTGCCGACAGTAGAACATGATATCCTCGCCGATTTTCGATGTAGTTGCTTCGTGTTCAACGGTTGCGTCTTTGTTTGCGATCTCGAGATATGGAAAGGTGTGTGCGCCGCAACGATCGCCAATCAACAGCGAGTCGCATTGTGAGAAGTTGCGTGCATTGCGTGCTTTCTTCAACACCTTCACAAGTCCGCGGTACGAATTCTGGCTCTTCCCGGCAGATATCCCTTTCGAAACGATGCGTGAGCGAGTGTTTTCGCCCATGTGAATCATCTTTGTCCCAGTATCAGCCTGTTGCATGTTATTCGTGACAGCAACACTGTAGAACTCGCCAATCGAATGATCACCCTTGAGGATCACGCTCGGATACTTCCATGTGATCGCAGAACCAGTTTCCACCTGTGTCCACGAAATCTTTGCACGCGTATCGCAGATACCACGCTTCGTGACGAAGTTGAAGATGCCGCCCTTCCCGTTCTTGTCACCCGGATACCAGTTCTGCACGGTACTGTACTTGATCTCTGCTCTCTCGTGTGCAACAAGCTCAACAACAGCGGCATGAAGTTGGTTCTCGTCTCGTTGAGGTGCCGTGCATCCTTCGAGATAACTCACATAACTGCCTTCGTCGGCGATGAGGAGCGTTCGTTCGAATTGACCTGTATTTCGGGCATTGATGCGGAAGTAGGTGCTGAGCTCCATGGGGCAACGAACGCCCTTTGGCACATAACAGAACGATCCATCACTGAACACGGCGCTATTGAGTGCCGCGTAGTAATTGTCGTTCGCTGGCACAACGCTTCCGATGTACTTACGAACAAGTTCCGGGTGCTCGCGTACGGCCTCGCTCATCGAGCAAAAGATGATGCCTTTTTCTGCCAATGCACCTTGGAACGTGGTCTTCACCGATACACTATCAAACACGGCATCTACGGCAACGCCCGTAAGCATTTTCTGCTCTTCGAGTGGAATGCCAAGTTTCGCGAAGGTGGCAAGGAGTTCTGGGTCAACTTCGTCGAGACTATTCAAAGCCGGCATGCTCTTCGGAGCAGCATAGTAGATAATGTCTTGAAAGTCGATCTTTGAATAGAACACGTTAGGCCAACGAGGCTCCGCCATGGTGAGCCAATGACGATAGGCCTTCAGGCGCCATTCCAACATCCACTCGGGTTCTTCCTTCTTAGCCGAAATGAAGCGCACGACATCTTCGCTCAATCCTTTTGGAAGAACGTCCTGCTCGATATTCGACTCGAAGCCGTATTTGTAGTCACCTTGGACGAGTTCGTCCAGTGCTGTTTGTTCTGCTTGCATAGTTCGCCTCCGGTAGACGGGTTTGTCCGCCAGAGACTAATATACGACAAATTTAGTCCTCGTTTACTTTCCAGGGACAATCACCGCGTCGATAACATGGACAATCCCATTGGAAGCGCGAACAGATCCTATGATCTTGGCACCCCCGAAGTAGGTTGCGCCGTCCTTTTTGGTGATCAAGGCATTCGTACCGTCTACCATCCACATAGACCTACCATCTGTAAGTGCGTCTATGTCATATACCGACAGTGTTACGTGGTGTTGGAGTATTTCTGCCAGGGCATCTTTATTCTCAGGCTTCAGCAGATTCTCTACGGTTCCTGCTGGGAGTATAGCAAAAGCTGCGTCCGTTGGAGCAAAGACTGTAAACGGACCCGCATTTGAAAGCGACGTCACGAGGTCGGCAGCTTTGAGAGCCGCGACGAGAGTTTTGTGGTCTGGCGAACCGACCGCAACCTTTACCACATCCTTCTGCGACACATCGTCTTTGACCGCCTCTTGACCTCCAACAACTGCTTCTGACTGATCAGTGGCTAGATCCTCACTGGTCTCTGAATTTTTCGAGCAGGAAATCATCGAAAGCGACACAATGGCTGCTAGAAGGACGAATCGAAACGTTTTCATAGTCAATCTCCAATGTTAAACGATAAGGGAGTCTCTTATCACAAAGATACGGCGAGCAAAGAATGCACGCACTACGTATAACGTACGATACTTTTGAAATGCCGCTCGTTAGCGGGCTATGAGAATCGGATGGGTGCTACGATGATCGGACCATCGTGCAACGACCGTGTACGTTCCTGACGGAAGCAACGAGAGATCGAGTACGACATCTTGGTTCAACATGTCGCCTTCGGAGATCGTTTGTTCAAGGAGGGTCGTTCCAAGAAGTGAGACAACCGAAACAGACCGGAGGTTCGTAGCATTGTTCACGTGAATCGTGACCAAGGAAGTAGCTGGATTGGGAGACACGCGGAAGGTGGGGTCTTCTGTCCACTCCACAGAAGACACAACGGGTAGTACATCAACAGTTGCTACGGAAGACGTATCGATTCCGCAGGAACCTGACACAATGCAGTCATACCGACCGGCATCTTCCAATCGCGCAGCATCTAACGTAAGCGACCTTGCTGTGCCCAATGGTGCCGAAACATTCTCGCCATTGCGCCGCCACTGATACGTTAACGTCGCCCCCTTCGCAGAGACATTTAGAACGAGTTTTTCACCAACTCGCACCTGTGTAGAGGCGGGATCGGATTCGACTATTGTCATGGGAGCAATCGCGACCATTGCCGACGAAGAAACAAGACTCGAACCACACGCACCGTTCACAACCACATCATACAGTCCAACATCGATTGCACTGATGTTCGCAAAACTCAGAACGGGGTCTATGGCACCACGAATCACCGTGCCATTCAATCGCCATTGATACGATACATCATCGCCATTTACACCAACAACGAGTTGCGCAGATGCACCACTGCAACGCTCGACCGACATTGGTTGATTCACGATAGCTGGCAATCCCACAATCCGAAACGGAACTTCCATTACGGCGCTATGACCGCGCACAGTTCTCACACGCACGAGGCAGGTTTTCGAAAGGTACTTCACATCATCCGGAGTCCAATACATGGATTTCCCTGATACACCACGCGCAATAGAAAACCACGTGAGTCCATTGTCAGCAGAAATATCAACATCATACTTTTGGTTGATGGGCATTTCTTGTGGATTCCACGAAATCTGCATGGAACGACCGATGCAATTGGTTTCTCCGCCGTGAGGTTGGGCTGTGGATACGAGTCCGAAAATCCATTTCACGAGAAACGCATCAGACTTGCCACCGCCGAACGGACCACTTACTGAAGACGTCGTACTTCCACAGATGTAGATGTCGCCTTCTGCATCGCGTGCAAAAGCTAAAGGAGTTTCAGTCGAAGGCCAACCGATAAGCGTACCATAGACTACCGAAGACGTTGTCATCAGTGTAAGGAAACAATCCTCGCCACCTTTCAGCTCTGCAATACTGCCAAGTCCTGCGAGTGGAAGCCGCGATGACTGTGTCGTACCAATGATCATGAATTGATCACCACTAATGAACGAGGCCGCGCTCACTGTTTCAACATTTTCTCCGCCATAGTAGGTGGAGCGGACCAACGTTTTGCCAATGGCATCAAAGACACCTACAAACACATCGCTTGGTCCGTTGATCTGTGATTGCAGGGAAGCCACCATCGGTAGGTCTTCGGAATTCGTTTCACCAATGACGTACGTTTGATCTTTTGTGTCTACGCAAACAGCCTTGCCTACATCGTCGCCACTTCCACCATAGAACGTCGAAAAGACAACGCTCCCACCGTCCGGCCTGAAGCGAACGGCAACGGCATCATGAGCTCCACCATTATATGTCCAATCGTATGGACGTTCTTTGTAATTCCACCAATAAAAAGAATCGATCTTAGGAGCCGTCTCAAAGTCTGACGAGGCAGTAGAGCCCACAACCGTAACCTGCCCACTGGGATTCACATGGATGGCATTGAAACTATCAGTTCCGCTTCCGCCAAAGTAGGTGCTGTAAGCGATGTTCGCGGCAGCCGAGGTGAGCTTCATCAGAAATGCATCGGTCGAACCATTGTAGGTGACGTCATAACCATTCGTTGCATCAAATCCTTTAGCAGAGTTCGTACTACCACAGATGTACACAGCACCCGATGCATCTGCGGCCATCGCACGAATATGTTCATCTTGGTCGCCATTTATGTACCGTCCTGCAACGAGATGTCTGAGGTCTGAAGAAAATCGTAGGAAGAAGCCATCGATCCCTGCTGAATACAATTGCCCAGAGCTTCCGGAAGCCATGGGGATATCAGCAGAATTCGTCTCACCGGCCACGCAAATTGTTCCCGTCGCGCCGAGACAAATGGCAAGAGCCCTATCGTCCGCCGACCCTGAAACGTACGTCCACGATTTTGCCTGCGAGAGGTCTGGGCTATAAACGGCAACAAAACCATCTTCACCTGCTTTGGCAGATGTTGTTTGGCCTCCAGTTGGAACGACGAGATTCATGGTGGTAGTCCAACCACATATGACAACGTTGCCGTCTGCTCCAATCACGGTACCTGTGATCTCCTCGTCTGCAACTCCACGAATCGCCGACGCAAGTGTCACGCGATCAAGGGAAAGAGTTTCGGGTTCGATGTCGCGTGAAGTAGGCGACCCAATGATGGAAATGATATGCCCGTTCGACATGGTAACCGAACCATCTGGAAGTACTTCGAACGAGAGATACACACCGGTGATCGGATCGACCAGATTCACGGTTGAACGGGGCCGCAATGACTCATGTTGAATGAAAGTTCGTTTCGTCAGAAACTGGATCGTGGGTGCGTTCGGTGGAACAACCTCAGAAAACCGAACAGCCCCAGTGATATCTGCGAAATGATGCTCTTCGATGGTGCTCGTGATCACTCCATCCTTATTGGCTCCACGGCGGTCGAGAATGAATCCGTCTTTGACGATCCAAACAATTCCGCCACTGGTCCACGCACCATACTGAATGTTCGCAGACCATTGCCCTTTGTTTGGAATGAAACCATAGGGCGCACGCGGACGAAGATCAACACCCGCTTGGGCTACAATCGCAACCAATGCCAGGAATACGACTAGGAGCTTTTTCATTTGAACGTCCCGTTTTAATGCACGACAACCACCCTTGCACGATACGCGCTCGTACCACTGCGAGCAACCAACGTATACATTCCGGATGGGATATCCAAAACTGACAGTCCTACTACCCTGGTACCAGGTTCAATTTGTTGGGTATGAATGGTTGCACCTTGGGCGTCGAGCATGGAAATGGTCAATACCGATAGGATGTTTCCAACCTGAATCGATAGTAGATCCGACGCCGGTTGCGGGCCAAGTATCCGGAATCCGTCTTCACTTGTTTCACCAGCCACACTCGTAGTTGGAGTAACGCGAACCAAAGCGGGATTCGAGAGCGCAGTCCCACAAACGCCACTCACTGAGCAGATATAGGTGCCGGAGTCTGCAGAGCTCGCCGATGAAATCGCATAGACCCGTTGTGTACCGGTAGGAATGTTTACATCATTGAGTTTCCATTGATATCGAAGCGAATCTCCTCCGGCAGCTACCGTTAATGAGAAGCTCTTACCGGACTCCACGGTCACACCGGAGGGTTGGGCTGTGATCTGTGTGGTCGGTGCAACAGAAACAGAGATCTGCTTGCTCGTAACCGCTGGATTACATGCGCCAGAAACAGCAACTTCGTACTTGCCGGCAGTTGATGCGTTGAGCGGAGAAACCGTATACGATGGCATTGTGGCGCCATTGATATTGCCACCATTGAACTTCCACTGATACTTGAGGCCCGCCCCAACTGCTTCTACCACGAGCACGAGCGTGCCATTTGTACAAGCAGTTGCCGCATCAGGCTGTTTCGTGATGGTTGGTGGAGGAGAAACGGTGAATGCTACAGCACTCGTGGACACATGACCACGCTCTCCTGTAACACGAACCCGAAACTTCGTACCTGGTTGAGTCGAAGTAGACGGTCTCCACACAAACGAACGTCCCACAAGGTCTTTCGCAAGTATCGTCCACGTTGCACCATCATCGGAAGAGAGTTCTACCAAGAACTTCTCGGTATTTGCAATATCCGTTGTTCCCCACGTGATCGAGTTGTTCTGCCCGATGCACCAGGCCTCTCCACCATTTGGTGAGGAGAGCTCCATGGTTCCCCGCGCCACCTTCCCTATCCATCCGTCGTTCGCTCCTCCACCGTAGGAACGCTGAGCCGCGGTGTCGAACATTGGGATCTTGTCGGAGTTCGTCACTCCCGCATAGTAGAAGTCACCTTTAGGATCGATATCAATGGCAACGATGGCATCTGCCTTCGAACCACTGATCACATCAGCATAGTTGTTCGATGTGTAGGTGATCGATGCAATGAAGCCATCGGATATTCCCTGGCGCTGGGCACTCGAGCCGGCACCCTTGTTTGGGAAGTCGATCGACGTAGTGCTGCCACCGATGACGGCATTATTCGATGCATCCTTCTGCATCCAAAACACTTGATCGTCTCCTGTGCCACCAAAGTATGTTGCGCCCAAGAGCTCTTTTCCGTCTGGTGAGAATCCGGCCATGAACACATCGCGCATACCAGCCCTCGATTGTTGGAAGCCTGTTGTTGCCGGAAGGTCCGTGGAATTCGTCTCACCAACGATCCAGCATCTGCCGAGCTCATCTGCGTACACACCCTTCCCAAGCTCTTCACCGAGTCCACCAAAGAAGGTGCAATACCGAGGACCAGATCCATCCTCGCCAAACTTCATGCAGAACGCATCACTCGCACCGCCGTTGTAGGACGGGTCGTAGGGTTTCCGGCCAGAGCTCCAGAAACTTGGCTTCGGAGCCGTTTCAAAATTCGAAGACGAGGTGTATCCAGTGATATAAGGAGCGCCGGACCCATCTACCGTGACAGCAGTAAAGTAATCAACGCCCTCGTTACCATAGTAGCTCGAAAATGCATACGCCGCGCCCGACGCAACGATCTTCATAACGAAGCCGTCTTGCTGTCCGCCGCTATTCTTCTTGTAGCCATTGGACGTTGGGAATCCCGTTGTAGATGTTGTTCCACCGACGACGAAAATGTTGTTATCGCCATCAAGCGCAACAGCCATCGGTACATCTTCTTTGTTGCCCGTTATGTACATCCCCAGCAACAGTTTCTTTGCATCTGGCGAAAGTTTTACCACAAAGCCGTCGATGGACGAGGAATAGACCTGTCCGGCAGAGCCTGAGGTGACAGGAAAATCACTTGATAGAGTTTCGCCAATCACATAGATGTTTCCCGCAGCATCCAACGTAAGCCCGCGCGCACGATCGTCATTACCGCCACTCAGATACGTGAAATGCTTCACTGTGTGAAGCTTCTTATCGAGGATGGCAACAAATGCATCTTGTCCGCCTTTTCCTGCAGTTTGATATCCACCGAGCGCCGTGGGGATCGACGGCGACATCGTTTGGCCAACAACAACAACGTCGCCATTTGCCGTGATCTTTAACCCGGCAATGCGATCATCATTTTCTCCGCCGTAGTAAGATGAGTACACCGTTGGATCGATCGTGACGCCGTGATCCTTCGTCGATGCAGCAAGTGCAAACGAAACCGTTGATCGGTCGGCGCCTCGCTGTTCAAATGTGCACGGCAACGGGAGCATGGTTCCATGCTGGAGGGCGGAAAGCCGGTCAATCGTGATCCCCGCCGCATCAAGCGCAGTCGGGATGAAGATCGATGTGGGTAATACTACCATGTTGGTCCCACCACGATACGACATGCCGATGGAAGAGATGTCGGCTCCACGATGTGCATCCAAATCGTAACGAACACGTCCGTCAACAACGCTCAACACAACATCCACCCGATCATAGACGTTCACCAATCGCACCGTTGGAAACACGGGTGCATTGATTGTCTGAGTTGAGCCTCTACGCCTAGAGATATACGCAACAGACGACGTAGATGGTGCTGTTACAAGCGAAGGGACATGACTTGGACCTTGCCAAACACATTCAACGGCGTGTCCCTGCACAGTGGACGTCGCTGCATCGAAGCGATGTTGGTCGTACACCATGCCGGTGTTCGTCACCCACACGTCCAGACCTTCAGAGCGTGCGTACAGCAGCACATGACTTGGCCATTGGCCACGATTTGCCACAAAGCCAGACGGTTGTTGCGCGGCACAAAGCCACACAGTACCCGTCATGAGAAATAGCGAAAAGAGTAGGGCGTTTTTCATGTAAGAAAGATACGATATCATGTTGTTTTGACGCTACACCTTTTTACCGAACCACGACGAACCGACCGCGAGCATATCCTTTTGATGTACGAAGTTGGATCGAATACGAGCCAACGGCGAGATCCTGTACTGGGATAGTAAGCACACGCGTGTTGCTTTCTATCGACATTGTTCGCACAGAAACTCCCTGAACATCGATAAGCGAGATCGTTCCGTTGTCACCCAGGTCGTCGGCGAGCATCACGAACACAGAGTGAGTTGCCGGGATAGGGCCCAGCACGCGGAAAGATGACGGTGGCAATTCTTCCTGAACGCCAGTTGAAGGCGTGACGATAACTTCTACAAGGCTCGACGTTACCATACCACAGGTACCGGAAACTTCACAGGTATACGAACCCGCATCTACAGCAGATGCACTTGCAACCGCATACTCAGCCATCGTTCCTGTTGGTGCCGGAATCGCCGTGCCGTTGAGCTTCCATTGGTACTTCAGCGAATCGCCGTTTGCAACAACGTTTAGCTTAAACGACTTCCTGGCTTCCACGCTCAAGCCATTGGGCTGTGCCGAGATCGATGTTGGGGCAACCACACTCACCGACACCGCCTTACTTGTAACCGGCGGATTGCATGAGCCTGTGATCACCACGTCGTACTTCCCGGACGTAGCAGTGTTCAAAGACGTGATGGTATAGCTCGGAGTAGTTGCTCCGTTGAGTAGGGTTCCATTGAACTTCCATTGATATATCAATGCCGCACCAGTTGCTTCCACAACCATCGTGACAGACTTCCCGTCGCAACCACCAACACCATCGGGTTGTTTGGTAATCGTAGGTGGATTTGAAACACTGAAGGTATTCGCGCTGCGCGAAACATGACCACGCTCGCCAGTCACGCGGGCAAGGTACTTGTTGCCGGCGGGGAATGTAGCTGCCGGCTTCCAAACGTAGTTACGAACTGTGAGATCTTTGGCAACGGTCGTCCACGTGCCACCGTTATCGGAAGACACTTCAACATAGAATTTCTCCGTTGCCGCGATATCCGTCGTCGCCCATGCTATCATTGCATTCACTCCTGAGCACAACAACTCACCACCATCGGGTGTTGAAAGATCCATAATGCCCATGGCAATCTTGCCCATGAAGCCATCATTCACACCACCACGATAGCCAACCTGCACGGCGGAATCACGCATTGTCATGGCATCAGAATTCGAATAGCCCCCATAATAGAGGTCGCCATTTGCATCAATATCTATGGCCGAGATGGCATCTGCCTTCGTGCCACCAACCAAATCGCAGTACGCCACAGCGGTCAGCGTCCATGTTGCAATGAATCCATCCGTTGGACCTTGCCGAAGACCCGTTGTGCCCGTTCCCCTGATTGGCAAATCACCTGACGTTGTAGTCCCGCAAACCACGGCGTTGAAGTTCTTGTCGCGCTCCACCGAAAACACCGTCTCGTCTCCTGTTCCACCGAAGTACGACGCGCCACTAAGTCCCTTACCATCGTCCGTGAATCCGGCATAAAACAGGTCGATCTTTCCTGCGCGCGATTGCTGGAATCCAATTTGTGCCGGGATATCTGTTGACGTTGTCTCACCAACGACCCAACAGCGTCCGAGTTTATCAACGAACAGTCCCTTCCCAACATCGTCTCCCGCACCTCCAAAGAAAGTGGCATAGATAGGTCCGCTACCGTCAGGGCCAAACTTGCAGCACACGGCGTCTGTGTTACCACCATTGAATGTACGGTCGTAAGGAGTCTTGGAGAGATCTTCACGGGGTGGAACTCCTCCAATCCATGGAGGAACCGGAGCATATTCGAAATTTGGCGAGGTTGTCGAGCCTGTCACGTAGACAGAACCAGACGGATCTGCATGAACGCCCCAAAAAACGTCGATCCCCTCGCTACCATAGTAGGTGGAGAAGGCAAAGGCTGCGCCTGCTGGATCGATCTTACACAGGAAGGCATCTGTCTGACCTAGATTCGTCTTCTTGTAGGCATTCGTTGTCGGGAAGTTGATCGTTGAATTCGTACTACCGCAAACGAAGAGATTATTCAACCCATCGATATCACAGGCGTAGACGACCTCGTCCTCGTTTCCGCGAATGAAGCCACCGTATTCAAGCTTCTTCAAGTCTGTAGAGAGCTTTACAGCAAAGCCGTCGACACCTGCCGAGTACTCTTGACCGAATGAACTGTTTGTACCAGGGAAGTTTGGCGAAAGCGTCTCTCCTACAACGTAGATTCCACCGTTCGCATCTACAGCAACACTCTTTGCGCGGTCATCATTGCCACCGCCAAGATAGGAGAAGGCCTTGATGCGGCTCAGCTTTTTATCTATCACGACGACGAACGATTCCTGTCCGCCAACTACCGACGTTTGATACCCACCGGCAACACTTGGGACAATGCTTGAAAGTGTATATCCAACGTAGACGATGTCGCCGTTCGGTAAGACCTTCATACCGGTAATACGATCATCACCGTTGCCGCCATAGTATGAAGAATAGACGATGGGATCGATGGTAAGTGGCTTCGAGCGATCATAGGCACCCACATCGAACGACACGCGATGCTCGTGGCCATTGCGCGTTACGTTGAATGTGCACGAAACGCGCTTTGTCCCAGATTGGAACGCTGCAAGTTCATCGATCACCACACCATCTTCGAACGTACCGAATGTGCCGAGACGCAACGTTACATCTTTAGCCTGCAAACCGTGCGCACCCATCCACGACATGGCGATCAACGATGCATCAGCACCCGCGTGTATGTCGAAGTCGTAACGAACTTTTCCATCGACGGTTCTGTACACAACGTCGATACCAGGGTAGACATTATGCAAACGAACAACTTCGTACACCGTAGAGATCGGAGCCGTGCCGTTTTGAAGTCCAGTGAAATACGAAACTGTATGCAGAGGAATGGTGGGTTCGATCGTCGCATCAACCGAAGCTCCAACCCAAGCGGTTTGAATGGCTTGGCCTGTGATGTTCTGCGCTGCATCGATTTGATGCTGATCGAAGATCATTCCTGTTCGAGTGATCCAGACGTCTACACCTTGCGACTTGGCAAGAAACAACACATGCGATGGCCATTGCCCAGCATTTGATTGGAAACCAGTGATGCGCACATTACCCGGGATTGTTGCCGCAAACGACGCAACAAAGCCGGTGATGACCAGCAATGCGCAAATCGTGATATTTCGAAAACGAGTAATTTGGCCCACTCTTCCTCCGTTTGGTTCTAAACCGCAATTAGACACAAATCAAGCCGCAGAACGACGTAAATTCGGAACGTTGTATAAGGGGAACATGTCCTGTTGAAGTCTTTGGTTACAGAAAGGTAACAATGCCGCGTTTAGCTGTGAACATCGACCACATTGCGACTCTTCGTGAGGCTCGCGGGGGCCTAGAACCCGATCCAGTGCATGCTGCAGTGATCGCAGAGATCGCCGGAGCATCGGGCATTGTGTGCCACTTGCGTGAAGACCGCAGACATGTGAACGATCGAGATGTACGCATTCTTCGCGATGTGGTCACAACAAAGCTCGACCTCGAAATGGCAGCAACGGAATCAATCATTGCCATTGCCCTGGACATCATTCCGGATCTCGTGACCATCGTCCCTGAAAAGCGTGAAGAGCTCACCACAGAGGGAGGTTTGGACGCTGCACATCACGTGCACTTCCTTACCGATGTGGCATCGGCCATGCATTCGAAGGGCATCCTCGTGAGTTTCTTTGTCGAGCCGGAGCAATTGCAGATCGATGCATGCTTGCGAGCAAACATCGACATCATCGAGTTGCACACGGGAACGTATGCAAATGCGCGGACGCGAATCGAGGCAGAAGCGCAGCTCACACGACTACGGGTGGCGGCCGAGTATGCGGCACAAGCGGGACTTGTTGTTACAGCCGGACATGGACTCGACATTCGAAACGTAGGCCCGATCTGCACGATCCCTGAGATCGAAGAAGTAAGTGTTGGGCATGCCCTTATCAGCCGTGCCGCCTTCATCGGACTTTCAGAAGCAGTGAAGGAACTGATTCGCGCGTTATCCCTTTAACGAGGCCTTCACGAAGTCGCGATTCATTTGTGCGATAAACTCAACGCTGATACCCTTCGGGCATGCTGCTTCGCATTCGTAGTGATTGCTACAAGACCCAAACCCTTCTGTGTCCATTTGCAAGACCATGTCGCGAGCACGGCTGTCACGCTCGGCTTGCCCTTGTGGCAAGGAGGCAAGGTGACCGATCTTCGCGGCCACAAAGAGCATCGCAGAGGCATTCGGACAAGCCGCAACGCACGCCCCACAACCAATGCACGCCGCTGCGTCCATCGCACGATCTGCGTCGACCTTTGCAACAGGGATTGCATTCCCATCTTGTGCATTCCCGGTGTTCACAGATACAAATCCACCCTTTTGGATGATCCGGTCGAAGGCGGCGCGGTCTACCACGAGATCGCGTATGACAGGGAATGCCGAAGCACGCCATGGTTCAATGTAGATCTCGTCGCCATCCTTGAACTTGCGCATGTGCAATTGGCACACCGTCGTTTTACGCTCCGGTCCGTGCGCTGCGCCGTTTACCACCATGCCGCACGAGCCGCAAATGCCTTCTCGACAGTCGTGATCAAATGCAACGGGAGATTCCCCTTTGCCAATGAGGTCTTCGTTGAGCACGTCGAGCATTTCCAAGAAGCTCATGTGCTCCGAAACGTTGTTCACGTCGTATGCCTTCAGCGATCCCTCTACAGAGGGTCCGGCCTGGCGCCAAATGTGGAGTCGAAGGTTCATCACTTATAGCTCCTCGTTGCGAGGTGAACGTTATCGAAGGTCAGCTCTTCCTTGTGCAATGTTGGCGCAACACCAACACCATTGAATTCCCATGCCGCCACGTAGGCAAAATCTTCGTCGTTGCGAAGCGCCTCTCCATCTTCTGTTTGATATTCCTCGCGGAAGTGGCCACCACACGACTCATTGCGGTGCAATGCGTCGGTTACCATCAGCTCTGCGAATTCCATAAAGTCTGCAACTCGATTCGCATGCTCCAGCGTTTGATTGAGCTCTTCACCTGAACCCGGAACAAGCAGATCCTTCCAGAACTCTTCGCGAAGTTTTGGGATCTTCACAAGAGCCTCCTTCAAACCTGCCTCTGTACGAGCCATGCCACACAGTTCCCACATGATCTTTCCGAGTTCACGGTGGAAGGAGGCAGGGGTTCGCTTTCCTTTGATACCAAGAAGCTTCTCTACTCGCTCTGCGGCCTCTGCAACAGCGTGCTTGGCCTCTGGAGAGTCTGAGCTCACGGGTTCAAAACCACCTTGGGCAAAGTATCCGCCAATGGTGTACGGAATCACAAAGTAGCCATCACCCAGACCCTGCATGAGTGCAGATGCACCGAGACGATTGGCCCCATGATCTGAGAAGTTCGCCTCTCCAAGGACAAACAATCCGGGGAGATTCGACATCAGGTTGTAGTCTACCCACAGACCGCCCATGGTGTAGTGCACTGCAGGATAGATGCGCATGGGAACCACATAGGGGTTCTCTCCGGTGATGCGCTCGTACATCTCGAAAAGGTTGCCATAACGCTCTTCGATCTTTGGCTGACCTAGTCGTTTGATCGCGTCCGCAAAGTCGAGATACACGCCCAACCCGCCCGGACCAACGCCTCGTCCTTCATCACAGACTTGTTTTGCGGCGCGCGATGCAATGTCGCGTGGTGATAGGTTCCCATACGACGGATACTTGCGCTCGAGATAGTAATCTCGGTCGCCCTCAGGAATCTGATCAGGAGTGCGAGTGTCGCCCTTTAGCTCCGGAACCCAAATGCGTCCGTCGTTTCGCAACGACTCAGACATCAACGTGAGTTTCGATTGATAGTCTCCACTCATGGGAATACACGTTGGATGTATCTGCGTGTAACACGGATTGCCGAACAACGCGCCTTTCTTGTAGGCGCGATAGGTAGCCGTAACGTTGCAGGCCTTCGCATTTGTCGAGAGGTAGAAGACGTTCCCATATCCACCTGTTGCCAAGATCACCGCATCGGCCATGTGCGATTCGATCTCTCCAGACTTCATGTCGCGTGTTACGATTCCGCGCGCCTTGCCGTTGATAACGACAAGGTCCATCATTTCTTTTTTCGTGTGGAGTGTGACCGTGCCCAGACCAACCTGCCGACTAAGGGCTTGATATGCACCGATAAGGAGCTGCTGACCCGTTTGTCCTCGCGCATAGAACGTTCGCGACACTTGAGCACCGCCAAACGAGCGGTTCGACAGGTACCCTCCGTACTCACGGGCAAATGGCACTCCTTGCGCTACACACTGGTCTATAATGCTCGTGCTTACATGGGCAAGTCGATAGACATTCGCCTCGCGCGCCCGGAAGTCGCCCCCTTTGACCGTGTCGTAAAACAGACGCCACACGGAATCGCCGTCGTTTTGATAGTTCTTGGCAGCATTGATACCACCCTGCGCTGCTATCGAATGCGCACGCCGTGCACTGTCGTGATACGTGTAGGCGTGAACGTTGTAACCAAGCTCAGCGAGCGTAGCTGCAGCCGAAGCTCCTGCAAGTCCCGTACCCACCACAAGCACGGAGAACTTCCGCTTGTTGGCAGGATTCACGAGCTTGCTATCGGCGATGTACTTATCCCACTTCTGCTCGATGGGGCCATCTGGAATATGTGCGTTGAGTTTCATAGGGTGCTGTTCCTTCGTTGCTTCTTATTTCACAATGCCGATGAGAATGGAGATCGGCACGGCACTGAAGCCGGCGGCAATGATGATGGATAGTCCGACACCGGCCTTGCGCACCACCGGCACGAGCCGGTGATTTGTGAGTCCGAGCGTTTGCAACGCACTGCCAATGGCATGGTTCATGTGCATTCCGGTAAACACCATGGCCAAGAGATAGAGAACGGTGATCAGTGGTTGCTGGAAGCTATTCACCACCATTCTGTACACATCAGGCACAACGTGGCCGTTCGCAAGTGTGTACTCATAGCCGACGTTGAGGGCATAGAAGTCTGTGTGTACGATACCCCACGTGAAATGCGCAAGGTGGTACAGGATGTAGGCAAGGAGGAGCAAGCCAGACAGTAGCATGGTGCGACCCGCCAGTGTAGACTCTTGCGGCGTCACCTTTGCATAGCGCGCTGGGCGCGCCTTGCGGTTGCGACCAGAAAGCTTGAGGGCGGAAAGGATATGGAGGCAGAATATGACGACGAGTCCAAGTCGTACCACCCATATGCCCGTGCCATGGAGGAGCGACCGCAGCTCTACGCCATACTCATTCATGTGCTCCTGCCCCAGGAACATCAACATGTTACCCGACAAGTGACCGAGGAGAAATCCAACAATGAGGAGGCCCGTGATGGCCATTACCCACTTCGTGAAAATCGTCGACTGCCACACCTCTCGAAATGGTCTCATACGAACTCCGATCAGTCTTTCCGCAAAAAGTGCTGCAAATCTACGAAGTTTGCCTCATGGCATTTCTAGACATCAAGAACGTCGTCAAACGATTTGGCGATTACGCAGCGAATAACCACCTATCGTGTAGCGTAGAAAAAGGTCGGATCTTCGGTCTGCTCGGCCCAAATGGTGCCGGAAAAACCACGCTGATCCGCATGATCACAAACATCATTATGCCCGATGAAGGCGAGCTCCTTCTGGACGGTCTCCCCGTGGATGCCATCCAGCAGAATTCTATAGGATACCTGCCGGAAGAACGGGGCCTGTACAAGAAGCTTAAAGTTGCCGATCAAATGATGTACTTCGGACAGCTCAAAGGACTCACGGCGGCCGAGGCCATGAAGCGAGGACTGTGGTGGCTACATCGAATGGATGCCAACGGCTGGGAGACCCGAAAAGTTCAAGAACTCTCCAAAGGCATGCAGCAAAAGGTGCAGTTCATTACGACCATTTTGCACGAGCCGACGTTGTTGATCCTTGACGAGCCCTTTAGCGGGCTTGATCCCGTGAATGCAGATCTGCTCATTTCCGTGATCAAGGAACTGCAGTCTCGCGGCACAACAGTGATCCTCTCGACGCATCAAATGGATCAGGTTGAGAAGCTATGCGATGATATTGTGTTGATCAACAAAGGCAAAGTGGTTCTTGGAGGTTCGGTTCGCGCTGTGAAGGCAGAACATCGTTCCAATAGGGTTCACATCGAGTTTCATGGAGACGACACGCTAGTTCGCACCATTCCGGGGACGAGCATTGGATCATCGGCGCTCGGTAGAGTTGAACTGATCCTCGAAGATGGCATTTCTCCAAATAGCGTTCTTCGTTTCGTCTTGATGCAGGTGGAGGTGACAAAGTTCGAAGTGGCAGAGCCATCGATTCACGACATCTTTGTTGCCGCCGTTACCACGACGTCGACCCAATAACGCACAACGAGTGGTAAGAGATCGAACTTCCTAGCGCATCGGTATAAGAGCCGAAGATGGTGCTATAGCGGAGTTTGAACAACCCGCGCTTAAAGAGTCCCAGCATGATCTCTACTTCGAGATAGGGCCTCAGGTCCGAGTTCTTCGTTGCCAACATTCCCGCTGTATACGCAACTCCAGCACCTACCCCACCACCGATGGTCATCCCTCGAGGCTCTCCATCGTACTCACCGAAACGAAGCAATACACCTAATGGCAAATGGAATTGGGTGATATCGAAGGAGCCGTTCTTGTTCGTGCCAAAACAGAACATCGGAAACGTATGAACATTGAGATCAACGGCATCGGAGCCAATCAAGGGCCAAACCACCCCACCCCCAAGTGCGAATGATCCTCGAGAAGTACCCACTGAGTCGTTCTTCTCGTGAGATACCTCTCCACCAACAAATACTTCCCCCTCCACCATTTGTGCTCGCGATGGAACGAACGAAACACAGAACACGGTGAGTGTCGCTATCAGAACTGCAGTTAATTTGCGATCAAGCATGCGCAAAGTTCGTCATCCTATCGTTCTCGGGACACTTCTTGTTAGTCTCGTCTTCCTCTGTACTACAATTCTAGTGCTTCGCGCCCCATTGGCCATTTCGCGATCTACGGAGGTTTTCGTTCCGAAGGGTTCGTCTGTGCATGCCGCGGTCGACTCGATCGATGCACGCTGCACGCTGCCAACGCCAAGGTTGGTGATGATGATCGTTCGGATCATAACAACGTTCTCCTCCCGGCATGTGCAGAGCGGATGGTACACGTTCGTTCCTGAAGACACGCAGTGGGATGTACTTCGATCGATCTTTTCATCGCATAAACGACGAACGATCCGCATTACTATTCCAGAAGGCTTTCGTCTTTCAGAGATCGCCGCACGACTGCATGCGACGCTGGGCTGCGATTCCTTGCGCTTCATGCAGGCGGCCGATGCAGACGATGGCCCATCGCCTGAGTCGATGGAAGGTTTCTTGCAACCCGACACCTATGACTTTTTTTGGAAGGAACGTGAGTCGGACATTGTCAGACGGATGTCGAGAGAATTCGACAAGCAGTGGGGTGCAAAGTGCGAGGATTTACTTGCTGCAAGCGGTATGTCGAAACTAGAAGTGGTCACACTCGCCTCTATCGTCCAAGCAGAGGCAGCTGTTGCCGCTGAAATGCCGCGCATCGCCGGCGTGTACGTCAACCGTCTTCGCATCGGGATGCCGCTCGCAGCAGACCCGAGCGTGCAGTATGGACTGGGCGACAGATCGCGCGTGCTATTGAACGACCTCACGAAGGACACTCCGTACAACACGTATCTACATAAGGGACTCCCACCGAGTCCGATCAACAATCCCGGCCTTGCCGCCTTACTCGCCAGCTTGCAACCTGAACATCACAAGTATTTGTTCTTTGTTGCAAGAGGAGATGGATCGGGCAAACATAATTTTTCTGTGAATGCAGCGCAGCATGCCAACCGAGTACGACAATACCGAAGAGAACGACGCAAGGCGGCGGGGCGGTAAGGGTATCACTCGATGGTTCGAGTAGACGACGAGAACCGGCGACCATCGGTTGCGCGTATGCGGAACGTGAAGGACCTAGAAGCATCTTTTTGTGTGACGTCGAATTCTTCGAGATACCTCACACGTGGTTTCTCATTGCGATCGGCTGGTCGGTTATTGCCAAAGAGTTTTTTCGGAGATCGTGCATTTCCGTCTACGACTTCAAGGGTTGGCCGATTCGCCTCGCCATAGTACAATACTGTTACTCGTTTTATCCGCTCACCATCACGCGTTAAAGCGTCTTGTACATTGGTAATTTCGGGAGGCGGGAAACTGATCACGCGCACCGTCTCGCTCCCGCCAACGCGTTGACCATCGATGAGACGATCGAAATAATAGGTGCGCATGGTGTCGTTCACGGACGGTGTATAGACAATGTCGTCTCCATTGGTCTTGTTAACGTCTCGACGGTCGTCACGTAAGACGACGGTGATCGTGTGCCCTTCTGTAGCAGGAAGATTTGCCTTGAAGGAATACGAGATTCCGGGATACATCACGTCAGGCACTGATGCCGCTGGCAGTGGCTGTGCCGAAACGGAGAATCGAGTGACTGCCTGAGCGTTATCGGTTCTGTTCGCTACAACCTCGATAACCGCTGTTCCATTCATAGGTGCGTCGCCCTCTATAACAAACTCACGTCGGCCCACATCATTTCGTAGAGTAACGGAGCGCGCTGTGCGCTGGTCGCCATTTACTCGAATCTGCGCACCGGACTTGAGATCTCGCTCGAGATCTGCACCGCCAACAGAGATGCGATTGCTCCACCGAGCACCTGGCAACTCACTAAGCTTTTCTCGTTGAGGTTGCAGCCAGAACTCGCCAAATCTTTGCGCAGAAGAAGTTGTTGCCGCGGGGTCTTGCAGGGTTGGTGGCTGCTGTACAATGATAGTGCGTGGTTGAGCTTGTCCGTCGTCGATCACCATGGAGAGCGTGAACTGGGTCTCTGCGCGAACCTGCAGGTTCGAAGCCACTGTCTGCCGGTCTCCACCGTTTAGAGCTTCGGTACCGATCACGGGTGTTGCACTTCCGATGACACGAACCAGGAGAGTGTTTCCAGCTACGTTTGAGGTGGGTGGGTGCCAACGGAATTCGACGCCTCGCATATCTGGTCGGTCGACCATCGAGAACATAGACGATGCGGACGATGAGTTGGCTTGCATGGATATTGTTTGACGGGCAGACAGATCCTCGATCACATATTCAAAACGAACGTCGGCCACGTTGCCATGAACTCGAATGAGATTCGTGGTGTCTGCTTCCACGAAACTATACGCACCTGTGCTGTCTCGGACCACTCTGCACACGAGCGTTGTCTTCTCTGGTTGGAGTTGAAAGGAGGTAAGAGCTTCGATTGTGCCAACAACATTCCCATCCGTCAACGGACTTTCATGCTCTGGTAGCAAAAGTACCAGAGCGCACAAGTACAGTACGAAATAGATCTCAACGCGTCTGCGATGCTTCGGCCGACCGGTCATGTCCGTGCAGTATGGTGTTGGAAAGAATTCGTTCGAGTTCAATTCGCACGAGCCGTTCTACTTCTTGCCGTTCCACAGCATGAAGTCGCTCGGTTAACACGTTCACACTACCGGCAAAATCATCAAGAGAGCGAGACGCGTCCCGCATGGAGTCCATGAGGTCAGGATTTGGAGCAACCGCTTGGACCGCTGCGGCCACTGAGTCTCGCATGCTTGTGATCAGCGTTTCTTGACGTTCCACGAGGTCAACCAATGACGTCGAGATCGACTCGAGCTGAACCGCCATTGCTGCATAATCCCTACCGATCTCTCCCAGTTCCCGCAGCAACTCGTCTGTCATCCCGGCGTGTTGGTCTTGGTCTGCGCCCGAAAGCTCTGGTTCCTCTGGAGGGGAAAAGAACATCACAACAAACATCGTCACCAGAAGCATCGCTTCTAGAATGATGCCTGCTACAACGATCAGCTCGCTCGTGATAACGTGAAATCGATACAGTCCCACAACCATCAGGAGCATGGCGGCGCCAAAGTAGACGAAGGAGTTGATCACCGAGAAATAGTATCGGTTGACGATCTCTTGCATCCAAAGCGAGGTTCCGGACCAAATGCCAAGGGGGTGAAGCACCACTACGTTCTTCTTTGTGAGTCGAAACAGCTCCCGCTCGGACGTACAGATCTGCCAGCAGATCCGCAAGGTCGCCAATGAGCGGAGCTGCCGGTCGAAGCGGAGCTCTCGATAGATGTCGCGCAATAGTGCGCGACCCTGGATGCCAGACATGGTTTCCAACTGCGTCATGCGATTTCCAGATACGTTTGCAAGCTGTCAATGATATGGAATTTTCGTATCCTAAGGGGCTATCTCTGTATCGAGGAAATCACATGAGAGTGTATCTACGCTTGGGCATGCTCATTGCCCTTTGTTGTCTTATCACCGCTGCAACCATTGCGGCCACATCTCCGGGCCACCGCGCGCGCGTCCAGTCTGTGTTCGAACAGAACATTGGCCAGATCCGTTCGGACGACGGTCGATTGATCCCCCACGTTGATGCTTTCATCCGTGTGAATGGGGTAACGGCGTTCTTGCATAGCAAGGGACTTCACCTTGTGATGCAGAACTACTATCGCACGGGCCCGGATCCCGCAGACGACATCAAAGTGGAGTCGTACCGTGTGGACGCAACACTTGTGAACAGCAATCCCAATGCACGCCTTATCTCTTCGGACGAGGTCTCAGCTGTTCGACGGTACATTCTTCCCGGCTTTGATCGGCATGGCGGCATTGCTCGAGCTTGGAAGGAAATTACCTACGTAGACGTATGGTCGAACATCGATCTTCGCCTGTATATCACTGATAAGGGCTTGAAGTACGACTTCATCGTTCACCCAGGCGGCGACCCATCACAGATTGCCATTCGATATGACGGTGCACCGAGCATTGGCCAGCGTTCGGATGGTGGCATCTCCATTCCCACTCCCCTTGCCACCTTACAAGAAGAAGCACCCGTATCGTTTGTACAACATGCAAATGCGAGTCGGTCCTCCATTGCAAGTGCGTTCACCATCACGAACAACGTGGTGCGCTTTACCGTCGGCAACTACGACCCAACGCAAACACTGATCATTGATCCGCAGCGCGTGTGGGCAACGTATTATGCGTCGAATGCCGACTTCACAGAACCACGTGTTGCGATCGACCCTTCCGGTAATGTTGTCATGGCAGGGGGCACGATGGGAACAACGTTGCCAACTACGCCGGGCGTGCTTCAGAGAAGATCTAAGGTGGTACAAGATGCCTATGTGACCAAGTTCTCAGACGCCGGTGTTCACTTATGGTCTACCTACTATGGTGGCTCAAAGGTTGACTACTTCAAAGACGTGACCACAGACAGTCTCGGCAACATATTTGCTGTGGGCTTCACCAATAGTCGCTACCCTGATACAAACCTCTGCGACGTTCCGAACATCGGCACGGGCTCTACGTTTTTAACTGCAGACGTCGACAGTATTACTGTTGGCGAAGGTCTTGGGTTAAAGCTGAATCCGAATGGTGGCTATCTCGATTGTTGGTTGCTCGGCGGCACGCAGAACGACGTTTGCACGAGCATTCGCCTTGTGGGCACCGATATGATCATTGCCGGTTATTCGGGCAGTCCACGCATCGCAACTCTCTTTGGTGTGGTGCCAAAACAAAATGTGTCGTCACTGAACATGGACATGTTCATTCTGCGCGCAAAGCAAACGAAGACCAACGTGAACTACTATGACACGCAATGGGTCACCTTTATGGGCGGAACGGCCTATGAGCAAGTGAATGGCATTGCGGTGAGCAAATCTGGCGATTTGTTTGTGGTTGGGATGACCAATAGCGCGGATATTCCTGTCTCTGCTTCTGCGATCCAAGCAACAACAAAGGGCGGCAAGGAAGCGTGGGTAGGACGGTTCAATTCCGCGACTGGTGCGCGCGTTTGGTCTACATATGCTGGCGGCGCCAACGACGACGATCCTGTACGCATCGCCATCGACAAAGACGACAACGTAACGTTTGTGGGGAATACGAATAGCACGAACTATCCAACAACGCCAACGGCAAAGTATCCGAACTACCGTGGCCTTGGAGATGGCTTCATCACGCAGCTCACAAAGAATGGTGCAATGTCGTGGTCTACGTACTACGGTGGCGACAGTTCGGAAGTCCTGTACGATGTTGCTTGTGATCAAAGCGCTAATGTGTGGGTGATCGGTTACTCGAGTACGTCCACGAACATTGAGACATCGGCAGATGCCTTCCAAAAGAATCGCCCCGTTCCTGCCCAGCCGGCACCGAAAGACGGACTGATTGCGAAGTTTCAACAAAACGGCACGATGCTCTATGCAAGCTTCCTGGGAGCGCCTGCACAGGCGAACCTACCGCCTCGGGATTCGCTCAATCAACCACCGCCCGGTACGGACTATGGCTTCGATGAAGGTGTTGCGGTTGCTGTTGATCGAGATGCCTACATCGTTTTCGTTAACACAAGCTTCTCTCCTCGGTTCGACACAACGGCCGGTGCCTTCATGGGCGGCAGTAAGGTTCGGACGGCGCCAAACAGTCTTGTGAACAACCTTTTCCTGAACTACTTCTCGAATTGCAAAGACACCACCATCGACATTGTAGCGAATGGACCGCTCGTCCTCTGCGATAGCGACGCAAGACTGTTGCTCGGTCCCGATGGATACGAAAAGTATCAATGGTCAACCGGCGAGACCTCGAAGAACATCACGGTTCGTGACACTGGCAACGTTGTTCTAACGGTTACAACGGTACAGGGATGTCGGTATCGAGATACAGTGCGCATTCAACGTTCACCCAAGCCAATCGCCAATGCAGGCTCTGACATACAAATCTGCAAGGACTCTGTTGGCCAGCTATCCGTTGTGGTCACGAACGGCATTGCGCCCTTCAAGTACAAATGGAATCGCATCGAAACCGGACCTGAGTTCATCGTCGACGGAGATTCGCTCGACATTTGCAAAGTGAATCCCGGTACAACGTCGCGCTACGTCGTCACGGTTACAGATGCTAGTGGCTGCACAGGTGCCGACACTGTTCGCGTATCCGTGATCAACACTGTTCCGACGTTCGCCCCATTAATTGCGAATTTTGGCTCGCTCGATGCCTGTGCGTCGAGTGCAGACACGATCGTCACGATCACCAACCCTATGCCGTATGATATTTATGTGGGTGGCGTTGTTGCCGACAAGCCCGTTGTAAGTGTCGTCACGTCGTTGAGCCCTGCAATCAAGATTGCTGCTAACGGCGGCAAGGCTGATGTTCGCATTCGCATTGCACCTACAGCAGCCGGCATCACATCAGGCACGATGAACTTCGTTGGCACACCGTGCTCATGGGTTCTCACCGTACCGTATACGGCATCGAAGGCTCAGCTGACCGCCTCTGCCAATCCTTCCGTCATTACGTTCGGCGCAACGGCGTCGTGCGAGACCACAAAGGTAGACACCACCATTTCGATCGATAACAATGGCACGAATGATCTCACGCTTAAAGTTGGAGTAGTCTCGGCACCATTCTCGATCATCAGCCCAACATCGGACGTTGTGATTCCCAAGGGTGGCAAGCAGGCAGTTGTTGTTCACTACGAGCCAACTGCATCCGGTGTGTATAGCGAGATCGCACGCTTCCCATTCGTGGCGGGTGCATGCAACGACACGATACGCGTGAATCTCAATGCTCGTCGCGACAATGTACAAGTTGTGCCATCCCTCACATCGATCAGCTTCTCCGAACTGTCTGGATGTGAGGACCAGCGCGACACGACCATGACCATTCGTAACACTTCAAGTGTCGCGGTTACGATCACCCCGTCTGTTTCATCTGCTGATATTGTCCTTGAACCTTCTGTAGCCACAACAATTGCCGCGAACGACAGCTTGAGTGTGAAGATCACGTTCCGTCCCGCAACGCAAGGTGCATACACAGGAACGGCAACCTTTACAGCACAACCGTGTAACGTCGTCCTTGCCGTGAACATCACCGGTTCAAAGCAAGGCATCTCCTTTGCCACACCTTCGACCATCGATCTTGGCAAAGTTCGAAGCTGTTCAGCACCGTCTACAACGACGAACTTTTCGATCACCTACAATGGTACGAGCGGTGCCGGCATTGTAGAATCAGTTGTGAATGGTGCGAGCACGAGTACGACGCTCGTTGCCGGCGCACAGTTGCCTATCGGACAAGCACAACAATATTCGATCACGTGGACGCCCACCGCTGATGGATCGTATGTCGACAGCCTTGTTTTGGTTCTTCAACCTTGCTCGGTACGTCGAGTGATCCGCTTGAACGGCGTTCGTTCTACACCGAGCTTGACGTCCCAAACCCCAGCTGTTGTGCTTGGTGCTATAGCCGGATTTGCGACGGGGACGGTTACCTACGTGAACAGTGGAGCCGATACTCTTCGCGTTGGTGTGACATCGCAGTCCACCAACACCTTCATTGTTGCAACAACACCAGCCAACCTTGACGCGATTCCACCAGGTGGTTCAATCAAAGTGGACTATCGAGTGAACTGTGCTTCTCGTTCTGCTGTCAGCGATACGATCCTTGCCCGAGTGCTTTCGCCATGTACCATCGATGTACCAACGGTGTTCACCGGTACGTGCTCTACGGCGGGTCCGGTATCCACAACCGTAAGGATCGACAGCGTGCAGGCGAAGGTTGGAGAAACGATTTCCGTGCCCCTTCGAATCGTCGCATCAGCCGGATTGATCGCTGCTAATGCCACAGCATGGAAGGCAACAGTTGCATACGAACCAAATGTGCTTGTGGGCGTGAATGGCACATCGGATTGTTGGATAAGCGGTCAAAACGGTCCGTGTACGATCGACATAGCGGGCACGCGTGGAGCAGACACCGTTGGCATTCTGACTTCGCTACGGTACACCGTTGTGCTTGGTGATGCAATAAACTCTCCACTCACGCTCGTGTCGTTTGACTGGACGCAGTCACCAACTGCGACGATCACCCGAATTCCGGGTAACGTGGCCGTTAACGGCATTTGTGAGGAAGGTGGAACAAGACTCTTGCGTCCTACCGGCACGCTGTACCGCGTGGTGATTGCACCGAACCCAGCACGTGATCAAACCACTGTTATCATTGACGGTCTCGGCAGTGAGACTGCCGCGATCACCCTCTATAACATGCTCGGTCAACAACTCTTCACGGCGAATGCGCCGCCCGATGCGAATGGGAGTGTTCGCTATAGTGTCGATCTGCGAACGATTGGTTCAGGTATCTACAGTCTGAATGTCACAGCCCGCGGAACGACGACGAAGACCACTCTCATCATCGCACGATAAGGAGCGCACCATGAAGAACACAATCACGACTATCATTATCCTGGTGTGCGCAACTGCGGCAATGGCACAAAAGAATTCTACTCCAAGTACAGAGTCGCCTCAGCAGCGTTCCGCAGGGAAAGAAGCAACCTCGGAGACTCCCGTTGCAACACCAGATGCGGTTCCCGTTGCCCGAAAGGCAAGCTCGTGGTGGGCGATTGGTGCACATGGCGGAATGAATGTTTCGATGCACAGTGCCGCTTTCAGCGGACTTCCTGGAGTGCCAAGTTGCTGTCCTGGTTTCTCGAGCGCCAGCGGCGGTGGATTCTATGGTGGTCTTGAGACAGACATTCCGATTTCACCCGCCGTCACGATGCTTGTACGACTTGGCTACAACTCGAATGCCGGAACCTTCGAGGCAACAGAACCCACCACGGTTCGCATAAACAACACGGTCGAAAACACGACGTTCAAACATACGCTCAACACCACCGTGAGCGGCGTGATGCTCGAACCTGCAGCCGAGTGGCGTGTCGTCGCCGGCCTTGGCCTCGTTGGCGGAGTGCGCCTTGGGTTGCTGATGAGCGGCACCTACGATCAGAAGGAAACATTTACAGACCCTTCCATTCCCTATGAGTATCTCTCTACGAATTCAGCGACGAACAATGCTTCGTCGGGAAGCATCACGCAACTGAATACCCTGCAATTCGGACTTCTGCTCGGCGCACGCTATCACTTGCCCTTGAATGCAGAAAGCACATTTGAGCTCGTACCCGAAGCATTCTACGCTCCCATGTTCACACAGAACGTTACGGGTACGGATTGGTCGACGTCGTCCATCCGCCTCGGGCTGGGAGTACTCTACAAATTCATGATCTACCCTACGGACTCAAATCCGCTGGCGCCGAAACAATAACACACCATGTCAGAACTTGAACGCGAGATCACACGCAGAAGAACAGTTGCCATCATCTCACACCCAGATGCGGGGAAGACCACACTCACTGAAAAGCTTTTGTTGTATTCCGGTGCTATTCATGCGGCCGGTGCCGTCACTGGTGGAAAGCACTCAAGTACGACATCCGATTGGATGGAGATCGAACAACAACGCGGCATCTCCGTATCGTCCAGCGCAATGCGAGTGGAGTATGGCGATTATCTGCTCAACATTCTCGATACACCGGGTCACCAAGACTTTTCGGAAGACACGTATCGCACGTTGATGGCTGTGGATTCTGCTATCATGCTCCTCGATGCAGGACGTGGTGTTCAGGAGCAAACGCTCAAACTCTTCAAAGTGTGTCGTGATCGCGGTATTCCCATTATAACGCTCATGAACAAGATGGATCGTCCCGCGCGAAGTCCACTTGAACTCCTCGACGAGGTGGAGCAAACACTAGGGATCGCTGCCATCCCTCGCACGTGGCCCATTGGAGATGGCTCAGACTTTCGAGGCATCTTCGACAGAGACACCGAGCAGTTCCATGAATTCGAGCGAACCGTTGGGAACAAGTATCAAGCACCGATGAAGGTAGGCGATATTCGAGGCGAAAAGCTCCGACGTTCACTTGGAGAGATGGCCCACAACAAACTCCTCGAAGATCTGGAGTTCGTAGACCATGTGATCCCGGCCTTTGAACGCGATGCATACTTGAACGAGCTATGCACACCTGTATTCTGGGGTTCAGCGATTACCAATTTTGGCGTGGAGCATTTTCTTCAGGCCATTCTTGACCTTGCCCCTTGCCCTCAGCCTTTCGAAATGTCCTCAGGATCGGTGGATCCGCTAAATTCTGAGTTCACCGGCTTTGTGTACAAAGTGCAGGCGAACATGAACAAGTCCCATCGTGACAGAATTTCATTTGTCCGAATTGTGAGTGGAACGTTTGAACGTGGTATGACGGCTTTTCATCCGCGTTCTAACAAAGAAACGAAGTTGAACTATCCGTTCCAGATCTTTGGTCGCGATCGTACGATTATCGACGTTGCCTATCCGGGAGACGTGATCGGTCTCACAAATCCGGGTCTCTTTCGCGTTGGCGATACTATCACCGCAAAGAGCAACATTACCATCCCCCACTTCCCTCGATTCGCACCAGAAATCTTTGCGAAAGTCTGGCCTGTTTCGCGCTCGTTTAGTAAAAGTTTCCGCAAAGGAATCGAGCAACTATCGGAAGAAGGTGTGATCCAGATTTTTACAGAGGCAGATGCATCACCCGCCCCCCTTGTTGCCGCCGTTGGTGAGTTGCAATTGGAGTTGTTTGCATGGCGTATGGAGAACGAATACAACGAGAAAGTTTCGTTGGACAGACTTCCCTACACGCGTACACGTTGGCTTGGTTCTGATGTACGACCAACCACAAACACGCCGCTCGTGTATGACGAGCAGCTGCGTCCTGTGGCCGTGTTTAAGAGCGACTGGGAAATCAACTATGCTCTAGAGCGTACGAAGGACCTTGTCCTTCTCGAACGACCCGAGGCATAGCCTTACTCTTCGAGGGGTTCACCACTGAGAATGATCATCGAAGAACGTAGATAAGCGACGTTGCAAATGGTAGCTCGATCTTCACATCTACACCAACTTCAAATGTTGACGTCATGAAGAGAATGGGTGAAAATGTTTTAGCCGGCCCCGTCGCACTACCATACGATCCTGCAACAACGTTTAATGAAAGCGGAGTGCCGCTTCCACTCATCGTGTGTACAGGGATAGTTGACGACTCGATGTCTTGATACTTTGGTGTGGTCATCTTGTCCTTCGCAGGCAGGTTCACCCAAAGCTGTATGAGCTCCAGTTCTCCACCTCGTGAGAGGAATTCGTCTGTTGGGCCTTCGCTATGCAAGACACCACTACCGGCGGTCATCCACTGCACGTCTCCGGCATTCAAGGTCCTATGGTTTCCCAACGAGTCACGATGCCGTGCTTGTCCATGAAATAGGAACGAGACCGGCTCAAATCCTCTGTGCGGATGCGGCCCGAGGCGTTCCATCGGATGCGCGGGATCGACGACGTGCGGTCCTGCATGATGCAGAAGAATGAACGGCGAGGCATCGCGAATCTCTCGCGAAGGGAGTGGTTGTTTTACCCGAAACGGGCCCATGGGGAACTCTTGGGCGTACGCGATAGCGCGCACGCCCCGTTGAGTTGATGGTGTGATATGCAGATTATGCAATTGCCACAGCTTGTTCGGCTGCAACAACCTTCAAGAGTTGAACATTCAAATGCAATCGAACATCGTCACTCACAACACCACCACCGGCTTCAGTCACACCGTTCCATTGAAGTCCGTATTCTTTGCGGTTGATCTTTCCTGTCAGTTCAAATCCGGCTTTTGTGTTCCCATAGAAATCTAGGATAGTTCCGCCGAATTCATCCTTGAGTGTGATGCTCTTCGTGATGTCGCGAATCGTGAAGTCACCTGTGAGATCGAATGTTTCATCGCCAGTCTTGGTGAAGGCGGTCGAGACGAAGGATATCGTCGGGAACCTCACTGCATTGAAAAAATCGTCGCTCTTCAGGTGACCGTCACGCATCTCGTTCTTCGTGGTGATCGACTGAACGTCCGCTTCAAATCGAATAACAGCGTCTCTGAAGTCCGGCTTGCTGCTGTCTACATCTACGGTGTACTTCGTGAATTCACCAGTGACCGTGTTGATCATACGGTGTTTCACTTTGAATTGCACGTCTGAGTGCATAGCGTCTACTGTCTATGTTGCCATTGTCGTCCCTTTGTTGAGAAGTGAGCTATGCGTGTTCCATCACACAAATATATGTGTTTGAACACGCATTTGTCAAAAGAATATTTTTCCCTTGTCACTATGCTGAACGTTTACTAGGAATTCGTGCTTGAACTGCCCTGCAGGATGGCGATACCACTACTGGTTCCAAGGCGTTGTGCACCTGCTTCGATCATGGCAATGGCCGTTGCATGATCTCTGATCCCGCCCGACGCCTTCACCTTTACGTGTTGGCCAATGTGAGCGCGCAAGAGACGAATGTCTTCGAGCGTTGCTCCGGATCCGGCGAACCCCGTAGAGGTTTTAATGAAATCCGCGTGTGCCTGCGTTACGATACTGCACATATCGATCTTCTCACTCTCTGACAGTAGTCCCGTCTCGATGATCACTTTGACAATACCCTTGCGTTCGTGCACGCTGATCACGATCTCTCGAATATCTGCAAACACAGCATCCAGATCGCCGCTCTTTATCGCCGCGATATTTGCCACCATGTCTATCTCGCGGGCGCCATGGAACATGGCCAGTTCAGTTTCATGCACTTTCGAAGCTGTGAACGTACCGCCCAGAGGGAATCCAACAACTGTACACACCGCCACTTTGCTCCCTAGCAGTGCATCAGCTGCATGTTGCACGTGCCATGGCAGCACGCAAACACTTGCAAAGCTATGCTCGCGCGCCTCTGCGCAGAGGACGAGCACTTGCTCTGTGGTTGCATCTGGCTTTAACAACGTGTGGTCTATGGTCGAGGCAAGTGTATTCATGTTATTGAAGATCGATCTCGCGACCGAACATGTCCGGTATTTTGTATTGGTGACTGCCAAAGGCAGAGAACAATTGATTGGTGGAGAACACGAGACCGGCAAAGCGGTTCTCGTCCAGGTTAAAGGCAAAGTCGAATCGAAATATCGCGTCGGCTCCCGAGGATTTCAAATTATGAACACGGAATCCAAGGCCTATTGCATGGTGGAATCGCATGGCTCCCACAGCCGTTCCTTGGTTCCACACCGATCCAACGTCGTAAAAAGCAACGCCGGAAAAGCCAAATGCCCACCACTTCCAGCCCGGGAAGTAACGGAGTTCAACGTTGGTTACGATACGATTGTCACCCACCAACTGATTGACAGGATATCCACGCAAACCTGCCTCGTTGTCGAGAATCAATTGACGGAATGCGGCCCAGTTCCAAGCGGTGTTCTGGCGGAATCGAGCCGCAAGCACCAACTGATCTGTAAGACGGGCATGACCGATTCCGAGAATCTCCATAGCAGTATAGCTCGCACGTCCATTGCCCAATCCGCTACCCGCTCCGAATCGACCGAAGAGGTAGATGTCTTTTCCAACGTAGCCGGATTGTTCGGCCATACCGCCTACGTACCACATCGACTCTCCATCCTTTCCAAGCGAGAAGATGCGTCCAAGGATGGCAGACCCCCAAGCACCGCGCGCCTGCACATCCTCTGTCTCGAATCCGTTCAGTCCAACGCTTCGCTTGAATTCCTGGCGGATGGAGGAGAAGGCAAAGAGTAGTCGACCAGTGTTATCAAATGCCTGCCGAAGCGATGGAGATGCACGTTGGATGTTTTCGATGCTTCCGAAGGCAGTGAAAAACAAACGATCTCGCTCACCATACGCCCAGGCATGCCATGCAGATGTGCGTTGAAGGTGGAAGGGAGCGAGGGACGTGGGCACGCCGCGGTCATAAATGAAGTCACTTCCGAAAGAATTCTGCAACGTCACAGACCACGCCGTTGGTGTTGCCATCGTTCGAAACTGTTTGATGAACATCACAGACTGTTCGGTTTTGATTCGGTTCGCGAGTATGGATGCATACAGCCCGATCTCTGAACGAAACAATCGGCGCTGTCCTACCGCGGCTATGCCTTCCCATCCTATGTCGTTCTCTGTTTTATAGACACCAGACAGCGTGGCATCTGTGCCAGTGCCAGCAACATTCCCCTCTTCAATCTTCACGCCAATACTACTTGCGCCGCCACCGGTGCCAAAAAGAACGCCTGGACGAAACGACCACCGATCTTGTGTGAGAAGGGTAACGTCGATGCTGTCTTCTGATACCGAATCTATCGTTACGCGCACAAGAGAGAAGAGACCAGTCTTTCGAAGGATGCGCTCTGTTTCCAGAATCGAAACGGTATCCAACTCGTCTCCCTCTTCGAAGAGCAATTCGTCCTCGACGTAATACTCTCGCGTGAGCGTATGGATGGCATTTGCCCAATCGGCTCCGAAGAACCAATCCGAGTGTCGCGGATCGAACACATCACGGCGGTCTACCGTAATGGTGCGGATATAAGGTTGAGCGTTGGCAAGAGAGAGAGAGAGCAGGAAGGAGATCGTGCAGAAAAAAGGTACGACGACGTGTCGACGCGACATCAACGTCCTCCCGATAGCAAGGAATACACCTGCTGTGTTGTGGTACACAGCATTAATCGATGCGTGAGTTCCAAACACTCGAAATACTGCAAGGACCGGATCCTGTCCTTCAGTTCTAAACAAAGGGTAGGCGACACACTCAATTCACTGATCCCTAGTCCGATCAGCATCTCTGTAGCTGCTGCGTGACCGGCCAATTCACCACACACGCTCACCGTTGTGCAATGGAGGCGACCTGCATCAACTACCATCTTGATCATGCGAATAACCGCCGGATGCAATGCGTCATAGATGTCTGCCACCATTTCATTCGTTCGATCAGTGGCCAGTGCGTACTGAGCCAAATCATTGGTGCCGATGCTTAAAAAGTCTGCTGCTTGGGCAAATGTTTCTGCCATCAACGCGGCGGCCGGCGTCTCCACCATCACACCGATCTGGATCTGCGGATCGAAGTCGATCTCTTCCATCGCAAGCCGATGCTTGCATGTCTCGATCATTACCTTTGCCTGATGCAACTCTTCCAACACGGTTACCATGGGAAGCATAAACTTCACATTTCGGTACCTGCTTGCACGCAATACCGCACATATCTGATCTTCAAAAAGGTCAGGCCGATAGAGTAAGAACCGTATACCACGCAGACCGAGTGCAGGGTTGTCTTCGTGATGCGGAATTCCCTCGCGGAACTTATCAGAACCCACGTCAAAGGCGCGGAAGGTTACTGGCCGCGGATACGCACGTTGTGCGATGTCGCTGTACCACTCTGTTTGCTCTGCGACGCTCGGATATTCGCCGTGCTGCATGAGCAAATACTCTGTGCGCACCAGACCGATTCCTTCACATCCTGCCAAGACGGCTGCTTCCACTTGATCCGGCGTATCGATATTGGCAAGCAATCGAATACTAAGACCGTCCCGTGTGATCGTGGGTTCATTGATTGATGCGCCAAGGCGCGCCCGATATTCCTCTGCTCGACTTTGCTTCTCGTAATACCCGCTCAATGTTTCGTCGCTCGGATTCACAACGACTACTCCGGCATATCCATCAACGATGATGGTCGTACCGTTGGGAATGTCTGTCGTTGCATTGCGCAGTCCGATGACGGCAGGAATGCCTACATCGCGTGCCAAGATCGATGAATGTGAATTGATTCCGCCAATCTCTGTTATGAACGCTCGTGTATTGGTCTTCTTGAAGAACAGGATGTCTTGCGGCGTCATAGAGCCTGCTACAACGATAGAATCGCGAGCAGCGGCGTGGGAGAGTGTCTTATTGCGAAGATGAGCGAGCAGTCGCTCCTTGACGTGGTCTAGATCTTGCGCTCGTTCACGAAGAATCGGATCACGAGCCTGAAACAGCATGTGGCGCTTTGCATCGAATTCTTCGATCAATGCCCATTCTGCCGTGTCGCCCATCTCGATCTTGGAGATCACGGTTTGCGACAGGATCGGATCTCCAACGATCATCAAATAGGATTCGATGATCGTACTCACGTTTTCTGTTTCTTCGTGGGCGAGTTCGATGGCCGAGGCCAATTCTGCCGCGGCTAACTGTACGGCCGAGAGGAAGCGCGCGATTTCTTCTGGGATCCGCACTCCACTTATCTTTTCTGTTTGGATCGAAGGAGATTCGACGGATAGCACGAATGCCCTACCAATGGCTATGCCATGCGAGGCGGGAATACCCTTGAGGACGTGTTCGTCACGCGTCGAATGGTGGCGAAGCATACTGTCCGTTGTGGTGTAAGATCGGCTTTGACTTGACATGCACCTATGGCTCTCCAAATCCGGAGTTGAACAACTCCTCAATTGCTGCCGCCGCATCAACTTCATCGGGCCCTTCCACCATCAACCCTACTATGGCGCCTTGCTCTGCTGCGAGCGTCATAACGCCAATGATGCTCTTGGCGTTGATGTTGAAGCCATCACGTTGCAGGTAGATGTCCGACTTGAACCGCGAAGCGATCTTCACGAGCATTGCCGCAGGTCGTGTATGCAGCCCTGCTCGGTTTCGTACTGTCAGCGTCGTCTCGATCATGCGTTCCTATCAGTTCTCCGTGCTAGGTTCTGCAGCCTTTTGGAGCCGATTCATGAGCGCTTCGTTGGCTTGAACCTGTTCGTCACAATGTACGATTATTTTTTTCACATGCAAGGTATCGGCGCGGCGCAGTTCGGCATAGAGCGACGCAGAGGAAAGAGGTCTCCACGGAATGCCAATGGCAAGGTCTGAAGGGGCAAGAAGTAGAACGCGGTCGTGGCTCGCATCGCGCATACGTGCGGCCTCCTCCATCGACCGCACGAGCACTACCTGGGCAGCAGGCGCATAGTGTCGGTACCGGGTTCCCGGCGAGTGCCGAAGGTCTGCCGTGGCGGGCACATCACGTACGCGGACGCCGACTGCGCGTTCGATGTCGTCCCGACGTACATTTCCCGGCCGTAGCAAGAATAGTTGTTCGTCTACAATGCGAACGACCGTCGATTCCAATCCATCTCTGCAGGAACCGGCATCGATCACGGCTGCGATCGCACCATCAAGATCGTCGATCACGTGTTCTGCCATCGTAGGACTCGGTCTTCCGCTCCTATTCGCCGACGGGGCCGCCACAGGCGCACCTGCTGCGGCTATGATTGCTCGCGTCAGGGCCAGGTCTGGCATTCGAACGGCAACCGTGTTCAGGCCGGCGGTAACGAGGTCGCTCACATGCGAGAGCTTTGGAAGCACGAGTGTGAGAGCCCCTGGGAAGAATGCATCCATCAGTCGCTGCGCCAGCGCAGAGACCATGGCAATCGACGCAACATCCGCCATTGTTGCAACATGAACGATTAAAGGATTGTCTGATGGCCGGCCTTTTGCAAGGAAGATGCGGCGGATAGCATCGTCGTTGGTGATGATGGCAGCAAGACCATAAACAGTCTCTGTTGGAATGGCAACAACCATCCCTTCTCGCAGGAGTGCACTTGCGATTTCAACGGCGTATGCCTCGTTCTCGAGCGCATGAACGTGTATGGTTGTCATGAATCGAACCATGTATGCTTTAGCACAACACGGGCCATCGGATCGAGCGGCGTATCTCGCACGTATGGTTGCATCAATCGGTAGTGCATCTCATAGAACAAAAGCAGAGCAGGTGACTCTTGTGCGATCAGCGATTCAGCTCTGCGATACAGAACGTGCCGTTTCTCCATGGATGGCTCATTCACGGCATCCATCAACAGTTGTGTGATGTTGCGATCGTTGAAGCGAGAGCTATTCGGATAGGATGCTCCATGAGGATCGGTGGGAACACCTGCGCCATTGAACAGACCCAAAAAGGTTTCTGCATCCGGATAGTCGCCGTACCACCGAGTGCCCCAAAGTTGCAGTCTGCCGGCCTCAGCCTCTTGCAAGAACTGCGCGAATTGCAACACGCGAATCTTCACGGTAATACCAAGATGTTCTCGCCACATCTGCTGCAATGCTTCCGCTGTTTGTTTGAGTCGGGGTTCCGAATAGATCGTGAATGTCACGTCAGGGAATCCACGGCCGTTAGGAAAGCCTGCTTGTGCAAGTTCGGCTCTCGCTTGGTCGGGATCGAAACCGAGTCCGCGAATACTGTCGATCAGATACTCACGCAACACCGGCGGAGTGATGCCGTGCGATGCCGCTGCGTAGGGTTGTCCCTGCAACACGAATCGAACGAGGCGATGTCGGTCGATCGACATCGACAGCGCACGCCGCACACGTCGGTCGCTGAACGGCGCCTGTGTACACAAGCAATCCACGAACCACGTGCAGAGTGCCGGCCTTCGTTGGATCGTGAAACGGGCCGACCTATCCCGAAGCATTCCGGTAGATGCATCAACAAGGAGCGGGAACACTTCCGTTGGAATAGTGAACGATTCTTCGAGAAGCCCCTGTTTAAACGATGCGAACTGTACGTTGTCGTCCTTGATGAATTCGATCTGCACGGCATCGAGAAACGGCAGTTGATTCCCCACATTGTCGTGTTGCCAATAGTCTGGATTTCGCACAAGCGTGATCTGCTGGTCTTCCTTCCATTCTTGAAACACGAACGGTCCGCTTCCAACCGGATGACGGAAGAACTCTTCTCCATAAAACTCTACTGCCTCGCGTGGGACGGCACAACCGAACCCGCTGGCCAAGGTAAGGAGGAACGGCGCGAAGGGTTGCTCCAACGTGATCACGAGCGTGGAGTCGTCTCGGGCTACGATGCCCTCTGGTGGACGTGAGTTGCGACCTTGCTCTCGTTCCCGATGATAGCGAGTGGCACCCGCCACCCTGTCTTGAAAGGCCCAGAACGAGAGGGTCTTCTGGGTTGGGTCGCAGGCTCGCGTGAGTGAATACACCATGTCGTGCGCGGTTAGTAGACGACCTATTCCATTTCGAAAACATCGGTCGTCGTGAAAGCGAACATCCGTACGAAGATGGAATACGTATTCTTTTCCGTCCGGACGAATGTCCCATCCAACAGCAAGTTCTCCTTGAACGCCAAGAAGCGAGTCGAATGTGACAAGTCGATCAAATATCTGCAAACAGATATCATCAGCGAGTTTGCTACTTACTCGCACTGGGTCCAGAGCACTCGGACTTCCACGCAACATGTTGATCCGATAGATACCTCCGTAGGCCTTGCCACCCTTCCCCATCCGAAGATGATGTTCGGGCACAACGGACCTTCTGCATCCTGTGATCGCTTCGATCAACGCCAGTGTCAACATGATCGTGGCCAACATCCGAACCATCGTCTAATGCCTTCTGTGTGGTAACTTTGGGACCCCGAACCTACGCAGAATACTATGAGACCCGTCACAACCTTCGTTGTAAATCCAACCATGCCGGCTGCGCTCGCCCCGTTAAAGGAGCTTGCGTATAATTTCTGGTGGTGTTGGCACGCCGATGCCATTGAACTCTTTCATCGGATCGACCCTGTTCTGTGGGGAAAGACGCACCACAATCCGGTAGCAATGTTGGCACTGCTCTCGAAGGATCGACTCATCGATCTCGCGGAACGGGCTGAATACGTGGCAAATCTCACAGAGGTCTACCAAGAATTCCGGTCGTACATGGACTCAAAAGGCTGGTATTCATCAATCGATGCCACGCCGGGTTCCTTTGTAGCATACTTCTGTGCCGAATTCGGCATCCACGAGAGTTTTAGCAACTACAGTGGTGGCTTAGGTGTGTTGGCCGGCGATCATTTGAAGAGTGCATCCGACCTCGGTGTCCCGCTCGTGGCTGTCGGGCTGTTGTATCAAGAGGGATACTTCCGACAGTATCTCACGCAAAACGGTTGGCAGAACGAGATGTATAGCGAGATCGACTTCTTTACACTCCCGCTTACCCCCGTCACAGGTCAGGACGGATCCCCTCTCATGATCACGGTTGATGTTCCTTTGGGGACACTTCATGCGCAGATCTGGAAGTTGAATGTAGGGCGAGTACCGTTGTACTTGCTCGACACAAACGTCCCACAAAATGTCGACCCCACTCTCCGAAACGTGTCGGACCGCCTATACGGAGGAACGACCGACACACGCGTGATGCAAGAAATGCTTCTAGGCATTGGCGGCATGCGCATGTTGGCGGTGCTGGGCATCGAACCGGCCGCATGCCATGTGAATGAAGGACACGCAGCATTCTCCATGTTGGAGCGGACTCGCATGACCATGTCGAGATTAGGGATGTCGTTCCAAGAAGCATGGCGCATCACGCAAACATCCACTGTTTTCACAACCCACACACCCGTACCTGCAGGGAACGAGATATTTCACTTTGATGTGATTGAGCGATACTTCAAATCCTATGTGACAACCCTTGGGATCACCTGGGCGGAGTTTCTTGCACTTGGCACTCAAACGTTGGCAGATATTGAAGACGGTTTTTCCATGACGGTGCTTGGCCTCAAAGGAAGCACCTATCGAAACGGCGTAAGCAAGCTCCACGGAGCCGTTGCTCGCCAAATGTGGAATGCGGTGTGGCCACAATTCTCACTCGACGAAGTCCCCATTGGGGCTGTCACCAACGGGGTGCACACCGGCACGTGGGTTGGGAGCGAGTTGGCGCAACTCTACGACCGATATCTATCGCCCACGTGGCGTACACATCCAGAAGAGACCGAGGCCTGGGATAATGTAGACCGTATTCCGTCGTTCGAGTTGTGGCGCGTACACCAACGTCGCCGTGAACGTTTGGTAATCTCAGCGCGGGAGCATATCCTAAGCAAGCATCACGCATCGCTCACGCAAGAACAGGCATCCAAGATCCACGACTACTTGGATCCCGACATTTTGACGATCGGATTTGCTCGGCGATTTGCGACGTATAAGCGAGCAGACCTTCTAATGCGCGATATGGACCGTCTTACCTCCCTTGTGACGGATCCTCTGCGCCCTATGCAGGTGATCATGGCGGGCAAGGCCCACCCTCGTGACACGGCCGGGAAAGAGCTTATTCAACACGTTCTTGAGCACATTCGCAACCACGGGCTCGAACATCGTATAGTCTTTCTCGAAGACTACGACATGCACGTTGCCCGGCTCATGGTGAGGGGATGCGATGTGTGGCTTAACACTCCTCGCAGACCGTACGAAGCGTCGGGAACAAGTGGTATGAAATCCATTGTGAACGGAGGCTTGCATTTCAGTGTTCTCGATGGCTGGTGGGCCGAGGCATTCGACGGCCATAACGGATTCGCGATTGGCCGAGGAGAAGAAATGCTCGACCCAGACGAACAAGACACGGCAGATGCTGGTACGCTGTACGATATCATCGAGCACGTGATCAAGCCGATGTTCTACGACCGGAATAAGGGCAAGATTCCAGAACGGTGGGTTGCAATGATGAAGCACTCCATCCAAACCCTTGCTCCCGAATTTTCTTCGCTCCGCATGGTTCGCGACTATGCCACCAAGAGCTACGTGCAGGCAACACAGGCGTATAGAACGATGACCGAGCATAGCGGGGAACGAGCGCGTTCTATGGTTCAGTACTTCGATCGCGTGGCAGCCGCATGGCCCGCCGTTCGCATTGGAGAGGTGAACATCCTCGGCGGTTCTGCAGCCTATGTGGGCAAGCACATCCATGTGAATGCCGAGGTTCGACTTGGAACGTTGCATGCCAACGACGTTATTGTCCAGGCCGTCCATGGAAAGGTTGACTCCAAAGGCGAGATCAATCCAGCACACACCACCACGCTTTCCTTGCAGCGGGAAGACGGCGGCACGAGTTTTTACGAAGGCGACTATGTATGTCAAGAGAGTGGTATGCAGGGCTGTACGGTTCGCGTAACCCCCACACATGATCAGCTCATTCACGTTGCCGACACTCTCTATTGCACCTATGCATCCTGAAACTTTTCAAGCATACTCAAGTCAATGTACCGACTACCAAACACGGAGAAAGAATATGCGTATAACTCATCGAGTTTCCCTTTTATTGTCTTGCGTCCTCTTTGCCACCTCGGCACTCGCACAAACTGCAAGCATTACATTCGTCCACAACTCACCAGATCCGGCAGCAGCCGTGGTTGACCTGTACGTACTCCATGCGGGTACTACGGTCAAGATCGATAACCTCGCGTTTCAAGGATCCTCGACAATACCGGAAATGGCGATCTTCGGAGGCGTTCCGGTAACCTTCAAAATTGCACCGGCAACGAGCACTGATCAGTCTCAGGCACTCATATCGCATGAGTTCACACCCGAAGCCGATATGTTTTACGTCGTAGAGGCTCGAGGTCTTATCACTACCGACGGATTTGTGGCCAACCCGGATGCAAAAACGATCACGGCAGAGATCCGCCATTTCGAGATCCCGCCAACAAACGATGACGCAGTGAAGGCCGGATTGATCTTTGTGCACAGCTCAACAGACCTCGACAAGGGTGATCTTTGGGTGCGTGGTGGCACGGCTGCAACTTTTTCGGGTGTAACGTATGGTGATGTTACAACTCCAATGAAACTGATCGAGGCGAAGTCGTCATTTCTCGACTACACCAAGGCCGGCATAAAGTCTCCTGCCCTTGCCTCCTTTGAAGTAGACCTTTCCAAGTATGCCGGTCAGGTACTTATTCTGATGGTATCCGGCTTTAAGTCTCCGGCCGACAACAAGAACAGTCCTGACACCTTAACGCTTCTCGGTGTGAAGGAAGACGGAAGCATCTCAAGATTCTCGATTCTGTCGGGCTCGCAAACCGCACGCGTGCAGGTAATCCACAACGCTGCAGATCCGAAGCTTGGTCAAGTGGACGTGTATTTGAACACGGAAAGGACCATCGATAACATGGCCTTCCGTAAAGCAACGGCCTTTACGAATTTCCCTGCTGGTATTCCGCTTGTGTTCGGGATTGCGCCCGCAACGTCCTCCGGTTACAAAGACACGCTCCGCACGCTGAAGGTCTCATCTCTACGGCCGGGTCGCACGTACGTGATCACCTTAAGTGGCATCCTCGATTCGACGAAATTCGCCATCAATCCAGATAGCGCGAATATCGCACTGAAGGCAACCTTGATCGAAGGTGCTCTTGAACGCTCGCCAGATACAGTGGAGGCCAGTTTGATGTGTATTCAGCAGTCTACGGATTCGAAAAGGCTCTCGCTTGTGAGCAGCATCGACCAGACGGTGTTGTTGGATATGGCATCGTATGGTGCCGTATCGGTGAATCACCTCGTTGCGCCAGGTACGGATACGCTGTGGTTGAAGAATGATTCGGGCATCGTGAAAAAGGGCTACGTGGTCACGCTCAAGACTCGTAAGGCCTACACCGCCCTTACGTCAGGTTTTGTTGATCCAACGAAAAACATGGACGGTCAGCCGTTCAAGGTAATTCTCGTGGATTCTGCCGGCGTCGTAAACAGCTCGCTTGTTGAAGTACTGCCAGTGGCTGTGAGTGTCCAAGAAGAGACTGCTTCGATGGCCCGTCTCTCCTTGGTACCGAACCCCGCCACCACATCCGTTCTGCTCCGTGGCGACCGTACGGTGGCCATCCAAACGATCCTGCTCGTAGACGCCACGGGCCGCACTATGGCGGAATACCGCGTGTCGGACGGGATGCGTCACCAAGATGGCATCTCCATATCACTGGATCGCCTCACGACCGGTGTGTACGTAGTGATTGCCACAGATGCCAATGGCAGTGTGGTAGCCCAAGAGAAGCTCATCGTTACGCGTTAAGCCCCCGCTTTTTTTCCTGAAGAGACCATTCAAAGGCCGGTCCCCATACGGGGACCGGCCTTTTTCGTATATTTGCGGTTCTCTACCCAATCCAAGAAGCCATGTTTGAAAGTCTAAGCGATAAGCTCGAAGAAGCACTCAAACGCATCCGAGGGCAGGCCAAGATCTCCGAAGAGAACGTCACCGAAGCACTGACGGAGGTGCGTCGCGCCTTGTTGGATGCAGACGTGAACTTCAACGTTGTGAAGAAGTTCATCGAAGACGTCAAAGAGAAGTCGCTTGGAATCGAGGTCAAGGGCAACTTGCTCCCAGGCCAATTGATGATCAAGCTCATCCACGATGAGCTAGTGGCGCTAATGGGCACGTCGAAGGCAGACATTGCGCAAGCACCTCAGGCACCTACCATTGTGATGGTGGCGGGGTTACAAGGATCTGGGAAAACAACGTTCTGCGCCAAGCTGGCCTACTCTCTCAAGAAGAAAGGTCGCCAACCATTGCTTGTCGCTTGCGATATCTATCGCCCTGCGGCTATCGATCAGTTGCGCACACTCGGCCAATCCATGTCGCTTCCCGTCTTTTCAAAGGATGGTGCGAAGCCGTTAGAGATTGCAAACGAGGCACTTCAATACGCCAAAAAATTCGGTCGCCACGTTGTGATCGTCGACACTGCGGGACGGTTGACCATCGATGAAGAGATGATGCAAGAGGTTGCAGACCTCAAGGATTCACTCAAGCCGCACGAAATCTTGTTCGTGTGCGATGCCATGACGGGTCAAGACGCTGTGAATACGGCGAAGGCCTTTGACGATCGTCTCTCGATTACGGGCGTCGTGCTCACGAAGCTCGACGGAGATACGCGAGGTGGAGCGGCACTATCGATTCGTGCCGTCACCGGTAAGCCGATCAAGTACGTTGGCATTGGTGAGAAGATCGATGCCCTTGAGCCCTTCTTCCCTGATCGCATTGCCTCGCGTATTTTGGGCATGGGAGATATTCTCACGCTCGTAGAGAAGGCACAGCAGCAGATCGACGAGAAGGATGCCGAAAAGCTAGAAGAGAAACTTCGCAAGAATCAGTTCACGTTCGAGGACTTCCTTGAGCAACTGCGCATGATCAAGAAGATGGGATCACTGCGCGACCTGCTGGGGATGTTGCCTGGCATGGACAAGGCACTGCGTGGTGTTCAGATCGACGAGAAGGCATTTTCTCGCGTAGAGGCGATGGTCTTGTCGATGACGAAAGAAGAACGCGGTCAACCGAAGATGTTGAACGGTTCGCGCCGCAAACGCATTGCGGCCGGCAGCGGCACCACGGTTCAAGATGTGAATCGCCTTATCAAGCAATTCGAAGACATGCAGAAGATGATGAAGAACATGACAAAGGGTAAAATGGCCACCATGTTCGGTGGTCAAACCCCTCAATTTCCAACTTCCCCTAGGAGACCGTAATGGTCAAACTCCGCTTGCGTCGCCGCGGTCGTAAGAAGCACCCCTTCTACGATATCGTAGTGATCGACGGACGCGCTCGTCGTGACGGCGCACCGATCGAACGTCTGGGCTACATCGATCCGATGACAGCACCCAAGACAGTTGTATTGAACGTAGAACGCTCGTTGTATTGGTTGGGCACAGGTGCACAGCCAACAGAGATCGTTCGACAGATCTTTAGCCGCGAAGGTGTATTGCTTCGCCGCCATCTTGGCTTCAAGGGCAACTCTGAAGAAGAGATTGAGACAGCAATACTTCAACACCGCGAGAAGGCATCTGCACGCCATACACGCCTGAAGACACGTCGCGTTGAGCGCGTGAAGACAAAGGCTGCTGCCGCAGCAGCAGCAGCAGCAAAGGCCGCAGAGCCAGCTCCGGCAGAACCAGCTCCGGCAGAACCAGCTCCGGTCGTGACAGCACCCGTCGCAACAGCTCCCGTAGTAGCAGCTCCCGTAGTAGCAGCTCCCGTAGTAGCAGCTCCCGTAGTAGCAGCTTCCGCAGAACCAGCTTCTGCAGAACCAGCTTCCGCAGAGCCAGCTTCCGCAGAACCAGCTCCCGTAGTACCAGCTCCCGTAGAAGTTGCCCCTGCGCCCGTCGAAGAGGCACCGGCACCAGAAGCCGCGGAATAATGGCTTTTCTTCGATCATGAACAACGCGCAGACCTCGCACAGAGGTCTGCGCGTTTGTCGTTTGCACCTCAAACCACCATGCTACACACATCAATCATACAACTCTACGTATCACAACGAGCGATCTTCAAACGGATCGTCACGATGAGTTTTGCCTTTGCAGGGATGTACTGGTTTTTGATCTATGGCATTCTGCTGGGCAGCACTGCGGCAGATGCTCATAGCGAGGCGCAGACGCTTCGGACCGGACAGACCATTATCTACTTCATCCTCTTGTTCGTGTGGGGCCTGGACTATTTCCGAGAACAGAAGCGTCTGCATGTGATCATCAATCTTGCGTCAGCGAAATCGCTGCCTCCAGATCGAATCACACGCACCGACGTGGAAGACCGTCTGCATCTGTTCTCGGTGTTCACACCAATGACAGGCTCACGATTCGCCTGGGTTGTTCCATGTGTGAACATTGTTGGTCTTTCTGTGTCTACCGTTCTGATCTTCCTTCAATGGTTGAAGGGCGTTCAGTTCTTGCTTAGGTGAACTATGCTCCGATGGAGTTTATTACTGACATTGACTCTCTGCAGCGCGCATCTTGTGCATGCGCAGTTGCCTTCTGTGTATCGCGATGATTTCGATGGAAGCACTCAGACATTCCCCGCTCGTCGCACCGATATGGTGCAGACCAACGTCGAAAGCGGATCGTTCATCGTTGATAAGTTCGCAGGTGATAACGATTGGTTCACGTGGACCGAGACGTTCTTTGATCCGCTGAAAGACTACGAGATCGAGGCGAAGATCACAATGATCAGCGGACAGCCAGAAGGAGCATGCGGCATTCTTTTCGGCGGAGCAAATGCGAATAACTGCTACTATTTCGCAATGCGTCCGAATGGAACCGTGCGACTGAGTTCATTCGTGAACGGACAACCGATTCCGATCACCGATTGGATGTCTGCGTCGATGATCAAAGGCTGGAATGAAGCGTATACACTTACCGTAGCAAAACATGGTCGAACTCTTACCATGTCTGTAAATGGCGCCGTTGTTGTTGCACGTGAACCACTGCAGATCACAGGATTCTTCCTTGGATTGTATGCGAGTAAGCGCATTCGATTCGCCGTAGACTACCTTGAACTACGACAAGACCTGCCACCGATGCGGATCGTAAAGGGATTGATTCCCGGCGTCAAGCCTGAACGCCTTGGTCCGAACATCAATTCACAAGCCGCCGAGAAGGCACCACTCGTGGCTCCCGATGGGAAGACGCTATACGTGGTACGACAAGATCACCCGGGGAATGTTGGTGGTGGAAGAGGCGACGATATCTGGACGTCTACGATGCAGCCCGATGGGAACTGGGGTCCGCTGATGAACTTCGGTCGCCCAGTAAACAATCAGGGCTCGAACGCCGTTATCTCGGTTTCACCGGACAACAACTCGCTCGTTGTTATGAGCACGTATTATCCGAATGGTGCTCCATCGGGAAACGGTTTCTCTATGACAGTTCGCACAGACTCAAGCTGGATCGTTCCACGGACAATGAACATCCGGAACTTTTACAACCGAAACATCTTTCAGGAAGCGAGTATGTCGCCCGACGGGAAGACCTTGGTCTCCGCTGTTCAGCGGGACGATTCGTTTGGAGACAAAGATCTGTATGTGTCGTTCCTTCGCGACGATGACTCATGGTCGGAACCCAAGAACATGGGACCAGTAGTCAACACAATCTTCAGCGAGATTGGTCCGTTCATTGCTGCAGATGGGCGAACAATGTATTACTCCACAGCAGGAAAAAGAGGATTTGGTTCGGCAGACATTTTTGTGACACGCCGCCTGGATGATACGTGGACAAACTGGTCGGAGCCCGAGAACATTGGTCCGGACATCAACACCAAAAACTGGGATGCCTACTTTGTCGTAACGGCAGATGGGAAGTGGGCTTACTTCTGTGCCGGTGGACTCGAAGGCGATCTCGACATCTTTCGAATCCAACTTCCGGAAGGTGCGCGACCGACGCCGGTGATTCTCGTGAGAGGACAAGTGTACGATGCCCGAACAAAAAAGAAGCTTGCTGCCAACATTCGATATGAAACACTTGCCGATGGAAAGGAAGCAGGCATCGCGCGCTCCAACCCTCGCACAGGAGAATACAAGATTGTGTTGCCAAGTGGTAGCGAGTTCGGTTTCCGAGCCGAAGCAGCTGGATACTATCCCGTGAGCGACAACCTGAGTACAAAGGATCTCACCCAGTACAAAGAGATCGACCGCGATCTCTACCTCGAGCCGCTTGACGTAGGTAGAACAATTCGCATTAATAATTTGTTTTTCGATTTCGGAAAGTGGGATATCAGACCCGAGTCAGACCCCGATCTGAACCGGCTTGTTGCTCTTCTTATGAAAAATCCGACAATGCGGATTCAGTTGAGCGGACACACCGACGATGTAGGCTCCGACAAAGACAATGTTTCCCTCTCTGAAAAACGAGCATTGTCCGTTTTGCAGTACTTAGTCGACAAAGGCATCTCCACTTCGCGCCTTACATCGAAAGGTTTTGGTAAATCAAAGCCCATCGCTAAAAACAAAACAGACAACGGCAGGCAGCTCAACCGCCGCGTGGAATTCACGATCGTGCAAGTGTGATTTCCTGAGTATGTTCGTGGCTGTTACCAACACATCTGTGCGAGTAGGGTCATGCATTCCACCCTTTGCCTCTTCCTTCTCCTTGCCACCCTCCCCCTCTATGCACGAGTCGATACTGTTCGTGCAGACGATGGAGCCTATAAGCAGGTACATACTGCGCGCACGGCATGGGAAGAATCTGTGATTCTCGCACCGGGCGGGCCTTGCGTGCTGAAGAGCATTCAGATGTACTATGCCGGTGGCATCGGCACAGACACAGTCTACGTGACGGGCGATGCGGCCGAAGGTTCTATTCCTCCCACGCAATACAGCTGGCCGTACAACACACTCATTGGTCCGATTGCTGTAGATGTGAAGGCAGCAGGGTGGAAAGATGTAGACGTGTCTGCGTCGGATCTACACCTTGGCGGATTCGATCGCATTGTGATCCAACACCGCACGTATTCCGGGAAACCACTATTCGGACAAGATGCGAGTAGAAGCGGGAACAGCTTTTACTTCGACCCCACCACACCGAATACCAACTTCTACAACATTCCGGGCATTTTTTATGTGTCGGCGGGCGACTACATGGTGCGCGTTATCGTAGAGTACTCCTATCCTGCACCCGGCAAGGGCTCTGCTCCTCCACCACCACCCTTCCTTACCGACGTTACGATTGACGCGGGCATCGTCAATGCAACAGGGAACGTGCTTCGATCCGACCTTGCATGGGCCGACGTCGATAACGATGGAGATCAAGATGCCTTTGCCGTGAATGGTTGGGGGAACGACAAGCTTTGGCGAAACGATGGCGGCGGATCCTTTACCGATATCACGGCGCAGTCGAAAATCTTGAACAATGCACCAACCGTCACGCCGTTGTGGTTCGACATGGATCATGACGGCGATGTTGATCTCTTTATCGCGAATGGCAGAAAAGAAGAGAACGGTCAAGAGACCTATTATCAAGACAGACTTTTTCGAAACAATGGGAGCGGCGTCTTCGAAGACATCACTGCAGCGTCAGCTCACGTATCGTCTTGCGCCAGACCGTCTCTATAGAAACAATGGCAATGGCACATTTACCGAAGTGTCGCGCGCAACAACGGTGATCGGTCTTCCTACCGCCGATCCATCTACGTTTGGCCATGGCATGGGCAGCGACTGGGGAGATTGGAATAACGATGGCTATGGAGACCTTGCCGTTGGGAATCTAGGACATCCCGATTGGCGTGCATCCGTTTCGAATCCATCACTACTGTACGTCAACAACGGTCCACCATCGTGGTCGTTTTCCGAGAAGCACTCACTGGTTGGCGTCAAGTTCTACGAGATGAATGCAGGCATGGCATGGGCAGATCTAGACCTTGACGGCAACCTCGATCTCTGGCACGGACAGATAGCATACGAGGCATACGGAGTGGGCGCCACGCGTAATGCGCGATTGTACATGAATCAAGGTCCAACAGAGAATTACCGCCTGATCGATCGTACTTGGGAACTTGGTGCGCGCATTCACGGTGCGTGGACGGCCGTTCGATTCGACTATGATCGTGATGGCGATGTTGATCTTCTCTGCGCATCGGGCACCGAAAATGTACGGCTATTCCGAAATGATATGCCGGCAACAGGATCGAGTCTTACGCTTCGTCTTTCAACAACCGCTGCAGCAACTCCACGAGATGCGTACGGTGCTCAAGTGAACGTTTACAGCGGGACACGTATGTTCACGCGCCAATTGCCAGGGACGCCCGTTGGTGGGCGTTGTTCGCAGCATAGTCGGGATCTGTTTGTTGGGATTGGCACATCAACTACCATCGATAGTTGTATCGTCGTCTGGCCGAATGGAGATCGTAAGGCGCTTACGAATCTTACGCTGAATCGGACCTACGATGTTCGCAACGATGGAACTTCCATGCAAGCGATGGCGCATAGTCGAGTACGTCTCGTTGCGCCTTCCAGTGGCTCTATCGATCGGCCCGATGCCATCACACTGCAATGGGCACGCTCCAGGCGCGTCGCAAAGTCAATGGTCCGCTCCATGGTCGTTCACGATTGGCAGACCGGCACCGCTTGCCGTAACGACGGTTGCTCCAATCCAACGAGACTCCGCCGTGCTGACCAAGGCCACGTTCAAGTGGACGCGTGCACAGTATGCCTGTGGTGTGTCGTATGCAACGTTGTATGATGTCGAGATCTCGACCACGGCAAACTTCACCGGCGAACTCATCACGCGCACAGCATTGGCAGATACCACAACTGGCCCGATCAATCTGCAGCCAACCACAACCTATTACTGGAGAGCGCGCGCGGCGAATGGCTCGGCCGCAGGTGCATGGTCTGCCGTTGCAATGTTTACAACGTACGGTACACCTCGATCGCGCGATTTACTGTTGCCACTCGACAAGTCTACTGCCGTGAACATTCGCCCTACATGTACGTGGCAGAGTGATCCTTGGGCAGACTCCTATACTGTAGAGCTCGACACAAGCGCGCATTTCTCAGTGCTCGATCACATCGGTCACCCCATCTCCCATCACCACAGCATGTACATTCGTGGTTGAACTTGTCGCAGCAGACCACGTGCGCATTCACATTCTTGATCTACTGGGCGGCATGGTGGCAGAGGTCTATCAGGGTTCGCTTGATGCCGGCTCACACCCCATTGCGTGGAATGCGGCGATGGTCGCCTCTGGTTCTTACACTATACACGTGGAGCACAGACACGGCCACAGTACAGCGCCTATCCGGATCGTGCGATAACTGCCACCATAGGATTGCGTAGTTTGCGCGCCATTATGCCACGTATCTTAATCACCGGCGGTGCCGGATTTCTCGGATCGCATTTATGCGATCGATTCATTGCAGAAGGCTTTCACGTCGTCTGCATGGACAACTTCATCACGGGTTCTCCGGAGAACATCGCCCATCTGATTGGTCACGAGCGGTTCACGCTCATCAAGCATGACGTCTCGATGTATATGTACGTTGCGGGAAGTCTGGACTACGTCCTCCATTTCGCCTCGCCGGCATCTCCGTTCGACTACCTCAGGTATCCGATCCAAACACTCAAAGTGGGATCACTCGGAACGCACAATGCACTAGGCTTGGCCAAGGCAAAGAACGCACGCCTCTTGCTTGCTTCGACGAGCGAGGTCTATGGCGATCCGCTTATTCACCCGCAGCCAGAATCGTATTGGGGCAACGTGAATCCTGTAGGGATACGCGGTGTGTATGACGAGGCGAAGCGATTTGCAGAGGCGATCACGATGGCCTACCATCGGTATCACGGCGTCGAGACAAGGATCATTCGCATCTTCAATACGTACGGTCCGCGTATGCGCGTCGAGGACGGACGTGCGATACCCGCTTTCATGAGTCAGGCACTTCGCGGCGAAGACGTCACTGTCTTTGGCGATGGATCTCAAACGCGCTCTGTGTGCTATGTAGACGACCTCGTCGAAGGCATCTATCGTCTTCTGTTGTCGGACATCTCGGATCCGGTGAACATTGGGAATCCAGACGAGATCACGATGAAGGGACTCGCAGAAGAGATCATTGCGCTAACGGGTTCATCGAGCAAGATCATTCATACGGAACTGCCGCAAGACGATCCGAAGGTGCGCCAGCCCGACATAACAGTCGCGCGCGAGAAGCTCGGTTGGCAACCGCACGTTCAGCGTCTCGAGGGTCTCGAGCGAACGCTCGTCTACTTCCGTTCAGCACTTCACGTTCTCGAGTAATGGCAATTCTGCGGTCATTATTCCGCAGAAGCACACCCGAGTATGCTTCTGCTATGTCGATGGTCGCCTGCGCCCTCCTTGCCGGTGGCAGCATCATCTTAGGCGCCATCCAGCATTCGCTTATTCTTCAGACGAACGGACTTATCTCGGTGATCGACATCGGTAATTCGATGCTCTTCCTTGCCGCCGTGCGGCGTTCCATGCGCAATGCCGACATGCGGTTCAACTATGGATATGGCAAATACGAGAGCCTTGCCATCCTTGCAAGCGCTACGCTCCTGATCGTCCTGACGGCATACACCTTGGGAGAGGCGTGGACGATGTTCAGCAGACCTACTCCCAATCAGAACACACTCGTTGTTGTTGCATGGAGCATCGCATCATTTCTCGTGATGCGTTGGAACACGCGTCAACTCACACGCTATGCAGACCGGTTTCACATGCCCATGCTACGGTACGATGCAGAACTGTGGCGATTGGATTCTTGGCTGGAAATAGGAGTAATCCTATCGCTACTGGTTGGCGGCGTCCTCTTGTCGATGGCGCAAGTGTCGCTTGCACGAACGGTAGACGGAATTGCCTCGGTGCTGCTCTTGGTTGTATCGCTGAAGGTGCCACTCACCCATGGTCGCGAAGCAATCAAACAATTGTTGGATCGGACGCTTCCAGACTCAATGCAGTTCGAGATCCTTGCCATTATTGCAGAGAACTTCACGCACATGTGTGAGTTCAAAGGCGTGCATACGCGCCAAAGCGGCAAGGACATTTTTATCGAGATCGATCTTGTGATGCCCTACGACTATACGCTCGAGCACTTGTATCAGCTTGAGCGTCAGATATTAGAACGACTTCATGAGAAGTTTCCCACGGCAGTGCCACGCGTGTACGTCACCCCGTGCGATCGCAATTGCATTCGCGACGGCCTGACGCATTGCCCCATCAAACTAGCTGCAGGCCGCTCTTAGCGCGGCTTCTTTACCTCGATTTGTACGGTTCGACTCAAGAATCGCTCTTCTGGCGTGTTGTACGAGTCGATACCCGGTGGGAATCTGTCCGTTGCGACTTCATCACATTTGAGCGACACCCGACGTGCAAGATGCCGTTGTATCGAAACGCACACGGCCTCTGCCCGGCGTGCAGAGATCTTCTTGTTGAACTCTGCATTGCCAAGCATGTCTGCATATCCACGAACAGTCACAACAGATCCTGCAGGAACCTGGTCTACGAACTTCTTGATTTGCTCTTCTGCAATGGGAGTGAGCCTATCGGACGACACTTCAAAAAGCGTGAGGGTGAGTCGTTCCATTTCCGTAGCAATCGTGTCTTTGCGAACGCTTAACGACGTTGATGCAGAATCTTTCACATTACGAATGGCATCCAACTTCAGCGTTACCACTACCGGTACCGAGCCGAGCATTTGATCTGCCTGCGTTGTTGTCAGATCTTGCGTGATCGACGTAGGAGCGCCCTTTCCTTCTTTAGCAAAGAGAATGTTCGCGCCACTCTTTGCCTCAAGTTTCCATCCGGTAACAAACGCCGTGCTCGAACCGGTAGGATCGAACAACAAACGCGGAGGCGTTACAGCACGCGCTTCATTGAATCGCTGACGCTTCACCGATGCGATCAGTTCGAGATTCTCTGTTTCAATCTCGACACGCCTATTCTCGGAGAACCCTTCTTCAGATGGCTGACGGGTTGCGCGTTCAGGTGCGCACGACCCCGAAGCAGTCACAACCGTGATGCGATCTGTCGCGACGTTCCACACCGATGTGAGATACGACTTCACGGTCTCCGCTCTCTTACGAGCCAGTTCGCAATCCCCGCCTTCCGTAGTTGGGTCTGAAGTACCGCGCAATCGAACCGTCGCCGTAGGATCTTCGCGCAACCGCGAGCCAAGAATATTCAGTATTTCGTGGTGTACTTCCGTTGTGCGCGGCGGGATCGCATCAATGTTAAAGTCCGACGCCTTCTTCAACTGATGATAGCGGAACGAAAGCGAGATCGATTGCGATTCAAAGAAGATCACCGGCAGTACTGGCAGTGCCTCCGTAACAAACTGCGTAGAGACAGCAATGCCAAAGACATCCTTCAGTGAACCGTTTGGCTCCACTGCTTTCGCTGCAATCGCTGCATGGATGGTGGGCAGAACAGGAGTAAAGACCGTGTCGGTGCGCGACGCTTTCTGTGTGATGAAAATCGTATCGGCCGTTTCTGTTGTGTCGACGTACGAGCGCTCCAACCCCTCGGTGCGATGATACTGGAGGTCGGGCTCGATGGATACTATTGTCGAATCTACTGCAAGTTCACGCCTACGCTCTACAGGCTTCGGAGGCGTTGGCGCATTCGTCGCAAAGGCGATCGACGCACCGAGGCGGATCGTATTCGCCTTCCAATCGAAACCATCTACGATGCTACTCAGACCTAATCGGTACGTCAGCTCAGGAGAAAGAACAACGGAGTTGTTGCGGGTAAGCGGTATGTCGTACGACAGCCCTCCCACCACTCCACCGTGCCATTGCGGCAGTCCAGTAAGGGTCTGATCCGACGTCGCATTTCGAACGCGTTGTCCGTTCTCGAAGGTACCGCTCGATGGTTCGATGAGCGTTTCCTTTTGCCCATAGGTTGGAGACAGCATTGTTCCCATACCGTAACCAACGAGAAAGCGAAGTGGCCCGACTATACGAATATCGGCCATGAGTTCGGCGCCGAGCCAATTCATGGATACATCAAGTGCATGTTCCGAAACACCTGCTACCTGTCCGCTGACGAGGAGATTTTCATTTGTCGTAAACGCGCCAGACATGGGGATGAACGATCCGCGCAGCGAGAGGCGAAACGCTTTTGTGAATTCTTGTCGCACGAAAATCGATCCGGCCGGACCGATTCCTGTTGCAGTTGTGTATTCCGTGCAACATGTTGGTGCGTTCGGCAATAAGAAGTTTCCATTGTGCATCGTGAATGCACCATACGCAGAAACGCCCACACTGAAGAGCCACACGCTGTCTGGCGGAGTCCAGTCTTCTTGTGCGGAAGAGCGATGAAGAATGCAGAGGGAAAGGAGGACAAGGAGGAAAGGAGTTTTCATGGCGTTAGTCCTTTACAACGAGTAGAACCTTGCGATCCGTGGGTGTTGTAAGAACCAGTGCATACGTGCCTGACGGCAGATCTTGCACGCTCACCACTCGTTCAAGAGCTCGTGATTTTTCCTCTTCGGATGTTGCCGCATCGGAATAGACCATTCTACCGAAGAGGTCGAACATGGCCACCGTGGTTGGACCGGATTCGAGTAACGATGCTTGAATGCGCAACGTTTTGCCTGTGGGAATCGGGAATGCGCTGAATCGTACGGTGGCATTGTCGGGAATGTAAAGTCGCGTTGTCCCCCCAACTCTGCATTGGCCACGCACCAAAACATCGCGAGACACGGTGTCTATTCGAACGAGTGTCCACGCGCCGTCTACAAGCGCAGTCGCTACACGAACCCTTGTCACCGAATCGGCACCGAGAGTTGCCTTGAATGGTAAAGAGTAGAGCTGCCCCTGCACGTACGGGAGCGGCACAGGCTTGAGGGTAACAATCGCATGCCCAGATGAATCTCGTTGCGACTCCACTATCGAACGATCTTTAAGATCCATGATCGTGCCGTCGTACGTTATGGTGACGGCAACGGTGTTGGGCTTCACGATATCGAGATACAGACCGTTGCTTACGTCTACACTCACTGTGAAATCGTCGCCAATCAAAACCGTATCGCCCGTCGTCGAGATAAGTGCGGATGCTGGTGGCGGTGGTGCGATCGAGAATGCTCCGTTCGACACATCTTCTTGGATCACGATGTCACGGATCTGCCATACGGCAGCCACGCCATCTTCCGACGCTGTCAAAACACGTCCGCCCTCCGGGCTCCATTTCACAAGATGCACTGGTTGTCTGTGCGGTAACAACCTAACAAGTGCACCGGTGTTCATGTTGAACACTCGGGCATTATTGTCGGTATACGAAGCAGCCACGAACAGGCCATCAGAGCTCACGCTTACAGTTGTAACGCGCCCTCTGGCTCCGCCGAATGAGCGCATGCGAGCACCCGTTGTTGCATCCCATAGAATGAGTAGACTGTCGCTCATCCCAGTCACAACATATCGACCATCGGGAGTGAACGTAACAGCATACATACCTTCGTTATCCGTGTCGCGCAGGGTGTGCAACAGTGCACCACCATTCGCTACATCCCAGATTTTTGTAGTCGCGTCACCGCCGGCTGTAGCCGCCATTTGGCCATTCGGAGAGAAGCATCCTTGTTGTAGTCCCACTTGATGACCTGAGAGCTGCACCGGAAGGCCAATACCACGGTTCCAAACACGACCGATGTTGTCGTCGGAACAGGTAAGGATCTTTGTGCCCTGGAAATTCCAGCGCAAATCGTTCAATGTTCGCAGATGATTAAAGGTAGTCACCAACGCACCATTGGCTACCTGGAATAGCCGCCCTCGATTATCGCGCGCGGCCGTTGCAACGAACGCACCGGATGCGTCGAATCGAGCTATGGTGAGTTCATCAAAATGTCTGGCAAAGGTTCTGAGTTTGGTGAAGGTTGTGTCTTCCCAAAGAACCGCAGTACTATCGGTGGAACCTGTCAACACAGTATGGCCGTCAACACTCCAGTCTACGGTGTTCATGCGAAAACCGATGGCAGGATCAAGCTGACCGTATTTCAGACCTGTACGAGCATTCCAAATGTGGGCACTCGTACCAGCGCTGATCACTCGAACTCCATCTGGGGACCATGCAGCGTCGGTCACGTCGGAGAAGTGCTCTTGATACTTGATATCATCTTGCAGCGTGGGCTTGCGGAACTGCAATGCCTTTATCCGATACGTTGTAGCGATGATCGGGAACTCCTGTTTCCAGGAGTATTGGAGTCCTGTTGCCGAATCTGCGAGCGTCTGCCAGGTGGCGCCGTTGTCGACGGTGTATTCTAATCGAACCTTGGTAGTGTCGGCTACGCCCGACCACTCCACGATGATCACTGTGTCTCGATTCGTGTAAAAGATCTCGCCCCCATTTGGGCGCACAATGCGAAGACTGTCTTGTGCAACGGTCGTACTATAGAGTAGTACCAAGCACAGACACAACAGAAGTCTATTCATAGGTCCCCTTACAACAGCCGAGTGTGTGTCTCGGAATTTACGTCTTTACGACGTCCTGCCAAAGAGGCAACTCTTTTAAAATGGTGCGTCGGGAGGCGCCAAGTACGGAGGCTCGTCTGCAGCCTCGAAGGCGGCGTGGTGGTAGGAAAGATCGTGGAAACGAGCCAGTTCCTTATTGTAGAACAATCGCACTTCTCCGGTTGGACCGTTCCGTTGTTTTCCTACGATGATCTCTGCGATGTTGTCTGTGGATGTGCCGTCTTCGAACTTTTCGATCTTATAGTACGATGGTCGGTGCACGAACATCACCACGTCGGCATCTTGCTCGATGGATCCTGACTCACGAAGGTCCGAAAGCATCGGACGTTTATCTGCGCGCGACTCCAAGGTTCGGTTCAACTGCGATAGTGCGAGCACCGGAATATCTAGTTCCTTCGCAACCTGCTTTAGCGTGTGGGAGATCATGGAGATCTCTCGTTCGCGACTTTCTGCCTTTGGCGCATGCATGAGCTGCAAATAGTCTACCACCACGAGGTCGATCTTGTGTTCCATTTTCATACGCCTACATTTTGCGCGGAACTCAACGGGCGAGAGTGCAGCACTGTCGTCGATATAAATCGGCGCATTCATGAGTTTGTCTACCTTTTTGACAATGTTCTGCATGTCGTTCTGGGAGAGCTGACCTGAACGGAGCTTTTGAAGATTGATCTCGCTATCGGCACTGATCAAACGCAAAACGAGCTGGTGCGACGACATTTCGAGCGAGAAAAACCCTACCGCCTTGCCACGTTCCGCAGCCTCGCGTGCGATCGACAAGGCAAAGGCCGTTTTTCCCATGGATGGTCGGGCAGCAAGGATCACAAGGTCTGAAGGCTGCAATCCGCTTAACATCTGATCGAGATGCGTGAAGCCCGTTGGTACGCCGGTAACGCCATCTCCCTCGGTGCTCATCTGGAAAATCTTATCGATGGCATCACGTGTGAGTTTCTTCATGCCAGAGTATGAACGCTTGAGGCGCCGCTCGGCCACTTCGAATATTCGTTGCTCTGCGTGATCAACCTCGTCGAGTGCGTCTGTGGTTTCGTCGAAACAATCTGCGATGATTTGCCCGGCAACCTTGATCAACGACCGTTTGAGATACCTCTCGAGAACGATGCGCGCATGGTGTTCTACGTTAGCCGCCGTTACGGTGCGTGTGCTGATGTCTGTGAGCGTAAACATGCCGCCTACGCGTTCGAGGTCTCCGTTGCGACTCAACTCGTTATTCAACGTGATCAAGTCGATCGTCACGCCGCGTTCGAACATGGACGTCATCGCCTTGAAAATGGTCTCGTGTTTGTCGTGATAGAAGCACTCCGCCTGCAACACTTCCAGTACTTTACTCACCGCCTCTTTATCCATGAGCATGGCACCAAGCACGGCTACCTCTGCCTCTGTGGAGTGTGGAGGGATGTTACCGGTGAGTTCGTCGATTGAGAGAACGTTGGCTCGAGAGCCTTGTCGTACAGTATCCATGCGAGCAAACTTACAAAACGTGACAGCGAGGACGGACGCGACTTATACGCCCCGTGTTCACACGAAGGGCGGCGTTTCCACATCTTGTTCACAGGGGTTTTAAGGGATGACAATCTCTCGTCGGAGTTCAGCCGAAGCGTAGAGCGCTTCGACAATCTTCATTCGTTCAACAGCTTCATGCACCGTAGAGATCATTGGAGTGATTCCGCGGATCGAGGTCACGAAATGCTTGAGCTCTGTTTCGTAGGTCTTCCGATACACAGCCATCGAAGCCTTTGGCTGGGCCGGCTGAATTGTTTGAAATTCATTGCCTGCACGCTTTACCAACTTGAACGGATTGATAAAGGCGCTCCCCTTCTTGCCAAACACATTACAATAGTAGAGGTCTTCGGCGCGCATCAGAGACCAACTTGTCTCGATCGTGGCCACAGAGCCATTCTCGAAGTGAAGCATAGCCACCACTACATCTTCTACACCTTTGGTCTCATGGCGGAACATGGAGCAGTCTACGCTCCGCACACGACCGAAGTTGAACACGTGCATGATCAAGTCGATCACTACTATGCCAAGGTCTACCAACACACCGCCGCCGCTCTTTTCTTCTTGAGCAAGCCACCGTGCATCTGTACTTCGTTGTTTCACCCATCCGGCTTTGACGTAGTAGATCTGGCCTATCTCTCCGCGGTCGATGGCATTCTTCATGTGCACCACATCTGGTCGGAACCGGTGGTTCATTCCCACCATCACCTGCACATCGTGCTCGATTGCCGCATTTCGTATATCGATCGTTTCTTGCAGTGTACGTGCCACGGGTCGCTCAACGAATACATGCTTATTCGCACGAATCGCCGCGAGCGCGGTCTCTGCGTGTGCATCGGTACTTGTGGTTACAACAACTGCGTCGACATCGACCAGTGCGGCTGCATCCTCAACCGTCTTGCACACATGCGGAATCGAATACCGCTCTGCAAGAATGCGAGCCTTCGACACGTTTTTGTCCACGATCGCAACAAGCTTTGCGTGTGGCAGGGTGGCAAGGAGTGGAAGGTGTAGATTTTGGGCGATGTTGCCAGCGCCAACGAGTGCGATACCTACGGTGTTCATAGCACTAATTTACGAAGTCCGCAATGGCGGCGAGCACGCGATCGGCCGTGATCATGTTCATACAGCGAAAATGTTGCTTTGGACAAGATGCCCGACCAATATGTGAACATGGCCTGCATGACAATTCAACCTCTACAATAGTATAGGGAACCCCATACGGAGTAAATCCCAATGCGGTCACCGAAGAGCCAAAGAGGGCTACAATGGGCAACCTCCGGGCAGAGGCGAGATGCATTACTCCAGTATCGTTCGTCAAGGCTAGGTCGCATGAATCAAGCGCCGCAATCGTCGACGCCAACGTCGTGGCACCATCGGCTCGTTCGATTGTGCCACCGGACATTGCCACGATCTCGTCTCCGATTGCCACATCATTCGGTCCACCAACCAAAACACACGTTGCCCCGAAGACTTGCGTGAGCATTGTGCAGAGTTCGGCGAACCGTGCGGCAGGCCAACGCTTTGTGAAATGCTGGGCGCCGGCGGCAACGGCTATTCTCAGAGAGTTCGGAGAAATGCGAGCACCAGTGCGGCGTTCCGGACCGTAGTATCCTTGCAACCGGTCTTGTTCTGTCCACACATCCGGACCCGCCACATCCAGTACCAACGGATAGGCATCGAGCGTTGCACGGTATCGATCCACAATCGGGATCACAACGTCCGGCTTCCTTTTCAGGTAGACCAAGGCGAGCTTCTCGATTCGGTGCTTATCGAGCATGACCAGATGTTTGCTGAGTCCCTTTCGTAGAATTCGAGACCTGACGTTACTTTGAAGATCCACCACAAGGTCGTATTGTTTGCCTTGGAGCGACTCCCGCATCGAGAGTTTGAGATCATCCGCCGTTGCATCCGGATCGTGAACGTCCCATTCCCACACAGTGTGCACGTTCGGATTGTATCTCCAAACCTCGGCAAAACGCTGCTGCACACACACATCTATGCGCGCGTTGGGATAGGTACGACGTACTTGGCGAACCAGCGGCGTGGCCAGAATTACGTCCCCCATTGAAGAGAGTCGAAGGATGAGGATTGAATGCACGATGCAATTTCAGATATTTGCGTGAGTTCTATGCACCACGACTACGGCGAAACCCATGAAATTCTCAGTTGAACAAGACGACGAGTTGGTAACCTTCACGTTGAAGGAGCCAAGGCTTGATTCCGCAACAGCACCCGAGGTCAAGAGCGAGCTTCTGATTCTCTTGCAAGAAGGCATTAAGGCCATCATCATCGATCTCTCAAACGTCGAGTTCTGCGATAGTCAGGGCCTTTCCGCCTTGCTCCTTGCCAATCGGCAAATGAAGGAGACGGAAGGGTTCGTATTGCTGGTTGGCGTGAACGTAAACGTTCGCAACCTGCTTCGCATCTCGCAGATTGAATATTTATTCGAATTCTTCGATACGTTGGAAGCCGCTGTAGCGTCTCTCGCCGACTGATCAGTTGAGTTCGACGCCTACTTGGTCGGTCTTTGGAGGAAGCGGCAACGAACCAGGAATTCCCATGAGTGGGAAGTCCTTGCGTAGTGGGTACAGTTGCTCGCCGTTTTCGTCCATGAAATCTTCAGGCATATAGAATCTGCGAAGGTCTGGGTGACCGTCGAAGATCATGCCATACATATCATACGTTTCGCGCTCGTACCAATTGGCACTTTCCCAAATGTCGACCATGGTAGGTACATGTGGATTCAATTCTTGGACGGGCACATTCACGCGAACGCGGGCCTTATTGCCAAGTGAATAGAGCATATACACCACATGGAATCGATCGGTCTTCGTTAACCAATCGATGGCCGTGACATCGATCAACATATCAAACTGCGTAATCGGATTCTCCTTGAGCTCCGTCATCACTTCGATCAATTGTTGTGGCTGCACCACAAGGGTAAAATCACCATGATGCTCGATGGTGGTGATGTTCGTTGCAACATTCGTTGCAACACTCAAGATCTGTTGGTTCGATACGCTCATGGGTCTACCTTCTTCTTAGGCACGGTTTGGAAGACATGATCCCACAATGGATTGCTCACGCCATAGCCGTGATCACCATCCACGTAGTGATGTTTCATGTGGTATTGCTTGAGGAACTTGCCTATGCGACCGCGCATCGGCATATGATGTGTTGCATAGTGGATCATATCGTAGGCCAAGTAGCCAGCAATAAAGCCAGAGAACAGACCCAAATAGTACTCGCCACCGAGCGGCATCAAAAGAAATCTGAAAAGAAAGTAAAAGACGATGGCGATGGGCACGCTAAAACCGAGCGGCATCACTAGGCGCGAGCTGTCTTGCGGATAGTCGTGATGCACGCCATGCAAGAGGAAGTGTAACTTCTTTCCTACCCCAGTCTTCGGTTGATAATGGAAAACGAATCGATGCAGGATGTACTCCGACAACGACCATAGGAATGCTCCAACAACGAAGAATCCAAGCGTTGGGAGAATTCCTTCCGCCATGGCACAAAAGACGAAAAGACCAATGATCACTGGTGACCAGGCAATCACAGGAACCGACCAATGAATGTGCGAGAAGAACTCCATGAAGTCGCTCTTGAACATCCGGACGGATTCGTCTTTATTCGATACGAAGGTTTTTGCCATAGGTGTTTCTCCCGAGATGCGGGCAGTTGCAAAACTACGAAGGAGTGCCCTATTTCAGACCCATAGCCTTGTGCATGTCTTCACCATAATCAGAGAAGAATTCCTCCCCAACCTTGATGTCGCGAACGGCCATCACCCAAATGCGATTATCGACGTTCACGTATTCTGTATTGGGTTTCGAGTTCGAACCGTGATAGTCGCACACATATCGAGCAACACCAGACGAGGTCTTGCCAGCGTCCAAAACGTACCGTGCAGAGAGAGAAATACCGTAAGAGCCCATGGCATCGTCTGCATACTTGGAGTCGTACTCTTTTTGTGTGAGCTTTTCGCCTCGGTATTCAACAACGTGCTCGCCCTTTTTGAACGGCCGCACGGCGTAAAGGCCAAGGCCAGCGCCCTTAATCTGAGATTTCGCAACGCGAACTCCAAGAACTTCCTGTGTATGCTGGGCACAGTACGGATGCGAGGTGGTGGTTTTTCGTTTGCAGCGCCCTTTGGGTGCGTCAAAGGCACACTGCGCCGTGATATTGATGCTGTGTCGTTTCATAGGGCGCGAATATAGCGATGGGCGACCTGCTTTACGTGATATCGTACCGGGGACAAGTACGATTCTCACACAGGACGCCCATCGGGAAAGGAGGGGTTTGTGCTTACAGCTCGACCTCGCATGCGACAAAAAAGTTACGCTGTGCCAACGGATAGAACTCTTTCCCATTCCCACCGGCAATGGCAAGCCTGTTCATCAGGTTGTTCGCCTGCATCTTCAGTCGAAGTGCCGGGAACGGCCCAATCTGACGTAGTTCATAGGCCAGAGTTCCGTTTACGATGACCATGGGATCGATAACATTGTCCGCATACCCCACCCCAGCTCTCCCGATATCTGCTCCAAAGTTGTCTGTGTACATCGTACCCACATATTTCGTGGTGAATCCCACCGAGAGACCGCTATATGAGTACGTAACACCAAGATTAGCCAACACATCGGGGAATCCCGCAATGCTATTTCCTGCAAGCGACATTGCCCCCGAGGCCGTTTGATACTCGTAGTCTACGATAGTATTCCGACTGAACGTAGCATTGCCCCACAGAGCAAGCGTCCCTGATGGGCCCTGCATCGCGGTCCACTTGGCCTGCACTTCAAGTCCCATGTGGCGTGTTTGCGTGGCATTCCCTTCGATCGGCACACCGAATACATCGCGGCGTCCATTTTTAACGAGTTCATCCTTGAACAACATAACGTAAACCGTACCGGTAAGGTGAAGTCTGTGTGTTGCATACGTGTATTGCGCTTCGAGATCGAGCAAGTGTTCGGGACGTACGAGTGGCGTCGAAAAATCATACCGACGTCCGCCACCAGTTGTATCCAACGCGAACAATGGTCCTTGCCCCGAAAACCAGTATCCATCAGCATAGTACAGGTTCAGCATGCGCGGCTCGCGCGAGGTGTAGGCTGCCGTAAATAGTGCATGTTGCTCGGCATCGATGTTCCAATTCAAACCCAATCGCGGATTCGCAAACACGTAGTGAACACTGAACACATCACCTCCGTTGCCTGCCACCGCGCCGCCTACCGTTTCATAGGCGGGCGACACACCAAGCTGACGTTCGTTGGTGATCCCATAGCGATGATGCACGATTTGAAGTTCTGTGTTGAGCGTGACGTTGTCGGAGAGCTCCCAGAGTTGCCGTCCGAACGCCGATTGAATGTCTCGCTCGCCATTGTAAGAATAGAACTGCTGATCGGGATCGTATCCCGAAGGCAAACCGTCTGCATAGCGGAGCGTACCTCTACGCGTACTGCGATGAAACCGTAGCTCAGCACCAATTGTGAGCTCGCCTGCTGCGTTTTCCCAAACAAGACGTGGAATCCATCCACCCTGGCGATTGTCGACGTAGGCGCGCACGAGCACATTCCCGAATCCGCTTGCAATTGCTGTATCAAGGCCAAAGGCAGCAGGGCCAGCCCACGACGCGTCGTAGTCAAAGAAACCAGCTCCCGTGTAGAAGAACGCCGAGGATTTAAATGTGAGCGCATCGTTGATAAACCAGTCGTTCAGCAACTCCACGTGTGGCTGCGAAAAATTCTCGATCTCTTGTGGGCGGCGAGCAACGGTGTACGAAAGATTGCGACCGGTTGAATCATAGGCCCAGTCGCTCAGGTTGCGTTGTCGCAACGAAGCATCAAGTGCCCATTCCTTGGGAAGTCCTGTATAGGCAAGACCGTCGGCAATGGGTCCACCAAATACATTGATCTGCGTTGTAAACGTAGAGTCGAACCGTGCAACGCTGAAGAACCAGCTGGAGAGCTGAGCCCACGACAGATCTCGGTATCCAGAAGAAGTAATTCGCGAGATGCGACCATACACTGCATACTTGTCTACGAGTCCGGAGGAGAACTCCAATGAGTACTTGGAGACAGCAGGAGTTGAGTCCGGCAATCCTTGTTGCCAACCGAGTCCACCCGTAAGCCTGATCATGCGCTTATTCGCAAAATTCGTCGTCGTCATGTTGATGCTACCCCCAATTGCGGCGGCACCATAGTTGATCATGCCCGCGCCACGCTGCACCTGGATCGTTTCAAGGTTCGAGGCCAGATCCGGGAAGTTGATCCAATACACATTGTGGTCTTCGGGATCGTTTTGTGGAATGCCATTGATCAGTACTGCAATTCGCCGTTGGTCGAAGCCACGCATGGTAAGGTTCGTGTAGCCAATACCATTGCCGTTCTCGGAGTAGAAGATCGTGCTCGGCATATCGGAAAGCAGCTTTGCCACATCTGTGACGAGGTGCAGTTTCTGAAGATCGGCACGAGTGAATTCGGTGAACACCACCGGCGTTTGCCGCTCAACGGCCTTGACCGTCGTGACGGTTATGGCCGGCACTTGCACAACCTTTGTGGAATCGGAAGCCGCGGCAAGATGACCGGCAGCGTGAACAACGGCGAATGAGATCGCCAACAGACGTGGAAGCATGGACGCTCCTTGTGATGAAACAAAGAAAACGTCCGTTAGGAGGGGGCCGTTTCCCTACGCCGGTATTACCCGGATCAGGTGCCAGAGTGTGATCTCAGCCATCGCAATGCGACAGCACCTCTAACGGAATCGTTGCAAACCTACGCTGTTCGAAGCAGAGTTGCGTAGATTATCGTCATGCGATTTCTTCTTGCCGTGTGGCTCGTCTTATGTGTGGCTCTTGCCTCTACGGTGATCCTCGATCCTCTTGGCGCCATGACGCCCGATTCTGCGAACTACTGTCGTGTAGCATCCGGCATTGCCACAGGTAACGGACCAACCGTTGTGGTTGGCACGGAACGTCTTTGGTATTCAACACATCCCCCGGCCTATCCTGCGGCGATCGCGTTTGTAAGCCTTTGCACAGGAACATCCACCTTCTGGGCTTCCAAACTTGTACAGATGTTTTGTCTGCTTGGGATCCTTGTTGTTCTTCGAAAACCTCTTGGCAACTACGTCATCCTTGTGCCGGTGTTGCTGGTGTGCGATGCAACGTGGACGTTGTTTCTGTACTCCTGGAGCGAACCCCTCTTCATCCTCTGCGCGGTACTTGTTGCTCTTGCCCTTGCCTCGTTATGGGAACGCCCCACGTGGACGTCTGCCTCGGTCTTGGCTTTCGCCTCTAGCATTGCCGTGCTCACGCGCTATAGTGGCATTGCCGTTCCCGTGGTCATGGCCGCGGCATTCGTTCTTGCGGTGCGCTATCGCAATCGTGCTTGGAAACATTACGGATTTGCCTTGCTCCTTTGCGGCACTGCCGGAGCAACAGACATTTGGCTTAACATTACTCGAGGGTACAATGCAACCGGAGTACGGCAACTTGCATCGGAGTCGTTCGTTGACATTGCCGGACAGTTGGCCCAAGCTCTGTTACGTCCACTCGTTTTCATTCCAGTGCCAAACGGTCCTTGGAGACTTGCGCTCTACTCGCTCCAAGCGTTGTTCGTCGTCCTCTCCGTGGTGGTCGTGTTCCAATCGCTTCAGCGTCGCTCACCATTCAGCCGAGCCTCCCTCACACCGCGTGTGATCTCCTTCGTGAGCGTAGGATTGATGATCACAGCGGCAACGGTACTCCCGCGATTTTTCGTCTCCATGGATACCATTGGCCTCCGATTCGTTGCGCCAGGTTTCTTGGTGAGTGTGTTGGGTCTGCTGTTCTGGTGGAAGGAGCAACACCTACGACTCCCACGCGAAACCACTGTGGTGATGATCACGGCCGTCCTTCTCGTATGTGGCACGGCCGTTCGATCGAAGTCGTGGCTCATCCCATACTCAACGGTCAGAACCTACATTACCACGCGCGACAGCGTTCTCGCCAAGTACAGCAACATCCCAGACTCGTCGATCATCATTTTTGGCAACGAACAGATACGCTACCTCCGTCCCACGCTTCACACGGAGAATCCATACACAACGCCGTGGGCCGGTACACAAGAATCGATGCCGGACTTCCTTCGGAGAATGCACCGGTATAAAGCCCAGGGTGTGTACTTCGACACTGTTCGAAACGTTGGCACCTTTCATCCAACCGTGCGCGCCTTTGCAGACTCTTTGCACAACCCCTCTGTCATCGTTCGTTTGTGGTAAATTCGCAGATGGATACATTCATCATCGAAGGCGGCACACGTCTTCAAGGCCACGTCAAGATCTCCGGAGCTAAGAACGCATCGCTGGCTATCATGCCAACGTGCCTCCTTGCCCCCGGACATTTCCACCTTTCCAACACTCCGAACAATCGCGATGTATGGACGTTTAGCCGGCTCTTGGGCTCGCTTGGCGTGCACGCCGAGTTGAACGACAACACGCTGCATCTAGACTCTTCCACGATCACAAGTTTTGAAGCGCCGTACGAGCACGTGAAACAAATGCGTGCTTCGATCTACGTGCTCGGGCCATTGCTCGCACGCTATGGGCAGGCCAAAGTATCGTTGCCGGGTGGTTGCAACTTCGGTCCCCGTCCGGTAGACCTTCACCTGAAAGGCATGGAAAAGCTCGGGGCAGAGATCACCCTCGAAGGCGGCTACATCAATGCTCGCGCACCAAAGGGAAGGTTGCAAGGGGCAAGGTTCCATTTCGATATCTCCAGTGTTGGTGCGTCCGTGAATGTGATCATGGCAGCTGTGCTCGCACAAGGTCACACTACTCTCACGAACGCCGCGCTCGAACCCGAAGTAACGGCACTTGCTCGGATGCTCAACAAGATGGGCGCGAAGATCGAAGGCATCGGAACGACAACGCTCGAGATTCAAGGTGTTGATGATCTCAAGCCCGTGAACGAAGAAACTATTCCCGACCGTATCGAGGCCGCAACGTTTGCACTTGCCGCAGCACTCACGCGTGGGAATGTGACGCTTGATAACGTCAATCCCTACCACCTTACCTCCGTCGTGCAAAAACTCGAAGAATCCGGTGCTACAATCGACGTCACGGGCGAGTCTATGCAGGTATCGATGAACGACGACCCGGAACCGGTAGACATCACCACGGCCACCTATCCGGGATTCCCTACAGACACGCAAGCACAGTGGGCAGCCTACATGTTGCGCGCGAAAGGGTCGGCTCGCATTACCGACACTATCTATCCAACGCGCTTTGGCTACGTACCGGAACTTCATCGGCTCGGCGCATCCATTGAAGGTGGCGATGCTTATTGCATTGTGAAGGGCGGACATAAGCTTACGGGAGCAACTGTTATGAGTAGCGACTTGCGTGCAAGTGCCAGCCTTGTGATGGCAGCCATGATCGCAGAAGGAACGAGTCAGGTTCTACGCGTCTATCACATCGATCGTGGTTACGAGAGCATAGAATTGAAGCTCAACTCTCTTGGTGCGCGCATACGCAGGGAACGAGCAGAGGAGGAATGAGCGTGCGTGCGCTTGGTGCGGCAATTCTGTGTTGTGTGCTATGTACATCACTCGTCGCGCAATCGCTACAAGAGAAGCAACGCGAGCTGCAGCGCATGCGTGCATCGATCGAGGCAACGAGGCAACGCATTGAATCGCTCAGTCACCGCGAATCGTCTACGATGCGATCGCTCTCTTCGTATCAACGGCAGAGTTCTCGTCTCGCCTCGTATATCGGAGAGCTTGAAAGTGATTTGCGTGCTCTTCAAGATTCGGCAACCGTGGTTGAGCTCGAAATGCAGAACACGCAAACGTCCCTTCAACGAGCAGAGTCTTCGTACAATGCGATCACTCGGTCGATCATGGACATGCGCACACGAGAGACCGGCGTCCCACAGGCTTCACTCGAGCGCACAGAGGTATACAAGTCATTAAGTGCGTCGCTGTCTCTCTATCGCCAGCACATGATCATGTTGAAAGATTCCTTAGCAGAACAGCGCACATTGCTCGAGGAGTATTCTCAAACGCAGAGTAGTGTGATCGCTTCCAAAGAACGGGAGAAGAAGCACTTGGCAACGACGATCACGAAGTCCCGCACAGAGATCGAACGTATTCGAGCCGACAAAGATCTACTGCGTCGAGAGCTTGCCAGGAAGCAGGCCAGTGTTGCGACACTTCGTTCTATGATCTCGAACCTCGTCTCACGTGAGGAACGCAAGCGCAAAGCCGAGAGGGCCCAACGAAAGTCGCAGCAGCGCACGGAACCGCGCATTGCAGACTCCCGATCTACACAACGAAACGAGCCACCGATTTCTACTGGCGGAGATCTTCCAGGCGGATACGCAGGCAATTCGTTGCCATGGCCAACAGCTTCGAAACAACTTCTTCACGGCTACGGTGCGTATCGAAGTCCGGAAACAGGAACGACGTTTGAAAATCCAGGCATCGACATTAAAGCACCAATTGGGAGTAGTGTTGTATGTGTTGGGAGCGGAGAAGTTTCGAGCGTGAGTTGGTTGCCAGGATTTGGGTCACTCGTGATCGTTGATCATAGAAACGGATTCCGAACGGTCTATGCAAACCTTGCTTCAGTAAGCGTACGACAAGGCAGTTCGGTGCGTGCGGGCACCATATTAGGAAGCAGTGGGGAGAGTGTGGATGGCTCGTTTGTGCACTTCGAAGTATGGCGCGGACGTGAACGTGCGAATCCGCTTACCTACCTGCGCTAGCAGCCTTGTTCTCGATCTCGAGATACGCTCGGATCTGCTGCGATGCTTGCGTGTTCTTCATTCGATCGTACGACGTCATGAGCATCCCGCACATGCGATCGCGATATGCGGTTCGCATTTGTCGGTCCGAAACCTGCATCCACGCTTTCTGCTCATAGGCTCGACGGAGCAGCCGCACAACACTGCCGGGACTCTTTAAGCTATCCGTTGCAGCACGTTGTACGAGGTTGGACAGTCTGCGCTCGTACGTTTCCGATGTTACGGCAATACTGTCTAGTCCAAGGCGGTGGATCTTGTAATCGATCTCACGATTGATCTCGTTCACATTCTCGGCAGAGAAGTCATACATCGTAAACTTCGCGATCACACTCGGCTTGAGTCGCACCCACACGTTCGACGGATCGCGTGGGAACCCCTTCTCTCTCATCGAATCGAATATCTGCTGACATGCATCGTACGACAAGTTCGTTTCGACGAGTGCCAGAGCCGCTCTCAATGCGATGTCGCCGATGATATCGTCTGTTTTGTCAAAATGTTTGAGCACAGACTGGCGTATGAACTGCCCTTGATTATACGACCGTTGAAAGTCGCCGCTTCGATATGCCTGTCTTGAACGTAGCACGCGGAGTGTTGACGCTGCGTTATCCTTATACCCAAGAAGTTCAAGCAATCCAATTGCTTGTGAGAAGCCAAACTCGATGTAGTATTCAATTCGCTGACATCCCGTGATCTCTGTTACAGCCTTCAAGTAGGCCTGACGTCCGCGATTGGCTCGGACATTGGTGAGCTTATTCAATCCGGTGGTGTCTTCGAATCCCGCATCGAATGGAGTGTCGCGTGGGATAGAGATGATCTCGATACATCCACTATCCAAGAAGAAGCGTACTAGGTGATTGGCATCTGCATGACCCATAGGGTCGCCCAATCGTGAGTCTACACCAGTAACCATCACGTTCACAATACGACCGCCCATTTGTGGGAATGCCTCGTTCTTGAGGGTGATCATGGAATCGCTGACGTTGAACTCCGTGGTGTCTACACCGTCTTCATTGATGTTCTTGTCTACCTTCTTTGCGGACGCTGAATCAAGCGTCTGTATAGATACCGGTTCTGCATCGTCCTTCTTTTGCGACGAGCAGCCCACACCAACGATCATTACGATCACGACAAGTACACGCAACACATTCATGCTTTCTCTCGCTCCAATCGTTTGGCCTCGTCCCACAGCACGTCCATCTCTGCAAGGCTCATCTCTTCCAGTTGCCGCCCTGCCTCCCTCGCTTTGACTTCGATGTACTGAAAGCGCCGCATAAAGGTGTTCGTCGTTCCATGTAATGCATCTTCAGCGATGAACTTCTCGTGTCGTGCTGCATTGATCAACGCGAACAACACATCGCCGAATTCTCGTTGCATGGCAACGGCATCGCCACGATCTACTTCTGCACGGAGCTCGCGGATCTCTTCTTCGACCTTGTCCCAGACAAGTGCCTTGTCGTCCCAATCAAACCCTGCGTTCGCAGCCTTCTCTTGAACCCGTTGTGCACGTAATGCCGCGGGAAGTGCTTTGGGCACGCCATCGAGAATGGATGTGCGCCCCTCTTTCATCTTCAGCTTTTCCCAATTCTCAAGAACCTTTGCTTCGTCCATGGCAACTTCGTTGCCAAACACGTGCGGATGTCGATTGATTAGTTTGTTGAATTCATGGTCTACCACGTTGATCAAAGAAAACGCACCACGTTGTTCTGCTATCACGGCATGCATGACCACATGGAGCAGGAGATCTCCAAGTTCCTTTGCGAACTCTTTATCGTCCTTTGCCGCGATGGCCTCGAGAGTTTCGTACGCTTCTTCGATGAGCAAATGCGAAATCGATTCATGCGTTTGTTTCATGTCCCACGGACATTCCGCCCGCAGAATTCGAACGAGTTCCACAAAGGAGCCCACGTACTGCAAGAGGTCCTGAGGGTCTTTGGGAGTAGGGATCGGAGTAGGCATAGGGGGCAAAGATACGGAGCTGCACCTCGCCTACGGCACGAGCAGGTGTGCGCCCAATCCTACGAGTATCATCACGGCAAACGAGATCGCCAGTCTCCACGCAAAGGCAAACGATCCACTCGTCGCTGCCAATCCAACTTTGAAGATAGCATTGGCGGTAAAGGCAATGAGGAGAGCGAGGGAGCCGACGTTTATGTCGTCGGGCTGAACTGCAACAAGGTTCGAGGCGGCAAGGGCGATTGAGTCTGTATCTACCAATCCACCAATAGCACTGGTGATCAGGAATGCACTGTTTCCGAACCACGCCAAAGCAACTTTGCTCACAAGGATGATCACCATCACGGAAGATGCGAGCTTAAGTGCAGGGAAGAAGGCAAAGGGGTTGCCTGATTCGAGAAGTACCGAGCGGCTCTCCACTTTATTTTTCGCTCTGATCAAGAACGCGAAGGCGAGACCTGCGACCATTGCGGCCATGAATGGGATCAGGAGTTGCTGCGCAAGTGCCGGACCAACAACAAAGATCAGCAAAAGTATCCGAGGGAATTGGATGGAGTTCGCCACAGTAGCAGCACGCCAGGCCTCGAGTGTGCGCGTAGCATCGGCGCGCACCATGCGTGCGATCGAGGCCGTAGCGACGGTCGTCGATGCGAGCCCACCCAAAAAGCCTGTTAACAGCATTCCTTTCTTCGATCCAAGAAACTTCTCAAGGAAATATCCAACATAGGAGATGGACGAGGCGAGGACGATAAATAGCCAAAACTGCGTTGGGACAAAGAACCCATACCATCCGAACTCCCCCCGCGGCAGCAGCGGATAGATCACGAAGATCAGCGCAAGGAAACGCACCGTATCTGCGAATTCCATGTCTGTGAGAGTCTCGTGAAAGAACTTCTTCACTTGCCCCTTTGCCACAAGGACAAGGGTAAGGAGTATGGCCATGGAGGCTGCAAGGGAGATGGAGCCAGGAAATGGTCGCATCGACGCAACAACGCAGAGCATATACACCGCAAGTGCACTGAGGTCTGTCGTGATGCCCACGTGCTCCGGATCTTGAAATCGTTGAGCGATCACAAAGCCGGCGATGATCACCGCCATCACGACGATCAAGATCGGTTCGCGTATCCAGCCGGCCACAAAGCCGAGTCCTGCGATGAGAATGAAGTCTCGCAAACCAACAGATGTTTTCGTGTTTGCCGTTTCTCGCTGAGCTCCAACAAGCGCACCTATCAATAGGCACACTGCAAGGGATGCCCACGGTTGATACTCACTCAGTCTGAGGTCGAACGCCTCGTTCATGTTCCCTTACGAAAGTGGGGTCACGTACTGCTCATCCGCACGCTTCATAGCGTCACGCACCCATTGGCCACGCTCCTCTGCGAGCCTGCGAACGGCAAGGCGTTCTTTGTTGCACGGACCGTCTCCATTGATGACGCGCTTGAACTCTTCCCAATCCGGATCGCCGTATTCCCACACTCCGGTTGAAGGATCTTTTTTGAGTTCGACATCAGGAATCGTCAGCCCAAGTTCGAGGATCTTCGGCACATACTGATTGAAGAATTGCTGGCGCATGTCGTCATTCGTGGCCATTTTGACTTTCCAACGAACGAGCTTTTCTGTGTGTTGACTGAGTTTGTCGGGCGGACCAAAGAAGTGCATGATCGGTCGCCACCAACGGTTCAGTGCTGCTTGTACCATCTCGCGTTGCACAGGTGTACCAGTTGAGAGGGCAACAACATTGTCATAGCCATACTTCAGGTGGAACGACTCTTCCATGCAGATACGCTCAAGCGCTCGGCAATAGGGCCCATACGAACCCTTTGAATTCGTTACCTGATTGATAATGGCCGATGCATCGATTAACCATGCGATCACGGCCGTATCTGCCCATGTGAAGGCCGGATAATTGAAGACGTTCGAATACTTCGATTTGCCTGTCAGCAGATCGTCGATCATGTGCTCACGAGACTTGCCAAGTGTTTCCGCTGCGCTGTATAAGAGCTGACCGTGTCCGATCTCGTCTTGCACTTTGGCCATGAGTGCCATTTTGCGCCTGAAGCCTGGTGCTCGCGTGATCCACGTTCCTTCCGGTAACGCACCAATGATCTCGCTATGAGCATGTTGTTCGATCATCCGAATGAGTTGCCTGCGATACTCTGATGGCATCCAGTCGTTTGGCTCGATTTTCTCTCCACGTTGGATCTTCGCTTCAAACTCTGCAAGAAGAACCGGGTCGTCTTGAACTTGTTCGCCTGTTGGGCCTTCGACAATGCTGATGTTACCGTACATGTTTCACCTGAACTGTGTTCGTGTTAGAACGATGCTGTTGTGGACCGCGCGTAGCGGAAGTGATAGTAGCCAAGCGGAGTGAGTTCGTCAGGACTTGGAACTGCGTCTTTGTAAATGCTTGTGAACTGGAACTTCACAAACTTGCCACCCTTTGTCCGGACAACAATGGTCTTATCCGGACTTGGCACAATCGTGTGACGAACCGTAGGTTGATAGATGAACACGCCAGGACCGGTGAGATCGATCGAAACGATTCGATTGGTGGTGGTCGTGTCGTCCGTCTTGAGTTTCGAAGTGTCTGCGGCAGTCACCAACTCAAATCGCGCCGATGCCACGTAGGCCTTCGTCGTTCCAACGCCTACGGTGCCTGAATTGAAAAAGATATTGATCTGCCGCGTACGTCCCCCGTCTTGCAAAAAGGCCATGCAGATGTCCCACTCGTTCGTCGTGCGCTTGCTGAACGGAACAACACTGTCGCCATCGAGCGAATAATACAAAAAGCCTTGTGCGGAATCCGGGCGCATGTTGGCCTTTGACAAAGACGTAATCGAAGGTCCAGGATTCGTAGTAGAATCGTTAGAACACGACGCCACAACAACACTCGCGAATGCCAACATTGATAGGATCTTCATCATCTGTACTTCACCGTTGCAACAATGTACTGCCCGATCTGCGCGCCTTGCGCAGCTCCCGCATCGCAACCACGGCGGTAGTGGATACCACCGTACAATCGACTCAATGACGCCTCGTTGGCCGCTTGGCGGAAGTTCTTAAAGGACCGTACCGTAAAGCCGAAGGGCAATTCGGTGCTATCCGTAAACGCCACTTCTCCCAACTGGAACGATAGGATCTCGGCTGCTGCAGCTGTGATCGTGCTATGACCGCTGGCGTGCTCCGGAAACGGTGGTGTTTGCAGCAGTGGCTCCCACGATGAATCCATGTACCGGTTGATGTAGGTAACAGGACGGATGAGCGGAGAACCGTGCTTGCCTGCCCAGCACGACGTGAAGGAATCGAATAATCCAAAACCAAGCATGGAATACACTTCAAGAGCCTTAATCATAGGCGACTTCTGATCGCGCATTACCTGCATGGCTACGTTCATCCAATGTCCACCAGGCGAGATCTGTCGTGTGTTGTAAATGAAGTGACCGCGATACGAGGTCACAACAGGATTGTCGTTCCAAAAGTTCGCAATCTCTCGTTGCTCGGGCGTGAGCGTTCTTACGATGTCGTAGGTCTCTTTCGCTGCCTTGTAAAACTCTGAGCCAGGCTCTTTGCTAAAGTTGATCCGTGGCGGCACCGGGAACTGATTCATTGCCTTGATGGCGATCGTGCGAACCATTCCACAATACGGAGAGAGTGGCTTTGCAAAATTTGGTGGCGTTGGTTCCCAGCATGAATCACATTTGGGCCACTCCCACTCAGGCATGCCTTGCGTACGCGCATAGCCGTCGCCCTTTGCGTAGGCAATAACAGACTTCCCTACATCAACACCAAATTGTTTTGACCGGTCGAATACGTCTTTGGGTACTACTGCAGAAAGTGCCGCAAAGTGAACCTCGGCAAGGCTATCGCTGATGGTGATACGATAGAGAAGTTTCTGACAGGCGCTCTGATAGGCGGCCACCATGGCCACGCGCCAGTCGTACACGTTAGATTGCTCTGGCTCCGGGCACGATGTGAATCCCTGCAGTGTGCCAACAAGACTCTTGTACCCGGGGAACCCGTGGTACGCCGCCTGATATCCGGCAAGGTTCGCATACGCGTGAATACGCGCGGCAATGGGCGGTCCGAATCCATCTTCCATGATCACTTCGATAACGCATCGATTCCACTGATGCACCAGCTCCGCACTATCAGGTACTTGGGCAAGGGATGGACGGAAGGCGGCAAGGCAAAGGAGCACACAGACTCCAACAATGCGGATCATGACGGGTCCTGAAAAGTATCCATTGTGCAAATATACGGACTCGACATTTTCGGACACTCATGTCCGTTTTAGCGACTGGTCTTCGTCATAGCCTTGTCAATGACGAAGATCCGTGGTCTGTGATTGTTTCGCGCTACGATCACCAACGTTTGGCTGCTTCCCCACGGAATCGCAGCAATGTTTCGTGCGTCTCCGGGGACCGTGAATCCCGACGAATCCGTTCGCACATCGGTAAAATGCCCGGTGCCATCGTTCAGGAGCACGTTCCCAATTCCGGCATCGTATCCGATGATCTCTCCCTCTGCCCCCAAAAAATTTCCGGCAAGAACGAGGTCTATGGCACCGTCTGCATTCACATCCATTGGCAGAATGGCCATAACAGGCGAGAGTTGAGCCATTTCCGGTAGTGGCTCAAAGGAGAATCCTGCCGCACCGTTATTACGAACTATAGTGCTTGCGAATGAGCGCACATAGAGTGTGTCTACGGGCCTCACTGACGTTTTGCTCAGAATGTCGTCTGTGGTTGCAGCCGCATAATCTCGAAACAGCGGGTACGATCTCGTTAACACTGGCATGTGTCCTTGAATTACTTGTTTGCCACGGGCTGGCATGCGAACGCCGTTCGGCATATAGCTCATGATCGGGTCTACACTACCGTTTTCATCAAAGTCTGCGTAGACGATATCGACGGGGTTGTTCTTTCTATCAACATAGAAGCTATTCGTCCCCAGATTACCAACCACATAATCTATATCGCCATCTGCATCGATATCAGCAGAGGCGACGCAGTTATACCAGCCTTCATGCCCTTCGAGTCCTGCCGCCTTTGAAACATCCTTGAACGAACCCTTGTTGTTCTGGAAGAGTCGGGGCGACATCCACATGCCAACTACGAAGAGGTCTGCATCGCCATCCTTGTCATAGTCCGAAAACGATGCATGGCTAATCATACCCATGGTTGCAAGATCTGGTGCCAAGATTTGGGTGACATCCACAAGCTTGCCCTTGTCGTTCCGCAACAAGAAGCTTTTGGGTACGGTAGGAAACTCACCAGGGATCACGCGACCGCCGATGAAGACATCGAGATCTTTATCTCCATCGATATCGCCGAGCACCACTTTACATCCGCTTTGTAGGCCTGTTGGGACGCCGTCCTTTACAAGAGTAAACACACCTTTACCGTTATTCAGATAGAGTCGATCTCGCAGTTCCTCGTCTTCAACATCGAACTCGTTGCCGCCTGTTACGACAAGGACGTCAAGGTCCTTGTCTCCATCGATATCAAAGAGTGCAACGCTTACGTCCTCTGCTTCGGTGACGTCTTCCAATCCGCACAACGAATCCCGTACAAACTGTTGGGCCGCTGTTTGCAAGAAGAGTTGCGTTGCTGAGTATTTCGCGCCGGTAAGCACAACGTCTTCGAGTCCATCGCCGTTGACGTCGCCAACGGCAAGACCCGGACCGTCTATCGAGAATTTCGAGGGCAAGAGTCGTTCGCGTTTGAAATCATCGTAGAAGTTTTCGCGGTGTTTGAACGGAATAGATGTTTTCGCAATCTCTTGAAAGATCGGAACCGGAGGAGCAGGGGCGATCCATCGTTGCGTGCTATTCTGGACAACCGTGATGTCTATGTTAACGGCAAGTTCTTTTAGGACATTCACGTAGCCATCGGGCCAACGGATCACCATACTATCAACAGACCGAGCAGCACCCAATCCAAAGTGGAGCGTAGGGTCAACAGACGAGAGATATCCGCGGGCTGCCTGCACTTCTCGAACAAGATGAAGCGTACCGGCGTAGAGATCCACGCGCGCGCCAAGTGCAGCTTTGTTGAGCTTGTTGCCTTGCAACTGCACACGGAGAAAAGCATGACCTTCTGGTCCGTCCTCAATGGTCTGATTCCGGTAGATAAATGCTACCGTGTCGGTATTGTTGAGTACCAGATCCAGATCGCCATCGCCGTCAAGATCCGCATAGGCGGCGCCATTCGTGATGACGCTGTCGCCAAGTCCAACGCTCGCGGCGCGGGAATCAAACTGCAAGGTTCCTGTGTTTGCAAAGTAGTAGTTGCGCAGACGGGTGGTTGGAATCTGTTTGTAGGCATCGTTTTTTATGTCGCGATCCGACGCAACGTGATACGACACATCCTGATCACCCAAATCTCGCTTGGTACCGTTCGAGATAAAGATGTCGGTAAGACCATCGTTGTCAAAGTCTGCACACAATACAGACCAACTCCAATCAGTAGCAGCAATTCCGGCGAGATAGGCAACGTCGGTAAATCGGCCGTTCCCGCGATTGAGCTGTAACGTGTTGTGAATACGCTGTGCGCTATCGAAGAACGGACCATACTTCGACATTCCCCCTACTTGCGTCATTCTCCGCGCATGCGACTCGGGAAGCATGTCTACGGTCAGAATGTCAAGAAGTCCGTCGTTATTGACATCCGCGATGTCCGAACCCATACTAAACTGAGACATGTACGGAAGATGCTTCATCGTTTCTTCAACGAAGAGCCCTTGTCCATCATTCATGTAAAGCATATCTCGTTCTTCGAAATCGTTGGCCACATAGATGTCTGGCCATCCGTCGTTGTTCAAGTCTCCGATGCTCGCACTTAATCCATAGCCTTTGTCTTTGATGCCACTGAGTGCCGTGACGTCTGTAAAATGATTGTCGCCATCGTTGCGAAGGAGCAGATCGTTTTCACCGGGATTCACATATCCAAAGCGGCGTGCTTCCCCGTTGTTCACGATGAAGAGATCGAGATCGCCGTCCCTATCAACGTCCACAGCAGCAGCCTGCGTACTGTTACGATTAATGGCAATACCGGCTGCAACTCCGCGTTCCGTGAACGTATTATCGCCATTGTTCACGTAGTACATATTGGGCGCATGCCTGCGGCAGACATAAATGTCTACAAGTCCGTCCCCAGACAAGTCGGCCATGAGCACACCATTGCAAATGCCTGGTAAGCGTATGCCGGCCGACTCTGTGATGTCGTCGAATTGAAAATTACCTCGGTTCAAATACAACGTACTTTGGCCAAACGTTCCAGTGAAAAACAGATCTGGTAAGCCGTCTGCGTTAATATCTCCAACGGCAACTCCACCGCCGTTATAGGCATAGATGTCGTTGTAAATGTTGAACGTATCTGATTCAACGATGTGATTCGCAAACACAACGCCGGTAGTGGTTGGCTCTAATCGTATGAAGCGTTGTGCCCATGCAACAGAAGAGCAGGCCACGATGATGAGTATCATCAGGACAATGTGTCGAGCTCTGTGTGTACAAGGCATATTCCGCATTCTCCGTTACGTTCTCGTTCGCAGTACGATTCCAATTCCAATCAACACAAAGACCACGTTCACACTCCAGGCCACTGCCTCTGCGGGTGCATCCCATGTTGCTCCCGCAGCTTGAACGATCTTGGTGAGAGCGATATAGGCTCCAGCTATTAACATAGCCAATGCAATGTAGACGGCGATACCACCTTTTCTACGCACGCTAGCAAATGGGACTGCAACGAGTACCACAATGAGACTAGCCCACGGGAAGGCGTACTGACCGAAATAATCGATCTCCTGGCGCCTTGTGTCCTTGCCGCCCTTTCGCATCGTTTCGAGATAGTCCAGTGTTTCCGAGAGGTCCAGTTCATCGGTATTCCGCTGTAGTCGCACGATCTGATCGTGACGGATGGTGAAGTCGACGGTGGCATCCGCCAACGTTGTTACCGATACGGTGTCGCCATGGAAGATTCGCATGGTCCCGGTGCGCACCACCCACGCCGTGCGTACCGTATCCCACACCATCTCTGGGGACGTGATCGACTTTGAGATGCGAGGGTGCTGTCCATCGCTGAATTCGTGGATCACCACGTCGCGAGCAGAACGTCGTTCTGCATCGTAGAAGTTAATCGACACGTTGCGTAGCGGAACGTCGCGGAAGTAGAGGTTGTAGAGAGGCGTTCCACCCGAGGTAGAATTCAAATACTGGCGTTCTATTTGGAACTTACGCGCGTTGGCACGCGGGACTACCCAGCCATTGAAGTACACATCTCCCAGAGAGATAAGGGTAGCGGAAATGAGGAACGGCAACATAAACCGGAATAAGCTCTGTCCGGACGAGCGCATGGCCGTTGTTTCATTATTGCCCGAGAGTCTGCCAACCGTAAACAAGCAGGCTAACAACATACCCATCGGCAGAAGCAGTTTCAGTATGCTTGGAATCAGCACCACGTAGTAGGAAACGATAATCGTGAACGGCACATGCTGATCGAGAAAACCATCGAGGTGTTCCAAAAGATCGATAACAACATAGATGAACGCAAGTGCACCTATGGTAAAGACGAGCGACGTTAGAAACTGTCGCATAACGTACCGATCGATCAGGAATGGCATCATACGTGCCTTGCTGCCTGACGCGCAGCAACAACAGATTGCCACACGCTCATTGCACATCCGATGCCGGCGCATGTTGCTACAGTGATACCGATTTCTTCGGGACGAACACGCACAAGCCATGGAACCGACGGTAGCGCCCATTGCCACGCAATGGAGCTGCAAAGCGCTGCCAGTCCGGCTCCGAGGACAGTGGCCACAATGCCCACCATCCAATGTGGAGTTGCAATGAACCACGAGCGTGCACCCATGATCCAGCCCACCGTCAAATCGCTGTCTGCCTTGTGGATCTCTGCACGAAATGCATACGTGAGTGCGAGGGCAAAGATGATAAGCGACATCCCGGCCACCACAAGACCAAGTATGAAGAGGTCGTTCGTTCTTCGCTCAATAGATAGGACAAGGTCTGTTGGCCACACCACGTGTTCAACCTCAGGATAGGTAGACTTCATCGTGCGTGCGAGCATCAGCATGCGCTGTGTAGTGCAGAACTCTCGTTGCGGCGTAACGTTCAGCACATCGGGAACAGAAATAATCTCCTCTAACGCGGGGTCTTGAACATCAATGGCATGGAAAAATTCATGCGCCGCACTACGTCCACTTTTGTACGAGACGCTCTGCACGGCCGGCATCTGCGAGAGGGCGCGTTTGATCATCTGCACCGTGTCGGATCCAACGCCCTGACGTAGACTCACACGCAATTGCACGTTACCGGCTATCGCATCTGTTTCTCTCAGCATTCCAAGTATCCACGCCACGCCTACCACACACCAAAGACTGCCAATACAGACGGTGGCGATCATGCGTGCCACTGCACCTTTACGACGCACAAGCAAGCGCGACGCCGCCATTGTATGAAACCACATGCTCACGTTTTTTCACCTTTCCGCGTTGGCAACGCAACATTACGAACGTCCGAGAACGCTCGAAGCATCATGGACCATGGAAAATGGATATGCCTGCGCACGTAGGCAACACACAACACACCAACCACGGCAGTATTCACTACCAAGCCAAGTGCTATCCACTGCTCCCACCCCATCACTCCAACAAGGACAAGTGTTGCAATACTCAGTATCAACCCCACGGCCGAATACCGCACCACCACGGTGCTGTGTCCCATAGCCGTGATCACACTTGCCATGAGTCCAAAGGGCATAAAAAGGGCGGCAAGGATCAGCACATTAAAGTGTCCTACGGCTGCAGCATATTTCTGTCCGAGCAGCGGAACGATCAATGAGCTTCCGCCAAGTTCCAACACCACCAAGGCAACGACCACGGGTATGATCGTAAACGACATCGCCTTGGTCACGAGCTTCTGCAAATCCTCTTCACGGTGCTGTGCATAGAGACGCACAGATGCAGGATATAGAAGAGTAAACACGGCATCGAAGGCCTGTTCGAAGAATCGATAGAGATTTTTCGCAGGATTGTACACACCAACAGCTGCGGCACCGAAGTATGCCTGAATGACGAAGACGTCGAGCTGACGCGGTGTGCTGTTCAGAGCCGTTGCAAGGGCGAGTGGAATACCGAACCGAACATATTCCCACACCCGTACAGTCCCAACCCATCCAAAAATCATGTCTTTGCGTGTAATAAGGATCGATGCTACAGAGCTTGCCGCCATGCCCACGAAGTCGATGCGAATGATATCACCAAGTGTGTGCAATGAATCTGTTTGCAAGGCCCACACCGTCATCGATGTGCGAACACCGAACCACACAACATCCGTTACGAATAGATCGCGCATCCGCATGTCGCGGTACAGGATCTTCAGGCAGAACATTCTAGGCGTACTTAATGCCACATAGAGTGGAAGCATTTGGGCAACTACCACGAATCGCGGTTCATGGAATGCAGACGAAAGAGGTTGCTGCAGGAGATAGATCAGGAGTGCTGCCATGCCTACAATAGTCACGTGAATCACCATGCCAAGGGAATTCACGCGCCGACGTTCTTCGGGACGCACTCCGAACTGAATCACACCCTGTAGTGCAGAGCCGTCGCTCACCAACATGATCCACGTATTCAATGCCACGAGGAGCGAGAACACGCCGTACACATCCGGGTTCAGTGCTTTGATCTGGAGGAGCTGCACAAGACCATAGCCTACGTAGAGCGCTTTGTCTCCAAGTGACCAAGATATCTTGCCGAGGTGTTGCGAGAGCTTCATGAAGCAACAAAGCTACGCAGAGTCCACGTACAGGCTGGCCCTAGCTTCTGAAGAGCAATGCATTGTGCTAAAAGCTTGCTTCCATACTTGGGCGAATACTCATAATCGTCGATGCGTAGCAATGCATCATGCCAACTCAACTCCAGCTCCACTGAGCCGTGTTGAATCCACACCGCATTCTCGGCTCTGGTTATGGAAACATCCGGATGGCAATGGAAGAGTACATCTGAAGGGTCGCTCGATGCCCATTCGTCGGTGCCATAGATTGCATCGTCCTCGAAGATAACGGTACGTCTGTGTGGCATACCATATCCACCGTGCTGACCAACCCAAACTTTCTCATCATAGTTTACAGTGCGCGCTCGGGCCTTGTCTCCAATCATCCAGAAGAGCCCCTCGCCACCATCCCTTGGCCATTCATTCTGCTCCATACCGTTGGGTACGAGCGTGTTGTGCATGTGAGCAGATCTGTAGAGATTTCGTTCTTCGGCGGAGCGTGTGTAGGATGGGATCCCTGGGTCTACGAAGATCTGGCGGCCGAAGACCTTGAGTGTAAGTGAGAGTTGGTCGTTGTGTGCATGACCGCCTTTCCCGTGCTGTCCGATGCCACCGCAGCGAAGCGCACATCGGTACGCTGGCCGTGTGTAGAACAGAAGTCCAAGGTCGAGACGCTGTACGAGAGTAGGTGCGAACGATACGGGGATGTCTTGGAAACGATATGGTATGGGCTCGTTCCCGATGAGTTTCAGCGCTAGTCCGTCGTCATTATCGCCAATGATCGGCCATATCTCTTCATCACACGTGAGTATGTCGAGAACGCCAAGGATCTGCGATCGACGTTGCATCCAATGTTCAGATGCACTACTGCCCATCAACACCGTTGCCTGTTCGATGATGTCGGCCGTATGTCGGTGATAGCACGTGCTCGCCTCAAAGCCAGATCCGTCCTTCAGAAACTGTACGTCGATCTCGCGCTCCAATGCATGCATGGCGAACGTGCGCCATGTGGACGACTGTGGATGTCTGCTGAGATACGTACCTATAGCAAGTACTCCCAAGAGATTTGCCAAGTAGTGACTCGTGCGCATGCCACCTGCCCATTCGAGCGTTTCCATGAGGAACATCGCGTGGTCTACAAGTGAGGAGCAGAGGATGGGCTCGAGATCGCTCGGCGCGGCGCCCTGCACGGCAAGCCAGTCCCAAGCCACACATAGATTGAAGGCACGGATGCCTACGTCGATTCCACTACACCACTGTATTCCATAGAGTGGCGGGTTCTGAACGATGAAGTCCACGATCTGATTTCGAATCTCGCGCGCACATTCCGCGCGCATCGTTACATCGAGTGATGCGGCAAGTGCCAGTTGCGGAAGTTGATGAAGTCTGCCGAACTCCAAGGGTTGCTTGATCTCCGCGCCGTGAATCGGTCCGTAGTCTTCATACCATGCACCACGCGGCCAATGGTGACCTGACGTTGGATCGTACGACCAATCAAGTGAACGGTATTGCGGATCAAGAAGAGGAGAACGAACGGGGCTAGCATCGTCGGACGGGAACACGCCACTTCCCAGGACATCGAACTCGTGCTGCAGATACGCATGCACGTACACGAGAATGCGCGACTGGTAGTCTTCACACCAGCCTGCCGATGGGAAGGGCATCAAGCCTGATCGTAGCGACCATCCTGCATCTTCTGCGTGATTCGTAGAACCGGTTGCTGCCCAAGCACGCAACCGACGTCTGCGTGCTCGTTTCTTGAACACGTCGGTGACCTTTCCCACAAGGATCGGGAACGGAAGATTGAAGGCAATTCGGAGTCGCGTGCGAAGGTCCATCGGTGTGCAAATGTACGGACGGCCTATCTTCGTAGCTATGTGTGGAATTGTTGGCATCATAGACACGTCATCTTCGCTTGATGAACTCGCCAGAATTGGCGCAGCCATGCTCGAAGTGACGTCGCATCGCGGACCCGATTATCGTGGCACGTGGAGCGCTCCGTCGGTCTTTCTCGGTCACAACCGATTGAGCATCATCGACCTTTCAAGCGCATCCAACCAGCCCATGACGCGGGCCGAGCATACACTCACCTACAACGGCGAGATCTACAATTACATCGAACTTCGAGATGAACTTCGCAGCTACGGCTATACGTTCAGTACCACGGGCGATGTAGAGGTGATCCTTGCTGCCTACGATAAATGGGGCACCGACTGTGTTCGGCACTTCATCGGAATGTGGGCATTCGCTATTTGGGACGGCGGAAAACGCCAGCTCTTTTGCTCTCGCGACCGATTCGGTATCAAACCGTTTCATTACGCCGAACGCGAGGGCCGACTCTACTTCTGTAGTGAAATCAAGGGCGTAAAACGGTCGCCCCTGTTCCGCGGTGGCGTGAACGAGGCGCAAGTAGCACGAGGTCTGTATCTCGGCTTCATGCAGCATCACACCGAAACCTATTTCAACGACATCCACATTTTGCCCGCAGCACATAACATGTTGTGGAGCGACGGTGCCGTGCGTGTTTGGCAGTACTACGATATCGAGACGGCTGCTCAAGACAATGCATCGTTCGGCGTTCACACGGATGAGTTTCGCGCACTCTTTCTCGACTCAATCAAGCTCACAGCACGGCGCGACGTACCATTGGGTGTATGCCTTAGTGGTGGTCTCGACAGCACGAGCATTGCTTGCGCACTGGCCAACCTTGGAAGTGAGCACGAGATACGCACGTTCACAGCTTACTACACGGGCAAGGGCGAAGTGGACGAACGTCCCTTCATTGATCACGTCCTTCAACGCTATCCGCAAATCGAACCGCACTATATTTCTCCCTCCGATACCGATGTGGCTCAGGCTATTCAGCGAATCGCATGGTTGATGGACGCACCAATGCCATCATCGAGCTATGTCTCTCACTACTTCGTTATGCAGTTGGCAGGGCAGCATGGAATCAAGGTGGCATTGGACGGACAAGGCTCCGACGAGATCATGGGTGGATACATGCACTCGATGTATCGTGTACTTGCGGACGAGGTACGAGGCGGACACATCGGAACGGCGTTTGCAGATCTTATGGCGCACCGATCACGTCAATCGTATTCGATACCCAAAACACTGAGCATTGCAGCCAAGGCACTCCTAACCGCAGTACGCGACGAACCTTCACTCTATGCTATGGAATTCGCACGAACCTATCCATGGCTCATGCGACAAGCTGCCTCGGAGTATCCCATCAACATCGGCATGAAGTCTGGCACACGCCTCAATGCCTTCTTACACAATTTGATCTACGTCACGCTGTTGCCAACGCTCCTTCATACGGAAGACATTAATGCCATGGCATTCAGCATTGAGAGTCGAGTTCCTTTCCTAGACCACCGACTCGTCCAGTTGTGCTTCTCTATGCCAAACGATCACAAGGTAGATCGCGGAGTAACGAAGAAAGTCCTTCGTGCGGCGATGCGCGGAATGGTTCCGGATCCGGTGCTCGACCGTCGAGACAAGACGGGCTTCACTACACCCGGTCACGTGGTGTGGCTGCGTGGCGCGCTCTCCCACTTGATCGATGGAGATTGGTCGGAGCTTGATGGATTTGTAGACCGCGCCGCACTGCGCAGTGTGCTCGCGCGCTATCGCAGCGGCGACAATTCAGAGGCGCTCTTTGTATGGCGTTTGGCTATGCTGCGCCTGTGGATGCAGATCCACGTTATGGCATAAGAACGAGCCCTGCCGCCCTTCCACCTTCCCATTGCAAAGCAACAATGTAGGTTCCCCGTGCGGTGTTGCTGAATTGAATAGAGGATGATGCTGTGGCATCTCGTTGTCCGCGGTCGACAACGGCACCCTGCACGCTGAGCAATGTCCACACAAGCGTACCAGACCACAGCACATTACGATCAATCGAATACGCATCCATCACTATTTGTGGTGGCAAGAACAGCTCCTGTTCGCCGGGTCCCGTTACGCGCACACGGCACCGAGTGAATGCCGGCGTTTCCCATGTGTGTGTAGCGATGGGAACATCGTACACGCCGCAGCCGGACTGCAGATGGACCGTGTCTGCGAAATCACCTGGCAGTTCCGACATGGCGCATACTTGAATCGTTGCTGTCGAACGTGGTGGCAAGATGAGTGGGAACTGCGAGATCGGGACGCTGAGCTCGACGCCGCGTTGCATGGTTGCTCGATGAATGATCACGTTTGTGTCTGCAATCGAGCGAACATCAACGCCCACGCATGAGCGTTCCAAGACATAGGCAGCAGGTACATCAATAGCATTCGTTGCGCCCGATGCAATAGAGTCTACTGTTACCACATTCAATGATTGATACCGAAGCGTTGCGCTTGCAGTGGTCGCGCATCCGTTCGAATCGATGACCGTTACCGTGTAGACGGCGGGCAAGCGCACGATGATCGTGGAAGTGGTATCACCTGTAGACCACGCATATCGGACAAAGGTGGGAGGTGCAGCGATCGTTGCAGAATCGCCCGGACATATCGGCGGTGGCGGCGTGATAGTGATAGGCGGCGTGAGAAAGATCGTGACACGTACTGTGGCTGAGTCCGACGTTCGGTCTGCATACGTTGCCACCGCTATATACGTCGTGGTCGCATCAACCTTCACCTCGATACTATCACACGAATCACACAAAAGCGTCCCACCTTGCCACCACGACACCGGTACAGTGCTTTTCCCGCGAAGCATGACGGTAGCACCGGCACACACGGTGGTGTCTGTGCGCACAACAAGTAATGGCTGTCGGAATGCAACCGTGTCTTCGTTGATAACCGTGTTGTAGAGCACCGTTCCGCTACATGCTTGCTTGCCTTGAACGGTCTTGCATGTGTCTGCCAACTGCTGTCCGCCATTCCCACCCGTGTACGCACTCGGATTCAAGTTCAGTGGATTCAATGTTCCAAGAAGGATCACGCCTCCACCGCCTCCACCACCGGGTCCGGTGCACAGCCTCAAACCCGATAGAATCGGCGTTCCTCCACGTCCACCCGTGCATTGCAATTGCGGGACGTTGATGATCGTAGTGGCCGTGCTCATGATGGCACCGCCCGCACCACCACCGCCGCCTGCTGCGCGGCTTCCACGTCCATCACCACCATTGGACATCAGACCAGCTCCATTTGCACCAATGATCACCGGTACATCAAGGATCATGATGCCTCCACCACGTCCGCCAAACGCCGTGTCTTTGTCTGCAGCACCACGTCCGGGTCCAGCCCCGCCGCCACCGCCCATGAAGAGCCGGTTGTATCCTGTTGCATAGCTCAGGGGTAGGGCGGCACGGCCAAAGGCACGGTTCCCGCTCCACATCACCACGTCGGCTCCGTCACCTCCACAGCCCGCATGAGCGCCACCTCCACCTCCATGCACTTCCATAGCGCCTCCGCCACCGCCATTCGCAGTGGGCGCCGCGCCGCGTGTATAGGGACTTGTGGCAATCCCCTCTCCGCGTTCAGAGGCGCAGCACGAATCATTGCTTGCCCAGTCACGCGGACTCATCCCACCGGAGGCAGAAAAGAGCGAGTCGGCGCCCGCCCAACCTCCTCGAAACCCGCATCCCGACACGTCTACGCTCACATCGAGGTATAATGTGTCTGTCACGTCGATGGCAACCACGCCGCCCGTCGCTCCATTCCACGGTGGGCACGTTAGCACGGTTGTAACGCGTGCACTTCCAAACGTAGGCATCCGCACGATCTGCAATCCGTTGCCAACGGTATAGGCCTGTGAAAGTCTATTGCGAAGGGTAATCACGTTGCCTATCACTCGCGAGATCACATTTCGTTCAAATCTGCCCGAATTGTTATAGGAACGAAGTCGCCCATAGGTGGGTCCGAGCACGGTATCAATGGACGCACCTTGCATCTGCATTAAGATCACCGCATTGCCTTGAGCAAACGCCGATGGATTCGTTACCGTGAGCTCGTTCTTGCTGGTGCGGATCGAGACTACAGAGGCATAGTCATTCACGACGCCACCAATGTTTGGCTGCGCACGCAGGGACAGGGCGCAAAGGACGAGTAGGCAAAACTTCATTTGGTGAATTTACGCATCGATACCGCACACACTCGTACGATGGCACTACTCTTTTGCACCAACACTGCTGGACACGGTCATAAAATTCCTCGTACTCTCTTTCGCACTCCTCCTAAGCTCCGTCGTACGTGCTTGTGCACAGCTCACTCCGAAAGAGATGAACATCGTTCAAAACATGTTCGGTGCGGAAAAGCGTTCACTCATTGTGCAGTCGATCACATTGACGCCAATCGACTCCATTGGGTTCTGGCCTCTCTACGACAAGTACGAAGCAGACTGCAAAGAGATCGGCAAGAAACGTATCGACCTGATCACTCGCTTTGTGTCCAATTATCCAGCGATCTCGAACGAGGAGCTCACTGATCTCATGGACGACATCATCGGCATGGATAATGACCAGCAAGACCTGATGGGAACCTACTTCGGCAAGATCAAAAAGGCCAGCTCCGTCTCCGTTGCAGCACAGTGATATCAACTCGAATCGTACATCAGAGAACGCCTGCGGCGTGCGGCACTAAGAGAACGCCGCAGGCGTTCTCTTAGTGCCGCCGTCTCGGCATCATCACCGCCTTCAGTACGGCTTCCTTGCACCTTGCCGACACATCGACGCGATCTCCGTTGCTCATGATCAGAAGTGGCGACTTTCCACGAATGAAGCGACGAACATGTTCCATGTTGACGATGCTGGAGCGATGCACTCGAATGAATCCGTTTGCTGACACAGCGTCCTCGAAATCGCCAATCGTGCGAGAGAGAAGGATCGATGGGTCTTTGGCCATCACCACCCTGCAGTAGTTCCCTTCCGCCTCTACACGAACGATGTTTTCGCTGTGGCGCATTTCGAATCCGTCGAACACCGGCAGTGCGATAACTCCGGTAGAGAACGCCGTTTGTGGTTCTGAGATAGACAGTGCGCTCGGTGTGCTTCGATACCGCACAAGTCGAGATCGTGCCCGTGAGCATGCAATAGCTATGGATGATTCGCTCAATGGCTTCATCACATAGTGCACAGCCCCGCTTTCGAAGGCTCGAACGGCCTGGTCTGCATCGCGCGCAAGACAGACCAGTACACAACCATGACGATGTGCGAGTTCGAAAATGTCCCCCTCGGTGTCGACCGATGCGATTAGCACATCGATGTTAGAATGTAACATCACTTGCTTTGCTTGCGCAATGGATGTTGTTTCGGCCAAGACGACGAGGTCTGCGCCGGTAGAATTGAGCAAGGATCGCAAACGCATGCGCGATGCCGGATCCGGCTCTAGAACGAGGGTGTTCATTGCAAACCCATGCAATGGTGAAAGTAATCCCGGGGCAAAGGTGATTGAATCGAGACCTGTATCACGTACAAGTTCGGCTACCTTGTTACATTCGTGTCTATGACTTCAGTCTTCCTCGGAGTATTCCTGATTTTGGCGGCGGGAGTGGTGTATCGGTTCATACCCGGTTTGCCGGCATCAACTGATGTTCGACGGATCGTCGGGGCAATCGTGCTGAACATCTTCCTTCCTGCCTTGACCCTTTCCATCCTCTCCACAGCGCCACTCACACATGAGTTGTGGGCGGTACCGCTTGTTTCGTTAGCAAGCATTGTGGTAGGGGTTGGGGCGGCGTGGCTCGTGTATGTGAAGGTGCTTGGGAGGCGACTGTCGAGGCCCACGATAGGGGCACTGTTGTTGGCCTCGGTGTGGTGTAATGCCACGTATTTGGGACTGCCGATCGTGACGGCCGTTGTAGGCGAATCGTATGGGCGGATCCCGATCATGTTCGATCTCTTGGCCATGTCGCCAATGCTCTTTACGGTTGGCGTTGTGATTTGCGTTGAGTTTGGGACGGCAACCACCCAACACACCATTGGCGAAGGACTTCGGCAAGTGCTGCGACTTCCCCCGTTTCTTGCGGCCGTGGTGGGGCTGGCGTTGAATCTGCTTCAGATACCAATCTGGGAGCCTCTGCTCACGGCACTGCAGACGATGGGCAGGTCTGTGTCGCCACTCATGATTTTCTCCGTTGGCTTAGCACTCCGTCCGCCACAGTGGCGAACTCTACCGATTGTCCTGCCTGCGATGGCGATCAAGTTGGCGCTTGCACCGCTCGTCGCATTCGGCATGGTGTTGGCATTGGACCGGGCATTCACGCAGACGTCGGCCGTGGCAACGGTGCTCGAGGCCGGCATGCCGACGATGATGCTCACGATGGTTTTTGCGGAGCGATATCAGCTCGACGTTGAAACACTGGCACAGGCCATTCTCTTGTCGACATTCCTTGCCATGCTCACCCTTCCATTTCTCGCATCTCAGACATTCCTATGAAACGAACACTCCATTGTGCGAATGGCGACGTGATGGTGGACGCACTGCGCGAGGTGGTGGCGGACACTATTGAAGTGTGGCGCGAGATCCTATGCGAAGGCCCCATCTATGGTCCGGTAGCAACAGACGAATTCTGGGTCACTCGTTCTTCGTTCATCTCGCAGACCTACGGCGAGACCGATGAAGAATACCGCCGAAAGGTCGTCACATCGTTTCAGCACCTGACGATGCTCGGAGCGTACGAACGGATCGTTTTGTGGTTCGGCGAAGACCTTCACTGCATGGTCAACATGGCCTTTCTTTGCTATCACCTCCGTCCCAACGCTGCCATCGGTACAGAGATCTATCTGATCTGTGCACCAGACCTTTCCAACCCTTCCTCCCTCCTTACAACCATGATCTCGCTCACAAACTCCGAGCTCGCCTATGCCTCGATGTGGTGGCGCGCCTACGCCTCGGGCGACCCGAGCGCGTTTGACGACGTCCTTTCGCGGGATGCGGGTAGGCTTACTGTTCTGCGGGATCGTGCACGCACGCATCTTGATAGGCGTGGGGACGCCGGGTGACACACTATGAATGGCCTCTGAGCAACGATTAGCAATCGCATGCCTAGTGAACAACGAGCAGTTGTGAGCTGATAGCGCTTTTGCCGCATTCAACGCGAACGATATAGCACCCGACCGGCAAAGTCGATACATCGATTGGGATCTGTTCGCCAACAGTTCGAGAAAGTCCAAGTGATTGCGAAAGTACAGTAGCACCTCGTACATCAAAGATTTGGACTGTAGACGCTTGAGTTACATCACCAGTGATCGTGAGGGTCAGCACTGCATTCACAGGATTAGGTGAGAGCTCTATTTTGACCTGGCCCTCTGTTGATGTTGCACCATACTCAACGTCAGATGGAGTTCTAACTTCAACACATCCACGTATTTTCCAATCGAGGATTTCATGTTGTGCCCAGGCAATTCCCGTTGCGCTCGTAAAGCCCATCCAGACTGTAGGATCAGGCCCTAATCCAATCAAAGACGAGATGTTGACGTTTGTGACAGTCAAGACCGGAGTAGTGAAAACACCCGTCTCATTGACGTAAACATACATGGCATTTCCATCATACGAAATGCGTGCAAAATATGGCCGGCCGTCATTATGAATCGTCTCAAGTGTGCTTGAACTCCCAAGAAGAAATGGAGCTTTATGGTCTACCTGATTAGCAAGCGTACCGCCTGTTTGCACAGCAACATGATTGCCATTGGGATCATTGCTTTCAAAATTGAAATACGTGTCAAACTCAACAGCGATACTTTTAGGAATGCCTGCGTAGCCAATTCCTTTGCCGAAACGTCCTAACGCCTTCGTAGACGAATTCTGAACGACAAACGCGATTCCGTCAGCACCCGGATCCCCACCATCTGGTTGAGTCTTGTCATTGCCAGATCCAATTCTAAACGTGAAATCTGTTTCGAACCCGGTTCTAATCGAGATTCGATTCACATACCATGCCGATCCCGAATCATTTTGTGCTGTGTCCGTTAGTCGAAGCCTCCTTCCAAACCACGTTGCAGACCCATTCACTTTTACCGCGCCCGCAAGTGCCATAAGGTCCACCAACTTTTGACCGTCACAAGACACCTCGAGTACCTCTACGCTCTTTGTGGGATTACCATCCTCGCCACGTCCACCTATTGCCACAAGCACTGAATTGATCAGCCTCTCCTTCAACGCAGCTGGCTTGAGTCGAACGATGTTAAAGAGGTCCCTTACATCGTTAAGCTCTGGACCCGCGACCGACGTTCCGGCCTCTGGGTCTACAATCTCACATGATGATAGCAGATAGCCTTTATCATTTGCACCCCCGACAACAATCACGCTTTCATCATCAAATAGTGACGAACAATGGAGATCTCTAGGTCCAAGCAAATGTCCAACCGAATCAAACTCTGCTGAAGATTCTATTGCAAGTAGATCTGAATATTGATTGTCTGAATTACCAGATTCCTGGTATGAGCCTCCTGTGCTGAAAAGCCGTCCATCGTTCAACGTCACGACATATGGAAAGTAGATTGCATTTGGGTAAGAACCATGCAGTCGCCATTTTTCTGATGCCATATCAAAAGCATAAATCTCTTTATGACGAAGACTTCCAGGACCGCCTTCTCTGCCGCCAAACGCAACTATTGTTCCATCCGATGTCCGCTCAACCATACAGAGACTTGTTAACACGGGGTAGTCTTGAACGATATGTGACTTTCTTGTTTTTAGATCAAAAATCTCACAATCGCGAAGACAGCTAAGGTCACGGCTTCTACCGCCAACTGTCAAGATTTTAGTTGGAGAAATCAGCTGGGCAGTTAACTGCCGACGTGGGACAAGCAAGTCACCAATTTTAATCCACTTCTTTGACCCTCTATCATACAGTTCGATTGAACTTATAGGACCGGCATTTTCTCCTCCTAGAACAACAATGTTTGAGTCTGGAAGCTGCACCATGCCAAATTCTGTACGACCGGTAACTAGAGACTCTGCCTCTGAGACAGTTCCAGTCAGTACGTCGATCACTTCACAAGATGCTGTGCTAGCGAGATCTGAGGTATACCCACCAATGACGAGGATCTCATGATCAGAAATAGGCGCGGCCTTACTAAAGTAGCGAGCCGTCGACATTGGCTGTATTTTGCGCCAAACTTTCTGCTGTGCTTTCGTCTCTATATGAAGTCCAGAAAGGAGAATGGCAGCACCAGAGACCACATTAAGGCACTTGAAATAATTCATTTCAAAGTTTTCCCTGATTGATTGAGACCATGAGAAACGACTCGTCGACTACACAGATTCAGCAGAATGTCATGCTTCACACTCGTATTGCCGAAGATTACGACAAACGGCATGCGGAAATATACAATGCGCCGGAACAACACAGGCTCGTTGTAGCTCTTCAGCTAGCGGTTTCAAGAGCTTCTAGTACGGAGAATTCACATGTCGCACTTGACTATGGTTGTGGAGCAGGGAACCTCACTCACCACCTACTCAACCTTGGATGTACCGTTGTTGCAGCAGATGTTACCCCCACATTTCTTGATGTTGTTCAATCTTCATTTGAATCTCCGCAACTATCTACTCGGTTGCTCAATGGGTCAGATCTGCGAGAATTCGGTGATTCTTCTTTCGATATGGTAGCCACCTATTCAGTTCTGCACCATGTGCCAGACTACTTGGCAATCCTACAAGAATTTGCCCGTGTCGTGAAACCTGGAGGTGTTATTGTGATCGATCATGAAGTGTGCGAGTCGTATTGGACTCCTAGCACACACCTTATGGAGTTTCAACAACTCAC
>Ga0105044_10000064_pt1 | contig 104572 bp, 97 predicted proteins | sample MAT01_FD_78092 | JGI IMG/M metagenome (GOLD analysis project Ga0105044, IMG submission 78092) | Freshwater microbial communities from Lake Fryxell liftoff mats and glacier meltwater in Antarctica - MAT-01 | ecosystem: Environmental > Aquatic > Freshwater > Ice > Liftoff microbial mat | place...
CTATCTCACGGCTCCCGCACGCGCTGCTTGACTCCATTCCTCATAGGAGAGGGGAGCGTGGCAAGCAGCGCGTTACCGGCGGGGTCCCCTCCCCCGCCGGGAGAGGGTCAGGGTCAGGAGGGCCTGATCGGGCCAGGCCTGCGCCGCCAAGGGCAACGCCTCGCCACCCGTCACGCCGAGGTGATGCGCGCCTTCAGCGCCGCGAAATGCGCTTCGTAATCGGCGCGGCTGCGTTCGATCACGTCGTAGGCCTCGTCGCGGTCGTAGACGTCGGTGATCTCGACGCGCATGGGCACCGCGCCGGGCACCTGCTTGTAGGTGAGAAAGTAGTGGCGCAGGCGTTCGATGAGCGCCGGCGGCATGTCGTGGATGTCGCGCCAGCCACCGTACAGCGCATCGTTCTGCAACACGGCGATGATCTTGTCGTCGGCTTCCTCGCCGTCGATCATGCGCAGGCCACCGATCGGGATCGCCTTGAGGATCAGGTCGCCGTGCAGGATGTCCTTCTCGGTCAGCACGCAGATGTCCATCGGGTCGCCGTCGCCGACGACGCCGCTGCGCCCGGTCCGCGCGCCGCAGAAGGCGCCGACGCGCTCGCCGCAGTACGTCTGCGGGATGAATCCGTACAGGCTCGGGCAGACGTTGGAGAACTTCTGCGGCCGGTCGACCTTCAGATAGCCGGTCTGCTTGTCGAGCTCGTACTTCACGGTGTCGGTGGGGACGATCTCGATGAACGCCGTCACCGTACGCGGGGCGTCGTCGCCGATGGGGATGCCGTGCCAGGGGTGCGGCTTGAAGAGCAGCGGCAGGTGCCGCAGGTCGGAGGCCATGGCGCAGAGCTACCAGAGGGGGGAAAGGCTGACCAGTGACCGGTCACGACGGCGCGATCGCCATCGGCACGGACACCGTGAAGCGGGCGCCGGCGCCGGGGCGACTGTCGACGTCGATGCGGCCGCCGAGGGCGTCGGTCAGCTGCTTGACGATATAGAGGCCGAGGCCGACGCCGCCGCCGCGCGGCGGGCCGCTGGACCCCTGGCGGAACATGTCGAAGATGCCGGCGAGGTCCTCGGCGGCGATGCCCTGCCCGGTGTCGACGACGGCGAAGTCGACGCGTCCCGCCGGCGTGTCCGCGCGCGCCAGCACCGTCACCGTCCCCTGTTCGGTGTACTTCAGGGCGTTGTGGATGAGGTTGCGCAGGATGAGCTCGAGCTTGCCGCGGTCGCTGCGCATCATCGTGCCGCCGCCGCGCAGTTCCCAGTGCAACGTCACGCCTGGTTTGCACCAGCTGGCGGGCAGGCTGGCACGCAGTGTGTCGAGGGTCGAGGCGATGGGGAACTCCTCCAGCACCAGCGTGACGCCGCCCGCTTCGATGCGGTTCAGGTCGAGCATCGACTGGATCAGGTCGAGGAGCTGGCGCGACTGCTGGTGGATGCGGCCGAGCGCGTCGGCCTGGTCGTCGGGGGCCGGAAAGGCCCCCTCGAGCAGCAGGTCGGTGTAGCCGACGATGATGTTCAGCGGCGTGCGCAGCTCGTGCGAGACGGTGGCGAGGAACTCGCTCTTCACGGCGTTGGCGCGCGCCGCCTCGGCGGCTTCGCGGAAGGCGGCGCGCCGGTAGTCGTCGAGCAGCCGCGCGCCGACGACGGTCATGACGGCGTGCGAGGCGAGCGCGAACAGGCCGTACGGCAGGGCCAGGACCGACACGGCGCCGAGGTGCAGCGCCCACAGGTAGGCGGCGACGGCGCTGCTCGCCGCGCCGAGCTGGCCGCGCGCGCCCCAGGGGAACTGCACCACCTGCCCGGTCAGAAAGCCGATCATCGCCAGCAGCGCCAGCTCGGCGCTGTTCTGCACCAGGGCCAGGTAGGCGACCAGGGTGAACGCCAGCCCCGCGCTGGCGATCTGCGCCACCGCCAGCCCGGCGCGCGGCCAGCGGCGCAGCGCCGCGGTGCCGGCGGCGCCGATGACGATGAACGCCGCGTAGCACAGCGACAGCGGGCGCCAGCGCTGCGGGTAGTAGGCCCACTCGATGACGTACGCCGCCAGCATGAGCAGCAGGAAGATAGCGGCGGCGATGGGAAAGCGCGCCGCGACCAGCCGGCGCGTTTCGTCCTGGTATGCGGCCTCTATGTCGCCGGCGTCGCGTCCCATGCTGGCCGCTGAGGCTAGCAGAGGGAGCGGGCGGCGCAGCGGCAAAGTTCTCCCGGCACCGTCGGCCCCGCACCGTCCGCCCGGTTGACCCGGTGCGCGGCCGCCGCCTAAACGCCCTGCCATGCCCGAGACTCCTCCGCACTGCGTCATCACCGGCGCCGGCAGCGGCCTCGGCCGCGCCATCGCCCTGCAACTGGCGCGGCCCGGCGCGACGCTGCTGCTGGCCGACATCGACCCGGCCACGGCGGCGGAGACCGCCCGCCTGGTCGAGCAGCTCGGCGCAGTGGCGCACGCCACGACCGTCGACGTCGCCGACGCCACACAGGTTGAGCGCCTCGGCGCCGACGCCGACCGCCTCCTCGGCCGCATCGACCTGGTGGTGAACAATGCCGGCGTCGCCGCCGCCGGAGCGGTCGGGCAGACGCCGCTCGAGGACTGGCGGTGGATCGTCGGCATCAACTTGTGGGGCGTCATCCATGGTTGCCACGTCTTCGCGCCGCGCTTGGCGGCACAGGGCGGCGGCGCCATCCTCAACATCGCCTCGATGGCCGGCATCGTCTGCGCGCCGCTGATGGGGTCCTACAACGTCACCAAGGCCGGGGTGATCGCGCTCAGCGAAACGCTGGCGGCGGAACTGCGCGACCACGGCGTGCGCGTCACCGTGCTCTGTCCGGCGTTCTTCCGCACCAACCTGCTCGAGACCGCCCGCAGCGCCACCGCCGAGCTGGCGGCGTTGGGCAGGACGGCGTTCGCGCACTCGACGATGAGCGCCGACGAGGTTGCCGCGACGGCCCTGCGCGCCGTCGCGCGCGGGCGGCTCTACTGTCTGCCGATGGGCGCGGGCCGCATCGTCTGGCGTTTCAAGCGCGCCCTGCCGGAGCGCTACGCGCGCCTGTTGTCGCCGGCGCGCATGCGGCGCCTGGCCCGGTGGGGGCAGCGGGCGGTGTAGGCGCCGTATCCGCCCCGCGCGCTAGCGGCGCAGCAGGCGCCGCGTGAGTCGCCGGAGCACGTCGCGCAGGGTCGCGTCGCCAACCCCCCAGGCGCCGCCGGCGACCAGGGCGGCGTAGGCGGCGCCGCCGAGCGTCAGCTCGACGAGGGCGGTGGTGGCCGAAGCGGGCGCGGCCGGGAGCGCCCACCACACCAGCGCCGCCGCGGGTCCCGCCGCCAGGGCGGCGCGCCCCAGCGTCGCGCCGAGGGCGCCGAGCGCCGGCGCGCCGTGCAGCCAGCGCGCCAGGGCGAGGGTGGCGAGGGCGTTGACGCTCATGGCGATGGCCGGTGCCAGCGCCAGGCCGCGCACGCCCATCGTCCGGCCCAGCGCGAGGTAGAGCGGGATGGCGGCGAGGGCGACGACGGTGCCGAGCAGCATCGGCCGCCAGGTGTCGGCGCGGGCGTAGAAGGCGCGCGCCGCGATCTGCTGCGCGATCCAGGCCGGCACGGCGAGGCAGAGCAGGGCGAGAATACCGGCGACCGCGGCGGTGTCGGCGGCGCCGAAAGCGCCGCGCTGGTAGACCAGCTGCACCAACGGCCGGGCGAGGGCGAAGCAGCCGGCGGCGGCGACGACGGCGAGGGCCAGGCCCGCCTGCAGCGTGCGCAGCAGGGTCGCATTGAGTTCGGCGGCGCGGCCCTCGGCCCACAAGCGCGACAGCGTCGGCAGCGCCGCCGCGGCGATGGCCTGACCGACCACCGCCACCGGTACCTGCATCAGCCGCCGGGCGTACGAGAGATGCGACACCGCGCCGGTGCCGAGCAGGGCGCCGAACCAGCGCTCGTACCACTCGTCGACGGTGAGCAGCGACTGGCCGAGCATCAGCGGCGCGGCGATGACCAGGTAGGCGAGGAAGGTGCGGTCGAACGGCGCGACGCGTAGGCCGAGGCGGACGCGGCCGCGCGCGTAGAGCAGCGGCATCAGGAACGGGCCGAGCACGGCGCCGGCGAGGGCGCCCCAGGCGAAGCCCTCGACGCCGCGCTCCAGGTGCGGCGCCAGCAGCAGGCCGCCGGCGATGATGGCGGCGTTGTACAGCAGCGGCGCCAGCGCCGCGGCGCCGAAGCGGCCGTGCGCGAACAACGTCGCGTTGACGATGCCGCCGACGACGAAGAACACCTGCGCCGGCAGCACGATGCGGGTGAGATGCACGGTCGTCGCCTGGGTCGCGGCGTCGAAGCGCGGGAACTGCAGGGCGATGAGCGGCTCGGTGAACCACCACAGCAGCGCCGTGGCGGCGGCGGCGACGGCGGTGAGGGTGCCCAGGACGGTGGCCAGCAGGCGGTCGGCGCCGGCGTCGTCGCCGGCCGCCAGATGGCGCGTGTAGAGGGGCAGGAAGGCGATCGACAGGGCGCCGCCGGCGAGCAGGTAGTTGAGCAGATCGGGGATCTGGAAGGCGGCGTAATAGGCGTCCGTCAGCGGTCCGGCGCCGGCTTGGTAAGCGAGCAACGCCTCGCGTCCATAGCCGAGCAGGCGCGACAGCAAGACGCTCGACGCCAGCAACAGCGCCGCCGCTCCGATCCGCCCCGCCTGGGGCCGTTCCGCCTGATCCACGTCCACCTGTGCCTCGCCCGCGCCGCATTATGCAGATGGCCGCGCGGGTGCGCGAACGCGCGCCGCCGCGCTAACATGCGCGCGCATGCGTCCGCTGCCCCGTTACGCCCTCTTTCAGCTTCCCGGGTTCGCCGCCGCCGCGCTGCTGCTGTTCGTGCTGTGGGAATTGGCCGGCCTGCCGGGCTGGGCGGTGGCGGCGGCGCTGGCGGCCTGGGTGGCCAAGGACGCGGCGCTGTATCCCCTCCTGCGCCGCGCCTACGAACCCGGATCGCATGGCGCCGCGGCGCTGGTCGGCCGCCGTGGCGTGGCGCGGCGGCGCCTGGCGCCGCGCGGCGTGGTGGCGATCGGGGCGGAGGTGTGGCGGGCCGAGGCGGCGGACGCGGCGGCGATCGAGCCTGGCGCCGCGGTCGTGGTGGTGGGCGCGCGCGGGCTGACGTTGTTCGTCGTCGCGGTGCCGGCGAACGGCGATGTGCGGGGCGGCTGACTCATCCCGACGGGCGCTCGCGCCGCGTTGACCCCTGCGCGCCAGGCGGCTAGGCACGGCGGGTGATGCGTCGGCTGGTCGTGATTGCGCTGCTGCTACTTGCCGCGCTGCCGGCGTTGGCCCAGGCGCCGCAGGCGCTGCGCGCCGAGGTGCTCGCCGCCTATCCACACGACCCGCGCGCCTTCACGCAGGGGCTGCTGCTGCACGATGGCGCGCTCTACGAGAGCACCGGCCTGATCGGCCGGTCCTCGCTGCGCCAGGTCGAACTCGCCAGCGGGACGGTGCTGCGGCGGGCGGACCTCGAGCCGCCGCTGTTCGGCGAGGGGCTCGCCTGGGTCGACGACGAGCTGGTGCAACTCACCTGGCGCGACGGTCTGGCCCTGCGCTGGGATCCGCGCACGTTCGCCCGCCGCGGCGCGTGGCACTACGACGGCGAGGGCTGGGGTCTATGCTTCGACGGCACCCATCTGGTGCAGAGCGACGGCAGTCAGCGGCTCTTCTTTCGCGATCCGAAGACGTTCGCCGTCGTGCGCACCCTGGCGGTGACCGAGAGCGGCCAACCGGTGCAACGGCTGAACGAGCTCGAGTGCGTCGGCGACACCATCTACGCCAACGTCTGGATGACCGATCGCATCCTCGCCATCACCCCCCGCAACGGCCTGGTCAGGGCGGTCATCGACGCCGGCAGCCTGCTCACCCCGGCCGAACGCGCCGCGGCCGGCAGCGAGTCGATCCTCAACGGCATCGCGTACGATGCCGGTAACGACACCTTCCTGCTCACCGGCAAGCAATGGCCGAAGCTGTTTCGCGTCCGTTTCGTGCCCTGACCGCGGCGCAATTCGACACATTTTCCCCTTGGCCGGGCACATTACCCTTGACTAAACACCGCCCGGCAGGCGACGAACAGGGCTGTGGGCGGCATCGGGTGCAGCAGCGTCTGCCGTGCCTCACGACGAGAAACCTGCTGATCTGAACAGACTTTTTCGGGGGACCTGGGGTAGATGAAGGGCATTCGGCGGGCGCCGAGGCTGGGGGCGATGCTCCCACTCGGTCTGTGCACGGCGCTCCTGGCGCTCGGTGGCGGCGTCGCGCAGGCCCAATTCACCCAGTCGCTCTTCCGCGCCGCCGACGGCACCGCCTACCAGGTCGTGCGCCTCGTGCCGCCGCTGAGCGCCGGCGTCGAGCGCCAGCGCATCACGGCCCTGGCAGGCGCCACCAACGGCACCGGTGGGTGCAGCGTCTCCGGCAGCCTCGCCGGACAGCCGGTGGCGGCGGTGGTGGGCGCGGTGCCGCCGGCGCAGACGATCCACTCGCTCGAGTCGATCAAACGGACCGCGATTCTGGTGCCGAACAGCGTCACCTCGGTCTCGTTCGAGACCGGAAACGGCGGCAAACTGACGCTCGGTACGGGCGGCAGCGCGATCAATGTCTGCCGCATTGCCGGCGACTGTCCGGGCGGCGCCAGCGCGCCGATCGTGCCGCTCACGTCCAATTCGGGTGGGGTGCCGCCGGCCTGCGTCGCGCAGTCGGTCAGCAGCGCCTGCGACGTTGCCAATCAGCGCAGCGCCATCGCCTTCGGCCTGCCCGCATCCGGAACGCCGGCAATATGCGACGCGGGCGTCGGCCCCACCACCTCTACTTTCGTCTGTGCTCCCGAGCCGAGCGACGGCTTCGCCCTCGGTGCCGGCCAGGCGATCGTCTTCATTTACAACGGCACGCTCGCCGGGCTCGGATTCAGCCTCGGCGTGTCGGGCTTCGGCGTCGACACCAACGGCTCGAACTCGCTCGGCTGCGCGGCGGGCAGCGTTCTCAGCGCCGCCTCGCGCAACGACGGCGCCGCGGCGCCGCTGCTGCCGACCAGCACGCCGACCGCGACGCCGACCTTTACGCACACGCCGACGCGCACCGCGACCAACACCGCAACCGCGACGCTGACGCGCACGGCGACCAACACTGCCACGGCGACGGCGACGCCGACGCCGAGCGCGACGCCGACGCAGACTCCGTTCTGCGGCAACGGGGTCGTCGAGGGCGGCGAGCAGTGCGACGACGGCAACAACGTCAGCGGCGACTGCTGCTCGGCGACCTGCGTGCTCGAGCCGGCCGGTTCGCCCTGCGCCGATGACGGCAACCAATGCACCCTCGATCAGTGCAACGGCGCCGGCCTCTGCCAGCACCCGACCAAGCCGGACGGCGCCGGCTGCAGCGACGGCGACCTGTGCAGCACCGGCGAGCAGTGCGTCGCCGGCGTGTGCGGCGGCGGCGGTCCGGTGACCTGCGACGACCAGGATAGCTGCACCACTGACACCTGCGAGGCCTCGATCGGCTGCCTGTTCGAGGTCGGCGTCGAGAGCCCAGAGTGCGACTCGTGCGCCGACGGCGTCGACAACGACGGCGACGGCGTCATCGACGCCGAGAACCCGAACTGCTCGACCTTCTACCAGTTGCAGCGCTACGCCATCATCGGCACGGCGACCGACGGGCTGCGCAGCCTGCGCCTCGGCCGCGAAGCGACGGTGATGGAGTACGAGCCGACCGAGCAGGGCGGCGGGGCGCAGGAGGCGACGACATCCGGCATTGTCCGTGCCGGCGCCTGCGGCGTCGATCTCAAGGCCTCGATCGGCGTGTTGGTCACCGGCGCGGTCGCCCTGGTGACCTCCGATGCGGAGGTGGGCGACGCCCACTTCAGCGGCGGCCGCCCGCCGGTCGAGATCGGCCACGAATTCGTCAACAAGGTGCCCGGACAGGTGGTGGTCGGTCAGACCGTGCCGCTGGTGGGCCCGGGGGCGATGTGTACCAACGGCACCATCACGTGCCGCAACAATGCCGAGTGTCCCTTCCCGCAGGTCTGCGACGTGCAGCTGACGATCAACAACCCGCTCAATCCGAACGTCGACAACACCGGCACGGCGCCCGAGTACAAGCGTTGCGAGGGATCGATCGCGGCGGTGCCGACCACCGACCAGATCATCTCGGCACTCGAGCAGACGGCGCAGCTACCGGAGATTCGCCTGCGCGCCAACGGCCAGTTCACGATCGTCCTCGGTCCGGGTCAGCAGGTGGTCGACATCGACGCCCTGCGCATGGGCCAGATCAGCAAGCTGACCATCAAGGGGACGCCGACCACGGTCGCGGTCTTCCGCGTCGCGGGGGCCTTCCGCATCGGCACGCGCTCGGACGTCGTGCTCGAGGGCGGCATCCTGCCGGAGAACGTCCTGTGGGCGGTCGGCGGCGCCGGGCGGTTCGTCCGCATCGGCTCGCGCTCGACGTTCCCCGGCACGCTCGTCGCCGCCAAGCGGCCGAAGATCTCGATCGGCGCCTTCACCACCGTCACCGGCTCGCTGATCGGCAAGCGTATCCGCATGGGGCGCGAGTCGTTCGTGTTGCACGCGCCGTTCGTCGCCCGCCTCGTCGGCACCGAGCTCGACAGTCCGAATCTCGCCATCCGCTCGGCCAACCTCAGCTACAGCAGCGCCAAGCGCGACACGGGCGGCCTGCGCATCACGGCGATCATCGACGACTCGGCCTCCGGTTTGCTGCGCTCGCAGCTGCTGGCGAATACGGTCACCATTCGCGTCACCGACGGCAAGCCGGCCCCGGCCACCTTCGACGCCGCCATCGGTCTGACCGGGTGCGTCGCCCGCAGCGAGCGCGTCGTGCGCTGCAAGGCCGGCAACGCACGCGCGACGATCAAGACCCTGCGCGACGATCCGAACATCTTCAACATGAACCTCAGCGCTCGCCGCCTCAGCCCCGCCCAGACCGGCTCCAGCCGCCCGGTCGGCCCGATCTCCGCCCTGCTGCAGCACGGCCCGACGGCGCGCACTGGCGAGATCAGCAGCGTCTGCCGCAACCGCGGCGAGTTCAGCCTCTCCTGCCGCATGCCGTAGGCAGGGCGCCGCCACTCTAGCCCGCGCGGCGCGCCCACCGCGGCGGCCGGTTGCATGGCCCACGCCGATCGACCATCCTCCCGCTGCCATGGGACCGATCAGCGAGTTCGTCACCCGCCATTACCGCCACTTCAACGCCGCCGCCCTGGTTGATGCCGCCAAGGGCTACCGCGCCCATCTCGACAGCGGCGGCCGCATGATGGTCACCCTCGCCGGGGCGATGAGTACCGCCGAGCTCGGGCTCTCGCTGGCGGAGATGATCCGTCAGGACAAGGTGCACGCCATCACCTGCACCGGCGCCAACCTGGAAGAGGATCTCTTCAACCTGGTGGCGCACGACCACTACGAGCGCATCCCCAACTATCGGGACCTGACGCCGCAGGACGAGCAGGTGCTGCTCGAGCGCCACCTCAACCGCGTCACCGACACCTGCATCCCCGAGGAAGAGGCGATGCGACACCTCGAGCACAACCTGGCGCAGGAGTGGCATGCCGCCGACCGCGCCGGCGCGCGCTTCCTGCCGCATGAGTTCTTCTACGCCGTCATCCGCAGCGGCCGCCTGCAGCCGTCCTACCAGATCGATCCCAGGGACAGCTGGCTGTTGGCGGCGTGCGAGAAGAACCTGCCGCTCTTCGTGCCCGGCTGGGAGGACTCGACGCTGGGCAACATCTACGCCGGCCACTGCATCGCCGGCAAGGTGCAGCACCCAGAGACCATGCGCGCCGGCGTGGAGTACATGATGACGCTGGCTGGGTGGTACCAGGCCAACGCCGGACATGGGACCGGCATCGGCTTCTTCCAGATCGGCGGCGGCATCGCCGGCGACTTTCCGATCTGCGTCGTGCCGATGATGGAGCAGGATCTGCGCATGGCCGACATCCGGCGCTGGGCCTATTTCTGTCAGATCAGCGATTCGACGACGAGCTACGGATCGTATTCCGGTGCGGTGCCGAACGAGAAGATCACCTGGGGCAAGCTGAGCATCGAGACGCCGAAGTACGTCATCGAGTCGGACGCGACGATCGTCGCCCCGCTGATCTTCGCCTACGTGCTGGGCTGGTAGCGGCGCGGCGACCTGTCAGGCTGGGATGATGCCGGCTCCCACCGTCGCCGTCGCCGGCGCCGCCGGTTTTGTCGGCCGCCCGCTCGTCGACGTCCTGGCGCGCCGCCTGCCGGTCATCGCCCTGTCGCGCGCGCCGCGCCCGGCCGCCGATGGCGTCGCCTGGCGCCGCGCCGACCTGCTGTCCTACCGCGAGGCGCACGCCGCGCTCGCTGGCGCCGACCTGGCGGTCTACCTCGTTCATTCGATGATGCCCGCCGACCGCCTGGTGCAGGGCCGCTTCGAGGATCTCGACCTGCAGGCGGCCGACAACTTCGCCCGCGCCTGCGCCGCACACGGCGTGCGCCAGATCGTCTACCTCGGCGGCATCCTACCGGCCGGCGACCCGGCGCACCTCTCCGCCCATCTGCGCAGCCGCGTCGAAGTCGAGCGCGCCCTGGCCGACTACGGCACGCCGGTGACCGTGCTGCGCGCCGGCCTGGTGCTCGGGCGCGGCGGCTCGTCGATGGAGCTACTGCTGCGCACGGTCAAACGCCTGCCGGTGATGATCTGCCCGAGCTGGACGAGCACGCCGGCGCAGCCGATCGCGCTCGCCGACGTCATCGCGCTGCTCGATTGGGTGCTCGACCGACCGGAGACGTTCGGCGAGACCTACGACGTCGCCGGTCCCGAGGTGTGCAGCTACCGGGCGCTGATGCTGGCCGCCGCCGCCGAACTCGGCCGGCATCCGCTGACCATCCCGGTGCCGGTGCTGACGCCGACCCTGTCGCGGCTGTGGGTCAGCCTGGTCACCGGCGCGCCGCGGGCGCTGGTGGCGCCGCTCATCGAGAGCCTGGCGCACCCGATGCTCGCCCGCGACCGCCGCCTGCAGACGCGCGCCGGCGTGCCCGGCGTGTCCATCGCCGCTGCGCTGCACACGGCGCTGGCGGGCGGCGCGCCGCCCGAGCCGCGCGCCTTCCGCGCCGGCACGGACGCGTCGGCGCTGCCGATGGTGCGCTCGGTGCAGCGGCTGCCGGTGGCGGGCGCCGACATGCGCGCCGTCGCCGCCGAGTACGTGCGCTGGCTCGGCGCCCGCTTCCAGCCGATCGTCCGTACCGAGGGCGACGCGGGAACCTGCTGGAGCGCTCGCCTCGGCTCCCCCAGCGGCGCGCTGCTGCTGCGCTTCGAAGCCGATGCGGCGGTGTCGGCCGCCGATCGCGTCGTCTACTCCATCACCGGCGGCCGCCTCGCCGATGCGCGCAGCGTCGGCCGCTTCGAGTTCCGCGCCGTGCTCGGCGGCAGCGCCGTCCTGTGCTCCGTGCACGGCTTCGCGCCGCGCCTGGCGTGGCCGATCTACCTCGCCACGCAGGCACCACTGCATCTGTTCGTCATGCGCGCCTTCGGCCGCCACCTGGCGCGCCGCGGCGCCTGAGCGGCGCGCGCCGATGTCGAGGGCGCCGGCAGCGCCGCGCCGCCTCCAGGCACGCTGCCGTTGTATCCGCGCCCTCCGTGGGCTCGCAGCGGCAGGGGTCTCTCCGATCGGGGGAAGGCGATTAACAGCCCGTTGAATAACCCCGGAAATCGACGCTCACGCCGCCGCCGGCAGGATCGCGCCGAAAGTTGACGGCATCATAAGGTGTGCTCCTGGAGACGGGAATCCGCTCGCCGCCTACCCTCGCAACATGGCCGCCACGTACAGTCCGTATAGTGCGAGCAACAGAAAACCGCGCCCGCGCTCGATCGCGGCGCTGCGTCCCGGATAGACCGCCACCAGCACCACGAGCCCGAATGCCAATGCAAGGGCGACTTCGCGCCAGTCGACGCGGATCGGGTGGATCACGGCCGCGACGGCCACGATTAACAGGCCGTTGAAGATATTGCTGCCGAGAATGGCGCCCAGGCTGATTTCGTCGTGCCCACGCAGCTTGGCCACGAGCACGGTCGCCAGTTCGGGCACGGAGGTGCCCACCGCCACAACGGTCGCGCCGACGATGAACTCCTCGATGCCGAAGGACAGGGCAATGCTGCGGGCCCCCGCGACAATGAGTCGGCCGGCGAGCACCAGCAGAGCCAGGCCGGCCAGGCAGGACATGACGATCGCCCAGCGGTGGCGCGCGCCGAGCATCGCGCCGACGGCGCTGCGATCGCGCCGCGCCTCCAGCACCGTGGCCACCAGCCAGGCGATGAACAGGACCAGCAACAACGCCCCGTCCCACCGGGACAGCGTGCCATCGAGCATGAGCATGCCGGTGGCCACCGGCACCAGCAAGGCCACCGGGAAATCCCGGCGCAGGCGATGGCGCGGGTTCCGAATGCCCGAGATCGACAAGGTCAGCCCAAGAATCAGCGCCACGTTGACGACATTGCTGCCCAGGGCGTCGCCAAGCGCGATCTGGGGCTCTCCCGCCAGCGCCGCGTTGACCGACACCGACAGCTCCGGACTCGATGTCGCAAAGGCCACCACCGTGGCCGCGATGATACCCGGCGCCACGCGGGCCCAGCGCGCAAGCCCCACCGCACCACGCACGAAGAGTTCGCCGCCGGCCGCGGCGCAGGCGGCCCCCAGGACCAGGCTCCAGTAACCGTTCATCGCGACAGCGCCGCAATGAAGGGCCGCGGAGCAACGACGCGGCCCGCCGCGCAGCCGGCCGATCGCGGCGGGTCTGTTGACATCATGCGCCTGTCCTGCGTCGCGGGCGCACGACGCCGTTGCGCAGCTCCTCGGACCACAGCACCATGCTCGCCACCGCCGCCAGCGGCAGCGACACGGTGTGGAACAGCGCGTTCATAGACGCAGCTTACAGCACCAGGGCCTGCAGCAGTACCGAAAGCGACAGCCCGCTGAGCAGCCCGGGGTTCTTCAGCAGCCCGAAACGCAGCGCCGAGCGCGTCGCCGACTGGCAATTGAGCACGTTGAACCCTGCGCAGATGGCGAGCACGGTGAAGGTCTCGCTGGGCCGCCACCCACTTGGCGCGCGCCCCGCCCTGACACTTCGGGCAGTGGCGATGGCGACAGGAGTTATAGGCGACGCGCCGGGCGCCGCAGGCCGTACCGGCGTCGACGCGCCCTCCCAACGCCGCCGTCCGGCAGCGGGCGATCGCGCGGAGCACTACGCCGTGTGCCGGCAAGAGGTGGTGTGTGCTCCGATACGTGGCGCCGTCGGTGCGCACGATGTCCGCCACCTCGTAGGCGGGCCGCTCGCCCCCCCTGCCGCCGTCACTGCCGACGACGCGGTGGGCATGCCCTACCCCGGCGCCACGGGAGTGAGGCGCAACCGGTCCAGGAGCGACGCCCGCTTGGCCACGCGCGGCGGCGTCGCATGCCGATAGTGCGCCGTCGTCTCGACGTGCGCGTGCCCCAGCAAGCGCTGGATGCTCACCACGTCGATTTCGCTCTCCAGGAGATGGGTCGCGAACGAGTGACGAAGGGTATGGATCCCGCCCGCCTTGTGAATCCCCGCCCGCTGCGTGGCCGCCTGGTAGATGCGCGCCGCGCTGCGCGGGGCCAGCGGGGCGGGTCGCCGGCGGTCGGCAAACAACCACTCGGTCGGCCATAGCCCCGATAGTAGCGGCGCAACTCGACCAGCAAGCGCTGGGACAGCAGGGAATAGCGATCCTTCTTCCCTTTGCCCTGCTCGACGCGGAGCAGCATCCGGGGCGAATCGATGTCGGGCACGCGCAGTCGCACCACCTCACTGAGGCGCCGGCCGGCCGCGTAGGTCGCCATCAGCAACACTCGATGTTTGAGATTCTCTGTCCGGTCGAGCAGCCGGGTCACTTCCTCGCGGCGGAGGATCTGCGGCAGTCGCTTCGCCCCATTCGGCATGGGGAGAGCGAAGTCGCGGCGGCGGCGGCCCAGCGTGACCTCGTAGGAGAAGCGTAACGCGCCCACCGCCGGCCGATAGCTGGCCCACGCCAACCGCCGCTCTTCGATGAGCTAGCGCAGGTACTGTTGCGCCTCGCGGTCCGGGAGCTGGTCGGGCGAGCGGTGATGGTAGCGCGCCAGATCGGCGACGGCGCGCAGGTAGGCGCGGCGCGTGTGCTCCGAGCGCCCGCGCACGACCAGATCGTGCGCCATGCGGGTCCGCCGCATGCCCATGCTGACCTCCCTTCGCTTGGGTCCTCCGATCCGGCACGACCGCGTGAAGGGCGGAGTGTGCCGCACGCACGCCGTCAAAGGAACGAGGACTCACGGCTCGGGCCGGCGGTCCGCTCGCCCAGCGGCGTACTGCCGGACCCACCGCGTAGCGGTTTAGTTCAACGTGCAGTATCGGACGCGCCCGCGTGCCCGCCCCCGAACGGCTGATGGCGCGGTTATCGTGAGGCGCCAGGCGTTGGCAAGGGTGAATCAGGCCCCTGCCCGCGGCTGAGCGTGCCGCGGCGGTCGCGGAGTCCGGACCGGGTCCCTCGACACGCGCCGGCGGCGTAGGGCGCCGCCGGCGGAACGGCGCTCTACCTTCTCCGCCGGCCGGTTCCCAGCGACGAGAACATCCGCGCCGGGCATCCCGGCGCCAGTTGGCCGTCGGCCAAGGCCGTGACCGGCGCACCCGAAGGACCGATTCCTATTCTCGCGAAGCCGGACGCGGGAAACGACCGCTCCGGTCGCTTCCCGCCCCGGGTACGGCCGTTGCTCACGGTATGACCGGGGTATGCACGAATTGGCCATAGCGCGCGCCTTGATGGTGGCCGCCGCCCGCCATCTGCCGGCGGCGGGCGTCGAAGTCCGCGGCGTGCGCATCGCCGTAGGCGCCGCGACCGGAATCGTGCCCGGCGCCCTCGAGTTGGCGTTTCGCGCCGCCGCGGTGGAGACGCGCTTCGCCGCCGCCAGGCTGATTATCGAGCGTGTCGCCGCGCGCAGCCGCTGCTCGCAGTGTGGGCGCGTGTACGAATTCGACGACCTCATCGGCCGGTGCCCGGCGTGCGGCGCGCCCGGCGGCGAACTCCTCGCCGGCGACGGGCTCGAGCTGCGCGCCATCGAGGTGCGCGATGTGTGACGTCTGCGGCTGCGACCAGCCGCCGCGCGCCGCGCCCGACGCGGCGCGCGAGATCGCCGTCGGCGAGCGCCTGCTGGCCGTCAACGACCACGCCGCGGCGCACAATCGCGCCCACTTCGACGCCCGCGGCCTGCTGGCGGTGAACCTCATGGGCACCCCGGGAGCGGGCAAGACGGCGCTGCTCGAAGCGACCATCCGCGCCGGCCGCTGGCGCGTCGCGGTGGTGGAGGGCGATCAGGCGACGGCGCGCGACAGCGCCCGCATCACCGCCGCCGGCGCGCCGGCGGTGCAGATCGAGACTGGCCTCGGTTGCCACCTCGACGCCGCGCAGGTGCACGACGCCGCGCACGCGCTGCCGGCGGATCGCCTCGACCTGCTGTTCATCGAGAACGTCGGCAACCTCGTCTGTCCGGCGCTGTTCGACCTCGGCGAGCACCGGCGCGTCGTCGTCACCAGCCCGACCGAGGGGGAGGACAAGCCGCTCAAGTACCCGCCGATGTTCCGCGCCGCCGACCTGGTGGTGCTCAACAAGGCTGACCTGTTGCCGCACGTGCCGTTCGATCTCGCCGCGTGGCGCGAGCACGTCGCCACCGTCAACCCCGGCGCCGACGTGGTGCTGCTGTCGGCGCTCACCGGCGCCGGCATGGACTCCTGGCTGGCGGCGCTGGCGGCGGCATTGGCCGAGCCGCGGGCGCCGCGACGCGGCACCGCCCCCGAGGCGCACCGATGAGCGCACCGCGCCTGCTACCCACGGCGCGGCTCGACGCGTTGATCGCGGCGCTGCGGGGACGCGGCTACACGGTCATCGGCCCAACCGAGCGCGACGGCGGCGTCGTGTTCGCCGAAGTCGCGGCGGCGGCCGACCTGCCGCGCGGGCGCCGCGACGCGCAGGCTCCCGGCCGCTACCGCCTCGCCGATGGCGCCGCCGCCGGCGAGGCGTTCGGCGTCGTCAACGGCGCCGGTTCGCTGAAGCCGTTCTTCTTCGCCGCCGAGGAGCCGCTGCTCGCCCTGCACCGCCGCGGCCGCGGCTTCGCGGTCGAGCCGCTGGCGCCGGCGGCGCCGAAGCTGGCGGTGCTCGGCGCGCGCGCCTGCGACCTCGCCGCCCTCGCCATGCAGGACCGCATCTTCCTGCGCGGGCCACATCCCGACGCGCACTACGCCGCGCGCCGCGCCGACGTCCTGCTGATCGCGGTGCACTGCACGCGCGCCGCCGATACCTGCTTCTGCGTCTCGATGCGCACCGGCCCGCGCGCCGAGCGCGGGTTCGACCTCGCCCTCACCGAGCTGCCGGACGCCTTCGTCGTCGAGACCGGCAGCGCCGCCGGCGAGTCGCTGGTCGCCGAACTCGGCCTGGCGTCGGCCGACGCGGCGCGGCGCGACGACGCGCAGCAACGGGTGGCCGACTGCGCCGGGCACATGGGCCGCCGCCTGGCGACGCGCGACCTGCCGGCGCTGCTGGCGGCGCGCCAGGGCGACGCGCAGTGGGCCGACGTCGCGCAGCGCTGCCTGTCGTGCACCAGCTGCACGATGGTCTGCCCGACCTGCTTCTGCCACGCCGTCGTCGACCGCACGGCGCTCGACGGCGCCACCACCGAACGCAGCCGCTGTTGGGATTCGTGCTTCTCGCACGCCCACGCGCACATCGCCGGCAAGAACTTCCGCCCCACGGTGCGCGAGCGCTACCGCATGTGGCTGACGCACAAGTTGGGCACCTGGGTGGAGCAGTTCGGCGACTCGGGCTGCGTCGGCTGCGGCCGCTGCATCACCTGGTGCCCGACCGGCATCGACCTCACCGCCGAGGTCGCCGCCCTGCGCGGCGAGCCGGAGGCAGGGCCGTGACGCCCTACGCGCTCCACCCGGCGCGCATCGTCGCCCGCCACGACGACACGCCGACGATCGCCACCTTCACGCTGCGCTTCACCGACGCCGCGCGGCGCCGCGCCTACCGCTTCGCGCTCGGCCAGTTCAACATGCTGTATGCCTACGGCGTCGGCGAGGTGCCGATTTCGATCGTCTCCGATCCCGAGCAGCCGCAGCATTTCGACCACACCATCCGCCGCGCCGGCCGGGTGACGACCGTGATGCTCGCCTGGCGCGTCGGCGACGTCGTCGGCGTGCGCGGCCCGTACGGCGTCGGCTGGCCGGTCGAGGCGGCGCGCGGCCGCGACGTCATCATCGTCACAGGAGGCCTCGGGTGCGCGCCGGTGGTGGGCGTCATCAACTATATCTTCCGCCGCCGCGACGCGTACGGCGACCTGCAGATCGTGCACGGCGTGCGCACGGCCAACGACCTGCTCTACCGCGAGCGCTTCGACGCCTGGCGCGATCACCCGCGCACGCGCGTCTACCTCACCGCCGATCAGCCCGATCGCACCTGGCGCTACTACAGCGGCGTGGTGACCGAGCTGTTCGACGAGCTGGCGATCACGCCGTCGACCATCGTCATGATGTGCGGCCCCGAGGTGATGATGCACCACGCGGCGCGGCTGCTCGGCGCCAAGGGCGTCGCGGCCGACGCGATCTTCGTCTCCGTCGAGCGCAACATGCAGTGCGCCGTCGGCCTCTGCGGCCACTGCCAGCTCGGGCCGCATTTCACCTGCACGCAGGGCCCGGTGCTGCCGTGGTCGGCGGTGCGCCCTTGGCTGGCGGCGGAGGCGCGATGAGGCCGCGCCTGGCGGTGGTGAAGTTCGCCTCCTGCGACGGCTGCCAACTGCAGTTGCTCAATGCCGAGGACGAGCTGCTCACCCTGGCGCGGGTGGTCGATATCGCCCACTTCCCCGAGGCCAGCCGCCGCCAGCGCCCGGGGCCGTACGACGTGGCGCTGGTCGAGGGCAGCATCACCACGCCGGCCGACGCCGAGCGCCTGCAGCGGCTGCGCGCCGAGAGCCGCCACCTGATCACCATCGGCGTCTGCGCCACCGCCGGCGGCGTCCAGGCGCTGCGCAACTGGGCCGACGTCGAGGAGTACAAACGCGCCGTCTATCCGCATCCCGACTGGATCAGCGCTCTGGCGACGTCGACGCCGATCGCCGCGCACGTCAAGGTGGACTTCGAGCTGTGGGGCTGTCCGGTGGACAAGGACCAACTGCTCGCCGTGCTGCGCGCCCTGCTGTCGGGCACGACGCCGGGGCTGCCGACGCACAGCGTCTGCCTGACCTGCAAACAGCGCGGCCTGACCTGCCTCGCCGTCGCCGCCGGCACGCCCTGTCTGGGGCCGGTGACGCGCACCGGCTGCGGCGCCATCTGCCCGCGCATGGGGCGCGGCTGCTACGGCTGCTTCGGTCCCAGCGACCAACCGAACCTGCCGGCCTTCACCGCCCTGCTCGCGGCGCAGGGACTGACGCCGGACGAGGCGCTGCGCCGCCTGCGCGGCATCGCCGGTTGGGCGCCCGCCTTCCGGCGCGCCAGCGAGGCGGTGGCGGGCGCGGAGGCGGAGAAGCCGGCATGAGCGGGCGCACGCGCACGATCACCGTCGGCAATCTGGCGCGCGTCGAGGGCGAGGGCGCCCTGCACCTGACGGTCGAGAACGGCCAGGTGACCGACCTGCGCCTGGAGATCTTCGAGCCGCCGCGCTTCTTCGAGGCCTTCCTGCGCGGCCGCGAGGCGGCCGAGGTCCCCGACCTGGTGGCGCGCATCTGCGGCATCTGCCCGGTGGCCTACCAGATGACCGCCGTGCACGCGCTCGAACGCGCCCTGGGCATCGCCGTCGACCCGCGCCTGCGCGCCCTGCGCCGGCTGTTCTATTGCGGCGAGTGGCTCGAGAGCCACGCCCTGCACGTGCACCTGCTGGCGGCGCCGGACTACTTTGGCTGCGAGAGCGTCGTCGATCTGGCCGTCCGCGAACGCGCCGCGGTGGAGCGCGGCCTGCGCCTCAAGCAGACCGGCAACGCCATCATCCGCCTGCTCGGCGGCCGCTCGGTGCACCCGGTCGGCGCTTGCATCGGCGGCTTCTCGCGCCTGCCGGCGCCGGCCGAGCTGCGCACGCTGCGCGCGGCGCTGGAACGGGCGCGCGACGACGCCCTCGCCTGCGTGCGCTGGGTCGCCGGCTTCGAGCTTCCGGAGCGCCACGCCGAGATCGAGTTCGTCGCCCTGCGCCACGACGACGAGTACCCGATGAACGAGGGCCGCCTGGTCTCCAGCCGCGGCCTCGACTGCGCGGCGGAGGACTTCGAGCAGGTGATCGCCGAACACCAGGTGCTGCACTCCACCGCCCTGCACGCGCGCATCGTCGGCCGCGGCCACTACCTCGTCGGCCCGCTGGCGCGCCTCAACCTCAACGTCGACCGCCTGCCGCCGCTGGTCGCCGCCGTAGCGCGCGACTGCGGCCGCTGGCCGAACAGCAACACGTTCACCAGCATCGTCGCGCGCGCCATCGAGATCCTCTTCGCGGTCGACGAGGCCGCCCGGCTGATCGACGCTTACGAGCCGCCGGCGCGCCCGGCCGTCGCCTGGACGCCGCGCGCCGGCCGCGGCGTGGCGATCACCGAGGCGCCGCGCGGCATCCTCTACCACGCCTTCGAGGTCGGCGAGGACGGCCTCGTGCGCGCCGCGCGCATCGTGCCGCCGACGTCGCAGAACCAGGCGCAGATCGAAGCCGAGCTGCGCGAGCTGGCGCCGTCGCTGCTCGAGCGCACGCGCCCCGACGCGACGCGGCTGTGTGAGACGCTGATCCGCAGCTACGACCCCTGCATCTCCTGCGCGTCGCACTTTCTGCGCCTGGAGATCGAGCAGCGATGATCCGCGTCCTTGGCGTCGGCAGCCCGACAGGCGACGATCGCGCCGGCCTCGAGGTGGCACGCCGGCTCGCCGCCAGCCCACCGCCCGGCGCCGAGGTGCACGCCGTCGACCGGCGCGGCGCCGACCTGCTCGAGCTACTCGACGGCGCCGAGTCTGTGATCTTGGTCGACGCCGCGCGCTCCGGTGCGCCGCTCGGCACCGTGCACGAGCTCGGACTCGCGAGCCTGCCGCGCCAGCCGCGCGCGCCGCTGTCGTCGCACGGCGTCGGTGTGCAGGCGGCGCTGGCGCTCGCCGACGCCCTGGGGCGGGAGTTGCCGCGCGGCGTCGTGCTGGCGATCGAGGGCGGGACGCAGGACGCCATGAGCCCGGCGGTCGAGCGCGCCGTCGACGCCGTCGTGGCGCGCGTGCGCCGGCTGCTGCGCGCCCCGCTTGCCGACGACGCCCGCCCTGCCGACGCAGACACGTGCGCGGGGACTCCGCCGGCGACCGGCGACGGCGGGCCTCCGCATCCCGCCCCCGCGCCCTGCACCCGCCGCCGGTTCGACGTCAGCGGCACCGTGCAGGCCGTTGGCTTCCGCCCCTTCGCCTGGCGCCTCGCCGACGACCTCGGCCTCGCCGGCACCATTCGCAACGCGCCGCACGGTGTGACGCTCGACCTGGAAGGGCCGCCGGCCGCGCTCTCCACCTTTGCGAACCGCCTGCGCGCCGAGGCTCCCGCCGCGGCGCACATCGCCGACGTGGCGATCACCCCGCTGCCGCCGCGCGGCGCGGCGCGCCTGACCATCGAGGCGAGCAGCGACGGCCCGGCGCGCACCCAGTTTCCGCCCGACCTCGCCACCTGCCCGGACTGCCTGGCGGAGATCCTCGATCCGCGCGCGCGCCGCTTCCGCTACCCGTTCACCAACTGCACGCAGTGCGGACCGCGCTTCACCGTCGTCACCCGCCTGCCGTACGACCGCGCCGCGACGACCCTCGCCGACTTCGCGCTCTGCGCCGAGTGCGCGGCGGAGTACGCCGATCCCGCCGACCGGCGCTTCCACGCCGAGCCGATCGCCTGCCCGCGCTGCGGCCCGCGCTGCTGGTTGGAGGGCGCGCCGTCGCCCGGCGAGCCGGTGACCGGGGACCCGCTCGCCGCCGCGGCGGCGCTGCTGCGCGGCGGCGCGGTGCTGGCCGTGCTCGGTGTCGGCGGCGCCCACCTCGCCTGCGATGCGACGAACGCCGCGGCCGTCGGCCGCCTGCGCATCATGAAACAGCGGCCGCACAAGCCGCTGGCGGTGATGGTGGCGACGCTCGCCGATGCCGAGGGGCTGGCCGCGCTCGGCGAGGCCGAGCGCGCCCTGCTGCGCACCCCCGAGGCGCCGATCGTGCTCGTCGCGCCGCGTCCCGGCGCACCGCTGGCGGCGGGCATCGCGCCCGGGCTCGACCGCGTCGGCCTGCTGCTCGCCCACAGCCCGCTGCACCATCTGCTGCTGCGCGACGCCGGGTGTCCACTGGTGATGACCAGCGCCAACCGCCCCGGTGAACCGCTCGCCGCGTCGCCGGCGGAGACGCGGGCGGTGTTCGCGACGGCCGCTGATGCGCTGCTGCTGCACGACCGCCCGGTCCACCGCCGCTGCGACGATTCCTTGTGGATGGCGACCGCCGGCGGGCCGCAGCCGCTGCGCCGCGCCCGCGGCAGTGCGCCGTCGCGCATCGCCGTGCCGCTGCACGCGGCGCGGGCCGTGCTCGGCGCCGGCGGCGACCAGAAGAACGCCGTCTGCCTGCTCGACGCCGCCGGCGCGCTGCTCAGTCCGCACGTCGGCTCCCTGGCACCGCTCGCGACGCAGGCGCACTGGCGCGCCAGCGTCGCCGCCCTCGTGGAGCTCGCCGGCGGCGCGCCGGCGGTCGTCGCCTTCGACGCGCACCCGGCCTATGCGAGCCGCGCCCTCGCCGCGGCGCTCGGCCTGCCGACGGTCGAGGTGCAGCACCACCACGCCCACATCGCCGCCTGCCTGGCCGACAACTTCGAGCGCGGCCCGGTGATCGGCATCGCCTTCGACGGCACCGGCTACGGCAGCGACGGCGCCGTCTGGGGCGGCGAGGCGCTGATCGCCGACCTGCGCGGCGCCGAACGCGTCGGCCAGCTCGAGTACCTGCCGCTCGCCGGCGGCGACGCCGCCGTGCGCCAGCCGCTGCGCGTCGCCGCCGCCTATCAGCTGGCGCTGCGCGGCGCGGTCGACGCGCGCACCGCCGCGGCGCTCGGCGCCACGCAGATCGGCGTCCTCGAACGCATGCTCGCCGGCGGCGTTAACACCGTCCCGACCTCCAGCGCCGGCCGCCTCTTCGACGCCGTCGCCGCCCTGCTGGGCCTCGGCGACGACGTCACCTACGAGGGCCACGCCGCCATGCGCCTCGAGGCCGCCGCGCGCGCGTGCTCGCCATCGGGCGCCGGCCGCGCGGCGGCGAACGCGGACGACGGCTATCCGTTCGCGATCGACGCCGGCGTCATCGGCCTGCGCCCGCTGCTCGACGCCGTACTCGCCGAGCGCGACGCCGGCGTCCCGACGCCGCGCATCGCCGCCCGCTTCCACGCCGCGATGGTCGCCATCGTCGTCGCCCTCGCCCGCCACGCGCGGGCGCGCAGTGGCCTGACCAGCGTCGCGCTCAGCGGCGGCTGCTTCCAGAACCGGCTGCTGCTCGACGGCGGCGTCGCCGCCCTCGCCGCCGACGGCTTTCGCGTCCTCGTCCACCACCAGGTGCCGGCCAACGACGGCGGCCTGGCGCTCGGCCAGGCGGTGGTCGCCGCGGCGCGCCGCGCGGAGCCGCACTGATGTGCCTCGGCGTTCCGGCGCGCGTCACCGCCATCGGCGACGAGGACGGTCTGCGCATGGGTCGCGTCGACTTCGGCGGCGCGGCGCGGCACATCTGCCTCGCCTACGTGCCCGAGGCGGCGCTCGGCGACTACGTCGTCGTGCACGCCGGCTTCGCAATCGCCGTCGTCGACGCGGCCGAGGCCGCCGCGACGCTGGCGGCCCTGGAGGCGCTCGGGGACGCCGAACTCGCCGCCGTGCGCGGCGCCGAGGTGGAGTGATGCGCTACGTCGACGAATACCGCGACGCGGCGCTGGCGCGGGCGCTGCTCGACGACATCCGCCGCGCCGTGACGCGCCCGTGGACGATCATGGAGGTGTGCGGCGGGCAGACGCACACTATTCTGCGCTACGGCCTTGACGAGCTGCTGCCGGACACGATCGAGCTGGTGCACGGCCCTGGCTGCCCGGTGTGCGTGACGCCGATCGCGCTCATCGACCAGGCCATCGCCGTCGCCGCGCTCCCGGCGGTGACCCTGTGCTCCTTCGGTGACATGCTGCGCGTGCCCGGCTCGGGCGGCGACCTGTTCACCGCCCGGGCGCGCGGCGGCGACGTGCGCGTCGTGTACTCGCCGCTCGATGCGGTCGCCCTCGCGCGCCGCCTGCCGGAGCGCCAGGTGGTGTTCTTCGGCGTCGGCTTCGAGACCACGGCGCCGACCACCGCCATGGCGGTGCGCCACGCCGCCGACCTCGGCCTGACGAACTTCTCCCTGCTCGCCGCGCACGTGCGCGTGCCGCCGGCCCTCGAGGCGATCCTCGGCGCGCCCGACAACCGCGTCCAGGGCGTGCTCGCCGCCGGCCACGTGTGCGCGGTGATGGGACTCGACGAGTACCGGCCGCTGGTCGAACGCTTCCGCGTGCCGATCGTCGTCACCGGGTTCGAGCCGCTCGACCTCTTGCAGGGCGTCGCCCTGTGCGTGCGCCAACTCGAAGCCGGCCGCGTCGCGCTCGAGAATCAGTACGCGCGCTCGGTGCGCCCCGACGGCAACCGCGCCGCGCGCGCCCTGCTCGCCGAGGTCTTCGCCCCCGTGGCGCGCCGCTGGCGCGGCCTCGCCGAACTGCCGGAGAGCGCCCTGGAACTGCGCCCCGCCTTCGCGCGCTTCGACGCCACGCGTCGCTTCGCCCTCGAGGCCGCGCCGGCGGCCGAGCCGCCCGACTGCCGCGCCGGCGAGGTGCTGCGCGGCGTCCTCAAACCGCCGCAGTGCCCGGCCTTCGGCACGCGCTGCACGCCCGAGCGGCCGCTCGGCGCCCCGATGGTGTCGAGCGAGGGGGCATGCGCGGCGTATCATCGCGCCGGGCGGCGCAGAGAAGAGGTTCACCACAGAGGCGCGGAGGCGCCGAGACGGATGGAGGAAGGATTCTCAGTTGCGGAGACTCCGCGTTTCTGCGCCTCCGTGGTGAAGTCCGGTTCCGCGGGGGGATGATGGCTGAGTGTCCGCTGCCGGATGATGGCGCCGATACCGTGCTGCTCGGGCACGGTAGTGGCGGGCGCATGAGTGCGCGGTTGATCGGCGAGGTGTTTCTGCCGGCGCTCGGCAATCCGATTCTCGATCGCCTCGGCGACAGTGCGGTGTTCGACGCCGGCGGGTTGCGGCTGGCGTTCACCACCGATGCGTTCGTCGTCCATCCGCTGCGCTTTCCCGGCGGCGATCTCGGCAGTTTGGCGGTGCACGGCACGATCAACGACCTCGCCGTCGCCGGGGCGCGCCCGCTGGTGCTGTCGGCGGCGTTCATCCTCGAGGAGGGCTATCCGCTCGCCGAGCTGCGCGGACTGGTGGCCTCGATGCGCGCCGCGGCACGCGACGCCGAGGTGCACGTCGTCGCCGCCGACACCAAGGTCGTCGAGCGCGGCAAGGGCGACGGCGTCTATGTCACGACCAGTGGCATCGGCATCGTGCCGCGCGGCGTCGAACTCGGCCCCGAGTGCATTCGGCCGGGCGACGCGGTGCTGGTCAGCGGCCCGCTCGGCGATCATGGCATCGCCGTGCTGTCGGCGCGCGAGGGCATCGCCTTCGACACCGACGTGGTGAGCGACAGCGCCGCGCTGCACCATCTGGTCGGCGCGCTGCTCACCAGCGGCGCGGCGGTGCGCTGCCTGCGCGACCCGACGCGCGGCGGCGTCGCGACGGTGGCCAACGAACTGGCGCGCGCCGCCGGCGTCGCCATGCGGCTCGACGAGACCGCCGTGCCGGTGCGCCCCGGCGTGCGCGCCGCCTGCGAGATGCTCGGCCTCGACCCCCTGTACGTCGCCTGCGAGGGCCGCCTGCTCGCCGTCGTCGCTGGCGCCGACGCCGAGCGCGCCCTGGCGGCGCTGCGCGCCCATCCGCTCGGCGCCGGCGCGGCGCGCATCGGCGACGTCGACGCCGCCGACGACGGCCCGCCGGTACGTCTGCGCACCCCCTTCGGCAGCCTCCGCGCCCTCGACGTCCTGCCCGGGGCGCAGCTGCCGCGCATCTGCTGACGGCGGCGTGCGGGCCGCCGTGTTCATCGGCGCTGCCGCCACCCCGGCCTGACAGCGTATGGTTCTCCGACCTTGCCGAGCAGCGCGCCCGCCAGGAGAGCGTCGCCAAGCTCCTCGCCGCCGGCTGGCAGGGGCGGCACCGCGCGGCGATGAACCTCGGCGCCGCGGCCGGCGTGGCGGTGCGCGAGTTCCGCAGCGGCGCCCGGCCGGCCGACTCCGCGCTGTTCCTCGGCCACCTGCTGGTCGGCGTCATCGAGGCGAAGAAGGCCGGCGTCACGCTGTCGAGCGTCGAGGCGCAGACCCGCGACTACGCCGCGGCGGCGCCGAAGCCGCTGCGCGGCTAGTTCGACGCCGAGCTCGACCGCCGGCGCGGTGAAGGGCAGCGGTCCGTTCAGCGGCTGCGACGAGTGCAGCATGCTCGAGATCTCGGTCGGCCACCGCAACGTCTGCGGCGACGGCGACGTCTGCACGACGGTCGACCAGTGCAGTGCCGGGACCTGCGTCGGCGGCGCGCCGCTCGACTGCGACGACGGCAGCGCCTGCACCGTCGACAGCTGCGATCCGGTCGACGGCTGCGCATCGAGCGGCGCCGGCCCGGCGCCCGGCTGCCGCACGGCCTCGAAGAGCCTGCTGGTCGTCAACCAGTCGGCGAACGACGCCAAGGACAAACTGATCTGGCGTTGGATCAAGGGTGCCTCGACCGATCTGGCCGAGATCTCCGACCCGATTGGAGAGGCCGATTACAGCCTGTGCCTCTACGACGGTCCGGGTGGCGCGCTGGTCGCCAGCGCCGAGGTCGGACACGGCGCCAACTGGCGCTCGCTCCGCGCCAACGGCTTCAAGTAGAAGGACAGCCTCGGCGTCCAGGACGGTGTCCAGAAGAGGCTGCCGCGCAGCAGCCTGGTGAACAAGTCGCGCCTCAGTCTGCAGGGCAAGGGCCTCAACATCCCCGATCCCGTCCTGCCCCGCACCGGCCCGGTGCGGGTGCAGGTGATCAACCACCAGTCCAGCGTCTGCTGGGAGAGCACCTTCCTGACGGCGAAGAAGAGCACCGACACGCGCTACAAGGCCAAGGCGCCGTACGCCTACGCGACGTCGGCAGACGCCTGGTAACGGCGGGCTCTGCGCCGCCACCCGGCGAGGATCTGCAGGCCGACCAGGCCCAGCGCCGCCGGGAGCACGCCGCGGCCGCCGCGCGGCGCGACCACCTGGCAGCCGTCGTCATCCGCGCCGACCGACGCCGCGACGCACACCTGCGCGTCGTTGCCCTCGGCCACCAGCGCGTTGCCCTGCGGATCGGCCACGCCCGCGGCGACGACGCTGACCGGGCAGCAGCTCCCCGCCGCCGCCTCGGCGGTGAACGCGCAGCAGTACAGCTCGCCATCGGGGATCGGATCGATGTCGGTCAGCGACAGCACCAGCGCCTTGAGCGTGAAGTCGGTCAGCTGGGTGTAGTCCCAGCTCAGGTCCTTGCCGTGCGAGCCGGCGACGTAACAGCCCTACGCACCGCTCGGCCCGCTGATGCACGAGCCGTCCCAGACCACGCGGTTCTCGGTGCCCGCGACCTCCTGTCCGCCGCTGTCGAGCCGCACGCAGACCTCGGCGAGCTCGCCGGCCGCGGCGACCGTCACCGAATCCGCCTTGAGTTGCACCACCGCCGCGGCGGCGTGCGCCCACACCGCGATGCCGACCAGAGCCGTTGCCGCGATACGCATGCGCATGGAGACCTCCCGCTTGATCATGCCGGCCGGCGCGGCCGATGCCGCCAAGACGGCGGAAACGGTCAGGTACACTGGGCGCAGCGGCGCTGTCCAGCACACACCATCCTGGCTCCGGCCGATCCAGCACGGCCGATCACGGGGCGGACATCCAGCGCGCATGCTACAGCTGAAACGCCAGCAGCAGCCAGACGCGCTGGCGCACGCTCGCGCCGCCGGCATGCAGCCGGCGCACATACTGGCGCACCATCCCCGGGTCGAACAACCCCTGCCGCGCGATGGACAGCGGCTCCAGGTGCGCGTCGACGACGTCGCGGAGCTCGACCGTGAGCCATTCCTTCACCGGGATCGCGAAGCCGCGCTTCGGCCGCTCGACGAGCGGCCGCGGCAGATGCCGATACAGGACCTTCTTCAGGAGGTGCTTGGCGCCGAGGGGTCCGCGCCGCATGCCGAACGGCAGGGAGACCGCGAACTCGACCAGGCGATGGTCGAGCAGCGGCTCGCGGCCCTCGATGCTCGCGGCCATCGTCGCGCGGTCGACCTTGGTCAGGACGTCGCCGGGCAGGTAGTGGTGCAGATCCCACAGGCACAGCTGCGCACCCGCGCCGCCCGGGTAGTGATCGGCGCTCATGCGCGTGCGGACGGCGTGGCCGGTGAGCGCGGCGAGCTCGCGAGCACCGAAATGCGCCAGCGCCAGGTCGAAGATCTCGCCGACGCCGCGCGCCCCGATCCGCGCCCCGAGCTTTGCCAGCGTCGCGAACAGCGGGCCGGCGCAGTGCCCGGCGGCGGCGCCCGCGCCGGCGGACAGACGCGCGTCGAGCTGCGGGATGCCGACGGCGTTGACGGCCGCGGCCGCCATGCGGCGCAGGCCGAGCGGGACCTGCCGGATCGCGTCCCATTGACGCAGGGCCGCCGCGTAGGACGTGTAGCCGCCGAAGAGCTCGTCGCCGCCATCCGCGGAGAGCACGACCTTCACCTGTTCGGCTGCCACCTGCGCGACGAGGAAGATCGCCAGGCCGGATTCGTCGCCGAACGGTTCATCGTAGAAGTCGCCCCACCGCGGCAACAGGCGCCGCGCGTCGTCGACGCGCAGCATGCGGCAGGTGTGGTCGGTGCCGAGCTGCCGCGCGACGCCGTCGGCGGCCGCGGATTCGTCGTACTCGGGCCGGTCGAAGCCGATCGTGAAGGTCCGGATCCGCTGCCCGCCGTGCCGTTGCAGCAGCGCCGTCACGACCGAGGAGTCGATCCCGCCGGAGAGGAGGACGCCCACCCGGACGTCGGCGATCATGCGGGAGCGACAGGCGTCGACGAGCAGGGCTTCGAGCTCGTCGGCGAGCGCGTCCTCCCCGCCGCCGTCGCGCCGGCCGACGTGATCGAGCGCGTTCCAGTAGCGCAGCATCTCGACGCGGCCGCGCTCGTCGAGCACCAGCCGGTGCGCCGGCGGCAGCTTGAACACCTGCGCGTAGATCGTGCGCGGGTCGGCGATGTAGCCGTAACGCAGGTAGTCGGTGAGCGCCTCGCGATCGATCGCCGCCGGCCAGGTGGCGAACGCCCGCAGGGCCTTCAGCTCCGAGGCGAAGCCGAGGGCCGCGCCGTCCCAGCGGTAGTACAGCGGCTTGACGCCGAGTCGGTCGCGCAGCAGGTGCAGGCGCCGCGTCGGTGCGTGCCACAGCGCGATGGCGAACATGCCGATGAAGCGGCCGACGGCCTCCGGCCCCCATTGGGCGAACGCCGCCAGGATCACTTCCGCATCGCCGCTGCCGGCGACGCGGTGGCCGAGCGGCTGCAGCTCGGCGCGAATCGCGGCGAAGTTGTACACCGCGCCGTTGAAAACCATGTGCCAGTCGCCGCAGGCCGAGGTCATCGGCTGGTGGCCATGCGCGCTGAGGTCGAGGATGGAGAGGCGGCGATGCCCGAGGCCGACGCGCTGCGCGTCGTCGCTCCAGACGCCGCTGTCGTCGGGGCCGCGGTGCTGCAGCGACCGCACGGCGTCGGGGAGCCCGGCCGCCCACGGCCGCGCGTCGCCGTCGACGATGCGGTAGCCGACTATTCCGCACATACCGCCGCCGCAGGGGTCATCGGCCTGCGCCGTCGCCCGGGTCAGTCGCGTCGCGATCCGGGGTCGTCATGCGGATGGTGGTGACGATGTGGACGGGCAGGGACACGTCGCCCTCGGCGCACAGCGCGGGCGCCGGCAGGAGCGCGTTGTAGGCCGGCGACACCGCCCCAGGGCCGGGTCTCGCCGTCTGGGTCTCGACGCGCACGGTCACGGCTGCGCCGGTGATCTCCACCGTCGCCACCGGACCCCTCTCCGACGACACCATGCAACGCCCCTCGCCGGTGAGCTCGACATGCAACCCGGGCGCGAATTGCAACGTCAGGCGCAGGCGATGGCGACCGCTTCCGGACAGCCTATCGTCGAGACGGCACCGGTCGTCCGCCAGCGTCACGGTGCGCTCGTGCATCACGCCGTGGAGCGCGTAACCGTCGTGGCTGGCGGTCGCGTGCGGCGTGCCGTCGAGGTGGGCGTTCAGCAGCCGGCCGCACGCCCGGCGGCGTCCCCAGTTGAACGGTCCGACCGGCTCGCTCTGCTCCAGCCCGTCGACCATGACGGTATTGTGGGCCGCGGTGCCGCGCAGATGGGCGCGCCATCCCGCGTCGTGGTTGTAGCGGAACGTCCCCGCATCGACGAGCAGCGGCATCCCGCTCGCATGCACCCAGACCGCCAGCGCATCGGCATGCCCGTGCGCGGCGGTGTGCGAGTAGCCGAGCGGGCCGTGGTCGAACAGCGCCATGAGCGGGCCGGCGCGCAGGACCGTATAGCCGCCGGTGGCGAAGGTCGTGGAGACCGGCCGCCAGGCCGCGGTGGGCAGTCGAGACGCGCCGAGCAGCCGGGCGCGCACGTCGAGACGATAGGACGGATGACAGGCCGCGCCGATGCCGAGCAGCGCTCCGACGGTCCCGGCGATGGCGAACGGCAGTCGCTCGGGCTGCATATCCTGGCGCAGCACGACGCTGTCGTCCTCGTCGCCGAGGCGCGGGTGGTTGCCCGCCGTGTCGAGGATCGCGGCGAGAAACGTCGCGCCCGCCGCGAGGCGCTGGTCGACCACCGGAGCCAACCGCTGCCCGGTCGCCGCGGCGATGTGGCGCGCCACCAGCAGCCATTCCATCGTCACCGCCTGGTAGCCCGGCGACTGCTCGGCGCCGACGCCGTCGGCGTGAATCTGTCGCGCCGCTTCGCGCTCGAGGTGCGCCCGACCCATCGCCCGCCATGTCGCGGCGCCGGTCAGCCCGGGCGCGAGACAGCCGAGGGCGAACAGCCCGGCGGCCTCGGCGACCAGGTGGTTGTTGGCCGACGAATACAGGGACGGATAGCGCGCCAACCAACTCCCGTGCGCCTGCAGCAGGTCCCAGAGCGCGGTTGTCAGCGGCGGGGGAAACGCGGCCGGCTCCAGCAGCGCTACGACGACGAGCAGCGAGATCACCCGTGCGGCGAGCTCGATGCCGCAGGCGTAGCCGAGCCCGCGGAAGGGGGGATTCGCGGCGATCCACGCCGTCAGGTCGGCCACACAGGCCTCGCGCGAGCCCGGGGTGTCGGAGAGAAAGGCATCGAGCGCCAGCACCTGCAGATGTTGCAGCCGCGACAGCTCCCAGACGAACTTGACGTCGCCGGGGCCGTCGCCGTGGCGACGGGCGATGTCGAAGCAGAAGCGGTCCCAGTCCCACTGCGCGCCGCTCACCGGATCGCGCCCCCAGTCGGTCCGCGCCTCCGTCGGCCAACGCTGCCCGAGCAGGACCAGCCGACCGCCGACGATGTCGCCGGCCTGCCGCGCGAGGCGCGCACGGTCCTCCGCGCTGACGTCGCGCAACGCGGCAGCGTCGAGCGGAAACCGCGGCAGCGGTGCCTCGTGCAGCGCCCGCGGCGCGCTGGCGCAGCGGGCGGCGAACCCACCGCGGCGGTCGGCGCGTCGTCTGAGCGCCTGCAGGATCCGATACGGCAACTCCGGCGGCGGCATGCTCAACAGGCGGTCGACATACCACCGCGCCCGGCCGCCGCGGCCGAACGCCGCCAGGGGGATGTTCGCCAGCGTGGCGAAGGACCACGCCATCACATCGCCTCGTCGGCCGCTGCGCCGGCCGCGCCGGCCAGGCGTCCTGGAAACAGCTTCTCGTACACCGCCAGCAGGCGAGGCGACTGGTGCTGCCAGCCAAGGACGTCGCGCACGCGCTGCAATCCCGCCCGCTGCATGGCCGCCATGCGCGGCGGATCGTCCGCGACGGCCAGCACCGCCGTCGCCAACGCTGCGGCGCTGCCGCCGTCCGTGTAGAGGACGGCGTCGCCGCCGGAGACACGGGTCTGGGCCAGATCGCAGGCAACCACGGCGCGGCCGAGCGCCATGTACTCCATCAGTTTGTTCATGGTGGAGCAGTCGTTGAGCCGTCCCGGCGGGTCGGGCTGGACGCAGATGTCCGTGGCGCGCAGCGCCGCGAGCACCTCGGCCCAGGCGATGCGCCCGGTCATCACCACCGCGTCCGTCAGCCCCCACTGATCGCGCAACCGCAGGAGATCCGCGAACGAATCCCCGCTGCCGACCATGACGAAGGCGATGTCGGTGCGACCGTGCTGCTGGCGGATCACGCGCGCCATCTCGAGGAAGCGATCGACGCCGTCCTGGGGGTTCATGTTGCCGAGATAGCCGACGACGATGCGGCCGCGGGCGCGGATGGTCGGATCCGCCGCCCCGGCCGGGAAATCCTGCGCGGCGGGTCCATTGCGGACGACCGTGACCTCATCCGGTCGCTTGCCGCCGCGGCGCATGGCGACGGCGCGATAGTGCTCGTTGGTCGAGATGACGTGGTGCGCCAGCGCGAAACTCCGTCGCTCCAGGAAGCGCATGAGCGCCGCGAGCCGGGGGCGTGCGCGAGCGAAGCGGTCGGCGTAGAGCTCCGGCACGAGGTCGTGGTGATCGAAGACGAATCGGGTGCCGCGCAGGAACCGATACGGCATGGCGATGAGCCACATGACGTCGGGTGGATTGGCCGCGTGGATGGCATCGAACCCGTGCCGCCACGCCACCCATGCCGTCAGGAGGGTCTGGGCGCAGAAGCTGATCAGGTACGCGGCCACGTGCGCCGCGAAGCCCGCGCCCAGGGACGGCAGCGGGTAGCGATAGACGTGGATGCCATCGGCCACGTCGTGCCAGGCTTCGCCGCGGTGGCGCGGACTGATCACCACCACCTGTGCCCCGGCGTCGCGCAGGGTCCGAGCCTCGCGTCGCACGCGGTTGTCGAAGAGGAACGGGCCATCCTCGATCAAGAACAGGACCCTGAGCATGTCCGGTCACTGTGGCAGGATGGGCGTCAGGACGGGCGGCGGCACGGCCGCGTCCACGAACTGACGATGCCAGTACTCGAACATCAGCAGGCTGAAGAGGGGGCGCGTGTGATTCTCGCGGCGTGCGACGTGCTGGCGGATCAACGCCTCGATGGTCGAGGTGTGAAAGTAGCGGGCGCAGGCCGAAGAGGGCCCGGCGATCTCGTCGCGCAACATCCCGGCCAGCGGGCCGCGAAACCACTGATCCATCGGCGTCTCGAATCCAAGCTTGCGGCGGGCCAGAACCTCGTCCGGCAGCCAGCGTCGAACCGCTTTGCGGTAGAGGTACTTGTGGCCCGCCCAGCCCTGCAGTCGCAAGCCGACGGGCAGGTTCTCGACGAACTGCATCAACGGCAGGTCGAGCCAGGGCACGCGCGCCTCCAGCGAGAATGCCATCGACATTTTGTCGCCGTACAGGAGGAGATTGTCCGGCAGCGACAGGCGCGTCTCGACATACAGGTGCTGCGCCAACGGATCGAGGTGCGCGAGCGGCTGCTGCCAGTAGCGCAGCGCCGCCAGGTCGTGCGTTCCGTCGCCGAGGCCGGCCGGCGCGGCGCGGTAGAGGGCGCGTTTCATCGCCGTGGTGAAGACGGTGTAGACGCCCGCGAACCGCTGCGCCGGGTCGGCGGCGGCGAGCGCGGCGACGGCGCGTTTCAAGGCCTCGGCGCGCGGCAGGCGGGCGACCAGCGGGTCGACCAGCGCCTGTCGCAGCGGCGCCGGCAGGCGCCGATACCACCGTCCCATTCGCTCGCCGCGATAGCGTCGGTACCCGCCCCACGGTTCGTCCGCCCCCTGTCCGGTCAGCACGACCTTGACGTGTGCCGCCGCCAGGCGGCTGAGCGACCACATCGGTAGCACCGACGGGGTGGCGATCGGTTCGTCGAGGTGCCAGGCAATCGGTGCGAAGACCGCGAGGCTGTCGGGCACGTCGACCACCACCTCGTGGTGCTCGGTGCCGAGAATCGCCGCCGTGCGCCGCGCCGCCGTCAGCTCGTCCTTCGCGAAGGCGCCCGCGAACCCGACCGTGAACGTCTGCACCCGCTGTCCGGTCAACTCGCGCATGATGGCGACGACCGTCGCCGAGTCGATGCCGCCGCTGAGCAGGGCGCCGACCGGCACGTCACTGACCATCTGTCGCTGCACCGCGACGCGCAGCAGGGCCTGCAGCTCATTCACCGCGGCAGCCTCGTCGCGCACCGGCAGCGGCTGCGGCGCCGGGTCGGTGAAGCGCTCGATGCGCACCGTGCCGCGCTCGACGATGACCTGGTGGCCCGGCGCCACCTTGTGCACCGCCGCGAAGATGGTGCGCGGCGACGGCACGAACTGAAAGGTCAGGTATTGGTCGAGCGCCACCGGATCGATGTCACGCGGGAAGGTCGGGTCGGCGAGGAAGGCTTTCAGTTCGGACGCGAAACGCAGGCAGCGGCCATCGTCCCAGAGGTACAGCGGCTTGATGCCGAAGGGGTCGCGCGCCAGCGTCAGGCGCCGGGCGCGGCGGTCCCACACCGCCAGGGCGAACATGCCGTCGAGGCGCCGCAACCAGTCGCGCCCGTACTCCTCGTAGGCATGGACGATCACCTCGGTATCCGAGCGGGTGCGGAACCGATGCCCGGCGCCGGCCAGCGCCGCGGCGAGCGACCGGAAATTGTAGAGCTCGGCGTTGGCGACGGTCCATACGCCTTCGTCCTCGTTGGCCATCGGTTGATGCCCGCCGGCCGGATCGATGATCGCCAGGCGCCGGTGTCCGAGGGCGAGCGGACCGTCGACTAGGACGCCCTCGTCGTCGGGCCCGCGATGTGCCAGCGCGGTCGCCATGCGGCGCACCAGCCGCTCGTCGGCGAGTTGCGCCGTGCCATAGTGGTAGATGCCGCAGATGCCGCACATCGGATCTCACGGCCTCCCGTGCGGCGCGCGCCCGCGCGCGGCGACGATGTCGCGCAACACCGCCAGATAGTCGCGGCCGACCCGGGCTGGACTGAACTCCCGCACCGTCTCGCGATTGGCCGCGCCCATGCGCGCGCGCAGATCGCCGTCGGTCAGCAGGCGGCGCAGCGCCGCCGCCAGCGCCGCCGGTTCGCCCGCGGCGACCAATAGCGCGTTGATGCCGTCGCGCAAATGGTCGGCCATGCCGCGCATGTCGGTGGTGACGATGGGCAGTCCGGCGGCCATGCCTTCGAGGATCACCAGCGGCAAGCCCTCGCTGTACGAAGGCAGTACGAGGACGTCGGCCACCTCGTAGGCAGCCTGTAGGGCGTCCCCGGCGAGGTAGCCGGTCAGGGTCAGCCTGTCGCCGATGCCCGCGCGCGCCGCGCGTTGCCGCACCTGCTGATCGACGGGCCCGGCGCCGACGACGAGCAGGTGCCATGGGGCGTCGGACCGCCCCAGCGCCAGGGCGGCGACGAGATCGAGGATGCCCTTTGATTCGATCAGCCTGCCCACGAACAGCACGATCGGGTCGTCGCCGGGAATGGCGAACCGGGCCCGCGCCGGGGCCGGGTCGAGGGGCGTCGGCACCCGCAGCGGGTTGCGCACGACGTGGACGCGGCCGCGCGGCGAGAAGGCCTGCCACTGGCGTTGCTCCTCCGTTGACAGCACCAGCACGGCATCGCTTAGCGCCAGCAGCAGCGCCGACGCCTGTTTGAACGCTGGGCGCCCCGTGCCGACCAGACGGTCGCAGAGGCTGCCGTGCAACTGCAGCACGATGGGACGACGCCGTGCACGCAGGGCCAGTAACAGGGGGATGTCGCGCAGCAGCGTCGTCCAGGCGTGTGCCGTCTGCACGACGACGAGGTCGCAGGCGTGCGCACGCAACGCACGGCGGGCGCGCCAGACGTCGGCGGGTCGCTGTACGAGTTTGCGCCAGAACGATTCGCGCTCGCCGCGCCGGCCCCAGGTCACCAGGCGCACCTCGCAGCCCAGATCGCGCAGCGCCGAGACCAGCAGCGGCACCAGCTTCGGCAGCGGGCCGTCCACCTTGGGATGCGCCGTCAGCATCGCGATGCGCATTGCCTCACCGGTGCCCGGCGGTCCGCGCCGCCGGCGGCGCGGTGAGGAAGCGATCGAAGAGTGCCTCGTAGGCGGCGACCAGGCGCGTGATGCTGAACTCCTGCACCCGCCGGCGTGCGGCCGCGCCCATGGCTCGCGCGCGCCGCGGATCACCCAGCAGCGCGATGATCCGCTCCGCCACCGCGGCTGGCGCCTCGGGCGGCACCAGAAAGCCGCTGTCGCCGTCGTGCAGCAACGCGGCGCTGTCGCCGCAGGTGTCGCTGGCGATCACCGGCTTCCCCAGAGCCATGTATTCCATGATGGCGTTGGAGAGGCTCTCGCTGGGGCTGGTCAGGACGCACACCCGGCTGACGGCGACGAACGATTCCGGGTGCGGGGTATCGGTGACGAAACACACCGCGTCGCCGACGCCGAGGGACTGCGCCAGGTGTCGGCTGGCGGCCAAGGTGCCGAAATCGCCGCCGACGAGCACCAGTCGCGCCGCCGGAATCGCCGCGCGCACCAGGGCCAGGGCGCGAATGACGGTGGCGTGATCCTTCCGCACGTTGAAGTTGGCCACCATGCAGATGGTGGGCTCGTCGCCGTCGGCGGCGACGACGCGGTCGAAGCGCGCCAGGTCGATGCCGTTGGCGATGACCTGCGCGCGCGGGTGATCGCCGAGGCCGTGCGCGATCAGGCCGGCGCGCGAGTTGGCGACGATCCAATCCGATCGCACGGCGCACCAGCGGGTGAGGCGGTCGCGCGGCGCCAAAGGCACGGGCGCCGCGCGGATGCTGCCGTTGATCAGCGGCACGCCCAGCGCGCGCGCCACCGGCAGGCTGGCCAGCCCCGACATGCGACCCACGGCATGGATCAGCCCTACGCGCGCCCGCCGCGCCTGCCACAGCAGGAAAAGCGCCGGCGTGCAGTCGAAGCGCGCCCGGCGGCGCAGCGGCAGCACCGCGGCTGCGTTCGCGACCGCCTCTGCTTCGAGTTCGCCGCCGTGATCGAGCACCGACAGCACGATGCGATGCCGGCCGCTGGAGCGCATGCCCTTCAACAATTCGACGAGCTGTCGCTCGGTGCCGCCGATCCGCAGGCCGTCGACCGCCAGCAGAATAGGGTCGCGCGTCATCGGGTGTTCATGGCCGCGGCGGATGCACGGGATCGCGCACAAGGCCCAGCCGGTGGCCGACGGTCAGCGCCACCATCACCAGGACGTCACCGGTGCGTATGCGCTGCACCGACACCTCGTCGGTCGGCGGCGCCTGTGCGCGCCGCCAGTAGGGACGATGCCACGGCAGCATCAGACGGATGACTCGCCCCGGCGGGAAGTACGCCAGCCCGTGCGCTTCGGCAGTCGCCGCCAGGCGTCCGCCGATCGGTGTGGCGCGGAACAGATAGACCGTGCCGCCGAGCCAGCCACGGCGGCGAAACGTGCCGACCAGTCCGGTCAGCCGAACCTCCAGACCCGTCTCCTCCGCCGTTTCGCGCACCGCCGCGACGGCCGGCGATTCGCCGGGGTCGATCTCTCCGCCGGGCATCTCCCAGACCGGTGGATAGGGGCGCTTCAGCAGCAGCACCCCATGCTCCGTCTGCACCAGGACGCGCACCTCCTCCTGTCGCCGCTGTCGCCACAAGGTGCCGTTGTCCACTTCGATCGGCCTTCAGAACGGGTCAGCGAGCGCGGCGATGGAGCTCGGCGAGAAACGCGCCCACCGCGGCGAACCCCTCGATGCCCTCGTAGCGGCGGTGGTCTTTGGCTCCGTTGGCATCGCCGGAGGCGAGGCGGGCGGCGATGACGCCCATGAGGGCGTACAGGTCCAACGCGGATCCCGTCGTCATGACGCGCTCGAGGAACAGCGCTGCCCAGGTTCGCACGGCGCGATGGTGGGTGGGCAGGGCGTGACGGGCGCGCTCGTAGGTCGCGTAGCGCTCGAAGATCGACAAGGGCGTCCAGTGCGTGCCGTGCAGGCCGAGGATGCCGCCTGCGACGGCCGACCCCGACCACTCCGCCGCGAGCGGCACGACGGCATGCGTATACCCGTCCGGCCGCATGCGCGCCAGCTGCGCGATTTCGAACGAGCCGGCGTCCTCGAAAGGGTAGCGCGCCGCGACCGCGTGCCGGAAGATCTTCACTCCCTGCACCGGGACGTCGAGGTGCGCGTCGAGCAGCCAGCCGACGACGACCGCCACTTCGGGTGGGGCGGCTCGAGCCTGCTCGTAGAGCGTCCGCACGGCGTGCGGATAGAGCAGCATGTCCTCATCGACCTGCACGTAGAAGGGGGTCGCGCAGGTGTCGAGCATGCGCTGGAAGGCGGCGCTCATGGGCGCCACGTGGTCGATCACCTGCAGGGCGAAGGCGCAGTCTTGGGCGGCGACGTGGTCGCGGCAGGCCGCGTAGCTCGGCGCCCCGACCGTCGTCACGTACACCGTCACCGCGTCGCGCAGATCGACGGCCGGCGCGGCGGTCGTCGCCGCCGTGCCCGGCAGTCTTCCTAGAATGTCGCGCAAGACGGCGAAGTACTCGGGGGCTCGGCGGGTCCACGACCACCCTGCCACCCGTTCGCGCAGGGCGCCGGCGAGCCGCGCCGGATGGCGCAACGCCTTCTCGACAGTCTGCCGCAAGGCCGCGGGCGCCGCTCCGGCCAGGTAGCCGCTGACGCCGTCCTCGATCAGGCCGTCGAGGTTCGCCGCGCCGGTGCAGACGACGGCGCAGCCGCTGGCCGCCGCCGCGAGCAGCACGCGCCGACTCGCGGCGTCGTCGTCCCAGCAGACGGCGACGCAGCCGGTCTGCAGCCAGGCGCGCAGATCCGCCGCCCGCGTCGGATCCCCGGGCGCCACGACCGGAACGCCGAGATCGCGCAGCAACCACAGGGCTTCCTCGTCGAGCCACCCGCCGGGTCCGTCTCCGTCGCGGCGCTCCGGGGCGCGCCCGAGCAGCACCCGCGCCGGCCGTTCGGCGGGCGGCGTGCACCCGGCGAAGAACTCCACGTCGACCGCCTCCGCCACCAGATGAGTGCGCGGCAGGCGTCCGAGCCGATCCCAATAGACCGCGTCATTCAGGATGATGGCATCCGCGGCACGGTAGATCGCGTGAAAGCGCTCGAGCTGGCGCGGCCAGCGGTGCGGCCAGACGGCGACCACCGCTCCCGCGTAGCCGTCATCCCGCAGTCGCCGGGCGAGGTGCGGCCCGTCCAGGCCCGCCGCCAGCAGGACGGCGTCGCCGTCGGCGGGCGCGTCGTCGACCGCCACCACCGCCACCTCGAAATCCGTCGGCGCCCGTTGCGCCAGCGCCGCCGCCAGCTCCGCCGCCGCCGCATCACCGGGGTCGCAGACGATGGCTAGACTCGGCATATCCCTCTCGGCAATCGATTCCCCGCCTCGGCGGCGACCGGACAGTGCCGGCGGACGCTAACAGCTTGGCCTCGCCGCCGCGACCGCGCTGGCTGGAATGGGGCTGGAATGGGGACGTTGGGGCTGGAATGGGGACGTTGGGGCGAAACGGGCGGATGGGTTCTGCTGAGCCCAGCTGGCTGAATGGAGGCTCTGCATCGCTGCGCTGACGGGATCGACGGCCGCTCGGCGCGCGCCGTATCCAGGGCGCCATGCCACGGGGGCCTCGTCTGGACGCGCCGGGTGTCTTGCACCACGTCATGGCGCGCGGGATCGAGCGTCGGCGGATCTTCCGCGACGACGTGGATCGCGCTTCCTTCGTCGCCCGTCTGGACGATCTCTGCGTGCAGACCAACACGGCGCTGTTCGCCTGGTGTCTGCTGCCGAACCATTTTCACCTCCTGCTGCGCACTGCTGGCGCTCCGCTGTCCGCGCTCATGCGACGACTGCTGACCGGCCATGCGGTGGCCTTCAACCGCCGGCATCGTCGGGTCGGCCATCTACTGCAGAACCGCTTCAAATCGATCGTGGTCGAGGAGGATCCCTACCTATTGGAGCTCGTGCGCTACATCCATCTCAACGCCGTCCGTGCAGGTCTGGTCGGAAGTACGGACGCGCTCGCCGGTTACCCTTGGGCCGGGCACGGCGCCCTGCTCGGCGGACCGCGGCTGCGCGCGCATGACGTCGATTCGGTTCTCTGCCACTTCGGCCGCACCGCGGAGGCGGCGTGCGGGGCGTATCAGGAGTTCGTCGACGCCGGTGTCGCCCTGGGACAACGACCGGACCTCACCGGTGGAGGATTGCGGCGGAGCCTGCACGGCTGGGAGACCAGCGATCACCTGCGCCGCGGCCGCGAGCGGTGGGCATCGGATGAGCGGATTCTGGGATCGTCGGACTTCGTGCTGCGCACCCTGCGCGCGTTGCCGCCGCCGCCCGTCGCTGGCGGGCCCGACGCGCTCGCGGCGGCGCTCGATTGCGTGGCCGAGCGCTGCGGCGTCACCGTGGCCGAGATCTGCTCGAGCAGCCATCGCGCGCCCGCAGTCGTCGCACGGGCGATCGTCTGCCTGATCGCGGTCTCGCAACAGGGTCGCAGTCCCACCGCGGTCGCCAGCCTGCTCGGCGTGTCGCGCCGCAGCGTTGGCCGCGCCCTCGATCGCGCCCAGCACCTCCCCGCGCTCCCGCCAGACGTCGCCGAATTGCTCCTGTGGCCCGATAAGCACGAATGATTAGCCATCGATACGCCCGATCCGCCCCAACGTCCCCTTCGCGCGTCCCCTTCGCGCGCTCCCAACTCGGAGCACCCAGGCGTCGAGCTGTTAGGAATCGGATAGACGCCTCGCCGCTCGCCTCGTACCCGCAGGCTGTGCTCTGTTGAGCGCCATGCCCGAACCGATCAAGCTCGACATGCCGTTGGAAGACGCGATGTTAACGCAGCGCGCGATCCGACGATTGAAGCCCGACCCCGTCGACGACGCGCTGGTGCTCAAGCTCATCGAGCTGGCGCTGAAGGCGCCGACCGGGTCGAACGCGCAGAACTGGGAGTTCATCGTCGTGCGCGATGCGGCGGTGAAGGCGAAGCTGGCGCGCTACAACCGGCAGGCGTGGAACATCTACGGCAGCATCGGGCGGCGCATGGTCGAGCGGCGCGGCGATGTGAAGATGGGCAAGATCCTCGACGCGGTGCAGTGGCAGGCGGAGCACTTCGAGGAGATTCCGGTCCTGGTGATCGCCTGTCTGCGCGGCATGACGCCGGTCTGGCCGCCGTCGGCGGCGGCCAGCGTTTATGCCTCGATCTTCCCCGCGGTGCAGAACCTGCTGCTGGCGGCGCGCGCCGCCGGGCTCGGCGCGGCGCTGATCACGTTACCGCTGTGGAGCCGCTTCCTCGCTCGCCGCGCCCTCGGCCTGCCGTGGAACATCGCCCCGTGCGCGGTGATCCCACTCGGCTGGCCGAAGGGGAAGTACGGGCCGACGACGCGGCGGCCGGTCGGCGAGGTGGTGTCGCTCGATCGCTTCGGCAACCGCGCCTTTCGCCACGCCGGCGGCGCCGGCGGCCCCGGCGCTGTATAAGGAAAGACCAAACCCTCGCGCCAACTATTCATGCCGCTGGCCATCTGCCTGCTGGCGACGCCTTACCCGGCCCGCCAGGCGGCGGCCCTCGCCGCGGTGGACGTGATTCGGTACGAGTAGCGGTGCCAAGGCCTGAATCGGCCGCCTGCCACAGTGCTGCGATCCGCGAAAGTTGTTGACGGATCTCGGCAGCTATCTGGGAAGGGGACTCAAGGCGAACGATCGCGTCGCCTGTTGGTTACGAGTTGGCAGGGAGGCGCCATGCGACACGTCGCAATGTCCACCGTTCTGACCATGATCTCGGGTCCGCACCCTTCAGCCGCGGTCGACGGCTCGACGTGTGACGCGGCGCGCATCCGCGCTACCGTTGGGCTGGCGAAGATGTCGCTCGCCTGCCACGCGAAGGCGGCTCGCCTCGGTGAGGCGGTCGACGCCGACTGCCTGGCGAAATCCGAAGCCAAGTTCGCCGCCCTGTACGGCAAGGCGGGTAAACCGGCGGATTGCACGGAGCCCGGGCTGACTGACGCGACGTTGAGCGGCATGGTGGATGGAGCCGTCACGGCCTTTGTAGCGACACGGCGACCGCAGGGCGACGCGAATCTGTGCGCGGGCCGTAAACTGCAGGGCATCGCGACGGGGACCCTGGCGCTGAGCAAGTGCGCAGCGGTCTCGGCCAAGAAGGCGCTGGCGGTCGATGCGCAGTGCACCGCCAAGGCAGGGACCAAGTTCGATGCGGCCTTTGTGAAGGCCGAGACCAAAGCGGCGAGCCAGGGCGTGCCCTGCTTCACGACGGGAGACGCGCAGTCGGTGCTCGTCGATCTGCACGAAGTGGTCGGCGATCTCAGCGGCGAGATCTACGACCCTCCCTCCACCCCCACCCCCACGGCGATGTCCACCCGCACCACGACGGTGACTCCCACTCCCACGGGCGCCGCGACGTTCACCGGCACCGCGACGGTGACGCCCCCCGCGTCATGTTCGGGTTCGGCACCGGCCTGCGGCGGGGTATGCCCGTTCGCCGCCCAGCAGTGTTCGCCGAACGGCACGGGCGGATGCCGCTGCGTCAACATCGTCTCGCCTTAGCTGCCAGGCCCAATTCGCCCTTGCCCGCGCCGCGCGCCACGCCGTAGACGCGTCACCGGCACGTCGGGAGCCCGGCCCCGGCACGTCCGATACCGCGCGTTATGTGAGATCCGCAGCTCATACGGACCACCCGCGCACCTGCGCAGCGGGGACACGGGGTCTATGGCGCTGGTTTCGCGGCCCCTGCGACGTGCTTCTTCACGTTCTGCGCCTTCGACAGGAGGCCGGGGTGCTGCTGGATGACGGCCCGCAAGGCGGGGTCGTCCGTGCGGAGCGCGGGGACGATCTCCCCGGCGCCATTCAGACGCTCGAGGAACTCAAGCTCGTTCGCGGTGAACGAGTTGATCGCCGCCGTCGCCGCCGTGCTCGTCGGCTGTCCGGACGGCACCCCGGACCCGCCGCCGAATCCGGACAGTGCCGCGACCCTTATCCGCGCGTCACCACCGCGGTCGACTGCACGCTGACCATCACCTCGCTCGACGACGGCGTCATCGTGGCGGCCTACGCCTCCAACATGCTCACCGCCGCCGCCAACAACCTCGCCTACGCGACCGGTACGCTGCGTCTGCCGCGGCCGACCTGCGCGGCCGCGTAGGGAGACGTCTTGTCCCTCGGCGCGCCGGGGGGGTGGGGCGCGCCGATGATTTGTGGCCGCCCCTGCCGCGCGCTATCTGTTCGCCCCATGATCATCGGTCATGTCGTCGAGGTATGGCGCTATCCGGTCAAGTCGATGGGTGGCGAGTCGCTGCCGCGCGCCTCGTTCGGCGCGTTCGGCATTCCCGGCGACCGTGGCTGGGCGCTGCGCGACGAGGACGCCGGCGAGGTGCGCGGCGCCAAGAAGCTGCCGGCGCTAATGCAGTGCGCGGCGCGCTACGACGCGGAGCCGGCCGACGGACGTATTCCGCCGGTGACGATGACGCTGCCCGACGGCGCGACGCTGCGCAGCGGCGACGCCGACGCGGCGGTGCGCCTGTCGGCGCTCACCGGCCGCCGCGTCACGCTGTGGCCGCTGCAGCCGCCCGAGCGCGCCGAGCACTACCGGCGCGGCCTGCCCGACGATCCAGACATGGAGGCTGAGTTGCGGCAGATCTTCGGCCGCCTGCCCGACGAGCCGCTGCCCGACCTGTCGACGCTGCCGCCGGAGCTGTTCGAGTACACCTCGCCGCTCGGCACCTACTTCGACCTGCTGCCGGTACACCTGCTGACGACGGCGTCGCTGCGCGCCCTGGCGGCGAAGAACCCGGCGGCGCGCTTCGACGTGCGCCGCTTCCGGCCGAATGTCCTGATCGAGCCGGGCGCCGCGGTCAACGGCCTGATCGAGACCGACTGGTGCGGTCGTTCCCTGCGCGTCGGCGGCGCGGTGTTCGCCATTGCCATGCCGACGATGCGCTGCAGCATGACGGCGCAGGCGACGGCCGACCTCCCGAAGGACCCCTCCGTCTTGCGCACCATCGTGCGCGATGCGAACCAGAATCTCGGCGTCTATGCGACGGTGCAGCAGGTGGGCGACGTAGAGATCGGGGACCAGGTCGAGATCATCTGAATGGAGGGCGCCGCCCCGTCGGCGCCTGTTGGATGGGGTCATCTGGCTCCATCCAACAGGCGCCGACGGAGCGGCGCCTTCCAGGGGAATTGGGACGAGACTCGAAGGAGCGAGACATGCAGACGCACAGCAAGCTGTTCATCGATGGCGCGTGGGTCGCGCCGGCCAGCGACGCGATGATCGAGGTCATCTCGCCGCACACCGAAGCGGTGATCGCGCGCGTCGCCGAGGCGCGCGAGGCGGACGTCGACCGCGCCGTCGCCGCGGCGCGCACGGCGTTCGACAGCGGGCCGTGGCCGCGCCTATCGGCGGTCGAGCGCGGCGAGGCGATGAGCCACCTGGTCGCCGCCCTGCAGGCGCGCAGCGAGGTCATGGCGACGACGATCACCGCCGAGATGGGCTCGCCGTGCATGTTCTCGCAGCTCGGGCAGGTGATGGCGTCGAACATGGTGCTCGACTACTACGCCAACCTGGCGCGCACCTACGCCTTCGAGGACGTGCGCCAGGGCATGCTCGGCCCGGTGCTGGTGCGGCGCGAGCCGGTCGGCGTCGTCGCCGCCATCGTGCCGTGGAACGTGCCGCAGTTCGTCATCATGCTGAAGCTCGGCCCCGCCCTGGCGGCCGGCTGCACGGTGGTGCTGAAGCCGGCGCCGGAGACGCCGCTCGACGCGGTCCTGCTCGCCGAGGCGATCGTCGAGGCCGGCCTGCCGCCGGGCGTCGTCAACATCCTGCCCGCCGGCCGCGAGGTGGGCGAGTACCTGGTCCGCCACGCGGGCATCGACAAGGTCAGCTTCACCGGCAGTACCGCCGCCGGGCGCCGCATCGCGGCGGTCTGCGGCGAGCAGCTCAAGCGCGTCACGCTCGAGCTGGGCGGCAAGTCTGCGGCGATCGTCCTCGACGACGCCGACCTCGACAGCACCGTCGGCGGCCTGCTGCCGGCGGCGCTCATGAACAACGGCCAGGCCTGCGCGGCGCAGACGCGCATCCTGGCGCCGCGCCGGCGCTATGCCGAGATCGCCGAGGCGCTCACCGCCGCGATCGGCGCCATGGGGGTCGGCGACCCGGCCGATCCGTCCAATATGTGCGGGCCGCTGGTCGCGGCGCGCCAACGCGATCGCGTCGAGGGCTACATCCGCGCCGGCCGCGACGAGGGCGCGCGCGTCACCGTCGGCGGCGGCCGCCCGGCGAGCCAGAAGACCGGCTGGTACGTCGAGCCGACGCTGTTCGTCGACGTCACCAACCAGATGCGCATCGCCCGCGAGGAGATCTTCGGGCCGGTGGTGGTGCTGATCCCGTTCGAGGACGAAGCCGACGCGGTGCGCATCGCCAACGATTCCGACTACGGCCTGTCGGGCTCGGTGTGGACCGCCGACGTCGACCGCGGCCTCGACGTGGCGCGCCGCGTGCGCACCGGCACCTACACCGTCAACGGCTTCATGATGGACTTCTCGGCGCCGTTCGGCGGCTACAAGGCGTCGGGCATCGGCCGCGAGCTCGGTCCGGAAGGACTGCAGGCCTACCTGGAGTCGAAGTCGATCTGCCTGCCGATGGGGTACACGCCGAAGACCGAGTACTGATGCGGTGCGGCGCCGCCGACGGCGCTAGCGCGCCAGAGGAATCGTGCGCGAGCGCCGCAGGGCGCGGTCGCGCGTGACGAGCGGGATGCCGTGTACGACGCTGGTGGCCGCGATCAGCTCGTCGGCTGGATCGCTCCGCACGTCGAGGTGCGTGCTGGCGCGGGCGATCTCCCGGGTGAGAGGCCACACGTGGATGCGGGTCAGCGTGCGCACCACGGTGGGATCGTCGAGGTCCATCTGAATCCGGCCGAGTTGCGCCAGCTTGGCGATCTCCCACAGGACGATCGCCGAGATGCTCCACGGCGCGTTGCGCAGCAGTCGCGTCTCGGTGGCAGTCAGGCGGCCGGCGACCGCGTGCAGCAGGATGTGGGTGTCAAGATTGAGCATCCCACTTCACGCCGGTGGACAAGAGGTCGCCAGTGATGACGATCTTCCCGCGCAGGGATCCGATGAGGTTCTCGCCGTCGGTGCCGAGCGGGATCAGCTTCGCGACGGGCTTGCCCCGCTTGGTGATGATGATGCCCTCGGGATCGACCTGCTCAAGCAGCGCCAAGCACTGCTCTTTGAACTTGGCGGCTGGAATGTGGCGCATGGTCATGGTGTAGTCCTGGTCAGTTGAGATGTCCACATGGGGTTTTCCCATCGGGATCGGGGGCGCGGCATGGAGTGGACGGCGACACGGGAGTTCATCGAGACCACCTGGCAGGCAAGCATCCTGCCGGCGCTCGAGCGCTACATCGAGATCCCCAACCAGTCGCCGGCGTTCGATCCCGATTGGCAGCGCCACGGCTATATGGAGCGCGCCGTGCAGCTGGTCGCCGCCTGGGTAGCGGCGCGCAACCTGCCGGGGCTGACCTGCGAGGTCGTGCGCCTCGACGGCCGCACGCCCGTGCTGTGGCTGGAGTTGCCGGGCGACTCCGCCGACACCGTGCTGCTGTACGGGCATCTCGACAAGCAGCCGCCGATGGAGGGATGGAGCGACGGGCTGGGGCCGTGGACGCCGGTACTGCGCGACGGCAAGCTGTACGGCCGCGGCGGCGCCGACGACGGCTACGCCGCCTTCGCCAGCGTCGTCGCGCTCGAGGCGCTGCAGCGGCAGCGGGTGCCGCACGCCCGCTGCGTGGTGCTCATCGAGGCGTGCGAGGAGAGCGGCTCGACCGATCTGCCGGCGTACATCGAGGCACTGGGCGAGCGCATCGGCACGCCGAGCCTGGTGGTGTGCCTGGATTCCGGCTGCGGCAACTACGAGCAGCTGTGGGTGACGACCTCCCTGCGCGGCCTGGTCGGCGGCACCCTCAGCGTCACCGTGCTCGACGAGGGCGTCCACTCCGGCGCCGCCAGCGGCGTCGTGCCGTCGAGCTTCCGCATCGCCAGGCAGCTCCTCAGCCGGCTCGAGGACGAACGCAGCGGCGCCATTCTGCCCGCCGGTCTGCACGTCGAGATTCCCGCCGAGCGGCGCGCCCAGGCGGCGGCTGCCGCCGCGGTGCTCGGCGCCGGCGTCGCCGGCGGCTTTCCGTTCGCCGGCGGGACGCGGCCGGTGAGCGACGACGTCACCGAGCAGCTCCTCAACCGCACCTGGCGGCCGCAACTCGAGGTCACCGGCGCCGCCGGACTGCCGGCGCTTGAACACGCTGGCAACGTGCTGCGTCCGACGACGACCCTGAAGCTGTCGTTGCGCCTGCCGCCGACGCTCGACGCCGGCGCCGCCGGCGCGGCGCTGCGGACGCTGCTCACCGCCGACGCGCCGCACGGCGCGGTGGTCCGCTTCAGCGCCGAGCAGGGCACCAGCGGCTGGAACGCGCCGCCGCTCGCCGCCTGGCTGGCCGAATCGGCGGCGCGCGCGTCGCAGGCGTGCTTCGGCCGCGACGCCTGCTACCAGGGCGAGGGCGGCACCATCCCGTTCATGGCCATGCTCGGCGAACGTTTCCCACAGGCGCAGTTCGTCATCACCGGCGTCCTCGGTCCGCGCTCGAACGCGCACGGGCCGAACGAGTTCCTGCACCTCGCCACCGGCGCCCGCCTGACGGCCTGCGTGGCGATGATCCTCGCCGACCACTACCGCGCCACCTGAGGCGCATAGGCCGTATCAACTGGCGAATTCTGCTAGCGCGCGGCATCGGCCGCGCCGCCCCCGAACGGCGGATGGCGTGGTCATCGGCCGGTTATCGGCGGGGCCAGGCGTTGGCAAGGGTGAATCAGGGAAATGCGATTGTGGCTCAGCAGGCGGCCTCCGGCAGTGCCCAGCTGCTTACTCCGAGGCCCACTTCTCCCATAGCGCTGCCGCTTGACGCCCGACGACCGTGGCGATCCCGGCTACGTTCAAGCCCGGCTTGCCGAAGCGCTCGCTGCGCGCCATCCCGGGCGCAACCGCACCGCGTGCGTCGCTCGGCTCCAGCAAACCGACTACTGACTCACGGACAGCGCGGAGGCCGGCGTCGACTCGGCCGAGTGCCCGGAAGGTACGGATCCCTGAGGCACGATGGCCGGCCGCAGGGCGGCGTGGGCTACGAGCCGCCGTTTTCCCCGGTAGGGCACTACGCTTGATGCGCGTTGATGATGCCGACCATACGAGCCGCCGTTGCCCCACGGAGGGCACTGCGCCGGGCGTTGAGCGCAACGCGCCGCGCATCGCGAAGTACGCCGGCACCGGGCGGAGGTGCTTGTCGAACGGCAGCCCGAAGAAGGCGCCGAGCTCGATCTGCGGGAGGCCCAGCCTCGTGTAGCGATCGCTGAGGTGCCAGGTCGTGTGCCCGAGCACCAGCGATCGCGCAGGCACGACTGCGTGACCCGCCGAAACGCCGCAGCCTGCCTGAATCGCAACCGGGCGTCATTCGTCGGCGGGATCCCCGCGTCCAGCTCGGACACCTGCCAGGTCAGACCGAGCTTGCCGATCCACGAAGTCAGCGGACCGAGATCCGGCAGCTCGACCGGCGTCAACCACAGGTGGCCCTGAAGTCCGATGGCGTCGATCCGGACGCCCTTGCGCACGAGTCGTGCGACCAGCGACCTCAGTTGCCGGCACTTGAGGTGTCCGCCGCATCCGCTGCCGGGCCGGGTCGGCGCGTTGGAGATGAAGTACTCGTTGAGGATGAGTTTCACGTCGGGATCGGCGACCTCCGCGGCGTAGCGGAACGCGTGTTCGATGTAGTCGGTGCCGATCCATTGCGTCCAGACATTCGAGCGCAGTCCGACGTCGTCACTGACGGGCTCGTTGACGACATCCCACTCTTTGACCAGTCCCGGATAGTTGGTCTGGTAGTGGCGGATGACGGTGTGGATGTGGTCGCGCAGCATCGCCAGGGCCTCCTCACGGGAGAGACTGAGCCACTCGAACCACGGCGGATTGGCGTTGTACCAGACCAAGGTGTGGCCGCGGAGCATCCCGTGGGCCTGCACGAAGGCCGCGACCGCGTTGGCCTGCGAGAAGTCATAGACGCCGGGTGCGGGGCGCACCTTGTTCCAGAACGTCGACCCGGACGTCAGCTTCCCGACGTGCTGGATGACCGGGTCGCCGCAGGCAAGGTCGCCCAGGGTGGTGCTCTGCCGCATGGAGCCGAACGACCGACCCGTCAGCTGGGCATCGGCGTGCAGGCTCTCCGCGGCCTGCGCGACGCCACACGGGGCGAGGACCGTGAGGAGCGTGATGTGCACGACGCCACGACGAATACGCGGCCGTGGAAGGTATCGACGGGTGATTGGTCGCTCCTAACGTTAGCGCCAGCGGCTGGTGCTGGCGCGTTGGCGTGGGTGGTCAGGAGTCGGTAGGTGAACATCCCCCGCGCTGGGGGACAGCTCGACGATGCTGCCTTCCCGCGCGATGCCCGCCGTCAACTCGAACTCGATCGGACTAACGACGCACGAGCCGCCCTGCACGACCGGGCGTCTGGGCATCAAGGGTTGGGCGGAAACGGGAGACGGGGCCTCGGTGGACGCCCCAAAGCGGCCATTGATCGACACCTGAAAAGCGGCCAACGGGGGTGAGCGGATCGGGACGTTGACGCGACGCCGGGGACCAGGGTCTCCGGCGTCGGATGAGCAACGTCTTGAACGCAGCGAAACGAGAGCAGGTGATCGCGTTGGGGCGGCTCGGCTGGCCGCTGCGACGCATTGAAGAGGCGAGCGGCGTGCGCCGCGAGACCGCCAGCCGGTACCTACGCGCCGGCGGTGTGGCGATCCGAGGGCCGGGCCGCTGGGGGCACGGGCCAAATCCGGCCAAAGAGACGTCGACCGACTCGGGCGCGGCAAACCCGGCCAGTGCAGTGTCCCCCGACCCCCGGTCGGGCGCAAAAGCGGCCATAGAGGTGTTCAGCGATGCGGCGCCGGTCTGGCCCCCGGTCGCCGTCGGGCGCAGTCTGCAGGCGAGCGCCTGGGCGCCGTATCGTGAGGTAATCGAGGACGCGCTCGGGCGCGGGCGCAACGCGATGGCGATCTACCACGACCTGGTCGATGGCCACGGCTTCGGCGCCGGCTACGCCAGCGCGTAGGCGGTATGAGCTGGCGAATTGACATAATGGGCGGTATCGGACGGATCACCATCGTCTGGCGTAGCAGGTTGAAGACGCCGCGCCCGCCGCCGCGGCGGAAGTGGAGATGCATGGCGGTGCTGAGGATCATCAGGCCGCGGACCAGCGACCGGTGGTCGCCCTTCGGCAGGCGGTTGAAGAGCGTCTCCAGCTCTTACTGGGCGGCGCAGTAGTCGCCGCGGTTGGAGCGGTCGATGGCGGCGAGCAAGTGGTCGCGATCGGCGGGCTCCATCGCCGGGAGTCTAGTCGATTGCGGCTCCGCTCGCGCCCTCCGGGGCGCCGACCTCAGAGCGGACAGCCCTGCAGGGTGTTGTTGACGGCGCGGATCAGCTCCTCGATACCGGCGGCGCCGTCGGCGTTGCTGTCGATCGGCGCGCACTGGGCGATCGGGGTGGAGCCGAGGGCAATGTTCACCGCCCGTACCAGCTCGTCGATGGTCACCGTGCCGTCGCCGTTGCAGTCGCCGGCGCAGGCCGGCGGCACGCCGCCGGTGGGCGTCAGGGGCGGCGGCGAGGCGGTCTCGGCGACGGTGGCCGCGGTGGTGGGCGGCGGCGCGCTGTGGGTCGCGGTGAAGGTCGCATTGGGCGAGGCGACGGCGACCGTGTCGGTGGGGCTGGGCGGCACGGTCGGCAGCGGCGAGGCGGTGCTGGTCGGCGCGGGGCTTGGCGTCTCGCCGCTGCCCGGCGTCGAGGTCGGTGTCGCGGTCGGTACGCAGGTGCGGACGAAGCGCGGCGTCGGCGTCGCCACGGCGGCCACCGGCAAGCAGTGCAGGGCGACGGCGACGGCCGCGTCGCCGAGCTGGGGCAGGGCCAGGATCGGCAGGGCGGCCACCAGCACCGCGCCGCCGAACGGCTCGCTGCCGTCGAGCTGGGTGCAGTCGATCGGCTCGCCCGAGGCCGAGCGCTGGCTCGTCATCTGGCCGCCGACCACCCGGGCCGTCGCCTGGCCGGTCGATCCGTGGAAGAGGCGGACCGAGCCCGAGGGGTCGTCGGCGGTGCAGGGGATGGCGTCGGGCCCGAACGCCGGCGGCCCGCTGCCGGGCGACGCGGCGCAGAACGGCGAGTCATCGAGCAGGTTTTAGTTGGCAAGGCCGAGCTCGAAGATCGCCGAACCGACCGGTCGGCTGCCGGAGCGCACGGCGACCGGCGCCGGTGACGGCTGGCCGGCATCGATGGTCACCGCGACGTCGACGCCGTCGAGCCGCATCGCGCCGCAATCGATCACGCCCCCGCCGGCGTTGCCCGGCCCCCAGCCGGGCGCCTCGGCGACGGTCGTACAGGCAATGGCGATGCCGGGCACCATCGACGGAGCGATGAAGGCGTCGGCGGTGCGGAAGACGAAGGGCACCGGCGCCTGCGGCGCCGAGGTGCGCAGGCCGCCGACCGTCAGCACGACCTGACCGTTGAGGGCGAGCGGTATCTCGAAGAAGCGGGACTGGATGGTCGAGTTGGAGGCCTCGGCCAGACCGCAGAGCAGATCGCGTTCGACGGTGCAGTTGGCGGCGCAGCCGTCGCCACCGAAGAGGTTGCCGTCATCGCAGGCCTCGTCGCCGGTGACGGCGTCGTCGCCACAGACCTGGGCGTTGGCCCGCCGATCAAGGGCCAGGACGAGGGCGATCGAACCAAGGGCCGTGAGGGTGCGGTACGCCATGCGTTCCTCCTTGCCCGTCTCCCCACACTCCTGCGCCAAACACAAGTGCCGGCCGCTATGCCGAGCCGAGCTAGTGCCCCGTCTCCGAAGTCGTGTTTCTATGTCGGCGAGCCATCGGGGTTCCGGGCAAGGCGCGCCGGCGCAGGAATATCGGGAATGCGCGTCGGCCGTATGAGCTGGCAAATTGACATAATGGGCGGTTTCGGCCGCGCCCTCGTTCCCGCCCCCGAACGGCCGATGGCGCGGTCATCGGCCGGTTATCGGCGGGGCCAGGCGTTGGCAAGGGTAAATCAGGCCCCGGTGCGCGGCTGAGCCTGCGGCGGCTGGGCCCCCCGGCTGGCGAAGGGCGCACGCCGGCGGCGGCGCGAGGTCTGGAGGCCGCGCGTGGGGAGCCCGCGGTGCGCCCGTGTTCAGCTCGCGTCGTCGGGCAGCCAGCTCGGGTGGCGCGGCGGCACGGGGCACGGCGGCTCCAGCGGGAGCCCGAGGTGGGCGGGGATGCGGGCGATCACGCGCGGCTCGGCGATGGTCGCCACCAGGCGCAGGCGCCCGCCGCAGTCCGGGCACGGCGTTGGCCCGTCTCGCCCGCACGTGGCAAGATCCTCCCATGCGAAGGGCCTCAGTGGCGAACGGGCCGAGACACGAGGGGCTCAAAGGGGATCCGTCGTCGACGCCCGCGATGCGGGTCGAGCAGGCGCTGGCGCTCGGTCGCCGGGACCTCGCGCTGCATGCGGCGCAGGCAGGCGTCTCGCTCGCGGAGGCCCGCCGTGCCATCGAACGCCGACGACAGGCGCGGCGCCGCACCTCGAAGGTGCTGAGCGCGCTCCTCGAATGACGCTCCTCGCGCTCGTGTCGCGGGCACTCGAGACCCATGGTGTCGCACATGCCGTCATCGGCGCCACCGCGCTTGCCGTACACGGCGTGTCCCGCGCGACGGCGGACATCGACCTGCTCGTGACCGACCCACGGTGCTTCGATGCCGCGGCCTGGGCAGCCGTCGAGGCCGCCGGCGCAACGGTCGACAGGCGCCGCGGTGAGTTGGACGACCCGCTGGCCGGCGTGATCAGGGTCACCCGCGGCGAAGATCCCCCCGTCGATGTGATCGCCGGGCGGTCGGCTTGGCAGACGGCGATCATCGCCCGCGCCGTCCGCGCGGACGTGGGAGGTGCCAACCTGCCGATCGCCGCGCCGGTGGATATCGCGCTGTTGAAACTCTACGCCGGCGGACCGCAGGATGCGTGGGACATCGCCCAGCTGCTGGACGCGGCCCCCTCGATCGAAGCCCTCGTGGACGCTTCGGTCGCGGCGCTTCCTCCGGACTGCGCGGCACTCTGGCGCCGGATCCGGCGCCGGCGAGCCTAGCTCGGAACGAACCAGCCGGCGCGGCCCGCGCGTCCGACGGGGCGGCGGGCGCATAGTCGGCATGAGCTGGCGAATCGACATAAGCGGCGGTATCGGACGTGCCGTCGTGCCGGCGCCCGAGCGCTCGATGGCGCTGGCATCGCGGGGGAGCCGGCGGTGGCGAGGGGGAATCAGCCCCTGGCCGGCGCAGGCGCAGCAGCACCCGGCCGCAGGTGCGTGCGCGCCGCCGGCGTGGTCAACCGGGGCTGCTCCTGCCCGCCCCAGCGCACGCAATACACCCACTTCGTGCGCGAGAGGTCGATGGCGACCTTGATCTCCGTGCCCGGCGGCGGACTGTGCGTCACGGCTTGATTGCCGGCGTCCGCTACGCGTAACTTCTGCCTCAGAGGAGTCTCCCTTTCCGCTGCGGTGCGTGCCGCAGCTCGTGGTGTGCGGTGCTCGGGCGGGTACGGCTCCCATGGTTTCTTGCCAACATCTGCTCACGAACACATGGTCACTGGTCCGCGCTATCGGCCGCAGCTTGAATGGGCTATCCGCCCAGACGCCGGCCGATACGTTGCGTCGCGTGTTGCGATGACCGGTTGAACTCACCGGGGCGCTGGATGACGTGGGACTGGCGTCCACGCCGGTCGGCCAGTCAGGCGAGGACGACCGCAGCGAGCACCCGGCGGCGCGGCTGCGGCGCAGTTCGCCGCGCGCGACCGTGCTCGCCGTCCTCGACGGCGGGCCTGGATGCCAGCCGACAAGGATCTCAGCGGCGGCGGCGCCAGCTGAGGGCGAACGCGGCAACCAGCAGTGGCCAGGCGGCGCCGACGGTGTGCGCGTCGGTGGTCGCACAGCCGCCGTTGCCACCGCCCGGTGTGCGAGTGCCGCCGGACGATGTCGGCGTGGCCGTCGGCGCCGAGGTGGAGGTCGGGGGCGGTGCGGTCGGACTCGCCGTGCGCGTCACCGTTGCCAGCACCTCGGTCGGCGACGCGGTGTGCGTCGCCGTCGCGGTGGGCACGGCGGTCGGCGTCGATGCGGGCGCCGTGGCCGTCACCGTCGGCGGCGCGGTCGGCGACGGCGTGCTCGTCGCGGTAACCGTCGGCTGCGCCGTACCCGCCGGCACGCCGCAGGCGCCCACCGGCTCCGGACCGTCCACCCAGACGCTCCCGTTCAGGTCGTCAAGCAGTACGCCGCCGTCGCCCGCCGCCACCGGCCAGGCCTGGTCGCCGTAGACGCGCGCCTCGCCGAACACGCCGTCGCTCCAGGTGACCACCGCCGACTCGCTGTCGCGTGTGTCCGCCTTGAAATAGACGCGACCGCCGCGGTCGAGGCCGAGCAGCTCCGGCCTGAACAGGTCGCGGCGCGGCCAGGGCGCTGCGGAGCCGAGGCTACGCGCGGGGTGACGTCGCCGAGGCGGTAGCTGAGGACGCGCGTATCGCGGTCGCCGAAGACGCGGATGGCCACGACGACCCGATCGCCGGCGACGTGCATCGACGCATTGACGTCCAATCCCTGCCGGTGCTCGATCCCGAGTGCGAACGGCTCTTCCAGCCCGGCCTCGCTCCAGTGCAACAGCCGCAGGCGCACGTAGTCGTCAGGAAACGCGCGCACCTCTTCGCCGATGAGCAGCACGGCCGGGCCGCCGTCGCTCAGACCGGCAGCGAGCAGCGCGGTCGCCCCAAGGTCGCCGGGATCGACGCGCGTCGCGGCGGCGCGCGACACGGCGCGCTCCTGCGTCGCCGCGTACGGCGGACGTGGCGTGTCGGTGATGCCAGCGAGCCAGCGATGATCGATCAGCTCGTCGGTTTCGAAGCCGACGCCGCGGCGGCCGCTCGAGCCGCTGAGCGACAACGGCGCGCGCTGCAGCATCCCGTCGGCGGTGCGCAGCAGCAACACGGGGTAACCGAAGGAGCCCGGCTCGCCGATGAAGGCTTGCACGAGCACGCGCCCCTCGCTGTCGGTGGCGAGCGGACCACCGTCGCGTGCGGTGGCGACGATCAGGCTGCCGTCGGCAAGCGTATCGCCGGGACCGATCAGTCGTTCGAGCGGCACGGAAGCCGCGGCGCGGTACACGGCGTCTTCCACCGCGTAGGAGGTCACGTCGGATCCGCTCACCGGCGGTTCCGATACCAGGCGCTGGGCGAGGAACACCACCTCGCCGGGCCGCCCGAAGAGGCAGCGCGAAAACTCGTAGAAGCGGCGCCCGGCGCTGGTCGGGTCACCGCGGCGCGCTAGGGGCACCGTGCCCGACGAATCCGCACAGAGCAGGCCGACGGCTGCCGTGTGCGCATCGGCCACGACGGCGACGCGGCCGTCGGCCGCCAGGCAGCGGGCGTCGAGGCCGCCGCTGGCGAGTACCGTGCCGTCGGCCAGCACGTCGCCGGTACGCGCGAGGCGGCGCGCCGGCCCGCCGGCGTAGCGCAGCAGCTCGACCGTCGAGGTATCGCTGCGCACGGCGACCACGGCGGCAGCGCCGGCCTCGTTGAGCCCCAGCCCCGCGGCCACGTTCACCAATACGGTCGGCGCGCCGCCGCCCGCCGGATGCAGCACGCCGCGGGAACGCTCGCGCAGCAGCACGTCGCCGCGGCGATTGAACCCGGCGCGCGCCGGCAGCGAGGTGTCGATGTCGACGCGGTCGTACGGCTCGCCCCACGGCGCGGGATCGCCGGCGGCGAGGACGGTAACGCGCGCGCCTCGCTCGGTGCGCTCGACGGCGAAGGTGCCGTCGCGGTTGACTGCGTAAAGCAATTCGCCGGCGGCGTTGGTCGCCAGCGGCGTGACACGATTGGCGAGGGTACGGCGACGGCCGAGGTCGACCGCGAGGATGCGGTCGTCGGAATACAGACCCTGGGCGACGATCAGCGTGCCATCATCGGCCAGTCCGAGCAGGTTGATCGTCGGGTTGCCGTTGCTGGTCGGCGGCAGCTCGCGGCGCGTGACGATGCGCCGCGACTGGCCGTCGTCGACGCGGTAGATCGCTTCGACCTGCATGTCCGCTGGGGTGCAGCCCGACGCACCCGACCCGACGTTGGCGCGGAAGGCGACCTGGCCGCGGTCGTTGACCGCCGGCTGCGACAGCCAGCAGTAGGTGTCCCCCTCGACCGGGCTGCCGCCGAGTGCCGCGACCAGCGCCGGCTGCCCGTCGACCACCGCGCCAATGCCCAGCGGTGGCGCCCATGTCGGCCGCAGCGGATCGCGCAGCACGAAGGCGATGTTGCCGTTCGGGCTGGCGGCGATGTCGAAGCCCTGCACCTCCATGCCGGGAAAGGCCTGCGCATTGAACGCCGGCAGGATGCGATCGCCGTCCGCCCAATAGAGTCCCGCCTGCTCGTACGTATCGCGCGTGAACAGCGCCCGGCCGGCGTCGTCGAGGGCCAGCACGACGATACCGCCGTGGCCGATGCGGCCGAAGCCGGCGACCTCGTCGCCGCTGCGCACCACCGCCCGCGGCGCGGTGGCAGCCACGGCGAGGGTGAGAGCGAGAACGGCGGGCAGCACGCTCACGACGCTAACATGGTGGGCGCGGACCAGTCACGGTGTTCTTGCTCGGCAGTTGGATGGCCATGGAAAAGGCTGGGGACGGCGGGCCTGAAGGCCGCACGCACGGCAATCGTACGCCGCGCTGGGGGCGCCGAGGCAGCGCCGGCGACGCAGGCGGACGGCCGGGATACGCGGCAGTAGATGGCGGACCATCCCTGATCGGCCCGCCGCGGCGCGGTCCGCAGCGGTCCGGTTCGCGGGCCTCCCGACGAGCGGGTGGATGCAGCGGAGGCGGATTCGCGGTCAACGCGCCTCATGTCACTCCACCGATGGCAGCAGCGCGCACCAGAAGTCCTGACTGCGCTCCACCTGCGCGACAGACTCGACGGCGTCTGGCGGCGGAGCGAGTTTCACCTTCTGCCTCATCGTGCCCGCCGCCATGGACGATACGGCGAAGACGTGACCGCTCTCCTTAGTAGTGGATGCGGTACACGACCCCGGGCTTCACCGGGAACGCAGTATCGGTCTCGTCGTGCTCCGCCGCGGTCACCGCGTCGTTTATGATCATGATGAGGTCGACGAGCGGAACCGTCGTCGACTGCGTCCGCTGCTTGAACTCGACGCGGAAGCGGTGGTCGCCAGGCAGCCTTGTCCGGGCTATCGGCTTTTTGCGGCGCGGTAAGCCGACCGGGAGCACATCGTAAGGCTTCCAGGCGTCGGACCGCCTCTTCAGCGTGCGCAGCCGCTCCGCACGGGTGCGCAGCGGCGCGCGCAGGATTCCTGTCGCTGTTGTCGAGCAGGACGCACGGCGGATCAGAACTGCTTCGACAGGCCGGTTTGCTTCAGCACCGCGTTCGCCAAGTGGCGTGATTTGATACTGGAATCGACCGGGAAGCGGCGCGCGGTGTGCGGGCTGAACCAGATTTCGTGGTCTCCCTTGCCTGGGCGCTCGAAGGTGCAGCCGGCGGCGCGCAGGAGGCGCTTGAGCGCGGGCGTGTAGTCGGCCCCTCAGGCGACGGCGTGCTCAGCGCGCTCGGCGACGATGCGAAAGCGCACCGCGACTGCGTCAGCAGTCGAGAGCGCGCCGTTCAGCTCCAGCAGCTCGGGCACCATGACGCGCAGCTTCGCGGCCAGCGCCTCGAAGGTGTCGGCGCCCGTGGCCAGGCCGGGTACGTCCTCGCTGGTCGCCACCCAGACTGCCGCCTCCGCATCCCATTCGGCGGTGACGATGTACACCTGTTGCGCAGCGCTACGCGTCCCTGCGTGGAATAGTAACCCCGCTGTGTCCCCAGACGGAAGACAGAAACCGCCACACAACAACCAACGCAGGGGGGCACGCCGCGCGCTACGGTTCCTTCGGCTTCGTTGCCGCGGCAATCCAGCGTTCGTTCGATCGGGTTTTGGGGTCACCGGCCTCACACCAATCGCGGCTTGATCTCGATGACCGTGGGCCTTCGCCCCTTCTTCGGCGTCATTCAGCGCCGCGGTACGCGCCCCCACCATCGATGACGCCTCGCGCAGCGGGTCGGCCGCCAAGTGCGCATTCGGGTTCATCCACACGGCGGTCGGGACGGCGGCCGGCTGCGGTATGCCGCCCACGCAGCGCTCGGGATGCAGGGCGTAGGCGGCCGCCAAGACGTCAGCCCGTGCCGCGAGGTGCTGGGCGGCGCGGCCGAGGTGGACGTCCGCGGGCGTGAGCAAGTGGACAGCCCGCACGAGCTGGCGATTCGACATACCTGGCGGTCCGACGGCCGGAGAGACGTCCAGGCACCGCGTGTCCATTGGCCGCCACGCGAGCGACAGGGTGGCTGTCGGCAAGTCTCACGACGGGCGGCGCGGGCATCTGCGCCGCCGCCGCTCCCAGGATGTCTACGCCGTCACCGAGCACGCCCGCCTGCTCAGCCTGAGCGACGCCACACTCCGGGACCTGACGAAGAGCGAGCTCGTGACGCCGCGCGGCCTCACGCAACGCCCGTCTGTCGGGAGAGCGGGAAGGGCGGCACGTCCGATACTCGCCGGTTGAACTGAACCGCTGCGCCGTGGGTTCAGCTCGCGGGGCGGCGAACGGCAAATCCCTACGACCGTGATCTCGGATCATGCTATGGCTCAACCGACGGACGAAAGCTGCAGCGAGGGCTGGCCCCACCGAAATAGGACCAATGCATCACGCTTCGCGAGACCAAGAGCGTCTCAAGTGATGCATCCGTTACCTGGTGCTTCCACCCTCGCTCGGTCGGAGTCCAAGCCGCTGCAGGCAGGGACGGCGTGGATTGCCCCGCGTCCCTCCGCCCTCCGCGCGTAGGCCGCATGAGCTGGCGAGTTCCCCTCGCGCGCGGTATCGGCCGCGCCGCCGCGGCTGGCCGATGGCGCGGTCAGCGGCCGGTTATCGGCGGGGCCAGGCGTTGGCAAGGGTGAATCAGGCCCCGGTGCGCGGCTGAGCCTGCGGCGGCTGGACCCCCCGGCTGGCGAAGGACGCACGCCGGCGGCGGCGCGATCTCTGGAAACCGCGCGTGGGGAGCCGGCGGTGGGCCGGTGTTCAGCTCGCGTCGTCGGACAGCCAGCTCGGGGGGCGCGGCGGCACGGGGCACGGCGGCTCCAGCGGGAGCCCGAGATGGGCGAGGATGCGGGCGATCACGCGCGGCTCGGCGATGGTCGCCACCAGGCGCAGGCGCCCGCCGCAGTCCGGGCACGCCAGCACGTCGAGGCCGAAGGTCCGGCTTAGCAACTCGGCCCAGGCGACGTGGCGGGGACGGACGTAGCCGGCCGGCGGCGGCGCGCGCGGACGAGCGCTCGGTGCGCGTAGCGGTCGCCCGGGCGACGCGCCAACAGCCGCGGGCGGCGAACGCGCCGTGGGAGATGAGCAGATTGACGCGCGGGCGCGAAACCATCGCGGCCAGCTTCTCGAGCAGCTCGCCGGGCTCGAAGCGGATCGCCCGCGTGCCGTCGCCCCACGGCCGGCGCAGGCGCAGCAGCACCCGGCTCTCGGGGGTCCACTCCAGGGCCGCCTGGGCGACTGGGGGTCGCAGGACATAACGGCAGCGATGCTCGCGCCGGCGGCGGTCACCGGCGCGCCCCGCGACGTTGCCGTGCAGGTCGAAGCCCTCGCGGTGCGCGTGGCGCGGGCCGCCGGCGCTCACCATTGGCGCCGTGGCGTTCGCCCCGAGCCGCCGCACCGAGTGGCCGGCGCGTGGCCCGGTGGCCACACGGCCGACCACTCGGTGCGCCGGCGATCGTGGCGAGCGCCGGGGGGTCCAGCGCCAGCCCATCGGCGGCGTCGCCGTCGTCGAGCGTGCCGTCCAGGGCGATGCCGTGGCGGCGGACCAAGCGGACGATCCGCCGGCGGACCGCGGCCAGCAAGCGGCCGACCTCGAGATCGGTCGGCGGCCGCGCGGCGGGCCCGGCGCGCACCGAGCCGTCCGCCGCCGAGGAATATCGGGAACACTCCGAGGAGGCGTGACGTGGCGGGGGGCGTCGAGGGCCAGCACGGTGCGTAACCCTATCTCGACGGCGGTGCGTTATCGTTGGCGATCGCACGGTCGAGAAACGCCGCCGGGATCGCGCAATGAACGGAGCGCATTGTTTCTCCTCGCGACATTCTCGGTACACTCGGTCGTCGTGCTCCTGTCGCACAGTCAGCGCGACAACTACTACGAGCGCGTCTCGCGCCGGGCCGTTTGTGTCGAGACGGCGGCGACGGCGGCCTTCCGGATCACGGTGCGGTGTCTCGTTGGTGGATGGGGTTTTCTCTTCATCCATCTGTTGACCGGCGACGTCGCGAACGTCGTCGCGACGTCGTACATCGCCACGAATCACCTTCTGGATTCGTTGACCGGAGCATATGATCCGCCAGTGAAGTCGCAGTCGGTGCGCGATCCGTCGTGGGGGGAGAAGCTCCACTTTCAGTTCGGGGACCAGGTCGATATCTGGACGTTATGGCGATTCACCCGTGCATACGGACGACCCGCCCGGACATGCTGGCGACGATCGCGAGCGGCGAGGGCCGCGGCGGGTGGCTCGAGATGGTGCGACTCGCGCGCGGGGCCCATGCCGGGCGTATCGCGCGTCCGGTGTCGCCACTTTAGGCGAGCGGAAGTCGGGCGCGGCCTCGTGGCAGGAACTTGGCCTCGCCGGCGGCGTCGTGCGTTAATCGGTGCATGGTGCTCGACGCCGACATCCTCGTACGGCGCGCGCGCGAGGCGCTGGCGACGCCAGATCCTGCGCAGGCGGTTGCGGATCTCCTGCGCGAAGCGATCACGGCGGAGCCGGCCGCGCTGCGGCGTGCGTTGCGCGACGGCGATCCCTCCTCGCAGCCGATCGCCGCGCTCGGCATGCGCGTGCTGGTCGACTCTGCAGAGCTGACCATGTTCCACACCTCGCTGCCGCCCGGCTTCGTCAACGCGCCGCACGACCACCGCACCTGGGCGGTGGTCGCGGTGTACAAGGGCGAGGAGCACAACGTGTTCTATGCACGGCAGGCTGCGAGCATCGTTCCCGTCGCCGCGCTGCGCGCCGGCGCACCGCGCGTGGTGGTGATGCGCGACGACGCGATCCACGCGATCGCGAACACGCTGCCGCGCCCGTCGTACGCGATCCACGCATACGGTGGCGCGCACTTCCACCTCGCGCGAAGCATGTGGCACCCCGAGACGCTGCGCGAGGAGCCACGCGACGACGAGGTGTTCCGCGGCTGGTGTCGCGACATGATCGCGCGCGGCGCGCAGCTACCAGACGTTCCGGCGTGAGCCGACCCGATGGCTCGTTGGATACGCGGTCGCCCATTCCCCGGATAGCAGCGCCGCCTGCTCCAGCAGCGTCTGCGTCGCCTTCTCCTGCTTTTGGCGGGCGGATCCCCGGACTTGCGCAGGATTCGCTTCACCATCACGCGGAGGTGCGCCCCTACGTTCTCGCGCATCGTCCAATCGATGGTCACGGTGCTGCCCAGCATCGGACCGCCGCCGCACGGGACCCCGAACCACCGATCCGGGCCGTACCCGGGCGGAGCAACGACATCTCTCTGCTGCTCAGGGAAGCGCGGCGGTCGGACATGGCTACCCGGCTACCGCAGCAGCGGCTCGACGCGGAGCCGTGTGTGTCGACTGAGCACGTCGAAGTCGCGGTCGTTGTGGAACACCGTCGCGCCCTCCCGGACAGCGACGGCAGCGATCAGGCAGTCGATCAGCTTTCGCACCGTTTCCCCCGCGCGGCGGCAGCGGTCGATCGCCATAGGGTGTTGGGTCGGAGCGATCTCCGACCCAACACCCGGGCTGGAGTAAGGCCCGGCCAACGACGGGGGACACGGCGGCAACGAACGGGTGTCGATGAAGAGGACACGTCCCCGCGTTGCTTCCGCCACCCGAGGGACAGGTGGTGAGACGCTGCTCGCGGGGGCGGATGCCTGCGGCGCTTGTGCCAACGGATGCCCGGAGCGCCGCGCCGGTGGCGCGCGCCCGACGTCTACTCGGCGACGACGCGCTGGCCGTCGCGCAGGGCGACATCGCCGAGGACGACCGTCTCGCCGCCCGCCAGGCCCTCGCCGATGCGCACCTGGCCGCCGACGTCACCGCGCGGCTCGACGCGCTGGCGCCGGGCGGCGCCGTCGGCAACGACCCAGACGATCGTGTCGCCGCTCGCGTCGCGCTGCACCGCCTCCGCCGGCACCAGCACCGCGGGCTCCGCGGGCGCGCCACCGTTTGCCTGCGGCGGCTGCAGAAAAGTCACGCGCGCGCTCATGTCGGGCAGCAGCTTCTCGTCCGGCTGCAGGATGTGCACCTCGACCTTGAGGGTGCCCTTCTGGCGGTCGACCTGCGGATAGAGTTTGATGACGCGCGCCTCGTAGGTCGTATCGGGGTGTGCATCGGGCGTCACCTGCGCCGGCTGGCCGAGGACGACGCGGCCGAGATCGACCTCGTTGACGTCCACCTCGGCGCGCATGTCGGTGAGGTTGGCCATGCGAATCAGATCGCCCGAGCCGGCGAAGCCGCCCGGCACGGCGATCTCGCCCTCCTCCTTGAGCTTGGCCAGGATGACGCCGTCGGCCGGGGCGCGCAGCATGGTGTAGTCGAGATCGACGCGTGCGCCCTCCAATCCGGCCTGCAGCTGGCCGATGCTGGCGCGCGTCACGGCAACCTTGTTCTCCAGCACGTCGAGTTCCTGTTGCGAGATCACTCCGGTGCCCCGCAGCGCGCGCCCGCGCGCCAGTTCGGAATCGGCCAGCGCCAGGTTGGCGCGCGCCGAGGCCAGCTGCGCCTCGATCCCGGCGACGCCGGCGCGGTAGTCGCGGTCGTCGAGTTGCACCAATGCGTCGCCCTTGCGGACGCTCTGCCCCTCCTCGACGAAGTAGCGGTCGATGCGGCCCGGCACGCGCACGCCGATGGAGATGTAGCGGTCGCCGGTGACGACGTAGCCGGACCCGGAGAGCAGCGGCGCCGGGCCCGCCTGCGCGGCGGTGGCGCGCGCGGCGACGGCGACGCGCACCGGCAACGGGCGGGTCGCCCAGGCCCAGGCCGCGGCGCCGCCGCCGGCGAGCAGGAGCAGCAGCGCCGGCAGCAGCCAGCGCCGCGAGCGGCGCGGCGCGCGCCGCACCGGCTCGCGATCGATGCGCAGCGAGACCAGGTCGGCGCGCAGTTGGTCTTCACGTTCGGTGGTCATCGGTTCAAGACTCTAGCGGTGGGGAGGTCGCTTGTGGAGGGCGCCGCCCTCCACAAGGGCCCGCCGGTTCATCACGCCTTGCGCAGTGCCTCGATCGGGCGCAGGCGCGCCGCGCGCCAGGCCGGGCCGAGGCCGCCGGCGAGACCGATGGCGACGGCCAGCAGCAGCGCCGCGCCGAGATCACCCGGCGCGATGCGCAGGGTGATGACGTTGGTGGTGAAGGTGCTGGCGCCGAAGGCGATGCCGCCGAGGAGCCAGCCGATGAGTTGCGCCAGCAGCAGCGCCAGCGCGGCGCCGAGCAGGAAGCCGAGGCAGGAGAGGGTGATCGCTTCGACCTGGAACGACCACAGGATGGCGCCGCGCGAGAAGCCGAGGGCGCGCAGCGTGCCGATCTCGCCGGTGCGCGCCTGCACCGCGGCGTACATCGTGTTCGCCGCGCCGAAGCCGGCGCCGATGCCGGCCAGCACGGCGATGCCGACGACCAAGACATACAGCGCGTTGGCCGACTCCGCCTGCTTGGCGTAATAGTCCGCCTCCGGCTGCGCCTCGATGGCGTAGCGCGGGTCGTCGTCGATGCGCTGTTCGAGGGCACGCATCGCCACCGCGTTGGTAGCGCGCAGGCGGATGCCGGAGTACGGGAACGGCCGCTTGGCATCGTTGGCGAGTTGGCGCGCGTCCACCCACACCTCGCTCTCGAACGACGAGCCGCCGGACTCGAGCACGCCGACGACCTTCCAGCGGCCGCGGCCGAACTCGAGCTCGCTGCCGAGCTGCGCGCCCTGGTAGCGCCCCATGACGCCCTTGCCGACCACCGCCTCGCCGGCGCTCGGCGCCAGCATGCGCCCCTCGGCGATGCGCACCTCGGAGTGCACCGCCAGCGCCATCGCCTCGACGCCGCGCACCAGCACGTTCTCGCGCCCGCCGTCGGCGGTGCGGAAGAACGGCTGCACCACCAGCTCCGGCGAGACCAGCGGCTGGTCCGTCGCGTCGCGGGCGATGCCGTCGAGGTACTTCACCGCCTGATACGCCTCGATGGTGATCTGGCTCGAGCCGTCGTTGTCCGAGCCCTTGCGCATGACCACCAGGTTGAGCGGCTCGCCGCTGGTCACCAGCGTGCGCCGCAGGCTCGAGATCAGCGCCAGGAAGAGCGTGCACGCCACTACCACCAGGGCGACGACGCCGGCGGTCATGAGACTGCGCGCCGGCCGCGCCAGCACGTTCTTGAGCGAGAAGGACAGGGGGAGCGTCATGGCGAACCCAGAGGTGGCGAACCCACGGGGACGTTGGGGCGGAACGGACACTTCTGCCGCAGAAATGTCCGTTCCGCCCCAACGTCCCTCTTCTGCCCCTGCATCAGAACACCTCGTGCAGGGTTTCGACCACCGATTTCCGCGCCGCGCCCCAGGACGGGACGATGCCCGACAGCATGCCGACGAAGAGCGACAGGAAGACGCCCTGGACGATCACCGGCGCGGTGACGATGAAGCTGCCGAGCGGGCCGAGCGTCGGGTTCCAGCCGGCGGCGGCGCTGAGCAGGCTGGTGAGGCCGAAGGTGAGGCCGACGCCGAGCAGACCGGCGGTGGTGGAGAGAATCATCGCTTCGGCGAGCAGGGTGCCGAAGATCACGCGGCGCGGGAAGCCGATCGCCTTCATCACCGCCAGCTCGCCGGAGCGTTCGCGCACCGCCATCGAGGCGGTGTTGGCGGCGATGAAGACGATGCACAGCGCCACCAGGCCGGTGACGATCAGCACGATCGTGACGAAGCCCTGCAGGCTGCCGAAGAAGTTCGAGAAGAAGCTCTTCTCGGTCTCGCTCGCCGTCTCCGCCGCGCTGTTGCGCGACAGCTCGTCGACGGTGCGCATGATGGCGTTCACCTTGTCTGGGCTGGCGGCGCGCACCCACACCATGCCGACGATGCCGAGGCCCTCGGGAACGCCCTTGGCCTTCAACGCCTCGTCGAGGTACTCGCGGTTCAGCCACAGGAACGGGGCGCGGTCGTTGGGGATCTCGCCGACGATACGCAGGTCGGCGTCGACGGGCCAGACGGTCGACTTGAGCGTGATGCGGTCGCCGATCTTCCAGTTGTACTTCTGCATCGTCATGCGCCCGACGATGGCGCCGTCACGGTAGCGCTGGAAGTCGGCCACCTGCTCGGGCGGGATCTTGTAGTCGGGCCAGACGGCGGCGACGTGCTCGGATTCGATGGCGAAGTTGGGGAAGGTGACCCGCCCCTGCTCCTCGAAGGCGCCGCCGAACCACACCTGACCCGCCGCCGCGGCGACGCCGTCGACCTGGCGCACCTTGCGCGTGAACGACGCCGGCATCGAGTAGACGATGCCGGCCTTGTTGTGGACCGAGATGCGCGTATTGCTGGTCAGGTTGTCGAGCAGCGCGTCGAGACCGGCGGGCATGGTGAGCAGCATGCACACCAGCGCCACGGCGAGCATGATCGCGCCGCCGGTGAGGGCGGTGCGCAGCTTGTTGCGGCCGAGGTTGGCGCGCACGAAACCGAACCACTTCATACCGGCGCCCCGGTGGTCAGGGCGCCGCCGGCGGCGAGGCGGATCGACTGATCAGCGCGCGCCGCCGCTGCGCCCTCGAGCAGGATGCCCTTATCGAGATGGAACGCCTCATCGACGAAACGCAGCGCGCGCGGGTCGTGGGTGACCATGACGATGGTCTTGCCGAACTCGTTCTTGAGTTGGCGCATGAGGGTGAGGATCTCCTCGGCGTTGCGCGCGTCGAGGTCACCGGTCGGCTCGTCGGCGACGATGAGGTCGGGGTCGGTGACGATGGCGCGGGCGATGGCGACGCGCTGCTGTTCGCCGCCCGACAGCGTCCGCGGGTAATGCTCGAGGCGCTCCCCGAGGCCGACGGCGCGCAGCGCCGTCTCGGCACGGCGCACGCGTTCGCCCTTGTCGAGCTTGGTGAGCAGCAGCGGCAGGGCGACGTTGTCGCGCGCGTTGAGCACCGGCATGAGGTTGAAGAACTGGAAGATCAGGCCGACGTGGTGGGCGCGCCAGGTGGCCAGCTCGTCCTCGCTCAGGTCGTTGAGGCGCTCGCCGGCGACGATGACCTCGCCGCTGCTCGGCCGGTCGATCCCGGACACGAGGTTGAGCAGCGTCGACTTGCCCGACCCGGACGGGCCCATGAAGGCGACGAAGCGGCCGGCCGCGATGGTCAGCGACACCGCTTCCAGTGCGTGCACCTCGTCGACGCCGCGCCGGTAGAGGCGCGAGACGGCGCGAATGTCGATCAGCGACGCCATGGCCTCACGCTACCCCGGGGGTGGGGCGAGGAGAAGCGGGGGGCAGGATCCAGGTCGCGGACGCCGCGAGCGCGAGCGCGCCGAGGCCGCCGACGAGGAACGGGGCGTCGACGCCGAAGCGGTCGATGAGCCAGCCGCTGCCGATGTTGGAGATGATGCCGGCCAGCGCGACGCCGACCGTCGAGAGCAGCGCCTGGCCGGTCGAGCGCAGCCGCTCCGGTACCACCTGCTCGAGGTACAGCGGTCCGCCGAGCAGGAGGCCGGCGACGACGACGCCGTGCAGCAGCTGCACGGCATAGAGGACCGTCAGGTCGCGGCTGAGCGCGCACAGCAGCCAGCGCAGGCCGCCGGCCGCGACGCCGATGGCGAGCAGGCCGCGGGCGCCGAAGCGGCGCAGGCCGGTCCCGGCGAGGGCGACGAGCGGGATCTCGAGCAGCAGCATCATCACCCACATGCGGCCGACGGTCTCGAGGTCGCCGCCGCGGTCGCGCACGAAGAGCGGGAACAGCGCCGTCGGTCCCTGCAGCAGCAGGTAGCCCCCGAAACTGAAGGCGAGCAGGCGCCAGACGGGCGCGGAGCGCAGCAGCAGGCGCCACTCGCCGCGCGGGGCGCGCAGGGCGACGTCGCCGGCGCGCGGCAGCCAGGGCCCGGTGAGCGCCGCGGCGAGGGTGCAGGCGGCGGTGACCCAGAACAGCGCCGCCAGGCCCGGTTCGCTGCCGTCGGCGGCCGTCGGCGCGAGGCGATGCAGCGCGACGGGGAAGCTGGCGACCGCGAGCAGGTAGCCGACGGTGCCCCACACCCGCACCAGGCCGAAGGCATGCGGGCCGCGGTCGCGCAGGGCGGCGAAGGCGACCGACAGCGAGATCGGCCCGATGGCGGTGGCGCACACCGCCAGCGCTGCGGTGCCGAGCGTGAAGGCGATGAAGCCCTCGAGGCGCGCCAGCGCCGCGAAGCCGGCGGCGGCGCCGAGGGTGAGGAGCGCCAGCACCGTGCTGCGCGCGCCGGTGCGGTCGGCGACGTGCCCCCACAGCGGCTGCGCCACCATGCCGACGAGGGGCATGACGGCGAGCACGACGCCGACTTCGGTGCCGCTCAGGCCGACCTGCTCGCGCAGATAGAGCGTGTAGAACGGGAAGAAGACGCCGAGGCCGGCGAAGTAGAGGAACCAGAAGGTGGCCAGGGGCAGCATCGATGCAGGTGTCCGTGCAGGGCGCCGCCGCGTCGGCGCCGGTTTCGGTCGGCCACCGACCCTCCATCCAACCGGCGCCGACGCGGCGGCGCCCTGCAGTCGGATCCGAGCCGGCGCCGCCTCAGCGGCTGGTGCGCAGCTCGAACATCGCCCGCAGCGTCGCCCCGACATCGATCGGGGCGTCCCACGCCTCGCCGCGCAGCTCGCGGTAGGCGCGCGCGACGTTGAAGACGATGCGCTCGGGTTCTGTCCAGGCGGCGTAGGGACCGAGGTCGATGCGCCGCGCCGCCTCTTCGACGCTGCGGCCGGCGTGGAAGTGCGGCGCCGCCTCGGCGCGCACGTACTGGAGGTAGGCCTTGAGCTCGCGTGGTCCCTCGACGCCGCACAGCGGGCCGTGCCCGGGGACGATCACCGCCGGGTCGAGGGCGATGATGGTGTCGAGGGCGGCGCCCCACTGGTCGAAGGTGCCCTCCCAGCCGATCGGCGTGCAGAGGCGGAAGAGGACGTCGCCGGCGAAGACGACGCGTTGCGCCGGCAGGTGGACGATGACGTCGCCGGCGGTGTGGGCGGGGCCGACGTAGATGAGCTCGGCGACCAGGCCGTCGAGATCGAGCCGCAGGCGATCCTCGAACAGCGTCGTCGGCGGCGTCAGCTCGATGCCGCTGAAGTCGTACGCCGCCAGGTCGCGCGCCAGCGCCGCGAGGGCGGCGTCGGGCGCGTCGGTCAGGGCGCGCAGCGCCTGCATCGCCTCGGGCCGCTCCTTGCCGAAGCTCTCGGCGCAGCGGCGGTGGCCGATGATCTCGGCGCCGGTGAACAGCTGGTTGCCCCAGCAGTGGTCGCCGTTGTGGTGCGTGTTGACGACGCGGCGCGCCGGGCGCGGCCAGACGCGCCCGTACTGCTCGATCAGCGCCCGCGTGCGCGGCAGGTCCCAGAAGGTGTCGATCACCACCCCGCCGCCGCGGTTGAGCAGGCCGGAATTGCTCCAGCCGAGGCCGCGGTCGGGCTGCAGGCAGGCGTAGACGTCGGTGGCGAGCTCGCGCAGTTCCATGCCGCCGGGAGAAGGCGCCGCGGCTAGAACGTCAGCGCCGCGCAGGCGATGCGGGCGCCGGCGTTGCCGGCCGGATCGGTGACGTAGTCGTCGACGCCGGCGTGCATGACGATGGCGGCGCCGTCGGCGTCGGCCAGTCCGCCGTCGCCGCGCGCCGGCAGCGGGCCGGTGACGATCTGCGTGTGCAGCGTGCCGTCGGCGGCGACGGTGATGTTGGGCAGGTCGCCGGCGTGGTGTCCCTTGGGATTGTTGAGGCCGTGCTGCTTGGCCTGCGGGTTGAAGTGCGGTCCGGCCGATTCGAAGCCCGGCGGCGTGCAGGTGCCGACGGCGTGGATGTGGATCGCGTGCGGGCCCGGCGGCAGGCCGGCGAGGTCGAACTGGAAAACCGTCGCGCTGGCCATCGGCGTCACTGTCACCGTGCCGACCGTCTTCCCCTGCGCGTCGACGAACGACCCGCGGCCGACGTCCTGCGCCGCGACCGTCGCTGCCATCGCCATTGCCAAGAGCACCACCGTCGCTCGCATCATGCTGACCTCCAGGGTTGACGTGCGTACCGCGACGATACTGGTCCCGGGCGTCGCGCTTGGCAAGCTCACGCCGTCAGCAGGCGACCGTCGCCGAGGGTGACAGCCGCGCTGGCCAGGCGCGCCGCCTGCTCGCAATCGTGCGTCGCCAGCACCACCGTGCATCCACGCCGCGCCAGGGCGGCGAGGGCGGCCTCGATGCGTGGCACGCTGTCGCGGTCGAGATTGGCCGTCGGCTCGTCGAACAGCATCACCTCCGGCGCCAGCGCCAGCGCGCGTGCCAGCGCGACGCGCTGCGCCTCGCCGCTCGACAGCGTCCGCGCCGGGCGGTCGGCGAGGGCGGCGAGGTCGACGGCGGCGAGCGCCGCCTCGACGGCGGCGGGGTCGTGGCGACGCCGCACGCGCAGACCGTAGCCGACGTTGTGCCGCACCGTGCCGCGGAACAGGTAGGGCGCCGAGGCGACGTAGGTGACGCGGCGGCGCAGGGCGGTGAGGCCGGCGGCGCCGTAGGTGACCGGGACACCGGCGAACGTCACCGCGCCCGCCGCCGGCGGCAGCAGGAACGCCAGCAGGCGCAGCAGCGTCGACTTGCCGGCGCCGTTGGCCCCGACCAGCGCCGTCGTCGCGCCGGCGGCGAGGCGCAGCGCCGGCACGTCGAGCACCGGCCGGCCGCCGAGCACGACGCGCACGTCGCGCAGCGCGTAGGCGTCGCTCACCGCGACGCCGCCAGCGCCGCGGCGCCGAGGTTCACCAGCAGGGCGACGGCGAGCAGGATGAGGCCGAGGGCCATCGCCAGCGCGAACTCTCCCTTGCCGGTCTCGAGCGCGATCGCCGTCGTCATCGTGCGCGTCGCGCCCTCGATGTTGCCGCCGACCATCAGCGCCACGCCGAGTTCGGAGATCAGGCGGCCGAAGCCGGTGGCGACGGCGGCGAGCGCGCCGCGGCGCAACTCGCCGAGCAGGGTCCAGACAGCGCCGAGCCGCGTCGCGCCGAGCGTCAACGCCGTCTCGCGGATACGCACATCGGCGCCGCTGGCAAGGGCCATGGTGAGCGTCGCCATCAGCGGCGCGATCAGCAGCGTCTGGCCGACGACCATGGCGCTGCGGGTGTAGAGCAGGCCGAGCCCACCGAACGGACCGCGGCGCGACAGCGCGGCGTAGACGAGCAGGCCGACGACGACGGTGGGCAGGGCGGTGAGCGTGGTGAGGACGATCTCGACGGCGCGGCGGCCGCGGAACGCGGCGGTGCCGACCGCGAAGCCGAGCGGCGCTCCAACCAGCGTGCCGAGCAGCGTCGCCACCAGCGCCACCTGCAGCGACACCCGCACCGCGTCGATCACCGCCGCGTCGGCAGCCGCGATCAGCCGCAGCGCTGCCAGAACCGCCTCGCCGAGATCCACGCGGCCACAGTTGCGCGAGCGGGTGCGGTGCCGTCAAGCCGGCGCGCCATCCGTCGCGCCCGCCTCGAGACGCTCCGCCGGGCGCGGCCCGACCTTGCCGACACGCGGTGGCGACCCCTATGGAGGGCCGATGCGGAAGCTGCTCGCCCTGCTCATCCTCCTCGTCGCCAGCGCCGCCTCGGCCGCACCGCTGCGCCTGGCGACGACCACCAGCACCGAGAACAGCGGCCTGCTCGGCTATCTGCTGCCGGCCTTCGAGCAGCGCTTCGGCATCACCGTCGAGGTGGTCGCCGTCGGGTCCGGCCAGGCGCTCAAGCTGGCGGAGAACGGCGATGCCGACGTGGTCCTCTCGCACGCGCCGGCGCTCGAGGAGGCCTCCCTGGCGCAGGGCTTCGGCGTCAACCGCCGCGAGGTGATGTACAACGATTTCGTCCTCGTCGGTCCGCCCGCCGACCCGGCCAAGCTGCGCGGCGGCCGAGACATCGCCGTGGCGCTGCGCGCCGTTGCCGCCGCCCAGGCTCCCTTTCTGTCGCGTGGCGACGAATCGGGGACGCATCAGAAGGAGAAGGAACTGTGGCAGGCGGCGGCGGTGACTCCGGCGGGCCCCTGGTACCGCCGCGCCGGCGTCGGCATGGGCCAGTTGCTGCAGATGGCGGACGAGCAGGGAGCCTACACGCTCACCGACCGCGGGACCTTCCTGTCGCGCCCGCAGACCGGCGACCTGGTCATTCTCATCGAGGGCGATCCGCCGCTGCGCAATCCCTACGCTGTGCTGGCCACCAATCCGGCCCGGCACCGAGGCGCCCAGTACCTGGCGGCGATGCAGTTCATCGCCTGGCTCACCGCCCCGGAAGGGCAGGCCCGTATCGCGTCGTTCGCCGTCGCCGGGCGGCAGCTCTTCTTTCCCACCGCGGTTCCCTGATCGGCGCCGGCGTGTCGCGCCGCCCGGGTCACCCGGCCAGGCGTTCGTTGAGGGCCGGGGCGAGCAGGCGCAGGACGCTCACCGACAGGGCGCTGGTGAACTCGTAGCGTGCCGCCTCCTGGCCCGGCACGAAGGCGGTGAGAACGCCGAAGTAGCGATCACCGACGAAGAAGGCGAACGTGGCGGTGCGGTTGACGACGCGTGAGGAGGTCATCGCGCCGCCGCGGCTGAAGGTCTTGAAGCGGTTGTCGCCCGAGCCGGTCTTGCCGCCGGTGACCACTGGCCGGCCGTGATCGTCCTTGAAGGCGCCGGACAGGCGGCGCGCGGTGCCCGCCTCGACGACGCTGGCGAGGGCGCCGCGCAGGGCGCGGGCGACCTCTGGGCGCATGGCCTGCGTGCCGTTGTCGCGCTTCGGCGTCATCACTGTCTCGTACGGCGTGCCTTCCCCCCAGTGCAGGCGGGTGAGGCGCAGCATCGGCTGGCGGACGCCGTCGTTGACGATGATGCCCATCAGGTCGGCGAGCGCCGCCGGCCGGTCCGACGAGCCGCCGATGGCGGTGGCGTAGGACGGCACCAGGTGTTCGAAGGGGAAGCCGAAGCGCTGCCAGTAGGGCGTCATGCGCGCGAAGGCGTCGCGTTCGATGAAGGTCCGCAGGCGGGTGCGCTGGGCGCCGTGGGCGCGCGGCCGGAAGAGCCACTGCGACACCTGGGTGCGGGCGGCGGCGCTGCGCTCGAGCAGGGCGGTCCACCCGGTTCCCGGCTCGTGCACCAGTTCGCCGACGGTCCACAACTCGAGCGGCTGCCGGCCGGCGAGATAGCCGAAGTCGAGCAGGGTCAGGTGGCGGCCGCCGTAGCTGCGCGTCAGCCGGCCGAGGTCGGCGGCGTCGGACGCGACCCCGAACGAGCGGAGCCACTGGGCGAGTTGGTCGGGCGTGCCGTCCGGCTGCCAGGCGTAGAACAGGATCGCCAGATGGCGCGGCGAGGTGGCGCGAGAGCCGAGCAGCGTCTTCACCGCCGCGTCCGGGGTCAGGCCGGCGTAGCGGCGATAGGCGCGCGCGAGGATCTGGCGCGCCTCGTCGTCGGCCAGCTGGGCGACGATGCGGTCGCGGTCCGGGTAGGTCGGGTCGTCGAGCAGCGCGTCGGCGTCGTAGGGCAGGCGGGCGCGATGGTAGCGCACCAGGTCGCGCATGACGCGGATGAACACCAGGTTGTTCGAGACGCGCAGCGCGTCGCGCACCGTCAGGGTGGCGCCGTGGCCGCGCGTCGAGTTGCCGAAGACGTGTTGGCCGCCGCCGGTGAAGAAGGTCTCGCCGGCGTTGGTGGCGTAGCGGCGGTCGAGCGCCTTCGCCAGCAGGGCGTCGAGCGGCAGGCCGGGCGTCTGCGCCAGCGACTCGGCCACCCAGGCGGTGAGCGGATCGCTGCGCTTCGCCCGCCCCAGCGCGCGCAGCGCCGCCGCGTCGCCGCCGGCCAGCTCATCGCGCAGCAGGGTGACGATCTCGAGGTAGTGGGCGGTGGTGCGCAGCTTCGCGGTGCTGCCGAGGTCGAGCTTGACGCCGCCGTTGATGTCGAACGGACGGTCGAGATTGTCGGCGTTGACACGCAGCAGGTTGCCCGCCGGCGTGCGCTCGAAGAGCATCAGGCTGTACACCACCTGCGTCGGGTCGGCGTTGCGCAACAGGCGCTCGCCGGTGAGCCCGTTGGCGCGCACGAAGGTGGGGTCCGCGAGATTGGCGAAGAGGTTCTCGACGCGCGCCTGCAGCGGCAGGTCGATGGTGCTGTCGGCGGCGAGGTGCAGGCGGTCGAGCTCATAGAAGCTGGGCACGTCGAGCCACTGCAGGAGCGTCGTGCGGATGGCGTTGGGGGCCTTCTTGCGCGCGTATGGTAGCGGTGGCGCCACCGGCGCGCGGACGAGGAACTCGAGCGGGGCGCTCTGCACGGCGGCGGCGAAGGCCGGCTCCAGTACGCCGTCGCGGGCGAGCAGGCGGACGTACTCGTTCACCTTGTCGTTGAGCGCCACGCGGTCGCGCTGCAGGTAGAAGGTCGGCGCGCGCAGGGCGACGAGCAGCGACAGGGCGTGCTTGTAGGCGCTGGCGGTGGCCGCTGCGTCGCCGCCGGCGAGGGCCGCGCGGACGCTCGCCAGGTCGAGGCCGAACCAGGCGTAGAGCCCGTCGCCGAGGCCGTAGATCTCCCCGTAGCCGGCGGCGGCGGCGAGCGGCGCGGTGTTGAAGTAATCGACGACGATCTCGCGCCGCCATTCGCGCGTATCGGCGCCGTGGCGGTACGCCTTCAGGCTGGCGCCCGCCACCTGGCGCAACTTGTCGAGCGGCGACCCGGTGCGCCCGGACGGCGAATGACGGTACTTCTCCAACTGGATGGCGAGCGTGCTGCCACCCTGCACCGGGATGGTCATGCCGAGCTTGTTGCCGGTGTACATCAGGCTGGCTTTGGCCAGCCGGTCCCACTCGATCGCCGGGTTGGCGCGCGGATCAAAGGGCGCCAGTAGTTCGCGGTTCTCGATGTAGAGCAGGCTCTTCACCAGCAGTGGCGGGACGTCGTCGAAGTCGTGAAAGCGGCGTTGCGTGCGCGTCGCGTCGTAGAGCGGGGCGCCGCCCATGCCGTGAATGGTCAGCCCGGCGTCGGGCGGCTCGCGGTACGGCGGCGCGATGCCGAGGGCGAGCAGGCGCAGCAGTTCCGGCGAGGCCACCGCCTGGCGCTCGACCTCGAAGCCGCGGGCCTCGAGTCGTGCCTGAAAGGCGCCCATGTTCGAGTAGCCGAGCCGGTCGTCGAACGGGGCACTGCGCGGAAAGGCGATACGCGGGCTCGGCCCGTCGCCGAGCGCGTAGGAGACCCGCGCCGAGTACCGAGGCAGCAGATAGGCCTGCAGGGCCGACGTGCGCAACTCGTAGGCGCCGGCGACGACCAGCGCGGCGACGATCAGCCCCCACACCAGCAGCCGCCAGACGCGGCGGCGACTCGGCGGGGCGGTCGTCGGAGCCGCGACGCTCCCAGGAAGTCCGGACGAGACGCGACTGGAATCTAAGACAGCGTCAGCGCGCATCGCCGTGGTTTCACGGCTCGATGATGCGGTGCGCGCGCGGTCGGCGCAAGTGTCTTTTGGTCGGCAGCGGCGAGAACACGACTGCCGCGGAGTCCGCGGAGACGGCGCGCGGGGCGGGCCGGCGGCCGCGCCCCGCGCGCCCCTCCGCGTCAGCGCGGCAGGGACCGAGGTCAGATCCGCGTGCTGACGGCTTCCTCGCGCTCGGTCGGCTCCGGCCGTTGCTCGATCGGCTGCCACCGACGCGTCGGTTCGCCGACATACAGCTGACGGGGCCGGGCGATCTTCTGTTCCGGGTCGCGTACCATCTCCGCCCACTGCGCCAACCAGCCGGCGACGCGCGGGATGGCGAAGAGGACCGGGAACATGGTCACCGGGAAACCCATGGCCTGGTAGATGATGCCGGAATAGAAATCGACGTTCGGGTAGAGCTTGCGGGAGACGAAATAGTCGTCCTGCAGGGCAAAGCGCTCGAGCTCGAGGGCGATATCAATGAGCGGATTCTTGCCGGTCACCTCGAACACGTCGTAGGCGAGCTGCTTGATGATCGTGCCGCGCGGATCGTAGTTGCGATACACGCGGTGGCCGAAGCCCATCAGGCGTCCCTTGCCAGCCTTAAAGTCCTTGATCGCCAGCGGGACCTTGCCGACCGAGCCGATCTGTTCGAGCATGCGGATGACGGCCTCGTTGGCGCCGCCGTGCAGTGGGCCGTAGAGGGCGGCAACGCCGGCGGCGACGGCGGAGTACGGGTCGACGCGCGAGCTGCCGACGGCGCGCACGGCGTTGGTCGAGCAGTTCTGCTCGTGGTCGGCGTGCAGGATGAAGAGGACGTCGAGGGCGCGCTCGAGCACGGGGTTGGGCTTGTACACGCGCTCACCCATCTTGAAGAGCATCTGCAAGAAATTGCCGGTGTAGCTGAGCTCGTTGTCGGGGTAGACGTAGGGCAGGCCGCGCGTGCGGCGGAAGGCGAAGGCGGCGAGCGTCGGCAGCTTGCCGATCAGGCGGCGCGTCTCGAGGCGGCGCGCCTCGGTGTCGTCGACGTCCTTCGCCTCGGGGTAGAAGGTCGACATGGCGCCGATGGTGCTCACCAGCATGCCCATCGGGTGGGCGTCGTAGCGGAAGCCGTCGAGGAACCGCTTGAGGTTCTCGTGGATGAAGGTGTGCACGGTGATGTTGTGGCGCCACATCTCGAAGCGCTTCACGTCCGGCAGCTCGCCCTTGACGATGAGATACGCGGTTTCGAGGTAGTTGCTGTGCTCGGCCAGCTCCTCGATCGGGTAGCCGCGGTAGCGCAGGATGCCGGCGTCGCCGTCGATGTAGGTGATGCGGCTCTTGCACGAGGCGGTGTTGGTGAACGCCGGGTCGTAGGCCATGAGGCCGAAGTCGTCCGCGCCGGTCTTGATCTGACGGAGGTCGGCGGCGCGGATGGCGCCCAGCTCGATCGGCAGTTCGTAGGACTTGCCGGTGCGGTTGTCGGTGATGGTCAGCGAGTCCTTGGCCATGAAGAACCTCCACCGCGTGCTCTACCCCGCACCGGGCGGGCGGACAACATAGGCGGCCCGCGGACCGTCTGCACGATTGGCGTTTCGAGGCGCACCGCGACGCGCTATACCGCCAGCGGCGCGCCTGAGGGCGCCCATTCGCCCGACTGCAGGACAGGAGAATCCCATGCCCGGCTCCCCTTACCGCATATACGGCAACGACCTCTCCCCTTACTCCGTCAAGGTCCGCTCCTACTTCCGCTTCAAGCAGCTGCCGCATGAGTGGATCATCCGCAGCCCGGCGGTCGAGGACGAGTTCCGCCAGTACGCGAAGCTGCCGCTGGTGCCGCTGGTGGTGACGCCGGAGGGACAGGGCCTGCAGGATTCGACGCCGATCCTCGAGCACTTCGAAACCCAGCAACCGGAGCCGTCGATCCACCATCCCGACCCGGCCGCAGACTTCATCTCGGCGCTCATCGAGGAGTACGGCGACGAGTGGGGCAACAAGCCGATGTTCCATTACCGCTGGTTCTACCCGGCCGACCAGGCCTCGGCCGGCGGGCGCCTGGCGCGCAGTCAGATGCCGGGCCTGGACGACGCGGCGATCGCCCAGGGCGTCGAGATGATCACGGCGCGCATGGTGCCGCGCCTGTCGTTGGTGGGCTCGACCGAGGCCACGCGGGAGCAGATCGAGGGGTCGTACGGGCGTCAGCTGGCGATCCTCGATGCGCACCTGGCACGCCGCACGTACCTGTTCGGTGAGCGTCCGGGGCTGGCGGACTTCGGCCTCTTCGCCCAGCTGCATCAGCTCTCGACCGATCCGACCCCGGCGGCGGTGATGCGCGACGGCGCGCCGCACGTCGTCAAGTGGATCCAGGCGATGCTCGGCCCGCGTGTCGACGGCCCCTTCGAGCCGTGGACCGCGCTGGCACCGACGCTGATGCCGCTGCTGCGCGACGAGATTGCGACCGTCTTCCTGCCCTGGTCGACCGCCAACGCCGCGGCGGTGACTGCCGGGCAGAAGGAGTTCACCGTCGAGATCGATGCGCGCCCGTTCACCCAGGAGGCGCAGAAGTATCACGCCAAATCGCTCGCGGCGCTGCGCGCGCGCTACGCCGCGGTGGCGGACCGCGCGGTGCTCGACCCGATCCTGGAGGCGAGCGGCTGTCTGTCCTGGTTGGCCTGACGGAGGCCGCCGGCGCGCAATGACCGCACGCCTCACCGCCTCCCCGGCCGCCCTCGTCGCCCAGGCGATCGGCGGGCCGCGCCAGGTGGCCGGCAAGCTGGCGCGCCTGGCGCGCACGCTGCGCCTCTACGTCGACGGCGCCGAGATCGAGCGGCGCCTGGCGACGCTGCACGCCAGGGGCTTCATCGCCGCCCGCCCGACGCGCCTGCAGCTCTTCTTCGGCGGCCTCGACATGCTGCGCTTCGTCATCGAGCCAGCGTCGCGCGACTACTACCGGCAGAAGGGCATCTCGTTCGGGTTCCACCAGCTGCTGCGGGTCCTCGACGACCCAGTGTCGATGCTCGACCCGACCGGCTTCCTCTCCGACCGCGACACCATCGTCGGGCACGTCATGCAGGTGGTGCACCTCAACCCGGTCTACGATCTGCAGCTCATCCAGATGTTCCCGGACGGCCTCGCGGACTTCGAGCGCCAGGTGCAGGCGATGGTCGACGGCACCCACCCGCGCGCCCGGACCATCGGCGCCATCGTCGAGGACCCCGACTACCATCGGCGGCTGCTCGACTACGTGCGCCGCTTCCGCCGCGATCCGGCGACGCCGCCGCCGGTGCGCGAGGAGCAGACCCTGCGCGCCGACGCGCACTTCGCCGCGGCGGAGCGGCAGTTCGCCACCCTGCCGGGCTTCATCGCCTACTGCCTGCGGCTGCCGACCGGCGCCGGGGCCCTGGCGCGCCGGCTGCGCGCCCTCGACCGCTACCCGCTGCCCTAAGCCGCCGCCGCGACGAAAGTCTTTGACTTGTCGTCCGCCCCTGCGCGACTATCCGCCCACGTTGCTAGGGGGACCGGAGGGGAGCATGGGTGTCGTCACTACACTGTACGCCCGGCGTGTGCGCGCCGTCATGTTCCTCTGCGCGCTGAGCGCGGCGCCGTCCGCGGCGCACGCGGTGGCCTGTACCAGCCCCGACGCCCTCTGTACCGGCGACCCGTGCGTCACCGGTCCGGTCGAGGTGACCTCGCCCTGCGTGCTCGACTTCGGCACCCGCACGCTGGTCATCGGCGGCACCCTGCGCGTGCCGAACGGCGGCACGCTGTCGCTCAGCGCCGGCGACATCGACGTGCGGCGCGCCATCGTCGGGCGCCACGCCAAGCCCTTCTCCGGCGCCGGCGCCGATATCGCGCTGACGGCGCGCGGCTCGCTGACCGTCCGCTGGCGCATCGACGCCTCGGCGCGCGCCAATCCGGGCTCGATCCACCTCCTCGCGGTGCAGGATATTCGCCTGCTGGCGCCCATCCGCGCCGCCACCAACGGGCCGCAGCCGACGGCGAACGGCGGCGTCATCGCGATCGACGCGGGCGGCTCGTTGCTGGCCTCGGGGCGGGCCCGCATCCGTGCCGAGGGGGCCAGCGGAACCGCCGGCGGCGTCGTCACCCTCAGCGGTGGCCGCGGCGTGCTGCTGTACAACCGCGTCGGCGCCTTCGGCCGCGACGGCGGGAGCATCGCGGTCTCGAGCCAGGCCGGCGACATCACCGTCACCCAGGCCCTCAGCGCCGCCGGCACGGGCGGGCGCGGCGGCAGCGTCGCGCTGCTGGCGCTGACCGGCGCGCTGCAGCTGCTGCAACGCGTCGATGCCGAGGGCCAGACCGACGGTGGCAGCATCTATGCGGTGGCCGACCGCGCCGTGAACGCCTATGGCGACATACGCGCGCGCGGCAACCTGGCGAGCGGCCGCGGCGGCACGGCGGTGGTGGCCAGCAACGGCGACGTGCGCCTGTTCGAGGCGGTGTACGCCGACGGCGCCGACGGCGGCGCGATCACCGTGGTGAGCACCAACGGCGTCGTCGAGACCATCGCGCCGCTGCTCGCCGACGGCAACGGTGGCGTCGGCGGCACGGTGCGCGCCAGCGGCGGCGTCGCCGCCACCATCGACAGCGCGATCGACGCCGATGGCGACACGCGCGGCGGCGTCATTACGGTCAGCGGCGGCGCGGTGACGATCGGCAATCGCGGCGATCTGTTCGCGCGCGGCGACACCGGCGGCGCCATCACGATCAGCGGCACGGCGGTGGTGGTCGAGGCCGGCGCCAAAGTGCTGGTCGATGGCGACGTACCGGGCGGCTCCATCGACCTCGACGCCACCGCCGGCGACCTGACGCTGAGCGGCGACTTCCGCGCCCGCGGCGAGGCCGGCGGCCGCATCCGCGGCTCGGCGTCGAACAGTCTGCGCGCCACCGGCGCCTTCGCGGCCGCCGGCGACGGCTGCATCGGCCTGATGGCCGGCGCGTCGCTCGACGTCACCGGCGCCGAGTTCGACGTCCCGCTGGCGATGACCTGCCCCTGAGTAGGCGACGCGGCGGGCGCCGCGCCCGGCATGGCTTGCACCCCCCATCGGCGCGTCATAGGGCCAACGGCATGAAGCTCTACGACAGCCAGATGGCTCCCAATCCGCGCCGCGTGCGCATGTTTCTCGCCGAGAAGGGTGTGACCATACCGACCGAGCAAGTCGACATCGCCGGGGCCGTCAATCGCAGCGACGAGTTTCGCAAGAAGAACCCGCTCGGCGGCGTGCCGGTACTCGAACTCGACGACGGGACGTATCTGTCGGAGAGCGTCGCCATCTGCCGCTACATCGAGGAGCTGCACCCGAACCCGCCGCTGCTGGGCACCGATGCGCGCGACCGCGCCGTCGTCGAGATGTGGCAGCGGCGCATGGAGCTGGAGATTTTCGCGCCGATCGCGCAGGTCTTCCGCAACGGTCATCCGTTCTTCGCCGGCCGCATCACGCAGGTGCCGGCGTGGGGTGACGCCTGCCGCACGCACGCCGAGGCGAGCCTGGCGTGGCTGGACCGCGAGCTGGCCGAGCGCGCCTTCGTCGCCGGCGAGCGCTACACCATCGCCGACATCACGGCGCTGTGCGGCATCGACTTCGGGCGCGTGAGCAAGATCCGCATCGCGCCCGCGCACGCCAACCTGACGCGCTGGTACGCCGCCGTGTCGGCGCGCCCGAGCGCAAAGGCCTGACGGCGCGATGACCTCGCCCGCGGCCGCGGCGCCGAACGCCGAGCAGGACGTCTACTGGAACGACCAGGCGGGTCCGAAGTGGGTTGCCCTGCAAGATCGGATCGACGCGCAGATCCGCCCGCTCGGCGAGCTGATCATGGACCGCGCCGGCCTCACCGCCGGCGAGCGGGTGCTCGACGTGGGCTGCGGCTGCGGCGATACGACCCTGGCCCTGGCCCGGCGCGTCGCGCCCGGCGGCCGCGTCCTCGGCCTGGACATCTCCATCCCCATGCTCGCCCGCGCCGGCCAGCGCCTGGCGGACGAGCGTGCTGCGGCGGTCGCCGGGCAGGTCTCGTTCCAGCGCGCCGACGCCCAGACCTGGGCGTTCGACGTCGGCGCCTTCGACGTCCTCTTCTCGCGCTTCGGCGTCATGTTCTTCGACGATCCGCGCGCCGCCTTCACCAATCTGCACGGCGCCCTGCGCCGAGGGGGTCGCCTCGCCTTCGTCTGCTGGCAGGGTGTCGCCGACAACCCGTGGATGCTCGTGCCGATGGCCGCCGCGCTGCAACACCTGCCGCCGCCGCCGCTGGCCGAGCCCGGCGCCCCCGGGCCGTTCGCCTTCGCCGATCCCGAGCATGTCCGCGCCATCCTCGGCGCCGCCGGCTTCACCGCCGTCGGGCTCGAACCGGTGCGCATGACGCTGACGGTCGGCGGCGGCCGCGACCTCGACCAGAGCGTCGACTTCCTCCTGCAGATGGGCCCGACGGCGCGCGCCCTGCGCGACGCGCCCGATCCGTCCGTGGTGCCGCGCGTCGCCGCCGCCGTACGCGAGGTGCTGCTCCCCTACGCGACGCCGGAGGGCGTGCAGATGGATTCGGCGAGCTGGCTGGTGACGGCGCGGGCGTAGCGAGGCGGGCGCGGCTACGGCTGCGCGGCGTCTTCCACTTTCGGCCGCGAGCCGACGACGATCGTGAAGGGCTGATCGTCGGCCAACGCCGGACCCACCCACTTCGGGTTCTGCGCCTTTCGCTCGGCGTAGAAAGCGCGGTAGCCGGTCAGGTACTGGACGTCGAGCGCGGCGGCGCGGAAGGCCTCGTCGACGCGATCGACGAAGGCCGGCGGCGTTTCGTCCCCGGCAAGCATGAAGACGCCGGCCTTGAGCGGGTAGGGCGCGCGCTGGGTCTCGACCGGCCAGCCGGCTTTCTCGAACAAGCTCTGCAGCGCCGCCTGGACGCCGAGCGATTCGGCGCTGTTCTCCGCCACCAGGAACCACGCCTTGCGGCCACTGTCGGCCTCGTCGCGCAGCACCGCCAGCATGGCGTCCTGCTGCGCTGCGGTGAGCAACTCGTCGAGACGGATCGGCGCGGCGCTCACCGCCGCGGGCGCGGCTGCCGGCGCGGTCGCGGTCGAGCGCGCCGGCAGCGGCGGGCGCAAGTCGCCGAGGCGCTGACCGATCGAACGCAGCGCCGTGCCCGGGTCGACGTCAGGGTACAGGGTCTGCGCCGCGGCGAGGAACGGTTGCAGCTGCGCCGTTTGCGCTGCCAGCTGCGCGCGCAGCTGGGCGATGTAGGCGCCGGCCCCGATCAGCAGCGCGGCGAGGACGGCGGCGGCGGCGAGCATCGCCGACGAGGAACGCGGAGCGGTGGGAGCGACCATCCTGCGTGCTAGGCCGGGACGCGGCGGTTTCGCAAGCCCGCGGTCCGCGCCGGCCGCGGCTCGCGTGTCGACGTCGTGGAGATGTATGAGGCCCCATGCACGCCCTGGCGGTTGTCCTCGTGCTGTGCGCCGCCGCCAGCGCCGCCGCCGCCGAGCCCGATCGCGAACCGTGCGCGCGGCGCGATCCGCTGCGCAACGCCTACTTCGGCGACCTGCATGTGCACACCGCCTTGTCGCTCGACGCCAGCACCCAGGGCACCCGCGCCATGCCGGCCGACGCCTACCGCTTCGCGCGCGGCGAGTCGCTCGGCGTGCAACCCGACGACGCCTCGGGGCGACCGACGCGCCGCTTGCAGCTCGGCCGGCCGCTCGACTTCGCCGCCGTCACCGATCACGCCGAGCTGTTCGGCGAGCTGAGCATCTGTCAGAGCCCCGACCTGCCGGGTTACAACGCGCTCCCCTGCATCATCTACCGCCACTGGCCGCGCCTCGCGTTCTTCATCGCCAACAGTCAGGTGAGCAACAGCCCGGCGCCGAAGCGCTTTGCCTTCTGCGGACCAGACGGCGCGGTGTGCCGCGACGCCTCGCGTACGCCGTGGCGCGTCGTGCGCGAGGCCGCCGAGGCCGCCTACGACCGCACCAGTGCCTGTCGCTTCACCAGCTTCGTCGGCTACGAGTGGACCGGGGCCCCGGACAGCAACAACCTGCATCGCAACGTCATTTTCGCCAGCGACGCGGTGCCGCGGCTGCCGCTCAGCTACGTCGACGAACCGCAGCTCGACCGCTTTCTCGCCCGCTTGAAGCGTGAGTGCCGCGACGAACGCCCCGGCTGCGACGTGCTGACCATCCCGCACAATTCGAATCTCAGCGACGGGCTGATGTTCCGTCCCGTCGAGGCCGACGGCCAGCCGCTCAGCCGCGCCACCGCCGCCCTGCGCCACGACTGGGAGCCGCTGATCGAGATCATGCAGCACAAGGGCGACTCCGAGTGCCGCCTCGGGCCGGAGAGCAGCGATGAACGCTGCGGCTTCGAGAAGCTGCCGTTCCAGAACTTCATGGCCAGCTACCTGCCGTGGACCGCGGTGCCGGCGCCGGAGGCGAGCTTCGCGCGGTGGGCGCTGAAGACCGGGCTCGCCGAACGCCAGCGGCTCGGCGTCAATCCGTTCCAGTACGGCTTCATCGCCTCGACCGACACGCACATCGCCGCCGCCGGCGCGGTGCGGCCGGACACCTTCATCGGGCACGGCGGCGCCGGCCTGCCGCCGGATGCCGTCGCCACGGGTCTGCCGGACGACATCGAGTTCAGCCCGGGTGGCCTCGCCGTCCTGTGGGCGGAGGAGAACTCGCGCCCGGCGCTGTTCGCCGCCATGCGCCGCCGCGAGGCCTACGGCACCAGCGGCCCGCGCCTGCAGGTGCGCTTCTTCGGCGGCTGGTCCTATCCCGGCGACCTCTGCGCCCAGCCCGACTTCGTCGCGCGCGGCTACGCCGGCGGCGTGCCGATGGGCGGCGAGTTGCACGTCGCGCCGACGGCGCCGCCCGGCGCCCCCGCCTTCGCCGTCTGGGCGCTGCGCGACGCCGCCGGCGAGCCGGCCGCGCCGCTCGAGCGCGTCCAGATCGTCAAAGGCTGGCTGGAGAACGGCGCGGCGCGCGAACAGGTCTTCGACGTCGCCGGCGGCGACACCGGAGCCACGGTCGATGCCGCGACCTGCACGCCCACCGGGCGCGGCTTCGACGACCTGTGCACCGTGTGGCGCGACCCGGCCTTCGACCCGGCCCAGCCAGCGTTCTACTACGCGCGTGTCCTGCAGAACCCCACCTGCCGCTGGAGCGCGTACGCCTGCAACGCTCGCGGCGTCGATTGCCGCCGTCCGGAGCGCGTCCCCGCCGCCCTCGCCGACTGCTGCGACACGCGTTACCCGACGGTGATCCAGGAGCGCGCCTGGACCTCGCCGATCTGGTACGTGCCCGAGGAGCCGTCGTGAGCGCGGCGCTGCGCTTTCTCGCCCTCGGCGCGCTGCTCTTCGCGGGCCGCCTGTGGTGGGACGCCTTCACCCCGCCCCTTTCCCCGCGCGACAGAGGCCCGCGGGGGGAGGGACAGGGTGAGGGGATCGACGTCTTGTCGACGGCCGCCGCCGCACTCGATCTCGCCGCCGCCGACCCTGTCGTCGCCCGCCGTCTGCGGCGCAACTCCAACTTCCTCGCCGCCGACGCGGCCGCCCTCGGCCTGACCGACAGCGATCTGGTGGTGCGCCGCCGTCTCGCGACGCGCCTGCGTCTGGCGATCGAGTCCGCCGCCCGCGCCGCCGAACCGAGCGAGGTCGAGTTGCACGCGTATCTCACCGCGCAGGCGGCGCGCTTCGCCGTGCCGCCGCGCGTGCGCCTGCGCCAGGTCTACCTGAGCCGTGCCCGCCGCGGCGCGGCGCTCGCCGCCGATGCGCGCCGCCTGCGGGCGCGCCTGGTCGACGGTGCGGCGGTCGCCGGCGACGCGCTGCCGGTGTCCGCCGTGCTGCCGCTGATGACCGCCGCCGAGCTCGAGGGGTTGCTCGGGGCGCCGCTGGCCGCCGCCGCGTTCGCCGCGCCGCTCGGCGCCTGGAGCGAACCGGTGGCGTCGCGCTATGGCCTGCACCTGCTGCGCGTCGCCGAACGGCGCCCGGCCGAGACGCCGCCGCTGGCCAGTGTCCGCGCCGCGGTGCGCGAGGCGCTGCTGGCGGCGCGCGCCGACGCGGCGGTGGCGGCGGCGCTCGACGAACTGCGCGCGGCGCGTTAGGGGCAGGCATGTCGCTCCGCGTCGCGCGCTGGCTGCTCTGGGTCCTCGCCTGTCTGGCGTTGCCGCTGCCCTACTTCATGGTCGAGATCGGACGCATTCCCGCCGTGCAGCTGTTCGGCTTGGCGGCGGTTACGGTGCCGCTGGCGATCACCGACCCCACCTTCACGACGCGCCTCGTCGCCATGCTCTTCACCGGCCAGGCGGCGGGGTATGCCGGCCTGCTGTATGTCGGCGCCTGGCTCGTCGCGGCGCGCCTGCCGGCGGCGCGGCGCGGCGCGGTGGTGCTCGGCATCGGGGTGGGGCTGGCCGGGCTGGCGCTAGCGCCGGTGTACGTCGCGCCGTTGTCCTACGGGCCGACGGCGACGAACTGGGTCGGGATCTGGCGCTGAGTCTGCCGACGAGCCCGGTCGCGACCCGAACATCGACCGTGACGGCGATCCCGGTCGCCAGCGACTCGCCGTCGCCCAGCGCCACCGCGACCGGCATCCCCACCGCGACGGTCCCGCCCGCCAGCGTCTACAGCTTCGCCAACGGCTGTTTCGCCGTCGCCGGCGCCAGCGGGCTCCTCGCGCGCGATGGCGAGGGCTTCGCCTTCGTCGCGGCGACCGTCGAGAGCGCGACGCCGTTCCTCCTCAAGCCATCACGACTCGGCAGCTACCTGCTGTTCGACGCGGCGCGCGGGTATCTCGTCTCGGACGGGGCCGCGCTGCGGCGCACGGTCAGCCTCGAATCGGACATCACCACCGTCGATGACGCGTTCCAGTCGGAGGCGGAGTGGGACCTGCAACCCGGTCCGGACGCCGATCGCTTCCTTCTCCGTCACCGCAAGACCGGCCTATACCTGTCCGCGGACGGCCTCTCCCAGCTGGCCGCGCCGATCGCGCTGCGGGCGCGTACCGGGTGCGCCGAGTTCCCGGAGGAGGACACCTACGCCAGCGGCGCGGTGTCGCGGACCCAGTTCCCCGACGGTGCCGTGTTTGGCTTCAGCGACGCCCACTCCCACATCCTTGCCAACTTCGGCTTCGGCGGCGGCGGGGTGTACCACGGTGCGCCGTTCCATCCGCTCGGCGTCGAGCACGCCTTGGGCAGCTGCGAGCGTTTCCATGGACCCGAGGGACGGGCCGATCTCTTCGGCGCCGGATACGACGCCGGCGGCGACGTCAAGCTCGAGGACTTCATCGAGGCGCTCGTCAACGGTCGCCTGCCAGAGTTCAACCACGCGACCGCCGGCTACCCTGACTTCACCACCTGGCCGAGCGCCCACGACAGCTCGACCCACCAAGTGCAGTACTACAAGTGGCTCGAGCGCGCCTACCTCGGCGGCCTGCGGTTGGTCGTCCAGCACGCCGTCAACAACCAGATCATCTGCGACCTCCTCGGCCGCGGCGGCATCCAGCCGATCCGATACTCGCGCAACGACATGGTCGGCATCGACCGCCAGCTGGTCGAGGTCTACAGGATGCAGGACTACATCGACGCGCAGGCGGGCGGTCCGGGCAAGGGCTGGTTCCGCGTCGTCACCGACCCGGCGGCGGCGCGCGAGGTCATCCTGGCCGGCAAGATGGCCGTGGTGCTCGGGATCGAGACGTCGAACCTCTTCAACTGCTTCCTGACGCCGAGCGCGGAGTTCCCCGCCTGCACCGAAGCGGATGTCCAGCAACGGCTCGATCAGTACTACGACCGCGGCGTGCGAGCGATGCTCCCGGTTCACAAGTACGACAACGCCTTCTCCGCCGGGGACGGCCACAAGGGCTTCATCGAACTCGGCAACATCATCCAAACTGGTCACTTCTCCAACTTCACGACCGCGTGCGACCCGGACGTGCCGACCGTCTTCGATCGTGGGGCGATGACGTTCCCCGGCATGAACCAGCCGCGCGCCGACTACGTCACGCTGGCGCCGAACGACTTCAGCGAGTTCTTCATCGACCCGCTCACCACCTTCCTGCCGTCCTTCGAACGCCTGACGCGGCCGCCGGTCGCCGGCGAGAACAATCACTGCCAGAACGCCGGCCTCACCCCCCTGGGCGAATTCCTCATCGAGCGCCTGATCGCCAAGGGCATGATCGTCGAAATCGACCACCTGCCGCGCCAGTCGTATCGCCGCGCCTTCGAGATCCTCACCGCGCACGACTATCCGGCCGCCGGCACGCACGGGATCGACAACTCCGGCCGCCTCTACGCACTGGGTGGGATCTCGAAGTCGGGCTTCTCGAGCTGCCGGTCTGCCAGTACGCCCGCCACCGTCGATGACGGCTTCCAATCCCGCTTGCAGCGCATCCGCGACAACGGCGGCTACCCGGGACTCGGCTTCGGTCTCGACCTCAATGGCTTCGCCGGCGCCCCCGGACCGCGCTTCGGCGCCAAGAGTGTGTGCGGATCGACGCCGCAGAGCGATCCGCTCCCCTACCCGTTCACGTCCTACGCCGGCGACGTCACCTTCGCCGAGCCGAAGGTCGGCCACCGCACGCTCGACTTCAACACCGATGGACTCGCACATATTGGTCTGCTGCCCGACCTGATCGAGGACGTGCGCCGCGATGGCGTCAGCGACGCCGACCTGGAGCCGCTCTTCCGTTCGGCCGAGGCCTACCTCCGTATGTGGGAGAAGGCGGAGCGCCGCGCCGCGACCCTTGGTGCCGCGGCTGGGTTCCGCTAGCCGCGGGGCGTGGGCGGTGCCGTGCCCGCCTGGGAGAGATGGCGTCGCTGCGGACCGCCCCGTCGTCGGCGATGACGGGCCCCATCCCGCCGCTGTCTGGACGGCACGCCGGCGTGTCTCCGTCGCGCCGCGGGCAAAGCTCCCGCGCCATCACCGCCAGGACGGACGGTGGGCCGCCTTCCGCCGCAGCCGTGCCGGGGGTGCTGCCGGGCGCGTAAGTTCTGAGGTCGGCCGCGACCTCGGTCAGGCCGTCGCCTCGCGTCGCGCCAGGCGCCGGTGCACGAGGATCAGCGGGATGATCAGCGGCGCCGAGAGTCCGCCGAAGAGCAGGGCGGTGAAGAGCACCCCGTCGGCCATCGGGTCGGCGACGCCGGCGACGGCCGGAAACAGCGATGCCTTGAGCAGCAGGGCGAGGTTGGTGTTGCGGATCGCCGCCTCGATGCTGATCGCGCCGATGTCGGCGCGTGGCAGGCCGAGCAGCACGCCGGCGAGCGTACCCGCCTGCTGGGCGAGGAAGGCGAACAGCAGCACCAGCAGGATCGCACCGCCGCCGTGCGCGCCGACGTCGAGGCGGCCGGCGCCGGCCGAGCCGACGGCGATCAGCACCACCACCGCCAGGCTGCCGCGGATGCACCAGCGCGCGATCAGTGCGCGCGTCGCGGTCGGCAGCGGCGCGCCGGCGGCCATGCCGAGCGCCAGCGGGATGAGCAGGCAGACGGCGATGTCGAAGGCGATGGCGCCGACCGGCATGACGAACTCGGGCGGCACCAGATCGCCGGCCAGCAGGCGCAGCACCAATGGCGTCGTCGCCATGCAGGTGAGCGTCACCACCGCCGTCAGCGCGATCGACAGCGGCACGTTGCTCTTCGCGAAGTAGGTGAAGACGTTCGACATCGCGCCGCCGGGCGCGGCGGCGACCAAAATGATGCCGAAGGCGATGCCCGGCGGCGGGTCGAGCGCCGCATCGAGCGCCAGGGCGATCAGCGGGATGACGACGATCTGGACGACGAAGCCGACCGCGAAGGCGCGCGGCTGGCGGAAAACGGCGATGAAATCGTCGGCGCGCAGCGTCGCACCCATGCCGAACATGGCCAGCGAGAGCTGTGCGGCGGCGAACCACCACTCGCCGCGGACGTACAAGTCGAACATGCGTGCGTCGAATTCACGCCGGACCCGGCTGGATCCGTGCGGGCGGTGTCAGGCGCGCGCCTGTCGCACCATATCGACCAGTACCGCGCGCGCCTCCGCCGGCGTGCGCGCGTCGTGGGGAAAGTTGATGCGCAGGCCCTGCAGGCGGTCGCCAACCCGGACGCGGACGCGGAAGCCCATGCGGTCGATGCCGGTCATCGTCGCCGCCTCCGCGGCGACGCCGGCGAAGTGGCGGCAGTAGAGCACCAGGGACTCGGCGTGATCGGCGTTCATGTGCGCGATCATGGCGGCGGCGTGGTCGGCGAGCGGGTCGGGCGCCGCCGCGGCGTAGTCGGCCGGCTCCACCCAGCCCATCGCGCCGAATCCGGCGACATAGTAGAGCGCCTCGATCGCCAGACGGTAGAAGGCGAAGTCGCCGAAATCGACCCAGTAGCGCGCGTTCTCGTGGCGCCCGAGGTAGTCCTCGCGCACGCCGGCGCGCTCGCCGTCGGGGACCAGCGCGACGCGGCCGACCAGGGTGACGCGCGCGCCGGCGAGCGGGTCCTCGTCCCAGCCGGGCTGCGTCACCAGCAGACTGGCGCGCGCGTCGGCCAGCAGGTTCTGGGTGTGCACCGCGAGGCGGCTGATGAGCAGCGTCGGCGCGCCGGTGGCGTCGCTGCCGTAAGGGGCCACCGAACCGAACGGCGTGCCGTCGTGCTGACGCAGGCGGGTCGACAGCGTACCGACCCGGCCGAGGTGGACGAGCGTGCGGGTGCGTTCGGCGAACGGCGGCTCGGGAACGGGCGGTGGGCGATCGCCGCCGCCGACATGGTCGGCTGACGTGGGGACTTCGTGCATGCATCCCTTCAACCACGGATCCGGGTCCATGTGGAGGGCGCCGCCCTCCACATGCTGCTGGATCTGTGGTTGGGTCTCTCGCGCATGACCGATCCCACCACCGCCCTGAACCAGTCCTGCCACTGCATCACCGTCGACCCGGCGCGCCTGCGCGCCGCGCTCGAGAACGCGCCGTGTACCGACGGCGTCTACGCCTCGATCCTGGTCAACCAGCCGTACCTGTTCTCGGCCTCGCCGGTGTTCCTCGCCCGCGCCCACTTGCGGCAGATGGCGGAGGTGGTGACGGCGGTAGAAGCGGTGGTGCACCACGCCGGCTTCCGGGCCGAGGCCCTGGCGTCGGCGCCGCCGCTGGCCGCCGTTGAGCACGGCCCGCGCGGTGTCTTCCTCGGCTTCGATTTCCACCTCGGACCGGCCGGGCCGCAGCTCATCGAGGTCAACACCAACGCCGGTGGCGGCCTGCTCAACGCCGCCCTGGCGCGCGCCCAGCAGGCCTGTTGCGTCGAGGTGGAAGCGGCCTTCGCCGGCCCGGCCGCGGCCGACGTCGAAGCGACCTTCCTCGCCATGTTCCGCGCCGAATGGCGCCGCCAGCGCGGCGCGGCACCGCTGCGGCAGGTGGCGATCGTCGACGACGACCCGCCGACGCAATACCTCTATCCCGAGTTCCGCCTCTTCCAGCAGCTGTTCGAGGCGGCGGGGATCGGCGCGACGATCGCCGACCCGCGCGCGCTGGCGCACCGCGACGGCGCGCTGTGGCTCGACGGACGGCAGGTCGACCTGGTGTACAATCGCCTCACCGACTTCATGCTCGCCGGCGATGCCTGCGCGGCGCTGCGCGACGCCTATGTGGCCGGCGCGGTGGTGGTGACGCCGAACCCGCACGTGTACGCGCTCTATGCCGACAAGCGCCATCTCGTCGCCCTCTCCGACCCGGCGCGGCTGCGCGCCTGGGGCGTCGACGCGGCGGCCGTCGCGGTGCTCGCCGCCGGCGTGCCGCCGACGCGCCTGGTCGCGAGTGCCGACGCCGAGGCGCTGTGGGCCGAGCGCAAGGGGTGGTTCTTCAAGCCCGTCGACGGCTATGGCGGCAAGGCGGCCTACCGCGGCGACAAGCTGACGAAGGGAACCTGGGCGCAGATCCTCGCCCGGCCCTACGTCGCGCAGCGCATCGTGCCGCCGAGCCAGCGCACCATCCGACTCGAGGGCCGCGAGCAGCCGCTCAAGCTCGACCTGCGCTGCTACGTCTATGACGGCGCCGTGCAACTCGTCGCCGCCCGCCTCTACCAGGGCCAGACCACCAACTTTCGCACCGCCGGCGGCGGCTTCGCCCCGGTGTTCACGGAAGCGGAGGGCGCGGCACCGGCTGGGCCGTGACCACCGACGGTGCGGTGGGTGCCGCGCCGCCCTCCATGCGCCAGGCGGCCTACGCCTCACACCCAGCCGAGGGCGCCGAGTACGCCCGCCGCGGCCATGATGAGCAGCGGCGAGACGCTGGTGCGCACCAGCAGGGCGCAGGCGACGGCGGTGACGGCGTAGGCGGGAAGGCTGTGGTCGGAGGTCTTCACCACCGTCCAGCCGCTGGAGAACAGCAGGCCGAGACTGACCGGGCCCATGCCCCGTTCGAAGGCCAGGCGCCACTTGGCGTCGCGGAAGCGGTCCCAGGTGAGACAGGCGACGTACATCAGCAGGCTCGACGGCAGCAGGATGGCGACGATCGCCACCAGCGCGCCGGCTAGGCCGCCGGCCTTGTAGCCGACCAGGCTGGAGATCATCGAACTCGGTCCGGGCGCCGCCTCCGAGAGGGCGTAGATGTCGGCGAACTGGCGGTCGGTCATCCAGTGGTTGTCCTGCACCGCGGCGCGGTGGATCTCGGGCAGCACGGTGTTGCCGCCGCCGATCGACACCAGCGACAGCGAGGCGAACACCGCGGCGATGCGCGCCAGCGTCTGCCAGCCGTCGTTCATGCCCGCGGCTCGCGCCCGGGCGGCGCCGGCGGCGCGCTGTCGCCGCGCGGCCAGTACCACCACATCGCCAGCGGTGTCAGCACCAGCACCACCAGCGGCAGGCGGATGTGCCAGACGCTGACGGCGGCGAAGGCGGCGGCGCCGAACAGCAGCGCATCGGGCTGGCGCCAGTAGTTGCCGAGGATCTTGACGCCCATCGACAGCGCCATGCCCGCCGCCGCGGCGACGACGCCGGTGAGCGTCGCCTGCAGCGCCGGCACCGTGTGGAAGTGAAAGTACGCGTACCCGAGTGTCAGCAGGATGGCGAGCGGCACGCCGAGCAGGCCGGCGAGGGCGGCGAGGGCGCCGGCCAGGCCGCGGAAGCGCACGCCGATGAAAATGGCCATGTTGACCTGGTTGGGGCCGGGGAACAGGCGCGAGATGGTGAGCGCGCTGAGGAACTGCTCGTCCGTCATCCAGGCGCGGCGCTCGACGACGATGCGCCGCGTCCACGCCGACAGGCCGCCGCCGAAACTCGACAGCGCGATCTCCAGGAAGCAGGCGGCGAGTCCACCGAGCGACGGCGGAGCGGCGTCGGGCCGCGGCTCACTCATGCAGGAAGTGCGGGTCGTGCGGCAGCTCGCCCTCGTGATGCGTCTCGGGCTTGAGCGGGTCGGGTGCTTCGTACGGCTTCGCCTCGTGCCAGTCGTGGTCGAAGACCTTGCGCAGCGCCTTCAACACGTGCGGCGCGTGCGTCACCACGCCGAGCTCACGGCGCAGGTCGAAGGCGCTGCGGTCGATGTTCATCGAGCCGACGAGCGCGCGCTTCTCGTCGACGATGAGCAGCTTGGCGTGCAACTTGAGGTGCTTCTGGCGGCGCAGCTTGACGCCGGCGCGATCGAGCATGCGCAGCGAGGCGAAGGTGTCGAGCACGTCCCAGTCGCTGATGCCGTGCTTGCCGCCGCACAGCAGATCGACCTTGACGCCGCGATGGCGGGCCGCGGCGATGCGCTCGACGATCGTCGCATCGACGAACTTGGGGTGTTGGATGACCAGTTCGTGGGTGGCGGTGTCGATGAACCAGGCCATCTCGGCGCGGGCGTTGTTGGCGCTCCACAGCAGGCCGGAGTCCGCCGCCGGCGTGAAGGACTTGCGGTGCCAGTCGGCCTCGAAGCCGGCGATGATGTCGGTCACCTGCACCGGGTCCGAGGTGACGATGCCGTAGTCGCGCGTCTCGGTGAAGTACTTGGTCGCCATGTTGAAGGTGGCGACCAGCGCGATCTGGTCGTCGATCACGGTCGACTTCTCGTGCGTGACGGCGAAGGCGGGATTGGCCCACTCGACGGCGATGCGCGCCTTCTTCAGGTGGTCGAACGACTCGTCGTTGGCGCGGTCGCCGGCGGAGCGGTGTGGGTTCAGCATCACCCGCACCACGACGCCGCGCGCGTGGGCGCGCTCGAGGGCCGCGATGATGTCGGGGTCGGTGAGCGTGAACTGCTTCAGGCGCAGCGATGTCCTGGCGCCGTCGAGCAGCGCGACGACCGCCGCCGCGCCGTCGTCCGGTTGGACGATCACTTCGTGGGGCTCGTGTTTCTTGTCGCTCATGGCGAGGTGGTTAACCCGACCCGTCCCGCCTCGTCAACGCGCCGACCACGCCGTCGCGAGACACCGGCGCGGGGCGCTGTCTCCCGGGGCCGCATCCGCGCTAGGCTGCCGGTATGATCGACCTCTACACGTGGACGACGCCGAACGGCCGCAAGGTCTCCATCATGCTCGAGGAGACCGGATTGCCGTATCGCGTGCACCCGATCGACCTGCGCGCCGGCCGTCAGCTGCAGGAGACCTTTCGCGAGATCAACCCCAACCAGCGTATCCCGGCAATCGTCGATCATGACCTGCCGGACGGCCCGCTGACACTCTTCGAGTCCGGCGCCATCCTCATCTACCTGGCGGAGAAGAGCGGCCGTTTCCTGCCCAGCGAGGTGCGGGCGCGCAGTCGGGCCCTGCAGTGGCTGATGTTCCAGATGTCGGGCGTCGGGCCGATGCTCGGCCAGGCGAGTCACTTCGCCAACGCGGCGCCGGAGAAGATTCCGTACGCGATCACGCGCTACTTCAACGAGTCGGTGCGCCTGGTCGGCGTCCTCGACCGCCGCCTCGGCGCGCACGAGTACCTGGCTGGTAAGTACTCGATCGCCGACATCGCGACCTACCCCTGGGTGATCACGGCCTGGCCGTTGTTCAAGTCGCTGCCGCCCGAACAGGCAGGGACGATGGAGCACGTCGGCGCCTGGCTCGAGCGCGTCGGCGCGCGCCCGGCGGTGCAGCGCGGCATGAAGGTGCCGCCGGGCTGACGCCCGGGACGCGAGCGCTGCGCGCGGCCCGCCCGCCGTTCCGCGCGCCGCGCCGCCGGTCCGCGCGCCGCGCCGCCGGTCCGCGCGCCGCGCCGCCGGTCCGCGCGCCGCGCCGCCATGTTCGCTATACGGTCCGCATGGACGATTTCACCTTCAACCCCTTCGATCCCGACACCCGCCGCGACCCCGCGCCGGTGTATGCGCGCGCGCGCCGAGAGCGGCCCGTGCACCGCCATGCCGGCCTGCCGATCGTCTCGATCTTCCGCTACGACGACATCCAGTCGGTGCTGCGCGATGCGGAGACCTGGTCGAGCCAGTTTCCGCCGCCGCCGGGCGTCGATGCGGCGCGCATGCCGCCGCGCAGCATGCTCGGGCAGGACCCGCCCAGCCACACCCGCCTGCGCAGCCTGGTCAGCCAGGCCTTCACGCCGCGCATCGTGCGGCGCCTCGAGCCGCGCATGCACGCCGTCGCGGCGGAGCTGATGACGGCGGCGGTGGCGCGGGGCGAGGTCGATTTCGTCGCGGCGATGACCTACCCGCTGCCGGTGGTGGTCATCGCCGAGATCATCGGCGTGCCGATCGAGGACCGCGACCAGTTCAAACACTGGTCCGACATCGCCGTCGCCGGTCTCGGCAGCGGCCTCTTCGCGCCGCCCGACATGGCGCGCCTGCAGCAGCTCGAGGGCATCCTGCGCGAGATGGGCACCTACTTCTCGCGTCTCGCCGACGACCGCCGAGGCGCGCCGCGCGAGGATCTGCTCACCGGCCTGGTCCAGGCCGAAGTCGAGGGCTCGAAGCTCTCGCACGCCGAGATGATCACCATGCTGGTGCTCCTGCTGGTGGCCGGGAACGAGACGACGACGACGCTCATCGGCAACGCCGTGCTCGAGCTGCTGGCCCACCCGGCCGAGCTTGCGCGCCTGCGTGCCGACCCGGCGCTGCTGCCGAGCGCGATCGACGAGGTGCTGCGCTTTTCGTCACCGGTCCAGCTCGACCCGCGCCGTGCCACGCGCCGCGTCGAGCTGCGCGGCGAAGTGATCGAGGCGGGACAGATCGTCGTCAGTTGGCTCGGGTCGGCCAATCGCGACGAGGCCGTGTTCGCCGATGGCGAGCGCTTCGACATCGCCCGCGTCGACAATCGCCACCTCGCGTTCGGCTTCGGTCCGCACTTCTGCCTCGGCGCCAACCTCGCCCGCCTCGAGGCGCAGGCCGCCCTCGGCGCCCTGCTCGCCGCGACGCGGGAGTTCGCACTTGCCAGCGCGGCGCCCCTGCCGCTGCATCCGAGTCTGGTATTCAAGGGCGTGACCGAGCTGCCACTGCGCCTGACCCCGAGTTGAGCCGCTCTTCAACACGGAGACACGGAGATGCACAGAGCAAGAAGCTTCGGCGTACTCTGTGCCCCTCCGTGTTGAGGTCCTTGTTTGCGGTTCAGCTCCACGGGTACTCCTCGAACGGGTACTCCTTGCACGCCGCCAGCGCGTCGTAGTCGCTGCGGCGCAGGCCGCGCGCCCACTGGGCGAGATCGTGGTAGACGGTACACCGGGCGCGGGCGTCGGCGAGGCGGGGGTCGCTGGCGACGCTGTCGAGCACGCCCTGCACCGTCTGCGTGTCATGCGCCATGCGGATGCCGCCGCCGGCCGGCGTGTCGAGGACGACGTACTTCGGCGCCGTTGGACTACTCGGATCCCAGGCCAGCCATTCCACCCCGGCCGCGCTGCCCGGCCTGCCGGTGCGGGCGAAGTTGACCCAGTATTCCATCATCGCCGCGGAGAGCTGCTCGCGGCCGGGGCTGTTGGCGTCGGTCCACATCACGTCCGCCTGGCGGCCGAGATTGAAGTGGCCGAAGACGAACGGGATCTCGAAGCCGTGCGCGGCACCGAGCATGGTGGAGAGGTCGGCGCCGAGCATGCGCGGCTGCTCGTCCCAGTCGAAGCGGTAGACGTAGACGTCGTCCTCGACGCCGCGCATCGCCGCGGCGGGCTGATCGGCACCGGTGGCCTTCCACTGCCTGGCCATCAGATCCGCGGTGGCGACATACAGCGCCTCGTCCCGCAGGCGGGGCACGATCCAGAAGTATCGCGTCACCCAGCGCGGGTCGGCGAACATGAACAGGCGGTTCTCGTCGCGGTTGGTGCCGAGCATCACCGGGACCCGGTTCCAGCCGTCGGCGCTGGCAAACTGCCGCAGCGGATCGCCGACCGGCAGCACCACGCCGTCGGCGAACACCTGCGGCATGCTGATCATGCCGTTGTTGCGGTACGGCTCGTAGGCGCCGAGGAACTCCGCCGCCGGTTTGCCGCGTAGATAGGCGGCGATCGCGGCCGGCGACATCGCCGCGAGCTGCGCCGTCGCGGCGGCGCGATCGGCGGCGCCGTCGTGCTGCAGCAGGCGCAGCAGCGCTTCGTGCGAGCTGGCGACGTGGCCGGGCGGGGTCGCGTCGACGGCGTTCTCGGCCTCGGCAGGGTCGCTCGTCAGCAGGCCGCCGCTCTGGACGATGGCGCGCTGGAAGAGGCCCTTCGCCTGCGGCGCCAGCAGCAGCGAGAAGACGTTACGGCCGCCGGCGGACTCGCCGAAGATCGTCACGTTGCCCGGGTCACCGCCGAACGCGTCGATGTTGTCGCGCACCCACTCGAGGGCGCGCACCAGGTCGAGCAGGGCGAAGTTGCCCGACTGCTCCGCCGGCGTGGCGCCCTCGCGCAGCGCCGCGTGGCGCAGCCAGCCGAGCGGGCCGAGGCGGTAGTTGAGGGCGACGACGATGACCCGCTCGTCGGTGGCGAGCCGGCCGCCGTCGACGAAGCCGGCCTCGCCGATCGAGTTGCCGCCGCCGTGGATCCACACCATGACCGGCAGGCGGCCGGTGTCGCGCGGCACCTGATCGGCGGTGAAGCGCGGTGCGAAAACGTTGAGGAACAGACAATCCTCGTTCCCGGCCACGCCGTCGGCCGGACCGGCGACGCCGCCGAAGGCGCTCGGGTACTGCGGGCAGGGGGATCCGCTGGCGAGCGCCTGCAGCGTCTCGGTCCACGCCGGCAACGGCCGCGGCGCCCGCCAGCGCCGCTCGCCGGTCGGCGCCTGCGCGTACGGGATGCCGCGCCAGACGTGGTCTCCGTACATGCCGACGGCGCCGACCAGCGGGCCGGCGGGCGTCGCGCGCAGGCTGGCCGGATCGGCGCTGCTCGGCTCTGCCTGCGGCCGGCACGCCGCGGCGGCGAGCGTCAGCGCGAGAATCCAGATCGGTCGATGTCGCGTCATGCGTACCCCCATCGCGCCTGCATAGCGCCGAGCGAGGTGGGAACGCCACGCGCCCGATTCGCCGGGCGTGGGGGGAGGCAGCGGTCCGCGCATCGCGCGCCCGCACGGGAGACCCGCGCAACCGCCGTCCGTCACCGCCCGCGCAACTCGGCCAGCGGCGCCAGCTCGATCCAGTCGAGTTCGGCCTTGGCCTGTGTCCGGGTGTACTGACTGTTCGAGGCGACGGCGACGATCGGGTCCTTGGGGACGAAGCCGAAGACGCGGCGGAAATCGGCCGCGACATCGCGCTGCTCGACGTGAAAGACGCCGACGCCGTCCTGGGAGTTGCGCACGACGATCCAGTGCACCTTGACGACGCCGGCGGCGTAGGTGGCGTCGCCCTCGGTGCCGACCGGGGTATCGGTCTCCCAGCGATAGGCGATCGAGCGCTGGCGCAAGACGCCGCCGTAGCTGACGTAGATGGCGATCGGCTGGTCGTCACGCGCCGCGTCGCGGCCGTCGGCGCCGCGCGGATACTCGAGCACCCGCCAGCGCCAGCGCAGGATCGGCGTGCGGGTGAGGTCGACGCCGTCGAGCTGCGTCGCGAACGTCGCGCTGGCGTCGTCGGCCTCCGCGATCAGGACGCCGGTGCCGTCGGCGCCGGCGGCGTCGGTGCGGTAGTGGGTCGGGTCGACGCCGGGTTTGGTGCGCACCTCCCAGCCGTGCAACTTGCTGCGGAAGTCCTCGCGCCACGTCGCGCCGGCGAGGGCCTCGCCGCCCCAGAGGGCGAGTGCGAGCAGGAGCAGGCGGCGGCGCATACCGGGAATCTGGTATCGGCGGCACCGCTCTGGCACAAGCCCCCGAGGAGGAGCGATCACATGGCCGATACGCCGACACTCGGACTGGGGACGCGGGCGCTGCATGCCGGGCAGCAACCCGACCCCGCCACCAACGCCCGCGCGGTGCCGATCTACGCCACCACGTCCTACGTCTTCAACGACACCGACCATGCCGCGCATCTCTTCGCGCTGACCGAGTTCGGCAACATCTACTCGCGGTTGATGAACCCCACCAACGACGTGCTCGAGAAGCGCCTCGCCGCCCTCGACGGGGGCGCCGCGGGCCTCGCCTTCGCCTCCGGCCAGGCCGCCATCACCGCGGCGATCCTGACCATCTGCCACAGCGGCCAGAACTTCCTGTCCGCGACGTCGCTGTACGGCGGCACCTGGACCCTGTTCACGCACACCCTGGCCAAGCTCGGCATCGAGGTGCGCTTCTTCGACCCACACCACCCCGAGCAGATCGCCGCACTGGCCGACGCCAACACCCGCTGCGTCTACTTCGAAAGCCTCGGCAATCCGAAGAACGATGTGCCCGACTTCCGCGCGCTGACCGACGCCGCGCACGCCGTCGGGCTGCCGGTACTGTGCGACAATACCGTCATGACGCCGATGCTGTTGCGGCCGATCGAGCACGGCGTCGATGTGGTCATCTACTCGACGACGAAGTTTCTCGGCGGTCATGGCGTGCACATCGGCGGCGCCATCGTCGATGGTGGGACGTTCCCCTGGGCCAAGGATCCGGCGCGCTGGCCGGAGTTCTGCGCCCCCGACCCGGCCTACCACGGCATGGTCTTCGAGGAGGCGCTGCGCCCGATCGGCAACATCGCCTACATCCTCCACGTCCGCACCCACTGGCTGCGCGACACCGGCGCCTGCATGAGCCCGTTCGCCTCGTTCCTCACCCTGCTCGGTATCGAAACCCTGCACCTGCGCATGCAACGCCACTGCCAGAACGCGCTCGAGGTCGCCCTGTGGCTGCAGAACCACAAGGCCGTCGAGTGGGTGAACTACCCGAGCCTGCCCAACCACCCGGATCATGCCGCGGCGCGCCGCTACCTGCCGCACGGGGTCGGCGCCCTGGTCGGCTTCGGGATCAAGGGCGGCGCCGCGGCCGGGGTGAAGCTGATCAACGCCGTCCAGTTGGCCAGCCACCTGGCCAACATCGGCGATGCCAAGACGCTCATCATCCACCCCGCCTCGACGACCCATTCGCAGTTGAGCGCCGCGGACCAGCGCGCCACCGGCGTGACACCCGAATACGTGCGCCTGTCGATCGGCATCGAGGACGTCGCCGACATCATCGCCGACCTCGACCAGGCCCTGGCGGTCTCGCAGTCGTAAAGAAGGCCCTGCACACGGAGACGCGGAGTCACGGAGGTGGTCGGGTCGTTTGCGGTGTTCCTGCCTCCGTTGTCCCGTGTCTCCGTGTGCAATTCTTGTCATGACTGAACCGGAGTTTCACAGCAGCGACGCGTCGCGCAGCGCGGCGCCGCTGCGGCACGCGCAGTCCGTGACGTTCGACGCGCCGCTGGCGCTCGCGTTGGGCGGCACCCTGCCGCGGGTGACGGTGGCCTACGAGACGTACGGGCGGCTGAACGCGGCGCGCGACAACGCGGTCTTGGTGTGTCACGCCATCAGCGGCGATTCGCATGTGGCGCGGCACGACGCGGCGGACGCTCCCGGGTGGTGGGACCTGGTCGTCGGGCCGGGGCGGGCGATCGACACCGAGCGCTGGTTCGTCATCTGTTCGAACACCCTCGGCGGTTGCCGCGGCAGCACCGGACCGAACAGCCTCGACCCGCGCAGCGGGCGGCCCTACGGCGCCGATTTCCCCACCATCACCGTGGCCGACATGGTCGCGCTGCAGCGCCGCCTGCTCGACCACCTCGGCCTCGACGCGTGGCACGCGGTGGTCGGCGGCTCGCTCGGCGGCCACCAGGCGATGACCTGGGCGATCGAGCATCCCGCACGCCTGCGCGGCTGCGTTGCGCTGGCCAGTTCGCCGCGCCTGACCAGTCAGGCGATCGCCTTCGACGTCGTCGGTCGCAACGCCATCCTGCAGGATCCCGGCTTCCACGCCGGACAGTACTACGACCACGGCACCGGGCCGGCGACCGGCCTGGCGCTGGCGCGCATGCTGGCGCACATCACCTACCTGTCGCGCGAGGCGATGAGCGCCAAGTTCGACCCCAGCCGGCACGCGCCGCGCGAGGTCCCGACCGCCTTCGAGCAACGCTTCTCGGTCGGCTCGTATCTCGCCCACCAGGGCAACAAGTTCGTCGAGCGCTTCGACGCCAACAGCTACGTGACGCTGTCGATGGCGATGGATCTCTTCGACCTCGGGGAGACGCCCGCGGCGCTGCGCGCGGCGGTGGGGCGCAGCCCCTGCCGCTGGTTGCTGGTCAGCTTCAGTAGCGACTGGCTGTTTCCAGCCGAGCAGAGCCGGCAGATCGTCGCCGCGCGCCTCGCCGCCGACCGGCCGGTCTCGTACTGTGACGTCACCGCGTCGGGCGGACACGACGCGTTCCTGCTCGAGGAACGGATCGATGTGCATGGCGGTCTGCTGGGCGGCTTCCTGGCCGCCCTCGCCGCGCCATCGCCCGAGTCGCCGCCGGCGACGGCCGGCACGCCGCCGTCGCCGACGTCGATCTTCCATGCGCAGCGGCTCGACGAGGCTCGCTTTCTGGAACTCATCCCGGCCGGCGCCCGCGTCCTCGACCTCGGCTGCGGGCGCGGCGCGCTGTTGGCGCGGTTGCGCGCGCGCGGGCATACGCGCCTGGTCGGCGTCGAGCTCGACGAGCACGCGCTGCTCGCCTGCGTGCGCCGCGGACTCGACGTCGTGCAGCACGACCTCGAACACGGCCTGCCGCTGTTCCACGACCGCCAGTTCGACGTCGTGCTGTTGTCGCAGACGCTGCAGTCGATCGTCGACACCGAGCGCATCATCGACGAGATGCTGCGCGTCGGGGGCCGCGCCATCGTCAGCTTTCCCAACTTCGCCTATCGCACGCTGCGCCGCATGCTCGCCGAGGCCGGCCGCTCGCCGAAATCCGAGGGACCGTTCCACTTCGAGTGGTACAACACCCCCAACCGCCGCTTTCCGTCGATCGCTGACGTGCAACACTTCTGCGCCGCCAAGGGCATCGAAATCGAGCAGGCGCTGTACCTCGACAGCGAGTCCAGCCGATGGATCACCGACGACCCCAATCTCAACGCCGACATCGCCATCGTCGCCTTGCGGCGCCCGTGAGGCGCATCCTCTGCGCGCTGCTGCTGCTCGCCGGCTGCGCCACGATTCCCCAAGGTCCCGCTCCCGCCCCGCTGCCGGCGGTGTTCTCGCACGCCGACTTCGACGCGGTGCTGCAACGCTTCGTCGACGACCAGGGGCGGGTCGACTACGCCGGCCTGCGGGCCGACCGCGGTGCGCTGGACCGCTACGGCGATCAGGTCGCCGCCTGGAGCCCGGACAACGCGCCGGCGCTGTTCCCCAGCCGCGACGACCGCCTCGCGTACTGGCTGAACGCCTACAACGCCGCCGTGCTGCGCACCGTGCTGGCCTACTATCCGGTCGCCAGCGTCGATGAGATTCCACCCTGGCTGCCGAGCAAGTTCGGGTTCTTCGTCCTGCAACGGTCTACCGTCGGCGGCGAGACCACCAACCTCTACACGCTGGAGAACGCGGTGGTGCGCGAGCGCTACAAGGACCCGCGCGTCCATTTCGCGCTCAACTGCGCCTCGGCCAGCTGCCCGCGCCTGCCACGCCGCGCCTTCACCGGCGCCGCGTTGCCGCGGCAGCTCGACGCCGAGACACGGCGCTTCGTCGCCGAGACGCGCAACGTGCGCGTCGACGACGCGGCACGCATCGTCTGGCTGTCGTCGATCTTCAACTGGTTCGTGCCGGACTTCCTCGACTGGCCGCCGCTGAGCGGTCGCGCCGGTGCGACGCTGCTCGAGTATGTGGCGCTGTACGCGGAACCGGCGCAGGCCGAGGCGCTGCGTCGCGCCGCGGCATACGAGATCCGCTTCACCCCCTACGACTGGCGGCTGAACGACCAGGCGCTCTAGGGCGCCGGACAGAGGCAGTGACTGGGACCGCGGGCGAGACCCGCGCGTCCCGGCTGCCCGCTCCCACGTCGCAGTGGCGGCTCAGTCCACGAAGCGGTTCGACTCCAGCCAGCCGACCGTTGTAGGCGCGTCGTCGGGCGTCACGCGCACCAAGGTGCGGCGATAGACCGAGCGGCGCGGCGGGACGAAGCAGTGGGTGATATCGATCTCCGCCGCCGTCAGCGGCTCGATGCGCCCGGCGAGCACCGCTCCGCCCTCGGCCTGGACGCTGAAGCGACCGTCGACCGGCGCCCGCAGGGTCGCGTCGTCGAAGGCGAGGTCGAAGTGCAGCGCCGTCAGGTTGCCCGTCTGATCGCCGCGATGCAGGTAGCCGGTGGAGATCTCCGAGGCCTCGGGAATGCGCACGTGGGCCGCCTGCACGCGGTAGCCCTCGCCCTGCGCGACGAGGAAGTTCCACTCCATGTTCCACCAGCGCGGGCCCCACGAGTGGTCGCGTTCGCCGCGCACGTCGAGGGCGCGCGTGTCTGCGCCGATGCTGTAGGAGCCGCGGGCACGGATCGGTTGCTCGAAGCGGCTGACGGAATAGCCCTCGGCGCTGTGGCCCGGAATCGATTGCTGGCCGAGCGAATGCGCGGCGCCGACGGTCTCGACGTCGAGTTCCACCGCCAGCGGCAGGATCATGCCGACGCGCGCGCCGCCGAGTACGCGACCGAAGCCGCGCACGCTGAGGTGGCCGCTGCGCAGCGGCTCCCGCGGCGTGTAGGAGAACGCCAGGCCCCACCCGTCGTCGTAGGCGATGGCCGGCAACGCCAGCTTGGCGAAGGGCAGGCGGGTCTGTTCGAGCGCCACCCACTCGGCGCCGTTCCACAGGAACAGCCACACCCACAGGCGCTGCTGATTCGGATGCCAGCCGATGCGGCAGTGTCCTGCATTGCCGCCGCTGGCATCGTACCAGTCGTAGAAGACCGATTCGTTCCACCACTCGAAATCGGGACTGTACGGGTGCGGGAACTCGTCGGCCGGCTGGATGCCGAAGCGGGTGAGCTCGTCGAGAGGGATCGTCATGGGGCGCGTCTACAAGGAAGTGCCGGGCGCGGCTACCACCGCTCCGCCTCGGGCGCGGCGCGGCGATGCCGACGCCCTCCACGAGCATCGCAACGCGGCGGGTGACGCGTGCGGTCGGGCGTGCTTGAACCCTCGCATGCTCGCTGACGGCACGATCGAGGCCTTTCGCCTGCAAGCCCACTTCTGCCACGAGTTCGATTCGCCGCTGTACGGCGAGTTGCTGGCGCACGCCGCCGACGACATCGAGGCCGGCGGCTCGTTCGCGGCGCTGCTCGACGGGTGGCAGGGGCGGCCGATGCCCGAGGCGCTGCCGCTGCGCCTGCTCGGCGCCGTGCACCGCCTGGTGCTCGACGGCGCGGCCCCCGCGCTGGCGCGCTTCTATCCGAGCGTCGGCGGCACCCCGCGCGCGCCGGACACCTGGCTGGCGCTGCGCGCGTTGGTTGCGGCGCGCGCCGGCGAATTGCGTCCCGCCCTCGACCGCCAGGTGCAGACCAACGAGGTGCGCCGCAGCGCCGCCTTGCTGGGCGGGTTCCTCACCGTCGCGGGTGGCACCGGCCTGTCGCTGCGCCTGCGCGAGATCGGTTCCAGTGCCGGCCTCAACCTGGGCTGGGATCGCGCCCGCTACGAGTTCGCGCCCTGCGCCGCCGATACGCCGCCGGCGACAGACGCCGTCTTCACGCCGGCCTGGGGCGCCACGGAGGCGGCGTTGGTGCTGCGCTGCGGCTGGTACGGCGCCCGCGCCGTGCTGGCGGGCAGCGCGCGCGTCGCGTCGCGCGCCGGCTGCGACATCGCCCCGGTCGACGTCGCGGACGCCGATCAGGCGCGCCGCCTCGAGTCGTTCGTCTGGCCAGACCAGGTGCAGCGCCTGCAACAACTGCGTGCCGCGATCGACGTTGCGCGCCGCGATCCGCCCCGGCTCATCCGCCGCGGTGCCGCCGACTGGCTCGCCGAACAACTCGCCGCGCCGGTCGCCGGCGTCGCCACCGTCGTCTTCCACTCGATCATGTGGTGGTACCTGTCAGAAGAGGAACGCCAGCGCGTCGTCGCCATCCTCGCCGCCGCCGCCGCGCGCGCGACGCCCGCCGCCCCCTTGGCCTGGCTGCGCCTGGAGTTGCAGGGCGCCCCCAAGGCCGACCTGCGGCTCACGCAATGGCCCGGCGGCGCCGAGGAGCTACTCGGCTATGGCGACCCGCACGGCCGCTGGGTGACCTGGCTCGGCGGTGGGGACGGCGCCTGACAAGCCGGTGCCGCCGTTGGGCTCCGCCGCGGCCGGACGGGACGGGGCCGCGAATCTTGCGATCCGCGGCCGCGCTGGGGGGGAGGGAGGGAACTCAGCGCGACGCGCCGTCGGGTCCGGGTCGAGCGGCGTCGCGCTGTTCGGGAGGCAGCGGCCGCATGACCAGCCGCTGCGTGGGGCGTTGTACGCACTGGCAGCCGACGTCGGGGAGGGGGGAGGGCCCCGCGTCGACTACCAGTGCTGCGGAAGTGCGATCAGTCACCGCGAGTGACCCACCGCCGGGCGGGGCAACGCCAAGCGCGGACGGTTGCCGAACCAGGCGCGTACCGTCTGCACCATTCGCGGCGCCAGCAGCGCCGCCGCAGAGACGATCAGCGCCACGTCGAGTCCGTAGGTGAACAGGCTGAGCTGCGACGTCATTTCGATCGGCACCATGATTGACCTCCGTGCTTCCGCATCCGTCACTGTCCACAGCGGTGAGCAAGCGGTGTGCCGAATCGTGCAACGTTCGCCGGGGAGGGCTGATGGTGCGGCGACCGCAAAGTCCGCACTGCAGCTGCAGTCCGCAGACTGCCCAGCCGACTTTGCAGTGCAAAGCAGAGGCAGCGGAGCGTGGGGTCAGAGGAGCCGATTCACTGCCGTGGCGAGAGTGAAGTCGAGTTCGCTGATGCCGCCGGCGTCGTGCGTCGTGAGGTCGATAACGACGCGGCCGTACACATTGAACCACTCCGGATGATGGTTCATCGCCTCGGCGAGCAGCGCGACGCGGGTCATAAAGCCGAACGCGGTGACGAAGTCCGGAAACTGCAGTTCGCGGCGCAGTTTGCCGTCGTGCAGAGCCCAGCCGGGCAGGCCGGCAAGGCGGACGGTGACTTCGACATCAGGCAGTCTTGGGACTTTCATCATGCGCCTGGATACCATGCGACGAAGAACAAGACCTGTCTCCGTGTTGAATCCGTTGCCGAGCTTTCTCACTCGCGCGCACGCGTGCTAGCCGTGCCTCCATGTCCTTTCACCACCGCGCCTTCGCCGACATCGCCCCCCCGCCCGGCAGCGGTCGCACCGTGCCGCGGCGTGACTTCCTGCGTTTGCTCGCCGCCGGCACCGGCGGCGCGGTGGTGTTGACCGCGCTGCCCTGGCGGCGCGGCGCGGCTGCGGCGGCCCCGGCGCAGGTGTTTCCCGA
>Ga0105044_10000065_pt1 | contig 103200 bp, 90 predicted proteins | sample MAT01_FD_78092 | JGI IMG/M metagenome (GOLD analysis project Ga0105044, IMG submission 78092) | Freshwater microbial communities from Lake Fryxell liftoff mats and glacier meltwater in Antarctica - MAT-01 | ecosystem: Environmental > Aquatic > Freshwater > Ice > Liftoff microbial mat | place...
AAGGAGGGGAGTGAGTTCCGCCAAAAGTGTAAAAATCTTTGGGCAGCGCCCTCCCTAGAACTCGTTCCCACTCCCACGTCCAGCCGCGCACTCAGGCCCCTCTCTCAAAATGAGAACTGCTGACTCCGAACGGAGTTCGTCCCCAAAAACACCCTCAGCCACCCCCGACTGCCCCAATTCCGAACCTGGCCAACGGTTCAACCCCATGGCCTCCACCCCACTGATGACCTGTGCAGCTGTGGGTAACCCGGAGACGTGATTGCCCCATAGATGGCCAGGTCAACTGCACCAAGCGCAAATGACCGGTTCGGCGGTTAAGGGAGGGTGGGGTGATTAGCTTTGAACAAATGGGCTGGGCAACAAAGGGTGAGTGATCGGGTTGAAACGTTGGATGAGACGGGGTGGAGCCAGAAAATGGTGTTGCGGTCCGAATCTTGAACTTCGCTGCTTGCGGCGGTTGCCTGGTTTGTTCAGACGAAGACCGTGAACCTCACTTCAACACGCTCAATTGTGTCCGCAGTGACGATGGCGGTAATTCTGTGGTCGGCCGTCGGAGACCGCGGCGCTGACCATTCGACACCCAAGACCAGCGGTGATTTCCCTCAGCTAAGAAGGAATGGAGATCTAATCGAAGTCCAATTGCGCGATCGATCGGTCGTCACGTATCGCGGAGGATCGGGCGAACTCCCTGCCGGCGTGGCAGAGGTATACCGTCGCGGCGGTTACTTGCATCCCCTTGTAACTCCCAGCGGTCAGCTCGTCTCCGACGACTACCCAACCAACCATCTGCATCATCATGGAGTCTGGACCGCTTGGACGAAAACTGAGTTCGATGGGCGAACGCCGGATTTTTGGAATATGGGTCAACAGAAAGGTCGTGTGGAATTCGAGAAGCTTCTTAGCACGCGGGTGACCCCCGAATTTGCCGAGATTCGAGCACTTCATCGTTTTGTGGACCTGACCGCACCCATTCCCGTGGTTGTATTGACGGAACAATGGACGGTCCGGGTTCAGGCAACCCCCCCGCTCGCGCCATATAGGGTCGATCTCGAATTCACACACCAGAATGTGACCGACCAGACCCTGACTTTGCCGAAGTATCATTACGGCGGGCTTGGGTTCCGTGGTCCCCAAGCATGGGATGGTCCGCTGAACTGCCGCTTTCTCACCTCAGAAGGGCTCACGAACCGGATTGCCGGAAATGAATCCCGGGGACGTTGGTTTTGGGTCGGTGGCTTGGTAGGCGGTAATACCGCAGGCGTCGCCATCCTGGGGCACCGGGACAATTTTCGCGCCCCGGAGCCGATGCGTCTGAACCCGACTGAACCGTTCTTCTGTTTTGCACCACAGCAACTCGGGGAGTTCCTGATTCCTCCCAAAGGTACCCATCGTGCCCGCTACCGAATTCTCATCGCGGACGGTTCTCCGGACGCACGGGAAATCGACCGCCAATGGGAAGATTGGGTGAATGGTCCGTAGGGTCAAAATGACGAAGATCCTCCAGGGCCCTCCCCAACTCGGGCTTTCATTGCGTCAGCCGAAAATGGGTTCAATGAAGACTCAAGACCCGGTGTATCCCGAAACTCGGTGGTTAAAGTTCACGCAGTCGGCATAGCGCACGCCGGTGCCACCAAAAATGTCTAGAGCGCTACCAATGGTGAGATGAATTCGACCCCGTCCCAGACGCTCTACCAACTCCAAGTCAGCCAAGGATCGAGCCCCACCCGCATACGTCGCTGCCACGGGTGATCCTTCCGCCAGGCGGACCACTAGTTCAGGGTCGATGCCACGGCACAAGCCCTCAACGTCAACGGCATGCACCAAGAACTCCGCACAGTGAGTCGACAGCGATGCGAGTGTTGCGGGATCCAGTTTCAAATCGGTGAAATTCTGCCAGCGATCGGTCACAACGTAATAATCCCCCCCCCGCTTTCGGCAGCTGAGGTCGAGAATCAGCCGGTTAACTCCGATCGTAGTGGTTAATGCTCTCAAACGGTCCCAGTCCAGGCGTCCCTCACGGAAAACCCAGGACGTAACAACCACGTGGGAAGCGCCTGCTTCAAGCCAGTTAACCGCATTCTCCGCCGTGACACCTCCGCCGTATTGCATGCCTCCCGGCCAAGCGCCCAGCGCTTCTCGAGCAGCCACGTTATTGCCAGGCCCTAGCGCAATCACGTGGCCTCCGCGCAGAGCATCCTTACGGTAGAGGCCGGCAAACCAGCTAGGCGGCTTTTCGGAAACGAAATTAGTGCGGACCCCAGCTCCGCTGTCCGAAAGTGTACCACCGACAAGTTGCACCACCTGACCGTTGCGAAGATCAATGCACGGACGAAACACAGTCGAACGATAGGAAATCGAGCGTCCGGGGGCGAACATTCCGCGCGTCGAAGCTGCGGGTCCAAACATGCTCGATTAGCTCACTCCGCCAAGCAGTAGAGGAATCGTTCTCCTCGGAGAAAGAGCTCGCGATCGATCATGGCCGCAGAGGCGCTGAAAACATCATCGAGACGATTGACTGCTAGGGGAGTGTTGGCGAGGTCGTGGCGAAGGACGAGCGTGACGCCGTCGCGCGCGGTGATGTAGATCTGACCCGCGGCGCCAACTGGTGAGGAGAAAATGAAGTCGCGAATGCCGTCCAGTCGCAAGGGTTCGCCCAGGGCCTGGCCAGTGATGGGATTGAGGCGAGAGAGGACGTTCTGATTGTGGCGGAGAAAATACAGCGTGTCGTCATAGAGCAGAGGCGACGACACATAGGGAGTTAGCCGATTGAGTCGCCACGCCACGCGGTCGGTTCCCGTAATGTCTCCCTGGGCGCCCTCAAGTCGGACTGCCACCATAGACTGCTGATAGTAGCTGTTTCCGGCGATTACGATTCCGCGGTGGTGTACCGGCGATGACACCACGTTGTCCGTGAGGCCGGCGCATTCCCAGAGGAGTTCACCGGTCGCCAGGTCGTAACCGCGGACGCGTTTAGTTGCCGAAACGACGACCTGCGTTCTGCCGGCGTGTTCGACCACAAGCGGGGTGGACCAAGAGGTCTTTTCGTCGCGGGCGACTTTCCAGCGCGAATCTCCGGTGCGCTTGTTGAAGGCGTAGAGGAAGGACTCGCCTTCATGGTCCCAGCAAACGATGAGTGTCTCGCCCGAAACGACCGGTGAACTGCCCTCACCATGAGCGTGCAAGGTGTTCATGCGACCGAGATCCTTTTGCCAGAGAACCTCACCCTTCAGGTCAAGACAGTAGAGCCCATGGGAACCGAAGAACGCGAACAGCCTTTCTCCATCGGTGGTCGGCGAATTGGAGGCCAGGCTTCCGGTGGCGTGCCCCCCTTCATGTGGGAATTCTTCGCGCACGCTACGTTGCCAGAGGACGCGGCCGTCGGCACGACTCAGCGCCAGGACCACAAATTGATGACGCTGGGTCACTCCCACATTGTCGTGCGTACCGGGCGCTTGATCATATACCGGTTTCTGCGGCTCACCGACCGGCACGGCCGTTTGGAGAAAGACCTGCTCGCCCACCACAATCGGCGACGAGTGGCCTTTGCCGGGAAGAGGAACTTTCCAACGAACGTTTTTGGTCTCGCTCCATTCCAGCGGTGGATGGGCGAATGGCGCGACCCCATTGGCTTGGGGGCCGCGCCAGTGCGGCCAGGCGCGAAGCAGGTCAGGAACGGCGGCAACGCTCGCCCAGGGGAACGCGAGGAATCCAACGAGCGCCGCCAATGAGGCGATGGGGAGGAGGAACCTCATGGATTTGAGTGGGGGTGGGTGACGTCCCACCGCGCCCGATGCGACTTCATTCCCTGAAGGAAACGAAGGTGCGATCTCTTAGCGGGTGCTCTTTTCGACGAAGGCTTTGGCCTGGGCGACAAACTCCTCGGGATTCCGAGCAAACTCACTGCTATCCGTCTCGATTGCCAAAACACCCTTCCAACCCGTTTTCTCCAACTCAGCCAGAAGATTGCCGATGTTTCCCTGACCTTCGCCAATGTGCGTATCGAAAGAGACATCCTCACCCTGAGTTTTCTCCACGCGTTTGTCCTTCAGGTGAATGTCGAATACGCGACCTTCATATTCTTTGAAAATCTTAGTCGGGTCCATGCCGGTGGAGGTGATCCAACCCGCGTCCATGCAGACGCCGACTCGCGGATCGAGATGCTTGAGGAGGTTTCGAACCACCGCCGGATTCCCGTAGAGGGAGCGGATGCCGTGGTTATGGATGGCGACCTTAATGTCGTATTCCTTGGCGAGCTCCGAAAGGTTATCGAGAATCTTGAAGTCCGACGGTTCCACGATGATCAACTGGATCCCCATGTCCTTGGCGAACGTGAACAGCTTTCGGTTCTGTTCCTTGTCGAGCGAGGTGCCGGCCACGCCGAACGTGTAGGCCCGAAGTCCATTGGCTTCGAGAACCGCCTTCTTCTTCAGATACTCCTCGCGCGGTGAATTGGGATCGATGTGTTTGCTAATCACCTGGAGATTGGTAATGCCCTGTTTCTTCGCGAACGCGACAACCTGATCGAACTCCAGGTTACGGAGCGTCCACGTCTGGATGCCCACCTGACCGCTTAGGTCGGCAGCGCCAGTGTGTGCCAAAACCAGCGCCGATAGCACGGCGCCCCAAAGGAGTTTCCCGAGTTTCATGAGTGTGAAGGCGAGTTATGCGCTCAGCCTTTCTCGCGCGCAAGTGGGCTGAAGATAGACTTAGCAATTGTGACCGTGCCGAAATGAACTGATCTCAAAATGCCCCCAAAAGTTTAAACGCGGCCAAAATGGCGAATGCCAGCACCAGGGAATCAAAGCCTCGCTGGGGAATCCGGGTGATCAGGGCCCGCCCAAGGAAAAGTCCGGCCACAATGACCGGAACCAGGATCACGTTGAACCACAGTGTCGGCGGAGTGATCAGGCCGAGCTGAAGGCTGAAGGGCACTTTGATAAGATTTATCAGCAGAAAGAACCAGGCGCTGGTACCGACGAATTCCGCCTTAGGCAGCGCCACCGCTATCAGATAGAGCGCCATCACCGGTCCGGCCGCGTTGGCCATCATCGTGGTTACCCCCGCGGTGAATCCCATGGTCCAGGCAAACCCTCGGGTATGGGGGACCGTGGCGAACAGATTCGGCCGCCAGTGGCGCAGGATTTGGACGAGCGCGAGGACGAGCACAATGCCGCCGATGACCGGATTAAATCGGGCGCCGGGCAGGCCGGTTTCCTGGGCCCAACGCATGAAGGCCCAACCGGTGGCGACCCCAAAGATTGCTGGGGGCAGGGTTCGCATGACATGGTTCCATTGCGTGTGGCGGCGGAAGAGCCAGACCGCCCCGAGATCCCCAGCGATCAGCATCGGCAGAACTACGCCGGTGGACGCGAGACCGGGGAACAATTGGGCGAAGATGACGACGTGGAGCAGGCTGATGCCAGGAAGGCCGCTCTTGGAGACCCCAATTCCCAATCCAGCCAGGAGGGTGAGGAGCCATTGAGGGTTCGAAAAATCCGGCAGCACGACGGCGCAAGAGAACCACAGTTCGCTCGGGCAAGGCCATCTTCGGCCGTTGCGCGGTCAACCCAGGACCAATCCGACTGAGCGTCGAAGGGGGGTGATCTGCCCAAGTACTCGGGCGAATTCAGGGCCCTTCAAAGGGCTAACGGCACGGGAGGTAGGATTCCCACCTTGGCCAGTAGCCACCAGGCTCCGATCGCCAGAACTACCAGCGAAGCGAGCCAGAAGACCAATTTCACCAACGACTTAGTCACCTTCCAAACTACCACGAGACTACACAGCGCGACCACCACGAGGGCCGCTGCAATCAGGAATGCCTGCGCCTCGTGACTCATCGCCTCAGGCGGAGGTCAATTCAGGCCGGGCCGCTCGAAGCCGTTCAGCGCCATGGCGCAGCATCCGCTCAGTGACATCCCAGCCCAGACAGGCGTCCGTGAGGGAAACTCCATAACGAAGCTCCGCCAGGTTCTTCAGGATCGGCTGGTTCCCTTCAAAGAGGTGACCTTCGAGCATGACCCCAATCAAGGGTTCGCAGCCTTCCACCCGCTGCGAGATGAGGTTTTGCCAGACTTCTTCCTGCTTGGCGTGCTGCTTACTCGAATTGGCGTGGGAACAGTCGACCAGCAGGCCGTCTGGTAGCCCGGCTTTGCGTAATTGGGCGGCGGCATCAGCGATGCTCGCGGCATCAAAATTTGTGCGCGCTCGGCCCCCGCGCAGCACCACATGACCTTCCGGATTGCCCACGGTTTGGAACACCGCCACGGCTCCGGTGTCATCAATACCCAAGAAATGGTGCGGATGCCGAGCGCTCAACATGGCGTCGATCGCAATCTGGAGAGAACCGTCGGTGCCGTTCTTGAGGCCGACCGGCATCGACAGACCGCTGGCCATTTCGCGGTGGGTCTGGCTTTCCGTGGTGCGGGCTCCAATGGCCGCCCAAGTTACCAAATCAGCCGTGTATTGCGGGACGATGGGATCGAGGAATTCGGTGCCCGCAGGAATTCCTAACTCATTGATGTCCAACAATAATTTGCGTGCAACCCGCAAGCCCTCCTCGACGTCATAGGTGCCATCCAGATGTGGATCGTTGATGAACCCTTTCCAACCAATGGTGGTGCGGGGCTTCTCAAAATACACCCGCATGACCAGGAACAGTTGGTCCTGAACTTCCGGGGCCAAGGCCGCCAGTCGCTGGGCATATTCGAGGGCGCTGCGCGAGTCGTGGATGGAGCAGGGGCCGAGGACAACCAGCAAACGAGGATCTTCCCGGCGGAGAATTCGTTGCACGGTGGTGCGGCCACTGACCACGGTCGCATTGCTGCGTTCCGTCATCGGCAGCTCAGCTTTCAGGTCGCGGGGTGCCTGAAGTCGGCGAGTGCGGACGACCCTCAGGTCGTGCGTCGGTTGCATAACAGGAAGACAAACCTAGCGAAGCAAAGTGGGCTTGGCGAGCGGCGGATGGATGGAATGAGCAGCAGTCCGGATTAAAAACTCGGAGAGGCCCTGTTTTCGAGCACACGGACAGCCTCCTCCCTAACACAGGGGATGCGCTGGCCTCCGCGCCTGGGCCACCACCAAACCCACTCTCCGCAGGACCTCTTTGAGTTTGCCAACAGGGTTTGAGGTCGCGCGGCGATTCCTCACTTCGTGCGTAGCCAGGTCGTGAGGTCCGCGAGATCCTGCGGCGAGAGACCCAGCTGATCTGCACTCAGCATGAGCGACCGGCCGAGATCTTTGCGTTCCGCGACCCGGGCCTTGGGCACCGTCTGGGTCAGGCCACCGGCCGATTGAACAATCAGTGGGTCACCTTCGGAAAGAACGATACCGTGGAGTTCAGTTCCGTCCTTGAGTTTGAGCCGCGCGCCACTAAAGCCGCTGGCGATGTCAGCGCTCGGATTGATAATCGAGTTGAGCAAAACATCGGTGGTTTGGCGCTGAGCCCAACCGGTCAGGTTCGGGGCGTATTCGGCACCGAATTCATTTACCCGGTGGCAACTGGAACACACGCTGGAGAACTTCTCATCGCCCCGTTTCGCGTCGCCTTTGAGCTTCAATACGTCGGCCACGGTGAAGGTTGGAGGTTCCGCCGCGGGAACCGTCACCTCGGTCAGTTCAACGGTATCGGGATCATAAATGCCCCGTTCCTTGAGCGCGACGTTTACGCCGAAATCCTTCCACGAGGAATCCTTGCGATTCAGCAGCCACCAAAGCGCCTCGGCCTTCACGGTCTTGTCGGTCTGGGCGGCCACTTGGAGCATCGCGTTGGCCCCTTCCTGGGTGGCGTTGTAGCCGATGACGGTCACGGCGCGCTTCCGTTCGGTGTCACTCAGGGCAGTGGACAAGGCACGAACCTTGAAATCGGCGACGCTTTGCGCCGGATGTAACCGCCATGCCAGCCAGGCAAACTGGGGTGACCATTGGAGCGGGTCAGACTGGCCCAGCGTCGGCTTGATCAAATCGTAGACTGCCGACTCCCGGCCAGTTGCCGCAGTACCGTAGGCCTCGAGATACGTTCGATCCGCCCCGTCGAACCCTTTGGCCAGGTCCAGAAACCATGGACGGAGATCCGGCTGGCCGCCTGGGGTCGATGACCCCTGAAGCGGCAGATCCCGCAAGGCCAGGGCGACTTCCCGACGGATTGCCGACGACGGGTCCACCGGGGAAGCGTATTTGAACCAGTTGTGGTTGGCCCGGCGCAGCGCGCGGAGCGCGACCAGACGCGTCGTTGCATCATTGTCTTTGGCCAAACGCTCGACGCGTTCAAGTCCGTCCGGACCCAGGCGTGACAGCAGCCAAATCGCCCGGGCGCGGACGTACGGATTCTCGTCCTTGAGCAAGCGAGTGATTGGCTTTAGGGCCGCCTCGCCGTTATTCCGGATGGCTTCCTGAGCCGCTCCGCGAACGTTTACGGCCGGGCTCTTCAGGCCGGTCAGGGCGCCTTCCAGTGTGGTGAAATCCACCTTGGCTACCTTGGGTTTGAAACCCTTCGGCGCGATCCGGTAGATGGTGCCGGACGTCGACTCATCCCAGTCGGCATGGCCGCCAACCCGGGCATCAAACCAATCGGCAACATAGATCGCTCCGTCCGCTCCGACGCCCACGTCGCTGGGTCGGAACATCGTCTTCAGATCCCGGGTTTCGTTCCGCCCGCCTTTAAAGTCCGTGCCGGCGAAATCGCCCTCTTTATTGCTCGTGATGAAGTCGAAGCGCTCAAGTTTAAAGCCCGCGCCATCGGGTTTTGGAAGGTAACCGAACACCACATTCCGACCTGGCTCGCAGCTTAACAGCAGGCCCCGATAGTTCTTTCCCAGAGCGCCCTCTTCGTAGAAGGCAATACCAGTGGGCGAGCCCCCCCCGTAAATGTCGCCCGGCGGCATGGTGCCGGGATCTTCCTGCCGCCATTCTGCCACGGGAACGCTTTGGCCCGGCCGCCGATCTGCGCCCCAGGAGCGCTTCCCGTCGAAGGAACAGAAGCCCGCGTTGCCGTATTCAAGCAGGAACGCGGTGCGGCACGCTGGGGGATCGTCATTGTCGTTCTGAAAAACGTCGCCGAATGAGCTGACGGTCTGCTCATAGCTGTTGCGGAAGTTGTGTCCGATGATCTGGACGCTCGAGCCATCCGGGTTCATTCGGGCCGCGAAACCACCGATCCACACGTGACCATCGTCGGATTTCTGCCCGGCAATTTCGGTGGCTTTGAAGAGTGGCTGGCGTCCCCCGTCGCCGTAAGCGCTGCCAATCCGGAACGTTTTTCCAGATTTGTCGGTAAACAGTGCGCCGCAATTACCCGCATTCCAATACCACTGACCGTCGGGTCCGACTGTGACGGAATGAATGCTGTGGTCATGCTGTCGCCCATTGAAGCCGGTCAGCAACACCTCGCGCTTATCCACGGCCGGATCGAACTTCCGATCGCGGTTGACGTCGGTGTAGATGATCAGATCCGGCGCGATCGAAACGATGATCTTATTGTCAATCACCGCGAGGCCGAGCGGGGCCTGCAATGAGGGCTCCTGGACGAACACGCTGGAGGTATCGGCCTGGCCATCCCCGTTGGTGTCTTCCAGGACAACGATCCGATCACCCTGGGGTTGGCGGCCGCCGTGGCCGCGGTAATTCACACCCTCGGCGACCCAGATGCGGCCGTCTTTGTCGAAATCGAAGTTCGTCGGGTTTTTCAACATCGGTGTCGAAGCCCAGACGGTCACCTCAAGTTTGGGATCGCTGACGGAAAGCAGCGCGGTGGGGACCTGGGTTTCGGCGGCCTGCAGGCTGGCCGCGGCGACCAGACCAATGGCCGCGGCATAGAGACGTTTCGGCTTCACGGGGCAGTAGTGTCCAGAACTCGGCCGGGAGTGGAAGCCAGATGAAAGAAATGAAGCTCAATTGAAAGTTGTCAGTTCAGGGTTTGGGTCAAATCTTTGAGGGCATGCTCACCGCCACAGGAAAATGGATCATAGCCTATGGAGGCTTTCTAATCATCGCGGGGGTCCTTGGTTTCTTGTCGAATCCAGAGAAAGCCAAAACAGCCCTGATGTCCGGAGTCTTGTTTGGGGGCCTCTCCCTGATTTGGGGCTGGCTCACCCTGCTCGGGAAACGCTGGGCCGCTCAAACCTCGCTGGGTATGACTGGGCTCCTGACGCTGGTCTTTGGCTGGCGTGCCTGGTCGGGCTGGCAGCAGGTGGCGGCGGGTAATGCCGAGAAACTCACGGCGGCCGTTCTGATCAGTTCCATGCTCCTCGCCTCCCTCGTTCTCCTCCCGCTGGTCTGGCGCGGACTGCGTCGAATGGGCTAAGTGCGGCTCGCCCCGCCGCGGGGTTCAATTCGGCAGTAACCTCTCCTCCCCTTTCGCGGTCTCCCTTTCCAGTAATCGTTCGATCGCATGAAACGCCTGACCCCCCTACTTGCCTTCTCGCTCGCCCTCGGAACCTTAATCCCCGCCGTCGGGGCGGAGGCCGCCCTCAAGAACTGGCCGGCTTGGCGCGGTCCGCTCCGCACGGGCGTCGCCCCCGAAGCCAATCCGCCCGTGGAGTGGAGTGAGACCAAGAATGTGAAGTGGAAGATTCCGTTGCCCGGTCGCGGGACGTCCACCCCGGTCATTTGGAACAACCAGGTCTTCATCCTCACCGCGATTCCCGAGGGCAGTGCTCCGGCGGCGTCCGCGCCGCCCTCCGGCGGGGGTAGTGGACGTAGTCGTCCGGAACAACCCACGCAAGCGCAGCAATTCACTGTTATTTCCTACGACCGCGCCACGGGCAAACCCCTCTGGAAACACACCGCTCGCACCCAAGTCCCGCACGAAGGCCATCACAAGGACCATGGGTTCGCCTCAGCGTCCCCAGTCACCGACGGCGAGGTCCTGATCGCCTCGTTCGGGTCGTTTGGTCTGTACGCCTATAATCTCCAGGGAAAATTGCTCTGGGAAAAGGATCTGGGCGACATGCGGACCCGAAACAGCTTCGGCGAAGGGAGTTCCCCGGCGCTCCACGGAAAGACGGTCGTCGTGCTGTGGGATCACGAGGGAGAAGACTTCATTGTGGCTCTGGACACGCGGGACGGGAAGGAACTCTGGCGGCAGAAACGGGACGAGCCGACGGGTTGGAGCACTCCGTTGATCGTGGAACATGAGGGCAAACCGCAAGTCATCGTCAATGGCACCAACAAGGCCCGCGCTTACGATCTCGCGACCGGAAAGCTGCTCTGGGAATCCGGAGGGCAGACGGTTAATGCGATCCCGACGCCGGTTCCGGGGGAAGGAACTGTGGTGGTCATGAGTGGGTATAGTGGCGCGGCCTTGCAGGTGATCAAGCTGGGCGGTTCGGGTGATCTGGCGGGCACAGACTCCATCGTGTGGAGTCATAAAAAGAGCACTCCGTATGTTCCTTCGCCGCTGTTGTATGGGCCCAACCTTTATTTCTTTGCGAAGAACGATGCTCTGCTGTCGATCTTTGATGTGGTTACGGGTAAGCCCGGGATCGAAGCTGAACGTCTCGGCGGTTTGACCGGTGTCTACGCCTCACCGGTGGGGGCAGCCGGGCGGGTGTATTTATTGGGTCGAGACGGCGGGGCATTGGTGATCAAAAACGCCGCGCAACTCAAAGTCCTGGCCACCAACAAACTCGACGATGGGTTTGATGCCTCTCCGGCGGCGGTGGGTCGGGAGTTGTTCCTCCGCGGTCGGGAGAACTTGTACTGCCTCGCCGAGGCCACGGGTATTTGAAGGTACGGTGACCGCAGGTTTTCGAGTCTGCGACCAACGGGGTTGCCCGTCCGGTTCTCCTATGGCGTCACTCCGAACTCGAATCCGATCGGCCGTCGCTGGCAGGTGACTTCAGAGGGTCTGGTGGATTATGGCGTCATTGCCCAGTGGATGGGAACACGCCAACGGCACCAATCCTCACGGAAACGACGCCACGGAAGATCTGGATGGTGAGGGCCACGATAACACCGGCGAATTCGCCGCCGGTACTGCGGCCAATGACGCTACAAGCCGCTTCGAACTCCGCTTGTTGCCGGTCCCGGGGGGCGGCTGGCAGGCCGAAGTTTTTACTCGGGCGGGACGCCGATATCAACTCCAGTCCGGAGCTTCCGTCGTTGGCCCCTGGGAATCGGCCGGCACTGCCTTCGAAGGGATGGACGCCGTGGTCGCGGTACCGCTACCGGCGGCCAGTGGGACGTAGCTGTTCCGAGCGTTGTTGATCGAACTGTGAGCGGGGTAGTTCCGCGAAGGGGACACGAACCAGACCAGGGCCGATTGCTGCACTCCGGCAACGACTATGGTCGGCTCCTTCCTGTGTTGGGATTATTCGAATGACGGTGTAGTCGCAATTGTTCCGTGAGAGGCGACGGTTTTATTCTGTTGTCCTAGGGTTCGTGCCATAGTTTGTTTGTGGCTAATTAGACTGAGTGGATCAGAGCGAATTACCCACCAAGACAAAGGAAGAGCGATGGACAAGGTTACTCGATAGGAATGGCATGGGAGTTGGATCGTTTTGGTTTTGCTGTGTTTCTTCGTGATTACGATTCCGGTCGGGATGGTGTTTTTCGTGACGCGCCTCTTGAAGATTGAAACGCAGGTTGCCGACGGCACAACGTTGTCAGAGTTCTTGCAGTCGAGGAGGCAGGCGCTTTTTGGGAAAGGTGGCTCCGGTCGCTGGCGTTGCGTTTGCCCTGAAATCGTATGATTCAAGAAATTAAAAACCCACAATCGTCACCTGCGGCTAGTGCCGCAAAGGCAGGCATCGGTTTCGGAACCGCGCTCGCAATTACCATCTTGTGGAGCGCCAACCGATCCATTCTTTGGGCAAATCAATGAGCGCGTTGGCTTTCGTTCAAAGGATGCTCACGTGGCGCCTGTTCGCTCGACGCGAGGAAGAGTCTGGCATCTTTAGTATCATCAAGTGGTGGGAACTGCGTCGACTCCCTTTCAACCTCGCCGTGGGTGCGACCGGATTCGTTACCGTGATCGTGACCCTTGCTGTCGCCGTCATTACGTCTGAGAAGTTTGACGAGCCGCTTGGTCTGCCGGATCCGCCGATAATTGCCTTGTTCGCGGTCATCGGCTACGGCATCGGCGCGAATGTCTGTTTCACCGTTGGATGGGTCGCGGAGATTCTTGTGAAGACGATATGGCGGGAGCGAGCCGGCGCGTTTGGCCAGATTCATTTCGTGTTCGGACTCGTTTTTTCAATATTACTGACGCTCACGCCAGCCGTCCTTTTCACTGGATTGCTTTTCCTGCGAGTTTTGCGGCGATGAACCCCACGCTCAAACCGGAATATGGAACATAAATGCCCGAACTGCGGTTCGTTGATTTACAGCAGGCGAAATGTGCTGTGCGGGGTTTGTGGCAACCGTTTGCCGGAGAGTTTGCTTTTCACCGCCGCCGAGCGTGAGGGGGTTGAGCGGGACTTGGCTGAAGCCCGAAGGCGTGCTCGCCAGTCGCGAGCGGCGAGCAGTTCCAGTGGTGGTGACTCTAGTTTTCTCGGCGGCGACATCGGGGCAGATTGTGGAGGCGCGGGTGATTGTGTTGGTGGAGAGTAAAGGCTCGCGAAGCAATCCCGAATGCCTTACAGCGGTGGCGCTACACCACTGGAAAGGCAATGCGAAGTCGTTTTAAGACAGACTCTGAGGAAGTCCTGGGACGGTTTATCGGTTTTCAGCTCATGTTTCCTGTAGACAGGCGCGGTCTTAGACGCTTGTTTAGGCAATCATCAACGCGGACTCCGGAGACGGGGCCCGACCAAAAGCGTCATTAAATCCCATGCGTAATATTATTGCCTTGTTTGCGGCCGGTTTCCTGGCCGCCGCCTACACCCCTGTTCTCGCGGACGACTGCGCCACCAAGTCTGCCGCGTGCTGTGCTACCAAGACCGCCAAAGCCCAGCTGACGCTGCCCGGCGTTACCTGTGAACAGTCCGCGGGCCAGGCTCAAGCCGCCCTCCTCAAGGTCAAAGGCGTCAAATCGGTGAGCGTCTGTTCGACCAGCCACATGGCGAGTGTCGAGTACGACAAGACGGTGACTAGTTCCCGCAAGATCTCCTCGGCGGCCAAGAAAGCCGGTTTCAAGGTCGCTAAGCGTTCCTAAACGACGCTCCGACTTCACCTCCCTGTCCGGGCCTGCCGCCGGCGGCCAGGTCAGGTTTCAAGGCGGTGACCCGATGGGTCACCGCCTTTCGTTTTAAGGGGGTCGTCCGTTGAAATGAAGCAGATCGTCTTCTGTGCTGCCTTCGGGTCGGGCGCAGTGAAATTGATGCGACCTGTCGCGCGCTGTTTCCTCTCCTGCATTGCCTGTTGCTTGAGGTATTTCTGGCGGTTGGGCGAGGGGAATGTGGTGGCAGTTTGCGTTCGTCTTTGTGGCGAGGGGCGCGGGCCAAATTGCCTTCTTTCCGGCGACGGAACCCAGAGGCCGAGCGGTCGCTCTGGGTGTTTGGGTGCTCGCCCTCTTGGTCGACTTCTCCGATCAATCAGGGGTTGCCGATCATCCCAATCAGAATGTGGGCGTAGGGGACGAATCCGGCCCGTTGTACGGTTCTCCGAGAGGCGACGTTGGTCGAATGGCAACGGGCGCCGGGGATCGCCCCGAGTTCGTAATAGCGGCGCTTTAATTCCGGCACGAAGTAACCGCCAAAACCCGGTCGTCGATAGGGCTCCATACTTCAATGTAGACGTCGCCATAGGGGCGCCTTAGAGCAGTGAGCAACGCATCGTCCGATTGAACTTCAAAATACCGCGACCCGCTGGCGGCGAGGAACACCTCGAATAGTTCGAACGCGCGCGAACGGAATTCGGATAGCAGGTAGAACTCGAAGAGCGTCGGTCGGTCCTGCCAGGGGCCGGCGACCGCGACCGAACCGAATCCCGCCACCACCCCGTCCTGTTCCAATTCGTAAGACCGGGTCCCACCCGCGCGGCGATGAATCGAATCATGCACAATCTGGCAATTCAGTTCCTCCCGGCAGCGGGTGCGTAACGGGAGGATCGCTTCGGATTCAACAAGGCGGGCCAGAATAGGCATGAAGCTCAGACGAACTGGAGCAAGGCCCAATCGAAAGTCGAAAATCTCACTTCGACCGGCCTCCTTAGAGCCTGTGTCTACTCAGTCCCGATAAACCCGCCCAGTAAAGCCCAGCAAAACGCAGGCAACGGCCGCCTGATCCAACGTTTTCCGAACAGCGGCCTCGTTCAATGGCCGTTCGGCCTCCAATTCGGTTCCTTCGACCGACGCTAATTGGGGGGGAGAAGGGCCGAAGTGTAGTGGTGACTGAAGGAAGGTTGGTGGGTGTTTGGCTTTTCTACACGAGCCACCCGAAGCCGCAATTAACCAACCTCCCGGCCAGAAAGAGGTGTCCCGGCGGAGTTTGGGTTAGGCGGTTCTTCTAAAGCCTTGGCGAAATCGCTCTGCGAATACGCCGGGACACCTTCGTGAATAATGGTGACCGGTCCAATTCGTACAATGGTTGAGGTCTTTAGTCGGCTGGTATTGCACTTAAGTAGGACTGCGTAGGTGATTAAATCACTTCGCCTCCGGTGTCCGGTTCAAACCGGACGAAACCAGGGTCTCCGACCGGTTTTTGGACCGCAGTGCCCGTTTGAAAACGGCATGGGGTCCTAGTTTCGAGCAAAGAGTCGGAGGGCGAGGTGGACGGCCGAACACGGTGTTTCACCTGAACATCCGACTGGCCCTCCGCTCCCGATCCTCTTTAATAGCGTTCTCAGGCCGAGGCCCGAGCACTTTGCCCGCACGGACCGTAGTCGTCTGGGAACATCGCGAATTATTATGTCGATCCGCGTTTATCTCGTGGAAGCGCGAACGCTGCTTAGTGCCGGGTTGCGCGCGATCCTGACCGGACTGCCGGACGTTGCTTTATTGGGCAGCACGACTGACCTTGTGCGCGCGCGTGGCGAGGTTGAGGCCCACTTGCCGCAAGTCGTCGTCGTCGACGAGCATGTGGGTTGGCCGGCACTGGAAGAATTAATGCGCCAGGCCGTCAGCGCGCCGGGTCGCCTGAAGCTTCTTGTGGCGTCGGCAAATCCCGTCGGCTCCGGAGCCCTCCGAGCGCTGCAGGCCGGCGCAGTCGGCTATCTTCCCGGGAACTGTGAACCGAAGGCCTTGTCCGATGCCCTTTACTCGGTCATTGCCGGCGAACTGGTTTTTAGTCCGGAACTGGTGGCCGAAATGCTCGACCCACTTCGTCCGGTAGGTGATGAACGCGACCCGGTAAGGATTCTGAGCGAACGCGAACGGGAAGTCTTTAGCCTCACCGGCCGAGGCTTTGAAGCGAAAGAGATTGGTCAGAGACTTGGTGTCGCCGCCCGCACGGTGGATGTCCATCGGGCTAATGTGCGCAACAAACTCGGTATCACCGGCACCCATGAACTGATGCGCTACGCCATGCACTGGGAGGAGAACGCGCGATTGGCGGCTCAGATGAAGGCGTTTTGCTCGGAACGACGGCCCCTGCTGCTGATCGAGGATGACGAAGTGGACGTCTTGAGCGTGAAGCGGGCGTTAAACGAGCTCAGGGCTGAGGCGAAGGTCATTGTGGCCGCGAATGGCGAATTTGCCCTCGATTATCTCCGTCAGAAGGCCAATACCCGGCCGTTCCTGATCCTGCTCGACATAAATCTCCCGCGCATGAACGGACCGGAGTTCCTGGCGGAACTGCGAAAAGATCCGGTTCTGGCCGTTTTGCCGGTGGTCGTACTAACGAGTTCTCCCCACGAGGCCGACAAGGAGCGGATTTATCGTCTAGGCGTTACTGGCTATTTAGTTAAGCCCGCGACTTCGCGAGAATTCATGCAATTGTTCCGCTCGCTGGCCCAGTATTGGGGAAGCAATGCTCGGCCCACTGCCTCCCTTGTGTGATTGAGGCGGTCAAAGCGTCTTGCCAACTGACAAAGCCTCATGCAGCTATTGGCCACGGGAAGCCGGTTGGTTCTGCGGACGATGCCATTATTCCGAGGCAGTCTTGGGATGGGACGTCCCAGCGGAGTTGGCGGTATCCCGATCCGGCCCCAAGACTGAGTGACAACCAACCTAACCTTAGCCGGTGCCACAGCGATCCTGACTGGTGCAAACGGCGGTATCGGTACCCACCTAACGGCTGCCTTGGCGAAGGAAGGAATGAATCTGCTCCTGGTCGCCTTCCCGGGCGTCGGACTGGAGGTGTTGCAGGATTCCGTACGGCGGTGGGTGCCCCGGACTGAGATCCTCATAGCGGACCTCCGGATTCCGGAAGAGCGGGTACGGGTGGTGGCGACGGCGGTCGAACTCTTCGGGGGGGTCGATCTTTTGATAAATAATGCAGGGATGGAGTTTTCCTCGGCCTATCACGATCTTTCTTGGGAAAGCATTCACGACGTGCTGAGCGTTAACCTCGAGGCACCCATGGCGCTTACCCGACTCGTCTTGCCTCTGATGCTCCAGCGGGGTCGGGGTCATGTGGTAAACATGTCGTCGTTGGCCGGGAAATCGGGACCCGGTTTCCAGGAACCTTACGTGGCATCCAAGGCTGGCCTGAGCGCGTTTACCATGGCCTTGCGAAGCACCTATCGCGGGACGGGAGTCAGCGCCTCCGCGATCGCACCCGGTTTTGTGGAGGCTGGAATTTATGCGCGTCTCAAACGGCAAACCGGTCGGTCTGCGCCCGCGTTCCTCAGAAGTTGCCCGCCGGAAAAGGTCTGCCAGGCAGTCCTCCGGGCGATTCGGACAGACGCCGCCGAGATCATCGTGAGTCGGTATCCGATGCGACCAATTTTGGCGCTGACGATGTTGTTTCCCAGGTTCGGGGAATGGATCACGGAACAAACCGGAGCCAATGAATTTTTTAGACAGGCCGCACGGGCAAGACAGGCTCAGTTAATGGGCAACTCGACTCCATCCGTCGTTGACGGTTCGTAGTGGTCAGTCTCACTTGGTGCCTTCCAACCCATACTGAATTAATGAGTTCAAACCAGGTTTTCCCCACTCGTGTTTTAGCCGTTGCCGTGCTCCTGGCTCCGGCTGGCCCCACCCTGGCCAATGGGTTCCGGCTGCCCGATCAAGACGCGTTTGCCACGGCCCGTGGCGAGGCCTTTGCGGCGACGGCGGATAATCCGTCCGCCATTTACTACAATCCGGCTGGAATTACCCAACTGAGCGGGCATCAGGTGCGAGGGGGTGTCTATGGCCTCAAACTCGATATCACCTACGAAGCGCCGGACGGCCAGAAATTCACGAATGGGGACGACCTTCATGCGGTCCCTCAATTTTTTTATACGTTCAGTCCGGAGAAGCTTCCGCTTTCGTTTGGCCTGGGGATTTATTCCCCGTATGGACTCAGTTCGGAATGGCCCGACGATACCGGCTTCCGGTCGATCGCGACGCAAGGTCGACTGAGCTATTACACCTTCAATCCGGTCGCGGCCTGGAGGATTTCGCCGCAGCTATCCCTCGCTGGCGGATTAACGGTTAACTATGGGGATACCGACCTGCGCCAGGGATTTTTCACGCCCCTGCCCGGATACGGCGACACCTTCCAGTTCAAGGGCGACGGCATGGCCCTCGGATTCAATGCCGGAGTTCTATGGAAGCCAATTACCCAACTCCAATTCGGAGTCAATTACCGAAGCGCGACGACCCTAGACTTTCAAGGATACACCGACCTGAGTTCGCCGACGTTGAACGCGCATCAGGATGCCTCGGCGGAATTCAAATTTCCCCAAAACGTGGTGATGGGTGTCTCTTGGCGCCCGACACCCGTGTGGAACCTGGAGTTCAACCTGGACTGGACCGACTGGAACCGGTTGGACACCGTGACGATCAACCAATCGCCCTTGCCCAGCGTCGACCTGGTCCTGAATTGGGAATCGAGTTTTTACTATGAGTTTGGTGTTACTCGATATTTGAAGGGCGGCTGGTCGGTGAGCGCAGGCTATATCTTCAATGAAAACTCGGTTCCGGAGGCGAACTACCAGCCCTTAGTCGCAGATCAGGACCGGCATTTTATCAGTGTTGGCGTGGGATACCAGGGCCAGCACCTTGGTATTGATTTGGCGTATCAATTTGGCTACGGACCGTCGCGGACCGTCGCGGGCAGCGTTGTAAATTCGCTCGGACAATCTGCCGACGGGGAGTACAAATTCCTGAGCAACGCGCTCCTGCTGAGCGCCGGCTGGCGATTCTAATAGGTGCCAGCCAGCAACCGTTCCCACAAACGATCATTCGTCATCGCCCGGACTAGGAAGTTCTCCCCCTCACCCGAAGGATCCAGCGGGGCGGGTTCCAAAGGTAAGGTCAGCGACAGAGCCAGGCCGCGGTGACTGCCGACTTCTTGGCGGATTCGTCCGCCGTGATGATACACGATGAAATAGCAGGCCATCAGCAGCACCCCCGATTGCTGAACGCGCGGATCGCGGGCGAACACGGGGTCCACCATTGAGAACATCGCGGCCGAAGAAATTCCGGGGCCATCGTCATTGAGGAAGACTTCGATCTCGGCGGGCCGGAGGCCCTCAGCAGGACGAAGGGTTGCCTCGAGGCGCATCACCGCCCCGTCTTTTAAGTTGGCCAATTGTTCCTGGAGCAGGAAGGGAAACAGTTTGGAGAATCGCCGAAGGTCGACGCGCAAACGGGGCAGGTCGGCCGAGACCAGGTTCGAGACCTGAATGCGGCGCTGTGCCAGTTCGGTGGCGAGTTCGCCGAGCGCCGTGTCCAGGGTTTCGCGGAGGCTGACTTCCGTATCGTATTTAAAAGGGCCACTCGCCTGATCCGCGAGATCGATGAGCAACCCGAGGACGGATTTCACCTGCGCCTGGACCTTGCGGTGGGCTTCCTGCCAAAAAGCCGGCTGCTGCATTTCCGCTGGATCGGGCTGGATCGTGGTGGACCATTCGGGAACGAGATCAAGAAATGTTCGAACAGCCTCGAACGTATTGTGCAAATGGTGGCCCAGTCCGGCGGCCAACAGGCCCAGGCTCAGCACTCGGTCGGTAATCACCAGGCGGTGCAGCGCCGACAGTTTCTCGCGCATGAGCAGGTCCCGTTCGGTTTGGACCATGAAGAACTCGAGACTGCGCTTGAGGGTGGTCTCCAGGTCCGGAACATCCCAAGGCTTGGTGATATATTTGTAAATTGCCCCGGCATTTACGGCCTCAATGGCGGCGTTAAGGTCGGAAAAAGCGGTCACCAGGATCCGCAGGATCTGCGGCCGGAGGCGTCGGGCGCGTTCAAGAAATTGGACGCCTTTCTCTCCGGCCATGCGCTGGTCCGAGAGGATTAAGCCGATTTCGTCCTGATGATCCTCAAGGATTTTAAAGCCGGCCTCGGCACTGGGCGCGGTGAAGATCCGAAAGGTATCACCGAACGTTAGCGCGAAGTACTTGAGGGACTTGGCCTCGTCATCCACGTACAGGATGGCGAAGCGCTGGTAGTCGTACGGAATGCTCATTGGGGATACTAGGATTCAACGGCCTCCACCGTGGCGCCGAACTCGAGGACAAATTCACAGTACCGGCCCTTCTCGGTGTTCACCAGTATATGTCCGCCCCATTCGGCGACCATGCGATAGCATAAACTGAGACCTAGACCAGTGCCTTGGCCGACATCTTTAGTAGTGAAGAACGGATCAAAGATTTTATCGAGATCAGAGCCAGAAATGCCGGAACCATTATCCCATACGGTGATCACCTTTCGACCGGCCTCCTCACGGGCATCCAATCGGATGGTCGGCGTTTCACTGGCGACCGACTCCTTAGCAGCTAGTGCGTCGAGGGAGTTTTGAAGCAGGTTGATCAGAACCTGCAGCAATTTGCCAGAGGAGGCGCGAACGGTGAAGCCGGAAGGAATCTTGTTTTCCACGGTGACATTCGCTCGCCACTCCGCCGCCAGGAACCGCAGTGCCGCCGCCGAAATATCGGCGACTTCGATATCTGCAATCCCGCCATCCCCCGGATGCGAGAAGGTCCTTAAATCAGACACAATTCGAACCACCCGTTCCACCCCCTCGTTGATATCGCCGATAATCTCCTCGAAATGGTCGCGGGCCGACTCGGGTAGATGCCGGCTCTGTCGGCCTAACAGGACTAATCCGGTTTTGGCGTAGTTCAGGGGATTGTTGATTTCGTGAATCACGCCCGCGCTTAAGCGGCCCAAGGAAGCCATCTTCTCCGATTGTACGAGCTGCATTTCGGTCTCCTTCAATTCTTCGATGGTTGCCTCAAGCATCTGCTTTTGGAGGGCCAGATCGCGCTGGAGCCGATGTGATTCGACGAGATTCTTCAGTCGGATATGTAACTCGACGCTGGAAAACGGTTTGGTCAGAAAATCGTCGGCGCCCGCCTGGAGGCCAGCGAATTTGGTCTCGTCGTCCGCCCGTGCTGTCAGGAGCACGATTGGAAGATGGCGGGTGGTTGTCCGGCTGCGGAGCTCGCGACACACCTGAAGTCCATCCCGTTCCGGCATCATCATGTCACACAGAATAATATCTGGGAGGAATTGGGCGGCTTTTTCAATGGCCTGCAAGCCGTCCACCGCCTCCAAAACCTGGTACTGAGGCGCTAGTTGCAATTTCAGAAAGCGTAACATGTCGGGCTCATCATCCGCGACCAGAATGCGGGGCTTGCCTCCTTGGGTAATCGTTTCGACCCGCCGAATTGAATCCTTGAGCGAATTGAACGAGGGAAACAGATCGGCCCGGCGGTACAGATTGGCCAACCAGGATTCCTCGGGCGTCGACGTTGTCGAAGGGACCGGGGCAGTTACCTCCATGGCGCCGGCGGGCTCGGGCTCAATCCACGGCAAACGTAGCGTGAACGTGGTGCCCTGATTCACGACGCTGGCGACTGCGACCGATCCCCCTTGGACCTCGATTAGTTCCTTAACCAAGGCTAGACCGATTCCCACGCCCTGGTACTTACGTTGGGACGAGGTGTCCGCCTGCCAGAATCGGTCGAACACCCGGGCCAATTCCTCCGGCGAGATGCCAATACCCGTATCACTTACTTCGAGGATCAATTGATCGTCAACATGAGCTGCCCGACAGGTGATGGTGCCACCGGCCGGAGTGAACTTGATGGCGTTCGTGAGCAGGTTGAGGAAGGCCTTCTCGATCTTATCGCGATCGGCCGTAACCGTGCCGATCGTTTCTGAAACCTGGGTGTGCAAGCGCAGATGACGATCCTCCGCCAGCTTGCGAGCGGAATGGACGATCCCCGTAACAAAGCCGGCGATGGGCACAGTGTCGCGTTGGACCTGCATCCGCCCGGAATCGAGTCGGACGAGATCGAGCAAGTCGTTGATCCGTTTGAGTAGTCGCAAGCCATTGGTGTGCATGGTCTGCAGGTGCTCAGAGATCTCGGCTTCTGGGAGCCGTGTGTCCGTTCGGCGCAACGCTTCGAGGGGTGCGAGCAGGAGCGTGAGCGGGGTGCGGAGTTCGTGGCTGATATTGGCGAAGAAGCGGCTCTTGACCTCGTCGAGTTCCCGTAGCTTGCGGTTATTCTCTTCGAGCAACGCCTGGTTTCGATTCAATTTGAAGCGCAGCGTGAATTCGCGATGACGGAGTTGATTGTATAGAGCGTTGCCAGCGACGACGATTACGCCAGTGAGTACGAGAAAGTAGAAGTTGTTAAATAAATCCGCTGAATGGACCTGCTCGGGCCCCAAGATCCCGGGCAAGCAGGCCGCCACGTAGAGTAAAATGATGCTGCCGGTGACGGCCAAGGATTCGGCGAAGTTCCAGCGCGCCACCACATTGACCGCAATCAAAACGAGATTCAGTCCGGCGTAATACGGCGATTGATAGCCATCCGACAGGGCAATCATTACGGTAATGAAACCGGCGGGCAGCAGGGTAATCGGCAGACCAAGCCAAAATACGTGGCGTTCTCCCCACGGCGTGTAGTGGAGGATTAGTAACGCCGTAGTTAGCAGTGAGCAAAGGAGTCTCAATCCCAGAAACGGGGCGGTATGATCCTCGTAGACAAAGTAGTCCAGCAGCACCCCCAGGGGCATCAGGACAATCACCAGAGCGCAACCGAGCTTGCCGATTCTTAGCCGTTCGCGGCGGTCTTCGGCGACGAAAGCGGCCCGGAACTCTGGGTCGGCCAGCAGGGCGGGATCAGTTTCCGGCGGAGCGGCGGACCTCAAGATAGATGTTAACGCCCGTATCATCAGACTTGGTGACAATGTTCCGCGCGGCCACTCCGGAGGGATGTAGCAGCAACATTTGCCGGGAGTCCCGGTAGGTCAGATGCCAGTCCAGAATGAACTCCATTCCGTAACGCGCCGGGTTACTGGGATCCACATTGGTCGCCACCAGCAATCCGTCGGGCGACACCATTTCATGGAAAATATTCATCAACCGTTGGCAAACTCGGTTGGAGAGATAATCAAATAATCCGGCACAATAAATGAGATCGTAGCTGGGCTGATTTGGGCTGAAGCGCGCACCCTCCTTGAGGAGTTGGTGGACTGATTTCTTAACGAACCGAATCGGTGTCTGTCGGTGGTGCTGGGTTTTCAGTTCGTTCAACCGGCCACGCGTGAATTCCAACGTTTCATCGTTGAAATCCAACAGGGTTATATCCATTTGATCAGCGATGGGTTCCTGGGCCAAGAGCTGTTGGATTTCGCCGGCCGGGCCACATCCGAGATTGAGCACTCGCAACGGGCGACCAGTCGACGCGACGCGGCGCCCTTCCGCCCGGAGAACTTGCATCAGGTAATCGATGCGATTGCGATGAGCCAATGCCGGGGATGAGTTGAGAAAATAGAGATTCACCGTCTTGGCGAACAAGGAGGCGCCCTCGAGCGGATCGCGCAGGATCATATTCACCATCTCGTAATCACCGGCGTAGCCCAAGGGCTTCTGAAACGTTCGGAACGCGAACGGGGAACAGAGTACGAGCGGATGTAACTGACGCTTGATGTAGGTACGGTGCATCGGTTGCAAGGAGGGATCAAGCTGACGGGCAACCGATTCGAGGCGCCCGAACAATTCGTTCATGGTGGGCATGATGGGCTGGCTCAATTCTTCCATGATCTCCCGTTCCAGCAGGGCTCGGTCGCCACTGGGCGCCGAGCGAATTCCCAGCTCTACCTGTTCCAACCAGTTGCGTAGGTCGGTCAACAGCGTTTGCATGTCCGCCACGACCACTTTGAATTCCGGCGTGACGCTGTGGATTCTCTGGGACTCAGCCAGAAAGGCTTCGAAATCCCCGACCAGTTTTTCGCGCTGACCGGAAGGCGAGAAGACCTCCACGTCTAACCACGCGGATTCCTCGAGCGAGACTTCGCAGACGAGCAGGATACCCGTGTTGACTAAGCTACTCACCACGGCCCGTCCCGAATAAATCGGGCGGTCATTTATTACAATCCGGAAGTGGCTCAACACCTCCGATAACTGAACAATGCTGAAGGGGTTGTAGACCTCGAGCACGGCCAAATGCCGGGTCATCCGCAGCGGGGTAGCTCGTACTTCGGCACCCTGGCTGTTGCGACAGGTAATCAGGCTATCCCGGCCCGTTGCCGCGATCCTGATGGTTTTGTTGGTGCTCATGAATACTGGCCAGCCTACCGTTTTAATTTTACACGGTAGTCCGGAGGCCGACCGGCCAGAATGATAGGGAACGAACAACCCAACTGGCACCCCCGGAAAGGGAGACCGATTCATAGAAGTGGCCGACAGAGGTGTGCGTTGGGTGGAAGAGTAGTTTCAAGTGGCGTGACTTGGCGAGAATTGCCGCTGGGTTTGGGCCCGATTTGTGGCGAATACAGAACGGTCACGTGCCCTGAGCCTGGGTTGGATCCAGTAAGTGAAGCCACAAATCATCGTTGATGGGCGTTGGTGGAGAGAAGCGTGCAGGGTTTTTATCGGGTGGTTTCGGTTCACTCAAGGTTATGTCCACCCGAATAGTCGTTGGCCACTGCCGTGATTCCTAGAGCGGTTGAAGGCTAGCCCAGACTTGTGAGGCGGGGCTTGGGCCGGTAAAGCTTTTTCAAGTCCAGGTGAAAGCTGTCAATCCGGTCGAAATGTCGCGCGCCGGAGGATTTCGTCATCGGGACCTCAGCCTCAGGTCCTCGACGCCACATGCATCCTTTCATTCGTCCGACCGCCGAGAGTCCGTCCAACACCGACGTGGGTCACGGGTTGCCCCAGCACCTGTCTGAAGGGGAAGCCCGCTTCCTGGAATTGTTTGAGCGGGCTGGGGACTTAATCTTGATCGTGGATCCCGCTGGCAGGGTGTTGTTCGCGAACCTGGCGTGGCGTGAATCCCTGGGCTATGAGGCCTGGGAGATCCCGGGTCTGTCGGTGTTTGAAGTGACGCGTCGGGCTGATCATGCCGTCTGCCAAGCGTGGCTGTCACAGTCAACCAGTGAAGCTGCCCGGGGGGATGTGCAACTCGTTTTCCAGGCGCGCGATGGTCATGAAGTTCCAGTGGAAGGATTCACTAGCGCCCGGGTTGAGGATCGACAGGTCCTATTTCTTCGCGGGTTCTTTCGGGATCTCTCGCGGGAGCGGCGGGCTGAAGCGGCTCTGCAGGAAAGTGCCGAATTGTTCAACCTGCTCACGAGCCACACCCCGTTCGGAGTCTTTCGCACTGATCCAAGCGGCCGCTTGACCTACACCAGTGCTCGGTGGCGCCAGATCGCCCACCTGAACCATGTCGCTCAGCCCCGGGGTGTTTGGTGGCAAATGGTTCATCCGCCAGATCGCGATCGGGTGTTGACCGAATGGCATATCGCCTTGGGTCAAAGCCCCGAGTTTAGTTCTGAATTTCGAATTCATTCCCCCACGCAAGCCGAGCGTTGGTGTCGCGCCCGCATTTCCCTCAGTACGGGTCCCGATGGCTCCGTGCGTGGAGGCATCGGCACGACCGAGGACATTACCGAATATCGTCAAGCGGCGCTCACCTTGCGTCGGGCTCACGATGATTTGGAGGAACGAGTTCGGGCTCGGACCGCGGAACTGCAGGCGGCTAACCACGATTTGGCCGAGTTCGCTTACGTGGTTTCACATGACCTGAAAGCTCCCTTGCGGGGAGTCAGTCTCCTTTCCGAATGGATCTCCCAAGACTATGCCGGCCGTCTCGGACCGGAAGGCATCGAATTGTTCGGCAAGCTGCGCCATCGGGTCCAGCAGATGCATGCGCTTGTCGATGGCGTGTTGGAGTACACTCGGATCGGACACGCTCCTGGGGGTGAAGTGGAGGTGAACCTCCATGTCGTCCTGCAACAGGTCATTCAGTCGCTCGCCAGTCCAACGGGGTTTCGGTTTGAGGTGCCTCCTGCCCTGCCAGTGGTTCGGGGCTTGCCCCAGCAGTTGAGCCAGGTGTTCCAGAACTTATTGGACAACGCAGTCAAGTTTATCGCCCGTCCGGATGGTTGTGTCGTTGTGCACGCCCAGCGCCAACCGACGGCCTGGGAATTTTCGGTCAGCGACAATGGCCCAGGAATTCACCCTCGCCACCACGCTCGGATTTTCCAAATCTTCCAACGACTCGACCCGAGCCCAGATACACCGGGTACGGGAATAGGCCTCTCCTTGGTCAAGCGAATCGTTGAAGCCCGGGGCGGCCAAATCACGCTGGAATCGGACGAAGGCCGGGGCGCCACCTTCCGGTTTACCTGGCCCGATGAAACAGGCTTTTAAAAAGTCTGCAGCGGGCGGATGGAGTCAACCGGCAGATTCGAATCCGGAATTCACCTCGTGGAATTCGGCAAAACCTCGCAGCAGCAAGCCGCTACCTGGGAGCAGGATCAAAGAGAGGGCCCGCATCGATTCCATGACCACCCTAAGGATAGAATAAACGGAAGGTGAGACTTAACCGGCAGGTGTAGTTCTAGGCAGGGTGGTGGTTTTTCACCGGGATGGCTTGCCCAGCCGCAGTGCCGGGAGCGATTTAAATCGTTCGTCTTTCTCGGGTGAATCACGTCTCAGACCCCGCTCCGAATTGCTGAGTCGGAAGTCCTCGGTGAATTGATTTCATTTGGGTGGGAAATCTGAGGATCGCCGGATCGTTCGGCCACATTTCTGCTTCGCGGATCTGAGGGCGGCTCCAAGGAGATCCCCACTCTTCGGGAACGCCAGCCATTCTCCCCGATGGTACATGTGCGAGTTCGGCTGCTTCGGGCTACACAACAATTCTAGTAGCAGCGCTGTCCACAGCTCCGCTAGCCCTGGCAGAGTCCTTGTTCACGTTTGATTTTAATGAAGGGTCTGGCCAGAGCATTACCAATTCGACGGGCACACTCACTGGACTGCTAGGAACAGCGTACGACCCCGCCAGTGTGCCGATCACCAGTAAATCTTCACCCGCTGCCGTTGTCGGAGATCGCTCGCTGACACGATTGCCTACACCGGAGGACTGAACACACGGGGGTACGCCTTCTTCTGGTTGGGATCGGAGTTCTCGGGCGGCTTGCCCTTAGTTGGATCGATGGATCGGCTACAGCTCGCCAATGAAGTTATTGAACCGAGCAAACTCGATTACCTGGCGATACCGGGAGTTATTCCGGGTACGCCCCAACTTACCATCGGAACCGCAGTATCAGTGTCCTGGCCAATCGGCGGCACCGGATTCGTGCTCCAGAGTTCGACAACCTTGAGCGAACCGAAGGTGTGGACCCCGGTTTCCATCCCGCCCATCGTGCAAGGGGACACCTTTTATGCCTTATTGCCGACAACCGAGGTTGAAACGTTTTACGGTTGTTCCGGCCCGATGCGCCCTGAGGAGGGGCCGCCAGGCTTAACTTATTTCGGGATCAAACTTCCATCCGGCGCGCGAAGGAAGGCGAGCAGATCCGCCAAGTCGCCCACGCTGAGCCCGGTCTCTAAACCGTCAGGCATCAGGGAACGGCCGGTGGAGCGCAGTTCGCGGAGCTGACTCCGAGCCAGGGAAACATCCGGTGCCCCCGGCTGCCGCACCGTCAGGCGCGTTTCCGACTCGCTAGCAATCAGTCCGGTCACGCGCGTGTCGTCGGTGGCGATCAGTTCGTACGCTTGATAATCGGGAGCCACATGGCGACTCGGATCCAAGAGGTCTGTGAGTAGGGTCTCCGGTGGCTTGGTGGCGAGTCCGCTTAGGTCAGGTCCGACGCGCTGGCCCTCGCCCTGGAGGTAATGGCAGCCCAAGCAGAGTCGAGCACAGGTGACTGCACCGCGTGTTCGATCGCCCGTGAGCAACAGGGCCGGTCGAAACGCTTCTACCACGCGAGCTCGGTCCGGATCGGGGTTTGGCGGCGCGGGCGGTGGGCGGTTCAGTTTGGGCGCGGTCTTCAGCTTTGCGAGCCACGGCGCCTCAAGGGTGGTGGCGCCAGCCGCGGCGGCCAGGATCAGCCAACGGTTCGTGCTGTTCATTCCCATCCCCCTCAGCGCGGAGTCCCGTTCTTCACCAGGGGCAACTAAACCCAGCGCCAGGGCGGCGTGGAGACGAACCGCGTCCGGAGAGTCCTGAAGCAATCCTGTCAAACTGCGGGTGAGCGGCGCGATGGCAGCACTGGACTCGGCCGCGGAAGCGCGGGTGTGGCTTAAGTGGCGTCCGGTCAACCCGGCCGCCACAGCTCGTACGTTTGGGTCGGGATCACGCAGTACGGCGAGCAAGAAGGCTTCATCCAGTAACCCCAGAACTTCCAGCGTCTGCAGAGCTGCTGCTCGAGCCGGGGGAGTCGCGGCCGAACGTGCGGCGACATGGAGGGCCGGTCCGGCTGCCCGTTCGTTACGTTCGACGAGCAATCGTTGGGCAGTGTCGCGCTTCCAACCATTTGGATCCGCCAATGCTTGAACGAGGGCTTCGGCCGACGCCTTCGCCAGCGCCAGTCGGGAGCCGGCGGGTTGCCAGGGCCCATCCCGCTTTCGGACGCGCCAGATTCGTCCGTGTTCGCGGCCCATGTCCCAACTGACTCGGTCCCGCATTTCCCGGGCGACCCAATCGGGATGTTCCACAAACTGGCGGTAGAAGTCGGCGACGTAGAGTGCGCCGTCGGGTCCGGTGGCAAAATTGACCGGGTGAAACCAGGGATCGGTGCTCGCCAAAAACTCCCGCCCTTGGTCCGGGCGTTCGGCACGGAACGTTGGTCCCTCTGACACCAGAACTCGGCGGTGAACCAGGTTGCGCAAACTCTCCCCGACAAAAGCATTCCCGATGTACGCGCTGCCCAAGGCCTGCCCTCGGAATAAATGGAGTCCGCTGAGGGCATTGAAATGGCTGCCGGATTCCGTGTTGAAGACCAGCGGCGGCGGTGTCAGCGGGAACACTTCCCCCCGGTCGCCCGCTGGCAGGCAATCCTGCAGCACATCGAAGGCGGCCAGTTGCGGATGGCGGGCGAGGAAATGATCAGGGAACACCTCGTGCCGCAGCGGGATGGTGTTCCACGAAAGAAAGCGGTTTCCCCAATCGTCCCGCGCGTGGCCGAACTGGCTTCGACCCACCAGGGTTTCCACTTCCCCAGTGTCCGGCCGAAAGCGAAAATCGCGTCCGCGGAGCGACACACCCTTCGTGGGATCAGGCGCCGAATCGCGGAACGAACCTCCGAGATCACGCGGATTGTAAACTCGCCGGAGGTCGCCATCACTTCGGCCATTTGCTCCATAGACCCAACCATCGAGACCCCACAAAAGTCCGTTCACTCGCAGTTGCTGATTGCCCGTGCCGAAACCCGTGAACAACACCCGGCGTTCTTCGGCGACTCCGTCTCCATCTCTATCCCGCAAGAACCAGAGATCTGGCGCGGCGGTGACCAGCACGCCGCCGTTCCAGGGCAGGACAGAATTCGGAAACGGAAGTCGATCGGCGAAGACCGTGGCTGTCTCGTACTTCCCATCGGCGTCGTGGTCTTCGAGTTGCCGGATCGCACCCCCCTCCTTCGAATTGGGATAGTCCCGCATCTCGGCGACGAACATCCGGCCCCGGGCGTCCCAGGCGAGTGCGACGGGACTACTGACGTGCGGTTCGGCCGCCACCAGTTCGGCGATTAGCTGAGGATCGGCGAATCGAAAGCTTGCCCGCTCACTTGCCGGATCGAGTGGCTGGGCAGGTTCGGTCAGGGCCAATCCGGCGAACGTGGTCGCCAGGGCGAAGGTGACGGAGCAGCGAAACATGGCGAATGAACGTCAGGGTGTGACCGGTGTTTGCGCCAATTCCTGCAGCAATTCCACAGCGACATCGGCAATGCGCTCGCCGGTGCCGGACTCAGCGTAACTTTGGTATCCCGTCCACACCTGATAGCCCCCCAGTTTGTGGCCCTCCTGGTTGGGTAGATACCCGATCCAATCGTTGGCGAGTTCGGCGATGTAGGTGTGACGAAACGGTGAGCGATTCTTGATGTCGATTCCGAGCTGCGTGAAGTACTCGGCCGGGACACCGACGAAGGCGATGTCTCCGAGGCGCACGGCCTGGACCCAGGTTTCCCGTTCCTGGCCCTGTTGGCTGGCCAATTCCCGCCGCATCTTCACAAAGACCTGACGGATGATTTCGTCGTGTGGCGGTCCTGCGTACTTCCGGACGTACCGCGTGACGGCGGCGTCTTCGGCGTCTTCATCGAACTGGCGGACCCGAAAAGTCACTGAGCGTTTGCGGGCGGCCAATTGGTTGACGTCCCTGGGTTGGGCGCGTTGCAGGGTGTCGAAGACCGCGGTCTTTAGTCGGCGCACGCATTCATCCCCGCTCAGGTCCAAGTTGTGCGTGGACCCGCTGGCGCCCTCCAGGAATAAAGCGACGCCTCCCAGTTGCTGCTCCAGTTCCTGCGTGGCGAGTCCGTAAATACTGGGCGAGCGTCGACCGGGCAGGCGAGCGCCGATCGTATGGGTGCTGTGATTGAAGAGCAGCGCCTGAAGTCGCTCGTCAGTTCCCCGAAAGGCCAGGACCGGCAGTTCCGGATCGAAGGGTCCGGTGGCGCGGACCACGTTTGTCCGCGGGCCAATCCAGAAGATCTGACCATCGGCGAGCAGGAGTCGGCTGTTCTGCCCCACTGTCTTCTCTTCACCCAGTCCGAACCACAGACGGGTGTCCGCCAATTGGGCGTTGGCGTCTCGGACCGCCTGCACGATGGCTTCCTGCACGCGACGGGTGAACACCGGGTCGGGACCATAATCGTGAACTCGCATGGTGCTGGGCGCATGGTGGGTGTGCGTGCAATTGATGAGCACGTGTGCGGCCGGAATCCCCACCTTGGCTTCGATCTCCGCAACGACCGGATCGAGGGTCTGGCGGGTGAGCATGAGTACATCGCAGGCCACCAGGGCGAGTCGGATCCTTTTCTGTTCTAGGACCACGGCTACACAACGGAGTTTTCCTTCCTGGCCGCCCGCCTTGCCGGCGGTGATGCCTCCGGCAATGACCATGCCGTCATCAGCCTCTAGTTCGACGGCCGCGGTTCCGACCCGCAGACCTTGAGCAGCAATCGGGAGGGCGAGAGGCAGGGCCAGCAGGAACCGGCTTAGTCGAAGCACGAACAATTTCATGGGGAACGTTTCACGATTTCAGCACAGGGGGTTGTTCGAGGGAAGTTGGAAGGCGGTTTGAAACGAGGCGGCCGATTGAATCCCGCTACTCCCGCAGACAACCTCGGATTTTGTAGTAAAGACCTTTGGCCCCCGGTCGGCCAAATGCCGAGCAAATCCGCCAATCATCATTTCAAAAAGCCACGAGTATCGAAAGTTGGGCTAGGCTCGGTAAGCGGGCGTAAACTTCCAGCGCCTGGCGCAAGGTCGGATGTTCTTCAGGTCGCACATGGCAGGTCTGGTTCTTGCCGTCCTGCCAGATCTGGAGGCGAAAATAGCGGCCCGAGTTCGGGGAACTATCCGAGCGCTGATACTCGGAAAGTGTGCCGAACTCCAGGGCCTGGATCTGAGCCATTCGAGTGAGAATAGGTGCCATTCAGGACCTGAGATTAGGGGGCGCAATCGGGCACCCGCGCTTAGCAGTATAAGTTCCATCAAGCAGGTCTTCGCCGCACACCAGCCGTGTGGGGGCGCGGCGTCGGAACCGACACCCGGCGGAGGGTTGGGCAATATCCGGATGCATGAGCTAGATTCACGTCACGGGCGGTGTGTCCACCGCTATCGATTGCGCCTGCGCCCGTTCCTTCGCTACATCCGCGGCGTGGCTTCCAATCTGCCTGCACGCATCCTGATCGCTGATGACAAGCCCGATGTTGGCGAAGCGTTGCGCCTCCTGTTCAAGGCGGAAGGCTGGGCGGCGGAGGTTGTCACCTCGCCCCGCGCCGCGATCGAGGCCATTGCCCGGGCGGACTTTGACCTGCTTTTGGCCGACTTGAACTACACCCGCGATACGACGAGCGGGCAGGAGGGGCTCGATTTCCTCGCGAAGATGTCGGCTCTCGATCCTGCGCTTCCGGTGGTGGTCATGACGGCATGGGCGAGCGTCGAGGTCGCCGTCGAGGCCATGCGTCGGGGGGCACGCGACTTCGTGGAGAAGCCATGGGACAACGCCCGGGTACTGGCGATTGCGCGGAGCCAGATCGCCCTTCGGCGTGCCCTCCGCGACGGTGAACGATGGGCGGCGGCGAACCAGGCGCAGCGGAACACCGGGCCGATGCTGGTCGTCGAGTCGCCGGCGATGCGGAACGTGGTCGAAATGATCCAACGCATCGGACCGAGCGATGCGAACGTGCTGCTCACCGGAGAGAACGGAACGGGAAAAGGAGTGGTCGCCGCCGCGTTGCACTCCGCGAGCAGACGGGCAGGCGGACCGTTCATTTCAGTGAACCTGGGGGGATTGGGTGATGCGCTCTTTGGTACGGAACTGTTCGGCCATGTCCGGGGCGCGTTTACCGATGCCAAAGCGGATCGCGTCGGCCGGTTCGAAATGGCGGAGGGCGGAACCTTGTTCCTGGACGAAATCGCGAACGTTCCCACCGCGCAGCAGGCCGTCCTGTTGCGCGTCCTCGAAACCCGTCTCTACGAGCGGATTGGTTCCTCGCGGACCCAACAGGCTGACGTCCGCCTCGTTTCCGCGACCAACGCCGACCTGCGCGCGGAAGTCACGACGGGACGGTTCCGCCAGGACCTGCTCTTCCGGCTCAATACGATCGAGATCCACCTTCCACCATTGCGCGAAAGGCAGGAAGATCTAGAGCCATTGGCCGACCTGTTCCTTCAGCACCAGCGGATGCGCCATCGCAAGCAGGTCACCGGTTTCGAGCTGGCGGCGTTGGCCGCGTTGCGCGCGCACCCATGGCCGGGCAATGTCCGCGAGCTCAGCCATGCCGTTGAACGTGCGGTATTGCTCACCGACGGTCCGCTCGTCCGTGCCGCCGAACTTGGGTTGTTGACCGGCCGTGACACCTCCCCTCGCCTGGAAGACATGAGCCTTGAGGACGTCGAGCGCCACCTCATCCGGAGAACGCTCGTCCGGTGCGACGGCAACGCGACCAGGGCGGCCGAGCAACTGGGGCTGAGCCGGAGCGCCTTCTATCGCCGGATGGAGAAGTACGGACTGTGAGTGCGCCGCAGGTCAGGTTCGAACGCCGGCTGAGGCTTCTGACGTTCGCAGTCGGGCTGCCCGGAGCGCTCATCGCGTTAACACTGCTTTGGACGGGGGACCATTCTTCCCCGGTCCGTTGGTCGCTCACCCTCCTGATGGTCTTATGCTGGTTGATCATCGGTACGACGCTCGTCCAACGGGTCGTCTTTCCGCTCCAGACACTTTCCAATCTTCTGGGGGGACTCCGCGAAGGTGATTTCTCCACGCGAGCACGCGGTGCGGTCCGCGACGACGCCTTGGGGGAGGTGTTGATGGAGGCGAATGCGCTGGCGGAGACGCTTCGCGAACAGCGGCTCGGCGCGCTGGAGGCGACGGCGCTGCTCCGCACGGTCATGGAAGAGCTCGACTCCGCCGTGTTCGCTTTCGATGAGCAACAGCACTTGCGGCTGGCGAATCGTGCCGCAGAAAATCTTCTGGGCCGGCCGGTCGAGCAGTTGTTGGGACGCACCGCTGTTGAGCTTGGCCTGGCGGATTGTCTGAGTGGTGGGCCGAAGCAGACCCACTCCCTCGCATTTCTCGGCGCCGTCGGCCGTTTCGGAGTCCGACGATCCATGTTCCGACAGCACGGGCGCATGCACCAATTACTGGTGCTTGATGATCTTAGCCGCGCATTGCGCGAAGAGGAGCGGCTGGCGTGGCAACGCCTTGTCCGTGTGCTTGGGCACGAGCTGAACAACTCACTTTCACCCATCAAAAGCCTTGCCGGGAGTCTGGAGTCCATTGTTGCCCGGGAGCCGCTAGCCGATGATTGGCGGGAGGACACCCGGCGTGGCCTTGGGGTGATTTCGGCCCGGGCGGAGTCCCTCACCCGGTTCATGGAGGCGTATTCGAAGCTCGCAAGGCTGCCACCCCCGCGGATCCAACCGATCGTCGTCGCCCCATTGCTTCGTCGTGCGGGGGCCCTCGAGACGCGCATCCCCGTGGCCATCGTTGATGGACCCTCCATCACCGTTGCGGCGGACCCCGATCAATTGGAGCAGCTCGTCATCAATCTCCTCCGCAACGCTGCGGACGCGACCTTGGAGCTGTCCGGCGAGGCATCCGCCCCCGACCCAATCACGCTGGCCTGGTCCCGAGTGGCCCATCAGATTGAAATCACGGTCGCGGATGGCGGACCTGGTTTGGCTAATCCAGCCAACCTCTTTGTCCCGTTCTTTACGACCAAGCCCAAAGGAAGTGGCATCGGCCTGACGCTCTGCCGGCAGATCGCCGAATCCCATGGTGGAACGCTCACGCTCGAGAATCGCAGTGATCGCAGCGGCTGTGTCGCCCGCCTGCTGCTTCCGTTGAAGTGAACTCTCGCGGATCACCTGTCCGGTTTTGGGACGACTCAATCCCAAAAGCGGGCGATTCAGGGTTCGGGAGGTTCGGAGTGCCGGCTGGATTCCGATCCGATTCGTCAATCATGACGGGCTTGCTGGCGCTTGTGGTGGCCTTCCGACCGACTTGGCGCGACGGGTGCCTGAGAGAGACTGCGGTCCAGACGCCTTGGAGGCTTCGGTCCGTGCCCATCAGACTTGCCGATGAGCCGAATTGCTGCAAAAGGCACCGTAGATTTTGCCGATGGAAAACTCGTTGTGAAGCCGTCCATCGCCTTCTCCTCGGCGACCCCCTCAATGGACATTGCCCGCCCCGATCTCGCCCGAAAGAAGCGCCGGCGCCAAATCATCTGGAGCGTGGCTGGCGTTGCCGCAATCGCGCTGGTCACATTCCTCCTCTCGCGTCTCGAGCGCGCGGTTCCGTCGGTCGATGCGGGCGCGTTATGGACCAACCCGGTGAAGCGCGGCGAGATGATCCGACAGGTCCGCGGCAACGGCACCCTCGTGCCCGAGCAGATCCAGCTCGTGCAGGCCGACACCGGTGGCCAGGTGGTGCAGATCTTCGTTCAACCCGGGGCCGAGGTGGCAGCGGATACGGTCATCCTCCGGCTTAGCAACCCCGATCTGAAGCAACAGACGTTCGACTCCGAATGGGCGGTCCGGGCGGCCGAGGCCCAGCTCGCCAAGCTGACCGTAACCTTGGAGAGTGATCGACTGTTGCAGGAGTCCACACTCGCTTCGTTGCGGACTGACGCGAAACAGGCGGCGTTGGATGCCAGGGCGGATGAAGAACTCGGAAAGAGCGGTCTGGTTCCCCTGATCACTCAGCAGAAATCGCGTTCCCGGGCGGATGACCTCGCGGCCCGGGTGTTGATCGAGGAAAAGCGCCTGAAATTTGGCGCGGATTCCGCGAAGTCCCAACTGGCGGTGCAGGAGGCCGAGGTCGAGAAGCTTCGTGCGGTGCGCGACCTGAAGCGCCAGCAGGTCGTCGATCTCCAAGTTCGGGCAGGTATCGCTGGAGTCCTGGTTCAACTGGGCGACGGGGTGCCCCTACAGACCGGCCAGCGGGTCGCGCAGAACGCCACCCTCGCCAAGGTCGTGGTGCCAACGAAGCTCAAGGCGGAGATCAAGATTGCCGAGACCCAGGCCCGCGACGTCACCCGCGGGCAGAAGGTCGATATCGACACCCGGAACGGGATTGTCCCCGGCCATGTGGTCCGGGTGGATCCGGCGGTGCAGAACGGCACCGTACTGGTCGAGGTGAAGCTCGACGGCCCCTTGCCCAAGGGTGCGCGTCCCGATCTGAGCGTGGACGGCACCATCGAGCTGGAGCGTTTGGAAAACGTCCTAAACGTCGGCCGACCGGTGGACGGCCAGCCGGAAAGCACGGTGGGCTTGTTCAAGCTCATCGATGAAGGGCGCTACGCCATCCGGGTCCCGGTGAAGCTTGGCCGCAGCTCGGTGAGCACGATCGAGATTATCGACGGCTTGAAGGAGGGGGATCAGGTGATCCTCTCCAGCATGAGCCAATGGGATGCCTACAACACAGTCCGCCTGCACTAATCACCACACTCTTCATGTCCTCCCACCTCATCCGCCTCGAAGGCATCAAGAAAGTCTTCCTCACCGACGAAATCGAGACCCACGCGCTCTCGGGCATCCATCTGGATATTACGCAGGGCGAATACGTCTCGATCGCTGGGCCGTCGGGATGCGGCAAGTCGACCTTGCTCGGCATCCTCGGTCTGCTCGACACGCCCAGCGAAGGCACCTACGTGCTGAACGGGAACCAGGTCTCCCAGCTCGACCACTCGCAGCGCGCCCGCATCCGCAACCGCGAAATCGGCTTCATCTTCCAGAGCTTCAACCTGATCGGCGACCTCACCGTCTTCGAGAACGTCGAGTTGCCGCTGACCTACCGCGGGATGAGCAGCCCCGAACGCAAGGAGCGGGCCACCGAAGCCCTGGAGAAAGTCGGCATGAGCCATCGCATGCGCCATTACCCATCGCAGCTATCGGGCGGCCAGCAGCAGCGTGTGGCGGTGGCCCGCGCGTTGGGCGGCAAGCCGAGCATCCTGCTCGCCGACGAGCCGACCGGAAACCTCGACTCCAAGAACGGCGACGCCGTGATGGACCTGCTCCGCCAGCTCCACCGTGAGGGCGCGACCATCTGCATGGTCACGCATGACACCCGCTTTGCGAAGCACGCCGATCGGCAGATCCACCTGTTCGATGGCCGGGTCGTGGAGGAACTCCGTCAGGCGGCTTGAACCCCTGCAACCGTTCCACCCTTAACGCTTCTTCCCGTAACGACACTCGTCAGCACCGGCGTGGTCCTGAGTTTAGCTTCTCTGGCTGCCTGCTGGCTGCCCGCGCGCCGCGCGGCGCGGGTGGACCCGATGGTGGCGCTGCGGAGCGAATGAAGAAGGGAGAAGGAAGAATGAAGAAACCCCGTCACTCACGTCACCGCGGCTGCGCTGCCTGCGCCAACTTCTGCATTCCGCACTCCTCCTTCTGCCTTTCCCTATGAACGACCTCAAGTTCGCCATCCGCCAGTTGCTGAAGAATCCCGGCTTCACCGCCGTGGCCGTGCTCACGCTCGCGCTCGGGATCGGCGCGAACACCGCGATCTTTGGTTTGTTCAACGAGCTGTTGCTTAGACCGTTGCCCATCAGAGAACCGGAGCAACTCCTCGGTTTGGTGCTTGTCGACGGAAAAGATGATTTCGCCGATCAAGCGATTCCGTATCCGATCGCGCAGGATTATGGCGAACAGATGGACGGCATCTTTCGCCAGTTCGCGGCCTATGCCTCCACACGCTGCCTTGCCGAGGTCGGCAACGGGACGCCGCAGTTCGTCATGACCGAGCTGGTCACGGGTGGTTACTTTTCCACTCTTGGAATTGTGCCTGACATCGGCCGATTCTTCGAGGAAGGGGACAACAGACTGACCGATCAAGGTGCCGTGGCCGTGATCAGTCGCGGCGCTTGGCAGAACTGGTTCAATGGTGATCCGTCGGTCATCGGCCAGACGGTGACGCTGCGGCCCAACTATGGGGAGCCGGTTCACGCGACGGTGGTCGGAGTCGCGCCCGAAGGCTTCAATGGCATCGAGCGCGCCCGGCCTCAGATCTGGTTGCCGGCGGTGCTGGAAAAGCAATTCAAGGACGCTGCGCCGGTGAACTTCCGGATCATTGGACGACTGACGGAAGGTGTCGGGCAGAGTCAGGCCGAGGTGGCTCTGGACGTTGTTACGGCGGCCGTCGCCGCCAAGCGTGGAGGACGCGTGATCCCGGGCTACAACAACGAGGGCATCTTTCGGTCAGACCTGCGGATGCAGCTGCGGCACGCCGCCCTGGGATCGTGGGGTGCCTTCCGTTCTCATGCGCCGTTGCAACAGGCACGAATGCTGGGGTTTGGCGTCGCGGTGCTGGTGCTCCTCATCGCCTGCGCGAACATCGCCAACCTCGTTCTGGCGCGCGCTGAACACCGCCGCCGGGACACGGCCATCCGGCTTTCACTTGGCGCGAGCCGTGAACGAGTGCTGCGCTCGGCGCTTGTCGAATCGCTGCTCCTTTCACTGCTCGGTGGTGCCGCAGGTCTTGGGCTGGCGCAGGTGGGCAATCGTCTGTTGCTGACGTTCCGACCGGCCGACATCGAGCTGCTGGTCCTGACGAATCTCGATCTACGGGTCGCCGGATTCTGTTTCGCGGCAGCGCTGATTTCCGGACTGATTGTCGGCCCGTTGCCGGCGTGGCGCAGCTCGCGGGAAGATCCCAACACAGCGCTCAAGGAACGTGACGGACAGTCGCATGGAGGTGGTGTTCGTATCCGTGACGCGTTTGCCATCACTCAAGTCGCTCTGTCGATGATCCTTCTGGTGGGTGCAGGTCTGTGTTTGCGCAGTTTCGCCGCCTTGCTGGCCGCCGATCCGGGTTTCCGCGCGGACCGGTTGATCGTCGCCAGCCTTAATTTTGGAAAGACCCCCAATGGAAGTGGGGCAGCCCATTACCGGGCGCTGACGGAGCGCTTGTCGGCGATGCCGGGCGTGGAGGCGGTGAGCTGGTCGCGGGCTATTCCCATCCTGCCGATGGGCGGTGGGATTTCGGCTCCGGTAGAGCAGATCGAGGGCTACGAGCCAAGACCGGACGAATTCCTCAGTGTCGAGTTCACCGAGGTGGCACCCGGTTTCCTTGACACGCTGGGCATGGCTGGCGCGACGGCGCCAAGCCGTTCCTTGGAGAGCGCCGGCACGCTGGTGTGGGCGAACGAGGCGTTCGTGCAACGCTACTGGCCAGGTCAGAACCCGGTCGACCGGCGTGTGGGCATCTGGCAGATCGAGGGCGTGGTCAGGGATGTTCGGGTGAAGAGCCTCTGGGATCCGGCAACGCCCTATATCTATGTGCAGCACGCGGAACCCAAAGTCACCTCCGGCGTGTTTTTCATCCGAACCAAGGCGGAACCCAACACAATGCTCGGTCAAGTCCGGGCCGTGCTGCTGGCCATGGACCCCGAGCTGGACGTGTCTACGCTGACGACCCTGCGCGCGGCGCTGGACCAGACGCTGCGCGGGCAGAAGTTCATGGTCGTGCTGCTCGGCGCATTCGCCGGTTGCGCGGTGTTGCTGGCTTTGATTGGCATTTATGGGGTGATCTCGTATCTGGTCAGTCAGCGCACCCGCGAAATCGGCATTCGCATGGCGCTCGGTGCCGGCCGCCGGCCGATCATGACCGGTGTGCTCCTGCGTGGCTGCTGGCTCACGGCCGCCGGCGTGGCGCTTGGGCTATTTGGATCGTGGGGAACGACGCGGGTGCTTCGAAGCGTCATCCACGGAGTCAGCCCGACCGATCCGGTCACCTTTGCTGCCGTCACGTTGATTCTGGCGATCGCGGCGTTGCTCGCCTGCTGGCTGCCCGCCCGCCGCGCGGCGCGGGTGGACCCGATGGTGGCGCTGAGAGCAGAGTGACAAGTGACAAGTGAGCAGTGATGAGCAAATGAATTCCAGCGAACCGAAGAAGCCAGGCAGTTACCGTGACCTGATCGTATGGCAGAAGGCCATGACGCTGGCCAAGCTGATTTACGGACTGACTCAAAGCTCATTCACTTCGTATGAACGACCTCCGCTTCGCCCTCCGCCAGTTGCTGAAGAACCCCGGCTTCACTGCGGTCGCGGTGCTCACGCTCGCGCCCGGCATCGGGGCGACTACCGCGATCAGTAGCGTCGTGCGGACGGCGCTCTTCAACCCCATCCCATGAGGGACGCCGACGGGCCAGCCGGGACGAGCCGATGGAGGCACTGAGGACTGAGCGACGCGAGTGAAGAACGACCGCCACGAGCAACGAACCACCGACTACTTCCAACAACGATGAACCAACTGCGCGCCCTCGAAAAAAGTTATCCCACCCGACCGAGCTCGACCTACGTGCTGCGGCAAATCCACCTCGACATCGCGGAGGGCGATTTCGTCACCATCATGGGCCCCAGCGGCGCCGGCAAATCCACTCTCCTGAGCATAATCGGCCTCTATGACCACACTTGGTCCGGCGAGTATCATTTCAACGGCGACGCAGTCCACCTGCTGAAACCCAAGGAGCGGGCCGCGCTCAACAAGAAACACGTTGGATTCGTTTTCCAGCAGTTCCATCTGCTCGATGACCTCACCGTCGCCGAGAACCTCGACATTCCGCTCTCGTATCGCGACATCAAAAAGTCGGAACGCCAAGCCGTGGTCGCCGACACGCTCGACCGCTTCGGCATCGTCGGGAAAAAGGACCTGTTCCCCAACCAACTCTCCGGCGGGCAGCAACAGCTCGTAGCCGTCGCGCGCGCCATCGTGGCCAAGCCCACGCTCCTGCTCGCGGACGAGCCGACGGGAAATCTGCACACCGACCAAGGCCGCCAGATCATGGAGCTGTTCAAGAAGCTGAACGGCGAAGGCACGACCATCATCCAGGTCACCCACTCGGAGACCAACGCGACCTACAGTAACCGAATCATCCGCCTGCGCGACGGGTGGCTGGAGAAATAGTTATAAGTTTAGTGTTATGAGTTATGAGCACTGATCGGCTTGGGCAATCCATGATCGAACAGTTGGGCCATGGTTCTTTCCGTGGGCTAGTTTGGCTCCCGCGGATTGGCGTCCCTCGTGCTGGGTTTGATTAATCTCGAAGAGGAAGCCTACTTGCCCGGCGAACGCACGATCCGGGTGGCGGTCATGACCACGGTGATGCTGAGCATCTATGCCCACGGCATCAAGGCTCTGCCGGGCATCCAGCTATAAGTGAGACGTCTGACGTCGCTCGGCCCCATATCACCCTGGAAACCGCAGTTGAAACTCTCCACCGAGGCACAGAGTACTAACGAACTACGAACGAGAACGCCCCGAAAAAAGACTTACTCGCCGGAGGATGCCTTCGGAGAAGCAAACTCAGGCCCCTTCCCCTGGTCTTTCCCTCTCTGTGTCCCTGTGGTTCAACTCCCGGTTTTAAGATCACCCGAACACCAGACTTAGAGCCCGGGCGGCTTGGGTGGAGTCGCTGCCGCCGGATTCGTTTAGAATTGAATCGCCAACCGCCACCAGCCACTTCCACGCAGTCCCGTCTCGATGGTCGTCTCCCACCTTCCGTCCTGCGTGGTGATTACAGGGCCGAATGATTGCCAGGTGCGGAGATCGGCACTGGTTTGCATCTGCAGCGTCACCCCCGCCGGGGCCGTCCCACTCAACTGCAGGCGGTCCCCTTCGACTCGTCGAATGGTTTCAATCATCAACGGCACGGCGACAAACTCGGCGGTTAACGCGACGTCACTCGTGGGTCCCAGGGTGACGGTGGCCGGGACACCAGGGAGTTCTCGCCAACCGGCAAACCGCCAGCCGGGCCGAGCCTCCGCCCGAAGTGTTAGTGGGTTGAACTTGAAGTAGGTTCCCGTCCAGCGCTTAGCAGGGGTATTGGTCACCGTGAGTAACGTGGTACGGATGGATCCGCCCACCGGATCGGAGACCGCCAGGGATAACTGAATGGGTCCACTGGGCTTGAAGCGCGTCTCCAATTGCCGCCGAACCGCGGCCGGACGGTTTCGGGCGAAGTTTCGGAGATAGGCAATGTGTCCCTGCCACTCGGAGACGGAGGCGGGAGCGCGCCAGCGGCGAAGGTGCTCGGCGATCTCCGGAGCGAGCGTCGCCGTCAACGCGTCGATTCGCCCGATACTCTCGCTGGGCTGATACACGGAGTTCAACAGGTCGGCGTATACGTTCAGAAAAAGTCGGCGGAAGTCAGCATTGCGCATCAATCCACCCAACAAGCGTGTGGTGTCCGCGGTGCTGTGCCCATGGAGTCCACCCGTACCCGCCAATTGGTGGGCGAGCATATCGAATTCCCAAGCGGGTTGGTCGGCCCAGAACCCACCCCAGCCCACATCATTGTCGAATTGAAGCCATCGGAAACGTCCTTCCGGTGTGCGCGGTCGCCAAAAGCGATGGTTCCCAATATCCCAACGATAGGTGAAGGACTCGCCCGCTTTATATAGGGCATAGTTCACCGGATCGAGGCAGTTTGTCATCCAGGCGTAGTGGGCCGTGTCCGTCAGGTCGTGCGTCTGGAGGTAGGCCATCATTTCGTTCCAACGCACCAGATTGCCGGCCCGGGGCACGGCGTAGCCTTCGAGGTAGTCCAGTTCGTCTTCCGATATCCCCGTCGCCTGGGCCACAAAGGCAGTGTCCTGTTTGTCCTTCAGATAATGCAGTCCCCAATATTCGCCGTTGATAAAGACCACGACCAGGCGCGCGGCCTGGGTCTCGACGCCGAACGGTTCCAGCAGCGATTGCATCAGCTCATCGCGTTGGAAGGCGTAGAGTTGGTCGTGGCCGGTGGGTCGCAGTAGCACGTGCTCGTAATCGGTGCGGGCCCGATCGGGAAAGAGCCGAGCGGTAAAGTGTCGCCGGCCCGTAAACGCGGTGGCATCGAGGTCGAGGCCTTTGATCGGGAAATTCTGGGAAGTGTTGCCATGGATTTTCACACCCACGGGTTGAGAAACGAGGACTGAATTATTCGTCTCGAACAGTTCGACAAAGGCCGGACGTTCCCACTCGGGTCCACGTTGGTTGTAGTTCCCACGGGTACCGGGGACGTAAATGCCGCGATCCATGCTGAAGAAGTTATCCCGGTCGGTGACCAGGGAAACGACCGGAACCGAATAACGCGCCCGCCCCGAGGGTGTAACAAAGAAACTGCGGGTAACGACCTCACTGGGCAGGGCGCCTGGTTTGAACGTGCGCGCTCGGATGACCCAGCCCTTGAAGACCTCTCCCGTCGGGAGAGGGCCACCGGGTGTGGTGGGGATACTTGAGATTCCGTTGGGTGTTCCCGTCCGGGAACCGATCCGAAGGGACCCTGAAGAAAGTGCTGCGGTCGCACTCGGTTCTGAACCGTCGAGTGTGTAACGAATTTCGGCACCGACACTGTCCGTGGAAAGCGTGAGCACGAACTCGCTCGGGAAGAATCCGGCGGGGTGGGAGAATTCGGGGGCCGTCAGAAACGCAGTCGAACCCGGGGTAGAATTGGACCGGCCCGGCGTGGGTTGCGCGAAAAACCGCCAGACCTGCGATTCTTCGGCCGGACGACCGTAGGACACATCCCGGGGAAGAATTCCGAAGCCCACGGTATCGGCGGTTGAACCATCGGGACGAGTTAACGTCAGGACTTCTCCCGCGGCGCTCAATTGGAACCCGGTATGGTAGTACCGAGCGAGAGTGAGGTGGTATTTGGCTGCCAGTCCGGCTTCGAGACCGTGCCGCTCGGTTTCAGTCAGGGCGCGATTGAACAGGAGAATTTCTGCGACATCGCCGCCGAACGCTCCATAGGCCCCCGCTCCGATCTCAATCGGGGCCGTGACCGCCGAGCGGGGTGAACGAAGACCTTCGCGGGCCAACGTGCCATCAAGGTAGAGTCGAGGGCGTCGGTCGTCGTAAACCACGCTGACGAGGACGAACGTAGGCCTGGGTTCGAAGGGGGCGACAGCGAGGGCGGGCATGTATCCCGAACCGTGTTCGTAAACGGAGGCGCCGTTGTTGCCCAGGGAAAGGCCGGCTCCTCCGTTCCAATCGCCACCGTGTTCCGGCCCGAACAGCCACCGCTGCCCACTCGTCCCCCCGACTCCTTGCGCCGATTCCGACTCGATTTCATGTGGAACGGATGCCCGGGCAACAGCGATCAAGGTGAATCCATTAGTTCCGACCGAGCGATCGAGTCGCAGGCTGTCATCGGAACCGTCGAAGTGAACGACCGGAACGTCCTTGAATCCCTGGGCGCGCCATTCTGGCTGACGCGCCCCCTCCGTCTGGACGGCTGGGCCGAGGATTCCACCGGAAGTGTTCCAGCGGGTAACGACTCGATCAGGTCCAACGGAGCGCACCTGATTCGGATCATCCGGGTTGATCGCGTCGGCCTTCAGCCAAACGGCCAGACCCTCGATGGTGCCGGGCTGAAGAGGATCGACCTCGGTCGGTTGGCGGTCTTTTCCGGAGGCGTAGACCACCAGGTATTCGTCTGGGGCCAGGAGTCCACTGGCGAACCTCCATTTGAACGGGCGGCCCAAATCATCACTGACCCCCCAACCCGTCAGGTCAGCCGGTTGATCTCCGGCATTTGTGAGTTCGAACCAATCTGGCGAATCTCCATTTTCATCCCGAAGAGTCTCACTGTTGGAGGACTGCAGCTCGTTGAGCAGCAGAATGGGGCCGGCCTGTACCGCCGCCCGACTGGCGAGCAGCAATCCAAGCAGGACTGCCGCCCACAACGTAAAGACACGGGACACGGGACGAACCTAGCGAGGACTGGGTTCGGAGCCAGTCTAACAGTCTTCACAAAGTGAGAAGTTCGATGTCAGTGGGCTGGGTCAATTGCAGGGTCAAGCGACCGGTGCTGGCATCGAAGTAGTGCGGGAGGCCCAGCAAGGTTTCCTCACCGTTCAGTTTCACCCGGGGCTTCTTGGTCAGTCCATTCACCACGACGTGCCAGGGGCGGTTGGGCCATCCTTCGACTCGGAAATTTACGCCGTCAGATCGTTCGACCACGCCGTTCAACGGGCCCGGCGCATGGACCAACAACCCCTGACGACGCAGGGAACGGAAGTCGTACACCGCGGGCTCACCATAGGCCTGCAACGCCAAGGGGAGGAGCGTCGCGGGATTGATGGGCACGGGATTCCGAAACTGCGAACGCAGGTCAAAACTGTCCGGTAACAGACCCTGTTTGTCGGGCTCAGCGTCGGTGTGCGTTTGCTGAACACCCGCCAGAGCGATGCCATCACAAAGCTGAATCCAGGGTCCCGTCGGATCATGTCGCGCCAGTCGTCGGATGGCATCAGCATAGACCAGTCCGCACCATTGCACGGGCAGGCCGATCCAATTGGGGGCGACCCATTGCGTGGCTCCGAGGACGGGGGTGGTGGAGTAGACGCCGACGGGTTGATCGGTTGGCGCTGTCAAATAGATGAATGGAACGCCGGTCCAGGCCCAGTAACGGGCTTGAACCAGGAAGTCTTCGATGCCCGTTAGTTCATAGCCCAGGGTGTAGGCTCGCACCAGATAGGCGCTGGCCAGAATATCGGGTGTGTGTAACGGGACTTCCCAAGTTTGCGCCCCGCGCGGAACCGAATCACGAAACCGATCGAGTGCTCGGAGAAGCCGCAGCCCTTCCAGGATTAAGTTCTGATCCCCACTGAAGATGCCCCGTTCCAATACACCCGCGACCAAAGTGCCGGCCAGGCCGTTCGCCTCGTCCGACCAATGCGTGGAGCTGTAGTCCGGATTCCCAGGGGTCGCTCGGTACGGCAACGAGCCATCCGATTGAAAACGCGCCAGCAAACTCTGACCGTCGGCCAAGGCAGCGGCGGCGTTCTCGGTGACGCCTCCGTAAACCAAGGGCGGCGCGGGGTAGCGTACATGGCCTACTTGGGCGCCGATCCGGCTGGGCAGAGGCACTACTTCCAGTGAGGCGACGGCCTGTTGGCGGAGTCGGCCAGCGAGCGTTGGATCCTGAACCCGATCGGCTAACCAGTCCATGTAGAGGGCAGCGTCCGCGGCGGGTTGGCTGTTGAAGGTCGGACCGACGGCATGCCGGAAGCGAGGCCCGTCCCGTAGGTCGGAATCCAACCAACCTTTCGCGGCCAGCCGATAGTAAGACCGGGCGTCCAGTTCTGGCTTCGGCAGAGGGGGCAGGCCGCGGCGGGACACAAACTCCTGAACCGACGGGACCACAGAGTTGCCTCGGCCCCCCATCAGCGTGGCCCGGAGCACCAGGGGTTGATTGGCTTTCAGGAGTTCGCCATCGTAGGGGAGTAGATTGCCATCTTCCCGGAGGGCCGGATCCGAACCTGGAAAAATCACGGACAAGACGCTGCCGCCTGAGCGAAAGATGCGGTCGGGAGTGTCGTGCAGCGCGGCGAAGTGAGGTGAAGATTCCCACATAAGACCAATCCACCTTCCGTCGGCGGCTAGGCTCATCAACGGAAAGGTGAGTTTCAGCGTATCGACTACCTGACGCCGTGCCTGGGCGCCGATCAGATCACGTTCCGAACTACTTTCCTCATTCTCTAAATATTCTACTCCCGCCAATAAGGCCTGCACTTTGTTCGTCCCAAAGGTGCCGACCCCGGGATGCAGGCCGAACAGGGGCAGGAACACGACCGAACGATCCTGACTCACGGTCACGCGCGTTTCGACTTCGAGACCGCCGGTTAAAGCGGAGGGCTGAAACGATTGGATAATTACCCAAGCGGCCCCCTCGGGATCGTGGGCGCGAGTGGTTGAACTGAGACGGCTGCCCGATTGGGTTAAGGTGGCGGGTTCCGTAAGCTTCCACCACCGCACACCGGTGGCCGTGAGGTAGCCCAGCAAAGGGCGATTGGGGCCAATGGCGAAGGTGGAATCGTTGATCCTAATCTCGAAGTCACCCAGGCGATCCCCATGAATCAGCTCCAGGTTCCCACTGCGCAGCCGAGGGGAGGCGGCCCCCAGCGCCGGCGGCGCCGGCGTGGGCCAGTCAGGGGTATCGAGTAGGATGCGCGGGGCAAAGCTGAGGCGGCGCAGATGGCAAATCCCGCGCGTCCCGGGCGGATCAATTCGAAACCGGGTTGAGGGTCCGAGCGCGGGCAGTGGAATTCGGGCGGTGAACCAACGCCGCGCGGGAACCACAAACCGGACGGAACGTTCCTCGGCGGGGCCTTCTTTACCGTGGGAATAAAAAACCTGGGCGTTGCCACCGGTGTCGGAGTTCAACTCAAGTTCCATCCAAAGGGACTGTCCGGTCGGAAAATCCCGGGCGGGACTGGCCAGATAGGGGTCGGTGCCCGTCACGATGACCGGTAACCCCAAGTCAGGATCGAGGGGTTCGAGTCGGCAATCATGGAGGGCTAACCAGCCCGATTCGTCCGGACCCGTCCGGAGCGCAGGTTTTAGCGGGCTGGTGGGGTCCTCCGCGTGCCGAAAATCCCATTTGGGTAAAGCTGCGCCCGACCCGTGCCAGCCGGCGGCCAGGGCCAGACCCAGGAGAAGGAAGCGAAGAGGACGCATGAGAGAACTTCTGCCGACGCGGGACTGGAAGAAAGGGTTCAATTAGATTCGGAACCTTGACGACAGACACGATTCGAGGCCATTTACCGAAGTAATCGGACCTATTATGCGTTTTAGATCGCTTCCTCCAGTCGTTCTCTCGCTGTTGCTGCAATTATTACCGGTGGTGCGGGTTGTTGCCGCGGACGCGGCCCTGGCGGCCGCGCCCATCCTGGCGGTATTGCGGTTAATCGCTGGTGCGACGGCGGTGGCGGGCTCACTTCACGCCGTTTCGGGTGCTTCCATTACAGTAACTCAGCCGCCCAATATCCAAGTAACCCGCACGAATGGCGTTGCCTCCTCCTTTCGAGTCAATCTGACCTACTCAGACGGACGGACGGTCCTAACCCCGCAGCTTTATACCGCGGAGAATTTGCCGCCGGGTTTTGATCAGCCCAGCCGCAGTGGCGGAATCTGGAGAATTACGGGCAATCCAACCCAGTCCGGAGTGTTTGAGGATGTTCGGCTGACGGGTTGGAAAACCGCCACTGCCGACCCGGAGTTCAGTGCCACGGTATTGCTGAAGATAATCGTCGTGGACCGCGCTCCGATCATCAGTACCCAGCCGACGAATCTCACCGCGGAGGTAGGTTCTTCGGCCACGCTAAGGGTGGTCGCCACCGGAGGAAACCTTACGTACCAATGGCGGAAAGGAGATCTGCAGTTAACGGGCGAGACCAGCGACCAGTTGACCTTCGATCCGGTGACGTCGGAGAACGCGGGTACCTACCAGGTTTTTGTGCAGAACAGTGGTGGGGGAATCCTGAGCAATCCGGCGACGCTGACGGTGACTGGCGGAACCGAAAAGCCAACCTTCACAACCGTTCCCCAGGGTAAGACCGTCCACGCGGGCGAAAATGTTAGCCTAATCTCGGCGGCGACTGGGCCAGGACCCCTAAATTTTCGATGGTTTCGAGCCAATGAGCCTGTCGGGGGTGGGACGAGTGAGCAGTTGTCATTTCTGCCGATCACCCTAGGGGATGCCGGTAGTTACACGGTCGCGGTGACGGGGGCGGGAGGCACGACCACGAGTGAACCTGCGCAGTTGACGGTGGCCGCTCCGCTGTCGATTGCAGCCATCACTGTGGAGGGTGCTCAGGTGCGCATTGTCTATAATGGCATTGCCGGAAGACAGTATCAGTTGGAGGGCACGTCTGGGTTAATCGATCTGGAATGGCTCCCCTTGGTTCAAGGGATCGTAGCGAGTGAGGGAATGTTTACGAGCCCGCTAGAGGAGTCGTCGGTGAAGATGTACCGGGTGCGGGTACTCTAATTGAGTGCCCCAAGTGGGGCCGTTGAAACTCCGGTTGGAGGCGTGTGGACTATGGGTTGAGTTCTTTCACTCCGATCCGGCGACCGCTCGGTTCGGCAACGATTGAGCGCGTCACCACCCACTGGCGTTCAAAAAAACCTCTTGTGAAATATTTCACACACGACAGACTCCGCGTCGCTTACGGGGTCCTTCCAATGGGAACTCGGTGAATTATCACCGGTTCATGACGGAATTCCCCTTTTGATCATGCGTTTTCGGCGCTCCATTTTGACGATTGTGTTGGGATTGTTCCTGCCCCTTTTGGGATTGGCAGCGGACGCTCACGAAGATGCCGGCCACGCGGTCGAGGCGGAAACGAGTGGATTGCCCACGGCAGCCCCGGTCCTGTTCCATATCGGACCCTTGCCGGTGACCAATTCAATGGTCCTGACCTGGTTTGTGGCGGCGGCGCTGATTTTCGGAGCGCAATTGGCGATGCGGAAGGCGCAGATGATTCCTCAGGGAGCGCAGAATTTCTGGGAGTGGCTGGTGGAAGGTCTCTACACGTTTCTCGAAGGCTTGGTGGGGAGTCACTTGGTCAAAAAGACGTTTTGGTTCTTCGGGTCCATCTTCATTTTCATCGTGGCGACCAACTGGTCGGGCTTGGTTCCTGGCGTGGGAACCATTGGATATGGGGTTCAGACCGCTCACGGGTTCCACGTGACGGATCCCCTGCTTCGCGGTGCTCATGCTGACTTCAACATGACATTTGCCATGTCCATGGTCTTCTTTGCCCTTTGGGTGATCTGGGCCCTCCAAGAAAATGGTGTGGGCGGATTTTTGAAACACATCTTTGCGCCGAAGGGAGAAACGAGCGGGCCGCTCTTCGTGCTGATGGTGGTCGTCTTTTTCGCGGTGGGATTGCTGGAAATCGTATCCATTCTGTTCCGCCCGGTTTCGCTGAGCTTCCGACTCTACGGCAATATTTTCGCCGGTGAGAACATGCTCGAGTCCATGACCCATTTGGGCGGACCGATCTGGGGCTGGCTGACGGCGTTGCCCTTCTATTTCATGGAATTGATGGTCGGCCTAGTGCAGGCCCTAGTGTTCATGCTGCTGACCGCTGTCTTCACGCTGCTGATTTGCATGCATGACGAGACGGAAGGTCACGGACACGCCAAGGCCCACGCGGATCATTAAAACTTTCGACCGTCAGACGGTGGCACGACTGCCGGGGCGGCCGGACACAACACAAAAGGCAAAACTATGATGCTCGCAGTAATCTCCGGTAATATTCACGTCGCGGCCGCGTGCTTCGCCGCCGCCATCGGCGTGGGCATGATCGGCAAGGGTGCTTCCGAAGCGGTCGGCCGGAATCCCGGCGCCGCCACGAAAATCCTCGTCCAGGCGATTCTGAGCACGGCCTTCGCGGAAGGCATCGTGTTCTTCGCGCTGTTCCTCTGGAACGGCAAGTGATCGCCCGGCGCGGGGCGCTGACGTTCCGCGCCAAATTTTCCCCCGTCATTCTAACTGTATGAGCCAGTTCATCCTCCTTGCCGCCACGGCCTCAGGTGCCGGTCCGGTCGAACAGATCGCCCGGACCTTCGGTGCCAATTGGCCGGCACTGATTTCCAACATCATCAGCTTCACCATTGTGGCGCTGTTGCTGAAGAAATTTGCTTTTGGACCGATACAAAAGGTGCTGCAGGAACGCAGCACTCGCATCGAAGAAGGCCTGGCCAATGCAGAGAAGATCAAGTCCGAGTTGGCCGGCGCGCAGAACAAGGCGCGCGAACTCATCAACCAGGCCAGCCAACAGGGCACCAAGATGATCGAAGAGGCCCGGATTGCGGCGGCGGCCGAGAATGAGCGAAGCCGCCAGCAGGCCGTTACCGACGCCCAAGACATCTTGGCCAAGGCTCGGACTGCGAGCGAAACCGAACTCGTGCGGATGAAGGCCGAACTGCGCAAGGAAGTGACCCGCCTGGTCGTGGAAACCAGCGCCAAGGTAACGGCCGAGGTGTTGACGTTAGACCAGAAACAACGCCTGGCCGACGACACCAATCGGTTGCTCGCCAACAACTAAGTTCGGCGGTCGCCGTTCCAGACGATGAAGATTTCCAAACAATCCCGGCGCGATGGCAAAGCGCTGTTCAACGCCTGCCGAGTAAATGGCGTGCTCGATGAGCCCCGCATTCGCGATACGGTTACGCGGGTTTTGGCCGCTAAGCCCCGCAGTTACCTCGCCATCGTCGAACATTTCAAGCGGCTGATAAAACTCGATCTCGACCGCCGGACGGCTCTGGTCGAGAACGCCGTCGAAACCACGCCGGCGCAGATGGAAAGCATCAGGTCCAATTTAGAACGTCAATACGGACCCGGCCTTAATCTGTCGTTCCTGGTCAATCCCGCGCTGATCGGCGGACTTAAGATCAAGGTGGGCAGCGACATTTATGACGGCTCGGTCGCCGGCCGCCTCGCCGCCCTCAACAGCACTTACTGATCCCCCGGCCGCACCTCCGAACCACCATTTTCAATCCAATTCAGTTCCGATGAGCAACATTCTCCAGGAAATCGAAGCGCAGATCGCTGGCGTCAAAACCTCCGTGCAGCGTCAGAACGTCGGTCTTGTCCGAGAAATCTCCGACGGTGTGGCCAAAGTCGAAGGTCTGACCGACGCCATGGCTAACGAGATGCTCGACTTCGGAGACGGTGTTTTCGGCCTGGCCCTCAATCTTGAGGAGACTGAGGTCGGCGTCGTCATCCTGGGCGACTATCTGGGCATTAAAGAAGGCACTGAGGTCCGGACGACCGGTAAGTTGCTTTCGGTGCCGGTCGGCCGGGAATTGCTGGGCCGGGTAGTCGATACCCTGGGCCGACCCGTTGACGGCAAAGGTGAGATCGCTACGAGCGAGTTCTATCCGATTGAGAAAATTGCCCCGGGCATCGTCAAGCGGCAGCCGGTCAGTCAGCCCTTGCAAACGGGTATCATGGCCATTGACGCCATGATTCCGATCGGTCGCGGTCAACGCGAACTCATCATCGGCGATCGTTCGACCGGTAAGACCACGATCGGCGTGGACACGATGATCAACCAAGCCCGCATTAATAAGCAGAACGCGGGTGTGGCTGGTTTCCGTCCGGTTTACAGCATCTACGTGGCGGTCGGTCAGAAACAGTCAAACGTAGCCCGCGTTATCGCCGAACTGGAAAAGGCGGGAGCCCTCGATTTCACCATTGTAGTGGTAGCTGCCGCCGATTCTCCGGCCGCCGCCCAATACCTCGCACCGTTTGCCGGTGCTTCCATGGGCGAGTGGTTCATGGATAACGGAATGGACGCGCTCATCATTTATGACGACTTGTCCAAGCAAGCCGTCGCGTATCGCCAGGTGTCCCTGGTCCTGAAGCGTCCTTCCGGCCGCGAAGCCTATCCCGGTGACGTCTTCTACCTGCATAGCCGTCTGTTGGAACGGGCGGCGCGCGTTAACGAGAGCAACGGCAATGGTTCCCTGACCGCCCTGCCGATCATCGAAACCCAGGCCGGTGACGTTTCCGCCTATATTCCGACTAACGTGATTTCGATTACGGATGGCCAGATTTACTTGGAAACCGACCTCTTCTACCAAGGTGTGCGTCCGGCCATCTCAGTGGGTTTGTCAGTGTCCCGCGTAGGCTCGGCGGCTCAGATCAAGGCAATGAAGCAGGTTGCGGGTCGGATCAAGTTGGACCTGGCGCAGTTCCGGGAATTGGCCGCCTTCGCGCAGTTCGGGTCCGACCTCGATGCCAAGACCCAGGCGACCCTGGAGCGAGGCAAGCGGATCGTCGAACTGTTCAAGCAGATTCAATACAATCCGCTTCCGGTGGAACAGCAGTCGGCCATTCTTTGGGCGATGCAGAACAACCTCCTCGACGATATCGCGGTCGAGAAGGTGAAAGATTTCCAACTTAAGCTGATGGACTTCCTTTCCAGCCGCAAAGCCGCGGTTTTGGACAAAATCCGCATGGAGAAAGCTTTTAATGACGCTCTCGGAGTCGAACTAAAGGCGGCCATCAACGAGTTCAAGCAGAGCTACCGTTAAGTAGCCGGTTTCGCCGTCGAACGACTGACCCACCATGCCCAGTACACGCGACATCCGCCGCCGGATCAAATCGATCAAGAACACGGCGCAGATCACCAAGGCCATGCAAATGGTGGCCTCGGCGAAGATGCGCAAGGCACAGATGGCGGCGCTAGCGGGACGTCCTTACGCCCACCTGATGAACGAAGTGCTCGCGGCTGCGACTGCGGGTGCGGGCGAGTTTTCTCATCCGCTGATGGAAAAGCGCCCGGTGAAACGCCGCGCGCTGATCGTGATAACGACCGATAAAGGTCTGTGCGGCGCCCTGAATACTAATTTGTTACGGGAAGTGGGTCGGTACGATGCCGGAACGGTCCACATCTGTGCCGGAAGAAAGGGCGCCCAATTGGTGGCTCGAATGAAGCGGGAACTCGCGGCCGAGTTTACCTACCGCGACACGCCCGCCTTTGCGGAAGCTCGGGCGATTTCCCGTTTTGCCCAGGAACTGTTTCTGTCGGGTAAAATCGATCAGGTCGATGTTGCCTATAACAACTTCGTCTCAACCTTAACGCAGAAGCCGGAAATACGGACGCTTTTGCCGTTGGGTGAAATTAAGAAGTTGGATGCAGATCTGGCGGGTGAGAGCCAAGGAGAGGCGCTGACGTCGAGCGACGGTAAAGAATACCTATTCGAGCCGCATCCTTCCGCAGTGTTGGGTAACCTCTTGCCGCACTACCTGAATTACCAAGTTTACCAATTCCTCCAAGAGGCCAAAGCCTCCGAGCATTCCGCGCGGATGGTGGCGATGAAGAGCGCGACCGATAACGCCAAGCAGATCATTAAGGACCTTACTTTGGAGTATAACAAGATGCGTCAGGCCAGTATCACCAACGAACTGCTCGAGATTACCACGGCGCAAATGGCCCTCGCCTAAACCGAGAAACCTCCCCCTCCCTTCAATTCGAACGTAATTTTCCTAGTCGAGTCATGAACAAAGGCAAGATCGTCCAAATCATCGGCCCGGTCGTAGACATCGAGTTTCCCAAGAAACTCCCCGCGATCTACAATGCGGTAACGGTCGAATTCACCGTTCCCGGCCAGAAACAGTCGCATTTGACCCTAGAGGTCCAGCAGCACCTCGGTGACAATTGGGTGCGCGCGGTTGCTATGAGTAGCACCGAAGGCCTGAAACGTGGCTACGAGGTCATCGATGCAGGTGCTCCGATCTCGGTTCCGGTGGGCGAAGGCGTCATGGGCCGAGTACTCGACGTCACGGGCCAGCCGATTGATGAACTCGGACCGGTACCGGCCGATAAGTATTACCCAATCCACCGAGCAGCCCCTCTGCTGATCGATCAATCCACGAGCCCCCAGATTCTCCATACCGGCATCAAGGTCATCGACCTGATTTGCCCCTTCCTCAAGGGCGGCAAGGTCGGAGCCTTCGGCGGTGCGGGCGTCGGCAAGACGGTCGTCATCCTCGAACTAATCAACAATATCGCCAAACTGCACGGTGGTATTTCGATGTTTGCCGGCGTGGGTGAGCGCACCCGTGAGGGCAACGATCTCTACAACGAAATGATCGAGGCCGGTGTCATCAAGACGGTTAAGGATGAGCATGGTCATCCGAAGAAGGGTGCCAACGGCATGCCGATCATTGCCGAAGGTTCCAAGATCGGGCTGGTTTACGGTCAGATGAACGAACCTCCCGGGGCTCGTCTCCGCGTCGCGCTGTCAGCGTTGGCCGTCACCGAGTACTTCCGCGACGAGAAAAACCAGGACGTGTTGCTCTTCGTCGACAACGTCTTCCGCTTTTCCCAGGCCGGTTCCGAAGTTTCCGCTCTGCTTGGGCGCACCCCCTCGGCCGTCGGTTACCAACCGACGCTCGCAGCCGAAATGGGTAACCTCCAGGAGCGAATTACTTCCACGAAGAAGGGTTCAATTACGTCGGTGCAGGCCGTTTACGTGCCGGCGGACGACCTGACCGATCCCGCCCCGGCCACGACGTTCGCCCACCTTGATGCCACCATCGTGCTGGAACGTTCGATCGCGGAATTAGGCATTTACCCGGCTGTCGATCCTTTGGCTTCCGGGTCCAAGGCGCTCGCTCCGGACGTGGTCGGGGAGGAGCACTACCAGGTCGCTCGGGGCGTCCAGAAAGTGCTTCAGCGGTACAAGGATCTCCAGGACATCATCGCGATTCTGGGCATGGACGAACTTTCTCCCGAAGACAAGCTGACCGTTTACCGCGCCCGCAAGATTCAGAAGTTCCTCAGCCAACCTTTCTCGGTGGCCGAAGTGTTCACCGGTCGGCCCGGTAAACAGGTGCCCATTAAGGACACGGTCCGTGGCTTCAAGGAAATCCTTGAGGGTAAACACGATGACGTGGGCGAAAACAACTTCTACATGAAGGGTGGCATTGACGAGATCAACGAGTGATGGGTCCCCTCAATGGGCTCTCTTCGCTCTCGCTGAACTTCAAACGTCCAATTCAACTTCATGGCCACGCTGAAACTCGAAATCGTGACTCCCGAGGCAAAAATTTACTCGGAAGACGTAGAGATGGTCACGCTGCCCGGTGTTGAGGGAGAGATGGGAGTTTATCCCATGCACATTCCTTTGATGACCGAGATCCTGGCCGGGGAAGTCTGCGCCCGAAAATCCGGTGAGAATTTTTTCCTAGCTGTGGGCTCGGGATTTGTGGAAATCACCGGTGATCGGGTCGCGATCCTCACGGATATGGCGATCAAGGCGGACGACATCGACGAAGCCAAAGCCGAGGAAGCGCGCAAGCGGGCTGAGGTTCGGTTGTCGGAGAAGATCAGTGACGACGAGCACGCCACCGTCCAAGCCTCTCTGATGCATTCCCTCGCTCAACTCAAAGTGAAGCGGCGACGTCATTCCTGAACGCATTGTCAAACCTGGTTTGGTTAGCCCTGGCGGTGCCGGGGCTTTTTCATTTGCGAACAGAGTCCGACGACGGCTTGTCTCCCGCGTGGCGGCCGCTACGCTGACCTCCATGCCGGCGCCTGTGGAATTGCCGCTACCTGCAATTGAGGTAACACCCGAAGAGCAAACGCGTGGGTTTAAAGAACCCGGCTATCTGGTGATTTGCTGGAATGACCCGATTAATCTGATGGCCTATGTGACCCATGTTTTTCAAACCGTCTTTGGTTGGGATCGGAAGAAGGCGGAGAAGCACATGCTCGAAGTCCATGAGTTGGGGAAAAGCATCTTAACCCGAGAAGGGTTCGAGAAGGCCGAATTTTACGTTCACCAACTCCAAAAGCACTCGCTTCAAGCCACGTTAGAGCCGGCGGGTGACTAACTTTGGACCCCCATTTCCCCAGTGAAGCTATTGACTCAATCCGACGGCAAGTACGCGTTCCGTCTCGATTCCCGGGAATATGATGCCCTGATGGCGGCCATCGGGTTGCGGGCCCACTTAACTCGTTCAAACCGGTCGCTGACCACCGATACCGCCATCAATGCGAATTTGCAGGCAGCGCAGATCGACCTCGATAGCGCGCTGACCGAGCATCGTCAGGAGCTCACCAAGGGTATTGAAACTCTTTTCAACGATCCGCTGAAATGTGTCACTCAAGGAAAAGGCGCCCGGGTGATCATCCTGAGCAGTGAGGAGGTCGGATTGATGTTACAGGGTCTGAATGATGTACGAGTGGCCGCCTGGGAACGTTTGGGATGCCCGGATTTCGACAATGGGCAACGACCGGAAGTGAGCGAGGAGAATTTTCTGTGTCTCTGGGCGATTCAAGCCACCGACCTGTTTCAATCTTTCCTGCTAGCGGCTTTGCAGGGTGAAACTTAAGGGTCGTGAGCGGCTCAATGGTCTGGATGTTGGACGAGCGGTTGTGGTTTCCGGACCCTCGGAATTCGCGGAGTGACGGCCTGGTGGCTATTGGGGCCGATTTGACGGTTCCCCGTTTACTTCTCGGTTACCGGACCGGGGTGTTTCCTTGGACGACCGGACCAGTTACGTGGTGGTCCCCGGATCCCCGTGCAATTTTCGATTTGGCACAGATTCACGTTCCTCGAAGTCTGGAACGAACACTGCGCAAAGCCGGCTTTAGGATCACATTCGACCAGGATTTCCCGCGGGTTATCCAGGCCTGCGCGCAGGCGCCTAGGTGTGGCAGTCCCACCTGGATCACGCCAGAGTTCATTTCCGCGTATCTGGAACTGCATCGCGCCGGGCATGCTCACAGTGTCGAAGTCTGGTTGGGGAATGAATTGGCGGGTGGATTGTATGGCGTGGCGATTGGCGGATTCTTCGCCGGTGAATCGATGTTTCACCGGCAAACAGACGCCTCAAAGGTAGCTGTCGTCGCCATGGCTCGACGGCTTCAAGCGGAAGGGTTTGTTTTGTTCGATACCCAAATGGTCACCCCCGTGACCCGATCTTTGGGTGCCCGGGAGATTCCTCGGGTGGACTACTTACGGCGATTGGCGGCGGCCGTGGACCAACCTAAGGCTTGGGGAGCCTCGCTGAAATCAAACGAGGCGAAGTAGTCGACCCTTCCTCCGCGGGCGGGAACAGGTCCTGATTCCTGATTGGCTGCCGAAGTGCCGGGAACCGTCGGTGATGCCGCTTCTGGATCCTTCCGTGGCAGTCTCTCACTACATCTGGCGATTGGCAGGGAGGGGTTCGAAATGAGACATCTTAGGGGCCTCGCGGGATCCGTTTGACTGCTCCTTCAGAGTGGTCGGAGACCTGTGTGGCAGAACCAATATCACTTATGTCACACTTTACTAAATTCACAAAAGACCGAACCCGCATAAAGGCGCGTCGAGCCGGTTTTACCCTCGTGGAAATGATTGGCGTCCTAGCCATCATCGCAGTCCTTGCCTCCATGTTGCTCCCCCGGGTGTTCGCAGCAATCAACGACGCACGCGTCAATAGTGCGGCGATTGCGGTCAATGCTGCCAAGTCGGCCAGCATGACTTATTTTGGCAAATTCGGGCGCTTCGGTGACGCTACGGGTGGGGTCATCGCCGATCTCACAAATACCAATGCCTCGGCGTGGGATCGGGAAGTGCTGCTCCGCGGCGGGTATCTCGAACGCCAATTCTCCACCAGGATCTCCGACAGTGCGTTCATCACCCTCACCAATTGTGTCACCGGTTCGACCACCCCTACCGGGGCCAATGACGCCTACGACCTCGATGGACTGGATAGTCCCAACAATGACGCTTCGGCGGGTCGGATCGTCGTTCAGGCATTCCTGGAAAATGTGGCCCTCGATGACGCCCGGGAACTGAATCGTAAGATTGATGTCGAGGAAGGCCTCAGCGCGACGGCCGATACCAGTAATCAAGGCCGGGTAAAGTTCAATATGAACGGTGCCCAGACCGGAACGGTGAAGGTCTATATTGCACATCGTTGACCCCCGGCATTCTGCTGGAATGGAGGATTCCATGGAGCGCGAATCTCAACCGGAGACATTAGTGGTCCGCCTGCTGGATGCAGGACTGGTCAGCCTGAGTCAGGTCCAATTGGCCGCCACGGAGCAGCGTCGCCGCGGGGGTACGGTGTCTCGGATGCTCTGCGAATTGGGATTCGTGCCTCCCGACCTATTTGCCGCGGCAATCGCTGAGGAGGCGGGTATCCCTATGGTCGATGCCTCCCGACTTCGGATGACCGCTGGAGCGGTGTCGCTCCTCCCACCGGAACAGGCACGACGTCTGAAGGTGATACCTCTGTCTCGACGGGATGGAATCGTGACCGTGGCCATGGCGAATCCCGGTGATGTCATGGCGGTGGATCAACTTAGGCAAACCTTGGGTTGTGAAATCGAAATTCTGGTGGCTCAGGAGCGGGAAATTCTGAACGCACTCGATGCCACTGAACGTCCGGGTCCAGGGGTTCAAGCGGCGATCACCCGATGGTTGGCGGAGGAACCCACCTCTCCGAACAATTCTCGTCCACTCGATCGGATGGAGGAGTCCCTTGGTCAAGCGGATGCGCCCGTCGTTCAGTTAGTTCAGGAGGTTTTGGTCCGGGCAGTCGAGGCGAGCGCCAGCGATGTCCATTTCGAACCGGCCGAAAACTGGCTTCGAATTCGACTACGAATTGATGGCGTTCTGCTTCCCGATGTCCTCATTCCCAAACCGCTGCAGCCGGCGGTCATTGCCCGGCTCAAGGTGCTCGGTGATCTCGATATCGCCGAATCTCGCCGACCCCAAGACGGACGGTCCACGCTTCTGGTCAATCGCCGGCGTATCAATCTGCGAATTTCCAGTCTTCCCACCCAGCACGGCGAAAGTGTTGTGGTCCGCCTGCTCCCGGCAGAATCGGCCGTACCCACCCTAGCCCAATTGGAACTGGAGCCGGCGATGGAAATATTACTCCAAAAGGCCATCGCGCGGCCGCACGGAGTGGTGATTGTCACAGGCCCTACTGGCAGCGGAAAGACGACGACGCTGTATGCAATGTTAAATGAACTGAACCGACCCGATACGGCGGTGTTTACCTTGGAAGATCCGGTGGAAATGCCGCTTGCCGGTGCACGTCAGACGCAAATTCACGAAGAGGCGGGCCTGACCTACTCGATAGCACTGCGGGCCCTGCTCCGGCAGGATCCGGATGTCATTCTAGTCGGAGAAACGCGCGACACGGAAACTGCGCAATTGATGATCCGAGCGGCCCTGACCGGACATCAGATCCTGACAACTCTGCATACCAATGACGCACTGGGAGCGATCCCGCGCTTGATTGATATGGGCGTTGAGCGCTGTTTGTTGCCCGGGAGTATTGGTGCGGTCCTTGCGCAGAGATTGGTGCGACGTCTCTGTCCCTTGTGTCGGGAGTCCGTGCTCGATCCGGTGAAGTTTTTTGAGGATTCGGGTGTTGTTATTTCCGAGAACCTTCGTCCACGAGCCTGGCAAGCCAGAGGTTGTCCGGAATGCCGAAATACGGGTTTTCGCGGAAGGCGGGCGGTTTTTGAACTCTTTGCCCCGGATGCTCGGTTTCATGATCTGCTCGTTAAGTCGTCGGCGCATTCGGATCTGGTGCGGCACGCCCGGGAAGCCGGGATGCGTTCAATGTTGGAGAACGGTTTGGCCGAGGTGCTCAAGGGCGTGACCACGCTTGAGGAACTGCAGCAGGCAACTCGCTTCGATTAGACTTTCCATGCAAACCTTCCGCTTCAACGCCATTGATCGTCAGGGCCGAGTTCAAACGGGCCAACTGGGTGCCACCGACGAACGCGAGCTTGAAACCGTTTTGCGAGGTCGAGGTGTTTGGTTGTTAGACGCGCGGACGGAGAATCCTCGACGACCCTTTCGATTGCGGTTGTTCCAACGAACGTCGCGTCGGGATCTCATTCAGTTTTGCACTTTGATGGCGTTTCAAACCCGCGTGGGGGTGCCGTTGGTGCAAGCGCTCGACGCGGCTTCACAGGAAGGCGTTTCGCTTTCCTTTGGCGCAGGGGTGACGGCCGTGCGAGGTCGCATCGAGACCGGATCCAGCCTGGCTGGGGCGATGGCGGAAGCGCCCAAAGTGTTTCCTCGCGATCTGGTGCAACTCCTCCGCGCCGGGGAACAAGGTGGATCATTACCCGAAGCATTCACCCAGGCGAAGCACCATTTGGAATGGCAGGAACGGATCACGGCCGAAGTCACTCAAGCCACACTTTATCCAGCGCTAGTTCTGGCCGCGACAGTCCTCTTCGTTCTCGTGCTGTTCACGTTCGTGGTGCCGAAATTTGTGACTCTATTGGCTGCGGTAAAGGTTCCGTTACCAGCTCCCACTCGGGCCGTGTTCGCCGTCAGCTCGCTCGCCAAGGAGTTCAGTGGAATTTTCTGTGTGGGTGGAGGAGTTCTGATCGGACTTTGTGCTTGGTTGCGTCATCGATTTCCGGCAGTCGCCCGGTGGTTAGATCAGGGACGACTCGGTCTGCCGGTACTCGGTCCCTTGGTGCGGATGGTCGTCATGACTCGCTTCACTCACAACCTGGCCCTGCTCTACCGCAATGGAGTCTCCTTGCCTGCCGCCCTGGATTTGGTGAGCGGCGTGGTGGGTAGCCCGTTAGTGGCCGGCGCCGTGCGTGACATCCGAAGGGGTGTGCTTACGGGATCGAGTCTGAGTGAGGCGATGCGCCGTCATCCGGTTTTTCCTCCACTGTTGGTTCGACTCGTCGTCGTCGGAGAGCGAACCGGCCAACTCGACGAAGCCTTGGAGCAGGTGGCCAGTCACTATCACGAGCTGTTGCCGCGGCATTTGAAGCGTCTGCTCGGCCTCCTTGAGCCCGGGCTGATTCTCGGCTTGGTCGTCGTCGTCGGAGTGGTGGCTCTTGCTGTGATTCTCCCGGTGTTGTCCCTGATGCAGAATCTACGCTGATCATGAAGACCCCCTTGCCTCTTCGTCCCTTTCCAGTCGCTGGGTTTACCTTGATTGAACTGATCGGCTCTCTTGCCATTCTGACGTTGCTCACCTTTGTGGCGACCGAAGGTCTTTTTGGCCGCCTCAAGCAAGCCCTGCGTCAGGATGAAGCCGGACGGCTCCTGAAAATCGCGGAAGGTTTGCGGCGAGGCGTGGTGCAGCAACGGACCGTGCCCGCTGAAACCAACTGGGCGCCTTTGATCGCTGGGCAATTGGCCCGACCCGTTGCGGGGATCCTCCAGAATTCGGCCGGATGGAATCGACGCCTCATCTTTGATCCCAATTTTCGGCTGGGGTCCCCTGCGGTGCCTCCGCCGTTTGTTCAGACCGCTGCGGGCAGTTCATTCCCGACCCAGACCCGGGCCGTATTTCTCTCCACCCTGGCGGCCGATTTTCCCAGTTTAGGCAGTGTTACCTTTGAAGACCTTTGGGAATGCCCGTCGGGTCGTTTGCCCGCGCATTGGTCCTCCCGTTGGGCGGGAACTGCGGCGGATCTGCTGATTGAACGGATCAGCTTTGGATCCCTGTTCTGCCGGATTTACTTGAACAATCATAACCTGGATTCGCCGGCCTGGTTTGCGGTGGATACGACAAATCAGGTGGCGGTGATTCCGGCAGGCAGTCGGATCGAAGCGACGTTCCTGGTGACGTCGCAGTTGTTGTTGCTCGGACGCGGTGGGGTGATTCAGCAGAGCGTGCCGATCGTCGACGACGCGAGCTTCGCCTTTGAGGCGGACGTTTGGCGGGGAGGGCTCGCCAGCGGCCTGACGAACGCCCGCAATTCCTTGGCCGAAGTCTATGATCGGTTTGCCGGGCAATCGGCAACGGGACGGTCAGCCAGTCCGGCGGAAGTGGCGCTCGCCATGCATGAATTCGTGGGCGAATACAATCGCTGGGCCGGCACGGGATTCGCGACCACCAGTGCATTTTTGGGTGAGCCAACACCGTCGTTTCGTCGGGTACAGGAAGCCGGCGCACGGTTAGGAGATTTTGGCGGCTTCCTGCTGGGTTTAAATCCGGCCGCGATTCCATGAACTCCAATTTCTTCCAGCATTCTCCGTCACGTCTCACGGGCCAGCGGGGTTGGACCCTAATCGAGCTGATGGGCGCTTTGGCAGTCGGCGCCATGGTCTTGGCGTTGCTGACGCCAGCTCTACAGGGACAATTGGAGCGGACGGCGCGGATCCAAGAGATGGAGAAACTAAGCCAGATCGCAACGGAGTTCCGTCAGCAGATCCGGCGGCAGGGCCAGGTGCCGCACCCGACCGCTATTGCGGGATTTGTTGCCCCTTCCTTGGGCTGGCGAACCGAAGAGGTTCTTACGAATGCCAGGGTTCTTTCCCGCGCGATGCTATTTGATCCTGAATGTCGGATCGGACCGATCACCAACCGCGCATTTCCCTTCGTGCAAACAGAGTCCGGTAGTGCCGAGCCAGTGAGACCAAGATGCGTTTGGGTTTCTTCCTTGGGAGAACCGTTGCCTACGTTCTTGACCAACGGAGCGATCCTCGAGACTGCGGCCTTTGAGGCGCTCTGGCAGTCCGATCCCGGCACTTTTCCTGCCGACTGGAGCTGGCCTGGCCGCGGCGAGGATCTCCTGATCGAACGACTCGATTTAAGGGAAGAGTTTGTCTCCCTGACATTAAACAATCCGGGATCCGATCAACCTCGGTTTTCCGTGTCGGCCCACCAAACAGCGATTCTCGCGCCCGGGTTGTTTCGCTCGTGGTATCTGCGCGGAACAACTGTTCAGTTGATGGATGCGACTGGCGCTCTGCAAACAGTGGAGTCGATTCAAGGGCCTACTGGTTGGCAGTATGAAGGTGGCAAGTGGCGCCGAGCGGGGGCATGGAGCGGACTACCAGGGGCGCCCTCGGGACGGGACTTTGCCGAAGCGGCGGAATTATTTTTGCGGAGACCGGTTCCACCCCATGTGTCGACCAATGCTTCGCTTTGGGTGCTGACAGCGCTGACAAATTTTACAGCGAGCTACGAAACCTGGGTGGCCGCCGGTTTCCCGACGCCGCTTGTTTCGGAGTCAGCACCGATTCGGGCTTGGGAAGAACTTCGACAAGCAACGGCGAACCTCCTCGCTGAACCGTGACCCGTCCCTTCACCTCATGCTGAAACTAAAGTCTAACGAACTCAACCGACGTCCGGCGGATCGCCGAGGCGACGCCTTACTAATGGGCGTCGCCTGGTTAAACGGTGATCTTCGGGTATTGCTTCAGAGTTCTGCTGGAACTCGAGCCTGGTCGCCAGCGGAACCAATACGATCCATGGAGGAACTGGGAGTGGCGTTACGTCGGGCGGTAACGGAGCTCGGATCAACGGTCGGCAAAGGTGCGCTGCTCCTGGCGCATTCTCAATTGGCCCAGACATTTCTAGAAATACCCCAGGGTTCTGACGCGGTGATTCGTCAATTGGTCGCTCGGGAGGTGGAGCGACAGAAACCCTTCTCCGGACCGGCCGTCTGGCAAGACGAACCCTCGGCGCCTTATGGAAATGGAACCGGTCGCTTGCTGCACCTGCTCCCGCGGGCTGTGCATGATGATTTAGCGGCCGCCTTTCGCTCCGCCGGATTGCAACTGACTTCGGTTATACCCGTCTCTGAAGCGGTGCCGGAGTTGAACAGTGGGAGTGGAGCTGCCGGGGGATATCCGGTCTTAGTCGGGGTCCTGATTCCCGGTGGCATTGTACTGAGCCTGCGTCAACGGGACGGGGCATTGCTCGTTCGCTCGATTCCCCTTCCGATCTGCGATCCCGAGCGGATTGGTGCAGAACTCCGCCGGACAGCTTCCTTTGCCCGTCAGCAATTCCAGATCTCAGTGGCACGGATCTGTTTGGCCGGTCCGGCAATTGCCGTCGAGGAGGTCCGGCGGGTGGGTGCTTCGTCTGGATTGGTTTTCGAGGTCTGGGCGGAAACTGCCCTCGATTACTGGGCGACTTGGGCGCAGACCTACGGAGATCAACCGCGGATCAATCTTTTAAGCCGAGAATACAGTGAGGCACCCCAACGCCGAGTGCGGTCACTTTGGAGTCAAAGGTTCGGACTCACTTGCTTGGGACTGGCGACCGTCCTGTCCCTAGTTTTGGAGTTCCATCGAACCAAGGAAGTTGCCGATCAAAGTCACTTGAGGATGGAGCTAACCCGGTTGGAAAAGTCCGTGGTCGAGGCCCGCACCGTGAACGACCGCATGAGAATACAAGCCCTGTTGGTTCACGCCTGGGACGCGACGGTTCGCTTGCCCGTGTATCTGTGGTTACCGGGTTACCTTGCTGAGCGACTTGCCGACCCGCTGGTGGTGACCAATCTGTATCTAGTAACCCAAAGCTCAGGCTGGCGGCTGCGATTGGCCGGGTGTGTGTCGTCGGCGGGACAAGCCATCCCGGACAACACTGTTTCTTCTTTTCTAACCGAGTTATCGGACGGCCCGCTCCAGTTTGAAGTAGGAGTTGCCGACTCACCTCCACTGATCGGCAGATCTAATCTCGTGATGACGGGATCATGGACGCAGCGGTTGGAACCGCTGACCCAAGAGTCGAGGCCTAGACCGACCCGATTTCAACTGGAAGGAACCCTTCCGTGAAGCGATTCCAAGGATTCCTGAGACGAAAGGGTCCCGTCCGCGAACGGCTCCTCGTGCTTGTTCCGTTGGTGATCGCCGCGGTGCTGGTCTTGGGCAGCAGTTTGCGCTGGGTCCGAACAGTGAACATGACCAGCCGACTAACCCGAAATGTCGGTCAGATGGAACGCGACCTTGAGGTGCGCGAACAGTTTCATGCCCGAGCCCGACAGACGGCGATTGAGGAGAGGCATGCGGAACTGCGAGAGCGTTTGGTGGAGGGTCTCGAGGGATGTCGGGAATGGCTCACTCGAGTGACCTGTACGGCGGCGCACCACGGGTTTCGGGTCGGAATTAAGTTTGGGACAGGTTCACGCCTTCCCGGGCAGGAATTACCGGTGGATTTGGTCCCGCTTAACTTGGAGTTTCTCCCGCAGAATTCCTCGGAAGGGGAATCTTGCCACAGTGCTCACCTGATAGGTCTGCTCTACGACCTGGAGTCAGATCGAGCCCCCCTCCAAGTCGTCGAATTGACACTGAAAGGTTCGGGTCGCGGGCTCGTCTCGGCGTCCATAGTGGCGCGTCTTTGGGTTTTCGCCCCGCCTCTATGAAGCCGTTTCTTCACCCGCGCGAATGGTTGATCCTGACGGTTGCTCTAGGATTGCTCGGACTCGTCGTGGTTTTCCGAGTCAGCCGAAACCGGTCCCCTATAACCGATCTGTTGCCACCGGCCGGCGCGATCCCCGAACGCAACGCTCATATTGCCAGTCGTCCGTTTGAGACGATGGACACCAACCAGTTGATTACGATGACGGCCCGCTGGATGGCCGCGGCTGGGGTAGACCCGTTTGGTCGACCTTTGGTTTCCCCCACCGCGAAGGTGTCGACTGACCCGTTCGCTGGGCTAGATCAATTGCAGGTGACCGCAGTCTGGCGCCAACCCGGGCGTCAATTGGCGGTCATCAATGGGCAAATTGTTGAGGTGGGCGAATCGGTCGGACGCTTCCGTCTTGAGCAATGTGACGCGGACGGTGTTTGGTTGACCCTTCCGAATGCCTCCCGACGCCTGAAGATGCCTCGGATAGAGCGGTTGCCGGCGGCGACCGCGCGTGCAATTGCGCACCAGAAGGACCGCCCAACAATTTCGTTTTCTCCATGATTATGATGTGTTTGTGCCACCAACGGTCGCTTCCCGCAGTGAGAGCTCTGGGACGAATGCTATTAATGGTCCCGCTAATCTTGGGCGTGGGGGCGAGTCCGGATTCGCCCTGGGGTCGGGGTGAGGCTTCGCCCGGGAACTGGAACACCCCAGCCGACTGGAAACGGCTCGAAGAAAAATTCGATGATTTGCGTTGGAAAACCGTTGAGGGGCAGTCTGGTCTGACAATACAGACTCAGGCCGATGGACCTTCGCTCAACTTGAGGAAGGACTCCGTTCTCGACTCCGAGCCCAGGGGTTCCGCTTTGTACTCTTTCAAAGCGGTCGGGCTCGATCTGAAATCTGCGATCGCCCTGTTTGCCGAGGCGAACAATCTGAACATCATACCCGACCATGATGTTTCCGGGGAGATCACTCTGAATGTTCGACAACTTCCTTTCGTTCAAATCATGCAGGCACTCCTGGAAGCGAACGACTGTTGGTGGGAAACGGAGGGAGAACTCATTCGCATACGGACCCGTCAGACGCGGCTTCATCACGTCGATTACCTTCGACTGAACCGCAAGGGAGTCGGTTACAACTCGGCTACCTTGGCGGCCTCCTCAGCGGGTGGATCGGGGATCAACGTGAGCGGTGGAAGTTCCGCTGGAAGTGGGTCTGGAGGCGGAGGTGCCTCAAGCTCCGGACCGGGCGGATCAGCTGTGAATCTAAGCGCCGAGAACAATATCGATTTCTGGAAAGAGCTTCGAACGGATGTGGAACGAATGCTTACTCCCGAAGGTAGGGAATCGTTGGCCATCAATCCGACTGCGGGCCTGATACAGATCACCGATCGTCCGAGTGCACAGAAGCGGGTGGTCCAATATCTCCGGGGTGTGGCTGAGGTTGTGCGGCGGCAGATTGATATTGAGGTGCGTCTTTACGACGTGACGCTGAATGATCAGTTTCAGTTTGGAATTGATTGGGAACAGGTGATTGAAACCTCGGGTGGAGGGCTGGCGATGGGGGGAGCCCCGTCGGTCGTTCGGCCTTTGGGCGGTTTTGATCTGGCACCCGACTCCTTCAATTTGGTTTTTCGAGGAAAGAACACTCGGGTTGTCGTTCAAGCCTTGCAGGAACAGGGCGAGGTGAAGGTGATTTCGAAGCCCAGGCTCAGAACACTGAACAACCAGACCGCCTTGATTAAGGTGGGTACCGAGACTCCCTTCTTTCAGAACAGTTCTACCATTGTTCCAGGAGGCGGTACCACGGGGGGGGCGTCGGCCGTCATTGAACAAGACACCGTGACGAGCGTAACGGTGGGAACCATTCTGGCGATTACACCTCAGGTGGCGGGAGACGATTGGATATCCTTGGATATTTCCCCGGTTCTGACGAGTTTGCTGGAGACGCGATTGTCACCGAACGGGACGACGACGGCCCCTGTGTTGGATATCAAGCAAGCATCCACGCTGATTCGGGTTCGGAGCGGGTCGACGATTGTTTTGGGGGGACTGATTCAGACGGAGGCGGCGCGCAGTCGGCGGAAGATTCCGGGACTGGGTGACATTCCGTTATTGGGGCGGCTTTTTCAGGGTGATTTTGAGGCCAGACGGAAGAAGGAGTTAGTGATTTTCATTACTCCGCGGGTGGTGGAATAGGGTTCTGAGCAGCGGTTCGCCACAAACTTCCCATATTGACTGACATTCTACCCACAAAGTCTGGACAAGAATTCGATCCATAACATGATTTTAACACTACCCATAGAAACACACCAAAAAGTAACAAAAGCACGTTCCGTCCGACCTTGGGCTGACTCAAGGGCTGACGGGTGATGTGCTGAACTTGGATCGAAGCAATCCGCATGGAGTCTCGCAGTCAGTGCAGTGGTTACTGTGCGTCGAACTTTGATTCAGTTTGAATTACCCACCAAAAAACTAACCCCAACTAACCCCAACTAACCTTGTGATTATTAACGTAGCTATTTTGAATGGTGATCGAGGCACTCTTGAAGGCCTTGCCACCCTAATTCGAGCAACCCCTGGATTGCACCTTGGTTCCGCCTGTCGGTCGGGAAATACCGCCTTAGCTGAACTGTCGGTCAGTCTGCCCCAGATCATAGTTGTCGAGCCCAACCTCACAGACGTTCCCGCTTTTCGTCTGCTTCTTCAGTTGCGGGCCTTGTTGCCCGCCGTTCGGGTTGTCGTTTTAGACCGGGAGTTGAATGCGCATACCGTTCAGCTCGCTATCGCCGCCGGCGCCCACGCACTCCTACCTGTCGAGTCGCCGGCGGTGCGGCTCCTTGAGGCGATTTTTCAAGTGGCTTCAGGCGGTGCTTGGCTTGATCCGGTCGCTGTTCGGTTCTTGGTCGAGCGGCTGCACCTGGAACCCTCGACGTTGGCAGCTGTCATGAATCTAACGCGCCGGGAGGTTGAGGTTCTCGAAGGTTATTCGCGGGGTCACCGCGGTAAGGAAGTCGCCGACTGGCTACATCTCAGCCCCTTCACCGTTCAAACCCACGTTCGAAACATCTACTCAAAACTTGATGCTCGTTCGATGGCCCATGCGATCGCTCGATACCATCCTTTGGGTAGGTTTTCGATCCGCTGCCTCGATCAAAAATCCGAGGAGGGATCCGAAGGCTCCAAACCGCCCAACGATCCGTCCGCCGGTGAGGCGGAATCTGGAGGATGATTTGGAAAGGTACGGACGATTTTTCCGTCGTCACGGGCAGGCCGCCCACCTTGTGAAAAAAATCACAAAAGCGGCTTGCCGTTAAAACAGGCCATTCCAAAATGAGGAGGTCGGGTGGAAACATCACCCGGCCCATCCACACATATGGCCGTCCAAACGAACGCTTCCGCCGCACCGGCCACCACCGAGTTCGGTTATAATTCCAAGATCGAAGGCGAAGTTGTCCACACGCAGTTGGATTCTGCCATCAATTGGTCTCGGAAGAACTCGTTGTGGCCGATGCCAATGGGACTGGCCTGTTGCGCCATTGAGTTGATGGCCGCCGGCGCCAGCCGGTTCGATATTTCTCGGTTCGGTGCCGAGGTGATGCGGTTCTCCCCCCGCCAGTCGGATGTCATGATTGTGGCCGGGACGGTAACTTACAAGATGGCCCTGGCGGTACGGCGCATTTACGAGCAAATGGCCGAACCCAAGTGGGTGATTGCCATGGGAGCCTGCGCTTCCACGGGGGGGATGTACCGCAGTTACGCCGTTTTACAGGGAGTCGACAACATCGTCCCGGTGGATGTGTATGTCGCCGGTTGCCCGCCGCGACCTGAAGCCTTACTCGACGCGCTCATGAAGCTTCAGACCAAAGTCTCCAGGGAACCGATCACTAAGACCCTTTTCGTCAATACTTCCCCCGCCAAATACGGAAGCTTGGGAGTGGAATTGGGCTCAAAAGGCGAGATGCTGACTCGCTAACCCCTCTGATGCCTGTGGCCCAAACACTCGAATTAGCTCAAAAACTGCGCGATCGGTTTCCTGAATGGATTTCGGCGACGGTAGAATTTCGCGGAGAGGTCACTCTTGAAATCGCAAATGCCGAACGAATCACCGAAATTTGCGCCGCGGCGAAGGCTGAATTTGGGTTCGACCTGCTCCTCGACCTGAGCACGGTCGACAATTATGGCGATGATCCTCGCTGGTCGATTGTTTATGAGTTGTACGGCCTCGGTCACGGTGTTCACGTACGATTGAAGACCTCGGTATCGGAAGAAAAATCTGAACTTCCCACCGTTTCGACGATTTGGCGCGGCGCTGATTGGCATGAACGGGAAGCCTACGACATGATGGGAGTTCGGTTTCGTGGCCATTCTGATCTTCGACGGATTCTGATGTGGGAGGGCTATCCCTATTTCCCATTGCGCAAAGATTTTCCACTCGCCGGCAAACCCACGGCCTTGCCGGACATCGCGTTCACCCGTTCCGCCCCTTTGGAAGGCGGCCCCTTCATCACTCCCGCCAGCGGGCTCGACAGTGTCGCCCGGGAACCACGAGCTCGTACGCCGGAACTCTGACCCATGTCCGCAGTTAAGGAACTCACCATCAAGGACGCCGCGGCTCGGGCCGATGAGCTGCACGATCTCGAAGGCGACCGCTTGGTCGTCAACATGGGCCCGTCGCACCCGTCGACTCATGGCGTGTTGCGCATCGTCATCGAACTCGACGGTGAAACGATCACGCGGGCCGATCCGGATATCGGCTATTTGCACCGCGGCGATGAGAAAATCGCCGAGAACATGACCTGGAACCAGTTTGTCCCCTACACGGACCGGCTGGATTATCTGGCACCGCTGGCCAACAACGTGGCTTACGCGTTGGCGGTTGAGAAACTGATGGGTTTGGACGACAAACTGCCACCTCGGTGCCAATACCTCCGGGTCATTTGTTGCGAACTCGCCCGTATTTCGGCGCACCTATTGGGTTTGGGCGCCTTCGCGATGGACGTTGGGGCCATGACCGTCTTTCTCCACACCTTCACGGAGCGCGAGAAGATCTACAATTTTGCCGAGGCTCTGACCGGAGCCCGGTTCACCACCAGCTACACCCGCATTGGCGGGGTGTTGCGGGACACTCCCCGCGGCTGGTGCGCAACCATCAGTAAATTTTGCGAAGAGGTTCTGGTTAGCATTGATGACGCGGAGCGTCTGTTGACCCGGAATAAGATTTGGGTGGACCGGACTAAGGACGTCGGTCCGATTTCCCGGGAGTTGGCGATCGACTATGGGCTGACGGGACCGAATTTGCGCGGCAGCGGGGTGGATTACGACGTTCGCAAGGCGGATCCATACCTCTGTTATCGCGACTTCGAATTCGACATTCCGGTGGGCTCAGTGGGGGATTGTTACGACCGGTATTTGGTGCGAATGGAGGAAATGCGGCAGAGCGTGCGGATCATCCGTCAGGCGTTGCAGCGTATCCCGGGCGGGCCTGACAACGCGACCAACGAGCCGGTTAATGTCCCTGATGGAAAGATTATCCTGCCGCCAAAGGACAAGGTTTTGACCAGCATGGAAGAACTGATCCATCAGTTCATGCTGGTGACCCAAGGACAGAACGCACCCGTTGGAGAGGTCTATTTTGGGGCCGAGAATCCGAAGGGTGAACTCGGCTTCTACATCAATAGTCGCGGTGGCGGGACGCCTTACCGGCTGAAAATTCGCGCACCGTCGTTCTGTAATCTCAGTATTCTGCCGGTTCTGTTGCCGGGAAATCTGATGAGCGATGTCGTGTCGATCCTCGGATCACTCGACTTCGTGATGGGAGAGTGTGACCGATGACCTTCGACGATTTGCGCGGTGAATGAAGCGGGACCAGCCATGAGTTTTTCCGTTCCCCAATCTCTGGAAGCCGAATTGAATGAGCTTGCCACGCACTATCCGCAGAAGCGGAGTGCGTCGCTCATGTTCCTCCACGCGTTCCAGGAGCATTTTGGTCACATTCCGCGCGAAGCGGTGGAATGGACGGCACAAAAGCTCGGGCTTCGGCCCATCAACGTGTTCGAACTCGTGACGTTTTACCCGATGTTCCGGCAGCAGCCGGTGGGTAAGACCCAGATCAAGGTCTGTCGAACCCTCAGTTGTGCCCTCGCGGGTTCAGCGGAACTACGAGAACACTTTTGCCAGAAGCTGGGTTTGGACGCGCACAAACATACGGCCCAGACGACCTCTGACGGAAACTTTACGGTCGAGTTTGTCGAATGCCTGGCCAGTTGCGGGACCGCACCGGTGGTAATGGTGAACGATGATCTGTGGGAGAAAGTCACCGCGAGCGACGCCGACAAGATTCTCGCCGGCGGGAACAAATAACCTCGAAACTACCACAAAAACCACCTGCGATGAAGAATTGGCTGCCCGACATGGATTTGAACCATGACAAACAGATTCAGAGTCTGTCGTGCTACCGTTACACTATCGGGCAGGCCGGAAGCGGACGGAAGCTAGTCAGGTGAGATTTTGAGTCAAGCATTGCCATGCCGGAACAATTTAAATTGATCCTGAAACACGCCGACGCTCCGGGCTATACGCCGGACTTGGCGTGTTATCTGCGCCACGGTGGTTACGAGTCGCTCAAAAAGGCGATTGCCACGGGAGCGCGCACCCTCCCGGATGGGAAAACCCAAACGTCGCAGGAGGTGGTTCGCGACGAAGTCCTGAAGTCCGGATTGCGCGGGCGGGGCGGCGCGGGGTTCAGCGCCGGCCTAAAATGGAGCTTCGTGGATCGCCGCAGCGGCAAACCCATTTACCTCATCTGCAACGCGGATGAATCCGAGCCGGGAACCTTCAAGGATCGCCAGATCATCTACAAAGACCCCCATCAGCTGGTCGAGGGAATGATCATTTCCTGCTGGGCCAACGATGTTAAACTCGCCTATATCTACATCCGAGGTGAGATGCCGCGTGGTGCCAAACTGCTTAACCAAGCGTTAGCCGATGCTCGGGCGAACGGGTTTCTGGGCAAAAATATTCTGGCCGCCGGTTACGATCTCGAGATCTACGTGCACCGGGGCGCGGGAGCCTACATTTGCGGCGAAGAAACCGGACTCATCGAATCGCTCGAAGGCAAGCGCGCCTATCCGCGCATCAAGCCGCCCTATTTTCCGGCCGTTCTGGGTCTCTACATGTGCCCGACGATTGTGAACAACGTGGAAACCTTGTGCCACGTGAAACACATCGTGGCCATGGGCGCGGCGGAATACGCCAAGCTTGGTACGCCGAACAACACGGGAACCCGGATCGTTAGCCTCAGCGGTGACGTAAAGCAGCCGGGTTACTTCGAAGTCGAAGTTGGCAAAGTCACGCTCGGGCAACTCATTTTCGAGCCGAATTTCGGAGGCGGTCTCAAATCGGGACGCACCCTTAAGGCGGTCATTCCGGGTGGTTCTTCATCCAAAGTTCTGAAAGCGGGCGAGGTTTTCAAACTGAACCGCAAGGGTTCTGATGGTCAGATGACTAAGGTGGATGTTCCTTTGCTGGATCTCCCTTACGATTTTGATTCCTTGCAGGGCGCCGGCACGATGTCGGGTTCCGGGGCGATTATCGTCCTGGATGACACCCGCAGCATGGTGGATTCGTTGGCTAACCTTTCGGCGTTTTACGCCCACGAGAGCTGCGGTCAATGCACGCCGTGCCGAGAAGGAGCGCTCTGGCTGGCCAAGGGATTGCATCGGCTCGAACACGGTGAAGGTCGTAAGGAAGACGCCGACTACCTCACTCACATTGCGCAAAACATTCAGGGACGGACCATTTGCGCTTTTGGCGAGGCGGCCGCCTGGCCGGTACTGAGTTTTGTGAAGAAATTCCGCGAAGAGTTCGAAGTACGTGGGGCCGCCGACGAGGCAGCTCGGGCTAAAGGCGCTGGACCTAGCCGGGATCTGAAACTCGCCGCGAGCCCGCACCACTGATTTATCATGTCGAACGTTCCAGCCGCCACCGCCGCCCCGCCCCCGGTCGAAAAGATCCGGATCAAGGTGGACGGTCGTGATGTCGAGGTGCCGAAGCTGCTGCCGAACTGGCAGGGCAAGTTGGAGCCCACGACCATGCTCCAGGCCGTCCAGATCGCGGGCGGTGAGGTGCCTCATTATTGTTACCACCCCAAGTTGCCGGTCGCCGGCAATTGTCGTATGTGCTTGATCGAGTTTGGCACGCCGGCGATGGGACCCGATCGCAAGCCGGTCTTGAATCCTGATGGTTCGCCCAAGATCGCCCGGTCGGTCCTGCCGTACGAACCGCAAACCCCTCGGGGCGCGATCGCTTGCGCGACTCCGATTTCGCCCGGGATGGAACTCTACCCGAGTTCACCGGCGACGAAGCAGATGCGGGAAGCGGTGCTCGAGTCCCTGCTGATTAATCACCCGCTGGACTGCCCGATCTGCGACCAGGCCGGCGAATGCAAGCTGCAGGAATACTCGGTCCAGTACGGGCAGTCCGGCAGCCAGTTCGTTGAAGCCAAGGTTCACAAACCCAAGGCCATTGATTTGGGGCCCCGCATTGTCCTGGACGACGAGCGCTGTATCCTTTGTACCCGGTGTATTCGTTTCACTAAAGATATCGCCGGGGATGATGCCCTGGGCATCGTGAATCGCGGGTCCTACAACACGATCGCCGCGTGGAAGGAAGGCGCCTTCGACAATAATTACACACTTAACACCGTTGATATCTGTCCGGTAGGCGCCCTGACATCGAAGGATTTTCGCTTCAAGATGCGCGTCTGGTTCCTCAAGGAAACCAAGAGCGTCTGCACCAGTTGCGCCACCGGTTGCAGTATCACCATCGGTTCGCGTGAAGATGCCGTTTACCGCTATGAGCCACGGGATAATGAGGCGGTGAACGGTCCTTGGATGTGTGACTCGGGTCGGTTGAATTACAAATGGATCGGCCGCGAGGATCGATTGCGCGACGTACGGGTCCGGGGTGAGAAATCGACTTGGGAAACCGCCGCAAAAGAAATTAAGGCGTGTCTGACTTCCGCCCCGTTCGGCAGCGTCGCTGTAGTGGCCAGTGCCCGTCAGACCACCGAAGAGCTTTATTTGCTGAAGAAACTCGCAACCCAACTAGGCGCCCTGACCGATTCGGTGGACCGGGAAGGCGAGCCTGACCGATTGCTGGTCAGTGCGGACCGCAATCCCAACAGCAATGGGGCCCGCCTCACTGGAATCGCCTTCACGGAAATGGGTATTCAGTTGCCCAAGATTGCGGCGGGCATTGCCTCAGGGGCGATCAAAACCTTGATCGTCTTTGGCGAGGACGTCACAAATCACGGTATCGGTCCGGATCTGTTAAACCGGCTAGAAACGCTAATCGTGAGCGACATTCTGCCGAACGCGACGACCGCGGCCGCGCACTATTTGCTTCCGGGCTGCGCTCCGGCCGAGAAGCGTGGGACCTTCGTCAACACGAAGGGGCGCGTGCAAAAGTTCATGAAGGCCGTCGAACCGCCGGGAGAGGCCCGGGCGGAATGGGAATTCCTGCACGAATGGGTTCACCAAGTAACCGGTAAGAACGGCTTTGCCACCATTGAAGGGTTGTTCAACCAGATGGCCCGCGAAGTACCCGCTTTAACCGGACTGGAATGGGCCAAGTTGGGCGATACCGGAATCACCGTGACGATCTGAAGCGGAGGCGAAATGGACTCGTTCAAATACCTCGACCCGACGACTCAATTCGTCCTGTTTTCCATCACGAAGGTCCTCATCGCCTTCGGCGTGCTGATGACGTTCGTCGCGTACGCGGTTCTCGTGGAACGAAAGGTGTCGGCTTGGATTCAGGACCGAGTGGGTCCTAACCGCGCTACGCCGTTCTTCGTCCAATATTTACCGATCATTGGGCCTGCCCTGGTTCGGTTGGGCATCTTTCAACCGTTGGCCGATGGTGTTAAGTTTCTGCTGAAGGAAGACTTCACTCCGGCCTACGTACGCAAGGTGTACTTCTGGCTTGCGCCGGCGATCACGGTGATTCCGGCGCTTATGACGATTGCCGTCATTCCGTTCGGTTCAACGCTGGGTAACTCGGCCAACCCGATGGTCATCGCTGACCTGAACGTGGGCATCCTCTACACCTTCGGCATTGGTTCGCTGGGTGTTTACGGAATTGTGCTCGCCGGTTACGCCTCGAACTCCAAGTACCCGTTCCTGGGCAGTATTCGTTCCAGTGCCCAGATGATCTCCTACGAGATTGCCATGGGGATGAGCGTCGTGTCGGTGTTCATGGTCATCGGCGAATTGAATCTTTCCCAGGTGGTCGCCTACCAAGAAGCGAACATCTTTCACTGGATGGTCTGGAAGCAGCCACTGGCTTTCGTGATCTTCCTGGTGGCGGCCTTTGCCGAAACAAACCGGTTACCCTTCGACCTTCCCGAATCCGAATCTGAACTCGTGGGCGGTTACCACACGGAGTACAGCTCGATGAAGTTCGCCTTGTTCTTCCTGGGTGAGTATGCGGCCATGATCGCGGCCTCGGCCATGATGGTGACACTCTTCTTTGGCGGTTGGGCGTATCCTTGGGGCGGCGGTGAGGCGGCGGGTATCCTGAACGGTTTGGGCCACATTCTGTGCTTCATTCTGAAAATGGGCGTGCTCTTGGTGATGTTCATTTGGACCCGCTGGATGTTGCCCCGTTTCCGGTATGACCAGTTAATGACTCTGGGTTGGCAGCGGTTCATTCCGCTGGCGCTGGCCAACATTTTGATTACCGCCCTCGTCCTCGCCTTCATTTCACCCTGATCCCGACGCACCATGACCAAGGTTGTTGAACGAAAGCCGCTGTCTGCCTTTGAGCGGACCTATCTCCCGACGCTGGCGAGTGGGCTCAAGGTCACCTGGAAACACTTCAAAAAGACCCTGTTCCAAGGTCAGCCCGCGACGATGGAATATCCCGAAGAGCGCTGGGTAGTTCCTGAGGGCTATCGCGGCGCGCCGTATCTGGTCAAAGATCAGGAAGGAAACACGAAGTGCGTCAGCTGCCAGCTTTGTGAATTCGTCTGTCCGCCCAAGGCGATCAAGATCACTCCGCCGGGACCCGAGAGCCAACCCGCCGATCGCGCTAATTCAGAGAAGATGCCCCAGGAGTTCGAGATCAATATGCTCCGTTGCATCTTCTGCGGCCTTTGTCAGGAAGTTTGCCCGGAAGAGGCCATTTTCCTGCAAAGGGATTATTCCCTCACGGGCGAGAGTCGCGCTGAGATGATTTACAACAAAGAGAAGCTCCTCACTCTTGGTGGCGTGCACAGCGGAATCCAGAAGTGGAAACATAAGTTGGAGGAAGCCAAGGAACAGGAAGAATTCCCCGTTACCAAGATCTGAGTCGCCCAGATCTCCTACCCCAGTCTGACTCATGCCCGCGTTCACCGATCTTTTGTTTTACGCCTTCGCCGGACTGGCGCTGTTGTTTGGCTTCCTTTGTGTCGCTAATCCGTTCAGCCGAAGCCCGGTAACGAGTGCGATGTTCCTGGTGCTGACGATCGTCGCCCTCGCCGGATTGTTCATCCTCCTGCACGCCTTCTTCCTCGCGGCCGTGCAAGTATTGGTTTACGCCGGGGCCGTGATGGTGTTGTTCCTCTTCGTCATCATGTTGCTCGACCTGAAGGAAGAGGAACGTCGGAAGATGCGGAAGTTCACGATTGCCGCCGGCGGACTCGCCGTCGCCGCTATCGCTGGAATCCTCATCCGGGCCGTGGTTGCTGCTCGACCCGTCGCTACCGGTGCGCTCGTCGAAGGCGAAGCCAAGGCGCTCGGCAAATTGTTGTTCACCCAATACCTCCTGCCCTTTGAAGTTATGTCGCTCCTGCTACTGGTGGGCATGGTCGGCGTCATTCTGCTCAGCAAAAAGGAGCTCAAGTGAGCTCGAACTTCGAAACCCAAGCTAACCGTTGCGGTCATCTCGTTTCCTGACCTTTGCCTCATGAGTCCTGGTCTGAACCATTATCTTATCGTCAGTGCGCTGCTGTTTTGTCTCGGACTTTTCGGTGTGCTGGCCCGGCGCAATCTGCTGGTGATCTACATGTGCCTCGAGCTCATGCTAAACGCCGCGAACCTCGCGCTCGTCGCCTTCTCCCGCTTCAACGCCAACCTGAACGGTCAGGTAATAGTCTTCTTCGTCATCACCGTCGCCGCCGCCGAAGTGGCCGTCGGTCTCGCACTGATTGTTGCGCTGTACCGCAAACGCCGAACGGCGCATGTCGAAGATCTGACCAGCCTCCGGTTCTAGTTCCCCATGGACCACTCCGTCGTTACCGCTCACGCCAATCCGTCAAACTCCCAGGATCTCGCCTGGGTGATTCTGCTGCTACCGCTGCTGTCAGCACTATCCATTACCCTCGGCCTCCGCCGGAGTCGGACCTTGACGAATGCCTTCGCCCTCAGCGCCGTGGGCGTGGGGTTTGTGCTGAGTGTCGCCTTGTTCTTCGCCTTCGGCTTAACGGGTCAAAGCGCCAATGCCGCGGCGCTTCCCTGGCTTTCAGTAGGCGGGTTGGACATCCACATCGGACTCAAAGTGGATGCGCTCTCGACCCTGATGCTGATGATCGTCACCGGGATCTCGACCTTGGTGCACATTTACAGCACCAGTTACATGGACGAAGACCGGGACTATCCCCGTTACTTTGCGGGACTCGGGTTGTTCACGTTTTCGATGCTGGGCATCGTACTGTCGGATAACTTTGTTCAGACCTTCATCTTCTGGGAGTTGGTTGGAGTGACCAGTTATCTGCTCGTTGGGTTTTGGTACGAGAAACCGGCGGCGGCGGACGCGGCTAAGAAGGCCTTTCTGACCAATCGGATTGGAGATTTCGGATTCATCCTGGGAATCATCATCATTTGGGCCGCCACCGGCACCGTGAACTTCGATGAGTTGGCCCGGAAGTTTCAGACCGATCCCGCGATCCTGGGAAATCTAACCTCACTTGCTGGTGTCCTCGTGTTTCTCGGAGCCATGGGTAAGAGCGCGCAAGTTCCTTTGCATGTGTGGTTGCCCGACGCCATGGAAGGTCCCACTCCGGTTTCGGCCTTGATCCACGCGGCGACTATGGTCGCGGCTGGCGTTTACATGTTGTGCCGGGTTTTCTTCCTCTTAGACCTACCGACCGCCTGGCCGGATGCGCTTTCCTTCCTCGGCAGCCTTTCGACTCTCGGAATAATCGCCTGGGTTGGCGGAATTACCGCACTAATGGCGGGCGTGATCGCCATTCAACAGGACGACATCAAACGCATCCTGGCCTACTCAACGCTTTCGCAATTGGGCTACATGATCATGGCTGTGGGTTGCGCCGGACCGGATGCCGCGATGTTCCACTTGTCGACGCACGCCTGCTTCAAGGCATTGCTGTTCCTGGGCGCCGGCAGCGTCATTGTCGGTTGTCATCACGAACAGAACATCTGGAAGATGGGCGGCTTGTGGCAGCGAATGCCGGTCACATCGGGTTGTTTCGCTGTCGCTACGGCCGCGCTCTGCGGTCTTCCGGTTTTCACCTCGGGTTTCTATAGCAAGGATGCTGTCTTTGCGGCTGCCTTAGCTTCGGGTCGGCCAGTCCTGTTTGGCCTTGGTATCTTAGTGGCGGGTTTGACGACCTTGTACATGGTTCGGCTGTTCCTGATTGCCTTCCTGGGCGAGCCCCGCAGCGAGGCGTCGGCCCACGCCCATGAATCCCCGCGGGCCATGACCCTGCCGCTCCTGATTCTAGCCTTTCCGTCCGTGGCCTTGGGATGGTTACCCTTAGGTGCATTTCTGAAGCATAACTTCTTTCCCAACACGCCGCCGCATCCGGAAAACAGCATCACCGAGATATTTTTCGAACCCTTCAATCACTCGCCTTTGGGCGCGTTCCTGGGGTTCGGCTTGATCCTATTTGGTGTGTTTGCCGCGGTGATGTTGTACTGGAAGGCCGGGACGGACCCGCTTCCCGACCGGATCGCCGGGCTTTCTCGGGCGCTCCGGCAGCGCCTGTATTTCGATGAAATCTACGAAGTGGTTTTCATTCCGCTCCATGAAGCGGCGGCTACTTTAGCGGATTGGTTAGATCGCTGGTTGGTTCAGGGTTTCGCTGTACGGGGCGCGTCGGGGGCCGTCGAACTCTTCGGTCGCGGCTTACGGTTGATGCAGACCGGAAACCTGCAAACCTACGCCTTTCTGTTCGTGGCCGGCGTCGCGCTGGTGGTCATTTTCGCCCTCAATTAATCCGCCATGTCACCCGTTTCGCTTCTCCTTCTGATTCCCTTTCTGGGCGCGCTGGCGATTTTGCTGACGCCCTCTAAATACGCGGCCGCTTGGCGGGGCATCGCGCTCGGGGCCACTGGCCTCGCGGTGATGGTTTCGTTGTTTATCTATTTCGGATTCCAGCCCGGAGGTGCCGGTTTTCAGATGACCGGAAAGGTCGATTGGAATGCCTCCATTGGGTTGGCGTATCATGTCGGCGTCGATGGCTTGAACGTGGGCTTGTTGCTGGTGACCGCCTTGGTTGGCTTTGCGGCGGTTGGAGTTTCCTGCGACATCGAACGGCAGCCCAAAATGTTCTACACGTTGCTGCTGATTATGGTCGGTGGCGCTTTAGGTTCCTTTGCTTCGCTGGATCTGTTCTTCCTCTACTTCTTCAACGAACTCGCGCTGGTTCCGACCTTTCTGATGATTGGCATTTGGGGACGAGGTGAGCAGAAGAACTACGCCGCCTTTCAGATCACCTTGTACCTGTCGTTGGGTGCGTTGGTAGCTCTGGCCGGCTTGATCTGCTTGTACGCCTTGTCCGGCGCCAACACCTTGGATGTGGTCATTTTAGCCGCGTGGCTGCAGGAACATCCGCTCTCGGATTCGTCCCAGACTTTAATCTTCGGACTGCTCCTCTTCGGCTTTGGAACTTTGGTGGGCTTGTTTCCGTTCCACAGTTGGGCCCCGCTCGGCTATGGCGTCGCTCCAACGGCCACCGCTATGATGCATGCGGGAATCCTGAAAAAGATCGGCCTCTTTGCCCTGCTCCGGGCGGCCTTCCCCTTGCTTCCCGTCGGGGTAGCCCATTGGACAGGCGTTCTGGCGATTCTCTGTCTCGGAAATCTATTGTACTGCGGTTGGGTGGCGATGAAACAGCGGGACCTGAATCTCCTTTTTGGAAATTCAAGCCTGGCGCACATGGGATTCGTCTTCCTCGGGCTCGCCAGTGTGAGTGTGATCGGGATTACCGGGGCGGTCGTGATCATGGTCGCGCACGCGCTGCTGGCGGCCTTGGAATTTGCCTTGAGTGGTTATCTCTACCGTCAAACCGGCACCCTCGATCTCGGCAAATTGGGCGGCGCCCTACGACAAATGCCGTTCATTGGAGCGACGCTAGTAGCCGCTCTGTTGGCGGGTTGCGGGGTCCCGGGCTTCGCCAATTTCGCCGGCGAAATAACCGTGATGTTTGGCGTCTGGCCGTCCTTTCCCTGGCAGGTGGTCGCCGCGGCCTGGGGCGGTTTGATCATCGGCGGCGTCTACATGTTGCGCGCCATCCGTCAGGTCGCTCATGGTGAAGTCAGCCCGGCGATGGCCGGTGCGACGGACGCTAATGGTGTTTCCCGCACGCCGTATTTGGTATTGCTCCTGGCCCTCCTCTATTTCGGACTGGCCCCGGGTTCCCTGGTAGAACGGATCAAACCCAGCGTTGAACGCATTGTGAAGTTGGCCAAATCCGCCTCCCCGGCCTCCCCGGTTTCTGAACCTTCCGCCGTCGCTACCGCTTCCGCTCCGGCCCACTGAACGCGATGAACTCCTCGTTGCTCGTCATTGAATTTCTCGTTGCCCTGTTGGGTCTTGGCGTCCTGCTGTCTGATTTGTGGATCACGACCGCGGCGGGCCGTCGCTCGTTGGCCTATGTCGCCGCCGCTGGGTTGCTCCTGATTTTCACGCTGCATGCGGGAGCGTTCGCCCCAGCCGATGGGACTGCCTTCGGTGGTATGTTCGTGGTCGATGCCCTCGCGAATTTCTTCAAGTCACTCTTCCTCGTGGCGGCGATGGCGGTGCTCCTGATCTCCACTCGGTTCGCCGAGCGTCTCAACGGCTATGGTGAATTTGTTGCCCTCGTGTTGTTTGGTCTCGTGGGAATGTTACTGGCCGCCTCGGCCAATGACTTCGTCTTGATGTTCGTCGCGCTGGAGTTGATCACGGTCACCTTCTACATCCTGGTTAGCTTCCAGCGGAATCGCCTGAGCTCGATCGAAGCTGGCGTTAAATACCTGATCTTCGGCGCGCTGGCCGCCGCCTTCATGGTGTTCGGAATTACCCTGATCTTTGGCGCCGCCAACTCTACCAACTTCTACGAGATCGCTGCTAAGCAAGGTGAACTCATCAAATCGCCGGTCTTCCTGATCGGCCTGTTGCTGACCTTCGTTGGCCTGGGCTTCAAAATCTCCGCATTCCCCTTCCAAATGTGGACCCCAGACGTCTACCAGGGCGCCCCCGCGCCGGTGACTGCGTTTCTGGCGACGGGGTCGAAAGCCGCCGGGTTTGTTCTGGTGCTTCGTTTGAACTACGGGGTGGTTCCCGATTTGGCGCTGGGCTGGACTCATCTTCTACTCGGATTCGCCCTCGCAACCACGTTGTATGGCAGCTTCTGCGCCTTGGCCCAACGCAGCGTGAAGCGGCTAATGGGCTATAGCTCGATCACCAATGCGGGGTACCTGCTGATCGGTATCGCGGCCGCCAACAGCACCGGTGCCTCCGCTGTGGCATTTTTCTTGGTGTCCTACGTCTTCACCACTCTGTTGGTCTTCGCCGTGATTACCGTGGTTACGGCGGAGGGTGAATCCGATGACGTGAGCGCCTTCTCCGGGCTGGGCCAGCGTTCACCCTTCTTGGCGGCGGGTATGACCCTTGGTTTAGTGAGTTTGGCCGGAGTTCCGCCGCTCGCCGGTTTTTTCGGCAAGTTCTGGCTCTTTAAGTCCGCCGCGCTACGAGTGGGCGATGACCGCTGGTTTTTGGTCGCCATTCTCGTCGCCTGCGTCGCCGTGGTAATGTCGTTGTATTACTACTTTGGGATCGTCCGCGCCATGTATTGGCCGCGTCATGCGGTCGAACCCGCGCCGATTGAGCCCCACCTTCCCATTCGCCTGGCCATGGTCACGTGTATTGCGGCGGTGCTGATCCTAGGTGTTTTCCCCGGTGGCTTGGTTGGGGTGGCCCAACAGGCGGTGGCCGGTTTGGCGCCTTCACCCGGGATGCCGGCGGTTCACGCCGTCACGCCCGTGGCGGCTCACTAACTAAGTCGGAGCACTTTCGCTCAACTCAAGGCCAGTGGCCCGTCGGTGCATAGCTTGGGATTCCCAAACGTGGTGAGAGGCTGCCCCAGTGCGTGGGCCAGCGCCAGCCAGAGCCGATTATGGGGCGTCAGTTCCAACTGCAAGGACCGGCCGGACTTGAAGCCCAACCCGCCGCCCACCAGGACGAAGGGAATGTTATCCAGCGAGTGGCTGTTTCCTTTGCCGAGTTCGTTGGTCCACAAAATCGTGGTGTGATCCAACAAACTGCCCGCACCGTCGGGTTCCGGTGTGTCCGCTAACTTCCGGGCCAGCGCGGCGAGTTGCTGCGCGAACCAGACGTTAATTTTCAGCAGCTTCTCTTGGGACGTCTGATTGAGATCGGGATCGTGCGACAGCGAGTGGTGGCCCTCCTCAATTCCCAGCCAACGCATCCGCGCCTGACCGACCGAATTGGTAAACTGCATCGAGGCTACCCGAGCCATGTCATTCGCGAAGGCGCTCACCAGAAGATCAGCCTGCATTCCAGAGACCCTCGGCATGTCATCATTATCGGCGCCAGATCCGGCTTCGAGTTGGGGCGCCGGATGATTTAGCTTCTGTTGATCGGCTTCCTTCAATTCTTGCTCCATTTCCCGGACGAAGGAGGCGTGCTTCTCGAGCAAGGTTTGATCTTCCTTACCCACGCGTGTGGAAACTCGCTTCAAATCATCTCGCACGTCGTCCAGCACGCTCCCCACACTTTCGCGGTCCTTCACCTGGCCATAAAGTTTCTCGAACATCTCGTACGGATCGGAGATCGGCGCGACCGGTTGATTGGGGCCGGCATAGGTCCAACGAGTCCACGGATCGGCGCGATTGGGTACCGCCACGCCGAACTCCAGGGACCCGAAGCGAGTGCGTGTTGTGGGCTGACTCTGGAGAAAGTTTTTGAGCTCCTGGTCGATGGACGGGCCGCTGGCCCAACCGGCCGGCGTGTCGGAACCGCCCTGAATATTGCCCGGGAAGAGTTCGATCCCCGTCAGGAGGCAGCTCATTCCCCGCATGTGACCATCGCCGTCGCCTCGGACCTTGTTACACAGACCTTTGATAATAAGGGTGCGGTCCCGATAAGGCGCGAGCGGCTCCAAGATCGGCTTCAGTTGAAAGTCGGCTCCCGCAGCGTCCGGCCAGAACTGAGTCGGCACCGTTCCATTCGGGGTGAACATAAAGATCACGCGCTGTTTGGGACCGGCGGTCCGGGCGGCGAAGGCCGGCAGTCCGGTGAGGAAGGGCAGCGCCGCAGCGGAGAGGCCGAGGTGGCGCAGGAATTCGCGGCGATCGGGAGGGTTCATGGGGCGAAATTCAGGAGTTAAAGAGGAAAGAAAACTTCAAAAGGTTACAGCCCGGCGCACGGCTGGGTCTCGGGTGGATTGACCTTCCCAGCGGCCACCTTGGTGGTGGTTTCCCGGATCGCGTCGGGAAGTGCCGCCGTCAGGGCGATCTCCACCAGGAGGTTCCGGACATGGGTCTCAGACGTAGCAAAGGTGGCGTCTAACTGCTTCAAGGTGTTCGTACCGTAAGCCGCTGGGGCTTGTTTGATCGAGTGCTGGAACAACTGCCGAACAAAACCGGCGCGCGCTTCCGGATTGCTGGCCGCGTGCTCGGCAAGATCCCGTGGACCGCGTAATTTGAAGACCTGGCCGTCCGGGGCCGTGTAGTCGGACGCGGCATCGATGGGCTTGTGATTGTCCTCGGTCCGAAATCGTCCAACGGCATCGTAATGTTCCAGGCTGAATCCGAGCGGATTAATGGTCGCATGACACCCCATGCAGGCGGGTTTGCCGGTCAGTTCGGTAACCTTCTCCCGCATGCTCAGGGATGGGTCAAATCGATCGTCCATGAATTCAATGGCCAGCGGCGGCGGTTTGAGAAACCGGCCGAGTACGTTTCGCGTCAGGAACACGCCGCGATGGATGGGTGACGACGACCGATGGTAGGAGAATGTGGCGAGCAGAAAGGGATGCGTGAAAATGCCGGCGCGCTGATCGGCCGCGAATTTCACGGCGACGAACTCATCAACCGCGGGGACGTCCGCACCGTAGTAACGCGCCAGACGCGGGTTCAGATAGAGGTAGTCCGCCAAGAGCAATTGACGGTAATCGGACCGTTCGGACCAAATGACTTCGTCCACGAATCGATCTAGCGAATTGCGCAAATCCGCCACCATTCCCGCATCAAATCCCGGATAGGCTATGGGATCCTTGGCGATGTCTCCGGCTTCCTCGAAGGAAAGCCATTGATGGAAGAATTCCCGCAATTTGGCGCGTGCTCGGGGATCTTGCATCAGGCGATGCGCGTGTTCGCGGACCTGTTCCGCGGTGTTCAGTTCTCCGCGTCGAGCGGCGGCGGACAGTGCCTCATCGGGTAACGAATCCCAGAGCGCCAGTGATAATCGGCTGGCAACTTGATAGTCGTCGGTGTCGCCCAACTCGGGATAAAGAAATCGGGGTGAGGTCAGGGTGAGAATGACGGAACGTTTAATGGCGATTTCGGGTTCGAGGCCAGCGGTAAATTGTTGATCGACGACGATGGTGCGAAGTTCCGGTGTCAGCGGTCGGCGAAAGGCACGTTCCGCGAAGGTGGCGCAAAACTGTTGCCAGGCTTCGATTCGGTTGGTGGCGTTCTCTTTGGTTCCCGCCAGAGAATTCAAACGCGCTTCGACCAAACCGGCGGCCTCGACTGCCGCCTTCGTGGTGGCCTCGAGCCAGGCCTTGGAGATCGAGGTACCGCGTTCATAGCCCTTGCTGCCATCGTCCGCCGGGAAGACCGTCGTCACCACTGCGGTGCTAGAGGAAGATTCCGGGGATAGGACTTCAACTGGAACCACCGACCACGGACCCTGCGGCGGTTTCCATTCGAATTTCAGGGAGGCGGACTTCTCCTTGAACTTGAAGTAGTCGAGCCGGAGCGGATAGCTCCGTCCGCCGAGCAAGGACACCTGGGCCAGACCTTCGCGAACCGCGCCTCCGGAACTGACCCAAAGGTCCACTGTGGCGGGTTGTCGGCGCGCATCGGAATCATCGCGTTTGTTGGCGTCACCGGCCGCGAGATCCGTGTTGAGATAGAGTCGAGCGCCATTGGGAGTGGTCACGCGGAACTGATACTCGCCCGAATCTGGGACTCGAAGTGAGCCGTTCCAAACGATGGAGAACTGATCGGCAGTGATTCCTTCGATCGGGCTCCCCTCCTTGTAATCGAAGTCGACTGTCCGGTCTCGGCGTTTCAGGACGCTCTGCTTCTTCTTGTTCATTCCTTCCGATTGGAAGTATTCGGCTTCCAGGCCACCGCTCTGGGTCGCTTGCTTAACCGGTCGAAAGCTGGAGATAAGGTCGGCCACCGATTCGCGGTACTGGCGGTTGGTCAGGCGGACTAGGTCGATTTTGGCCGGCTGGTTCCGGGAGCGGGCCTGCGGTGAGTAAAAAGAACTGTGAATGTAGGTCGCGACGGCGTCGGCATCCGGTCCAATGCAGGTGCCTGGCTTATCTTCCGGCATCGTCCGCGCGATGTACTTCGCCAGACTTTCCACGGAACGTTCCCCATACAACGGTTCGTCCGCCTTGCCGGCGACTCCCTCGCCGGCTGGGCCATGACAGCGAGCGCAGTCCGTTCGGTAAATGTCTTCACCGGGTCGCGCGGGCCCGGCGGACTGGAGGCCGTGGTTCCGGTTGGCCACACACGCCGCGAGCAGCACCGCGCACAGGATTAAGATGGGGACAACTGGTTTCATGGAGCTTTACCACCCAGAGTTGACTGCAAGAATGCGGTTCTGACAAGTCCCTGGCGTGACGCGCGGCTCCTCGGCTCCTTCGTTCCTAATTCGGGCAGATCGAGGTGCGGTGAACTGGTGGTGGCTCCCCGTGAGTCGGTCACGGTGATGAAGAAGACCAAGGGTCGCGTCTCGGGAAGATGGGCGGTCACCTTGTTTTCAACAATCGGGGCATCCACAGTTTGCCACGTCCGCTTTTGCCAGACGCCTTCGGCCCGGGCGAAGTTGAGTTGAGCCCGAGTCACCTCGACCTCACTGTCGAGCGTGGTGGAAACGTTCGAGCCACTCAGGGTCATCGGGCTGACCCGAGCTAGTGACTTGCCCTGGTTCAGAACGCTTTCCACAAAGAGATCGATCTCTTTCGGAGCCCAGCCATGGGTATGCGAGTGTTTCAGGTCGATTGTGATGGCCAGGTCGACGGGGCCAGGCACGGTGCGGTACGACTTCTGATAGCTGTCGAGTGGATAGGCGAAATCAGTGGTGCCATTGACGAAGAGGATGGGGCACTGGACTCCGCGCAAGTAACGGGAGGGATCGAACCAGTTCACCCAGCGAGCGGCTTGGGCGGTGCCCAGTTCATCAAAACGAGGTAGCCAGACGCTGTTGTCGGCGAGATAGCCGCATCCGTAGACCGGCACCGAAACTTTGAGCCGATCGTCGATGCCCGTGACGATGCACGTGAGATAGCCACCCCAGCTGATGCCGGTAATGCCCACGCGTAAGGCGTCGACTTGGGGCAAGCTCGCGAGGAGCGAGTGGCCCCGGACGACTGCCGCGACGGCGTGGTAGGTCCACTGCTCGCGCACCTCCAGGTCGGTGAAGGTACGGAATTTGATCTCATCACTCTGGTCTGGGCCGCCGTCTGGCAAACGTATTTTGCCGGGACCCTGGCCGGCCGTATCCATGGCCAGCGCCACATAACCGCGTTGGGCCCATAGTTCGGCCCACTCACGGAAGGCCTGTCCACCGCCCCCATGCACCAACACCATGGCAGGAAATGGGACGCCACTGGGTTTCGCTGGTTGGCCTAGATACCCAAAGACGCGGGTCGGTTTTCCCTGGAACGGTTCGCCTTCATAGTAGACCTCCCGGACCAGCCCGTTGGTGGCACCGAGCGTGTAGTGTGGCGGACGCTTCAACTCGGTCATGTTCCAAGGACCGGTGTCTCGCGGCAGTTGCCGCGTCTGGCAGCCGACGCTGAGTCCAAGGGTAAACAGCAGGACGCCAATGAAATGACCCAGACGAAGTCTGAGGGAACTCATAGCTGAGAGTCAGGATGTTTGTGATCCATCTGGCGGGGCCGAAAGTCGACGGTGTCGCGGGGTAATTCGCCGGTGAATTGATCGGTGTCAGCCAGCTCGCGTTTCAGGCGCAGGAGCCGAGCCTTCAAATCCGCGACTACGGCGGCAGCGGCAGGATCAGCATAGCGGTTGCGCAGTTCATTGGGATCATTGACTAAGTCGAAGAGTTCCCACTGATCCGCCTTCCAGTAATGGATGAGTTTATGCGTGTCGGTCCGCACTCCGTAGTGGGCTCGGGTGTTGTGGTGGCCGGGATCATGATAATAACGATAATACAGATCGGTGCGCCAGTCGTTGGGTTTGGCCCCTTTGAAGAGTGGCGCCAGGCTGCGTCCCTGCATTTCGGCCGGAGTCGCCACGCCGGCGAGATCCAGAAAGGTAGGGGCAAAGTCACAGTTGATCGCCAGGGCATCGCTGGTGGTCCCGGGTTTGATTCCCGCCGGCCAACGGGCCAGGAACGGCATCCGGGCGGACGGTTCATACATGAAGCGCTTGTCGTAGAGCCCATGTTCGCCGAGGAAGAATCCTTGGTCGCTGGTGTAAATCACGAGGGTGTTTTCCCGAAGCCCACTGGCGTCCAGCCAGTCGAGCAATCGACCCACGCTGTCATCCACACTTTGAACGCAGCCGAGGTAATCCTGCAGGTAGCGTTGATATTTCCAGCGGTTGAGTTTTTCGCCGCGCAGGGTTTTTCGTACCCCGTTGACTACCCATTCTACTTCGACGGGTTTTTCGCCGAGCCAGCGTTGACGTTCGGCGCCCTGCAATCCCGCCGGCGGCTCGAGTTTGAGATCGTTCCGGGTAAGATCGTGAAAGACAGACTGTTTCTGCTCGCGTAAGGCGTCAGCCCGCCCGGCGTAGTCGTCGCGCAGCGTGGCGGGTTCAGGAATCTGTCGGTTGGCGAACTCCTTGCGGTAACGTTCGCTCGGGGTCCATTCCCGGTGAGGCGCCTTGTGATGGCACATTACGAAGAAGGGTCGGTCCTTGGGCCGATCCTTGAGCACGTTGAGGGTCAAGTCGGTGATTACTTCCGTGGCGTAACCGCGGTAGATTCGGTGACCCTCGCGATCGTAGAGGACGGGGTCGTTGTAGCGGCCTTGACCGGGTAGGATGTTCCAGTAATCGAAGCCTTGGGGTTCCGAGCCAAGATGCCATTTACCCACCATTGCCGTGAAGTAGCCAGCGTCACGGAGTCGGTGCGCCACGGTGGTCGTGGCGGGATCGAGGTTATTGAACACCGGGACGCCGTTGCGGTGGCTGTATTGCCCGGTGAGGATCGCGGCGCGGCTGGGGGTGCAGATGGAGTTGACCGCGTAACACCGGTTGAGTCGTAGTCCCTGGGCGCCGAGGCGATCCAAGTTCGGCGTCTGGTTGATCACGCTGCCGTAAGTGCTGATGGCTTGGGCGGCATGGTCATCGGTCATGATGAACAAGATGTTGGGCCGGGCGGAGGCGGTGGCTGGAGGAAGCTCAGCTACCAGGAGGCCCAGACAGAAGGCTAAGAGTGGCCGAGCCCTTCCGAGAATTGGCGTCAGCGTTGGGAGCAAGGACATGCTCTGGTTGTCTTCTTTCAGGAGAAAATCGCGAGCCTCAAATGATCCCTGCCAGTCGGGAAATCGCATGGCGGTACTGCGCGACCTCCGCCACGCTCAGGCTGACCGCGTAACGCAGGCTTTCCTGCCTGCCTCACTTAACGGAGCCGGTCCGATTCTATGGAACTGCGCGAGTTCGCTCAACAGGTCCTCTTCGCGACGACGCTGGAGGATAAGCTGCGGCGGCCGGAGGTCATCACCGACGATCACCCCGGCCCGCCACTCCTGGCGCCGTCGCAACCTGGGCGTCCTCCCAGACTCCAGTTCAAGCCCCAGGGTAGGTCCAACCGTGATTTCCCTGGGCTCCATCAGCTCGAACAGGAACACGAACGAGGTCGGCTCCTGCACTTCTTTGCCAATCATGAACTGCTAGCCACCGAACTGATGGCTCTGGTGCTCCTGCGGTTTCCGGACGCACCAACCGCCTTCCGGCGCGGCGTGCTGCAAACCTTGCGGGAGGAACAGGATCACACCCGGCTGTATGTGCGGCGCATGGCCCAGTGTGGACTTCAATTCGGCGAACTGCCCGTCAGTGGGTACTTCTGGCGGGCGGTTTCGCCCATGAGCCAGCCGCTGGATTTCGTGGCTGGGTTGAGTCTGACCTTTGAACAGGCCAACCTCGATTTCTGCCGACAGTATTCCCGCGGCTTCGCCACGGTGGGGGACACCCAGACGGCGGACCTCCTTGAGGGGATCTATCGCGATGAGATCGCCCATGTGGCGCATGGACTGAAATGGTTTCGGCGCTGGAAGAATCCGGAGGAAACCGACTGGAAGGCGTTCTGCGGCCAGTTGAAATTCCCTTTGTCACCCCAGCGGGCTAAAGGAACTGCACTCAATATCGAAGGGCGGCGGGCGGCGGGATTCGATCCCGAGTTCATTGCTGAATTGGATGTGTTTTCGCAATCCAAAGGCCGGACTCCCCACGTCTATGTGTTCAATCCGTTTACCGAAGGCTTTATTGCGCGCGGTCCGTCGTTTGTTCCGGTGAAGCATCAGGTCGAACTCGCCCTTGATCTCGCCAATCTGCCGCAGTTTCTCGGACGGCAAGATGATGTTGTGCTGGTTCCGTCGCGTCCGTCGTCGACGTTTCTCAGTGGTTTAAAGCAGGCTGGGTTTCCCTTGCCCGAGTTTGTGGAACTGGCGGGTGGCAGAGATCCTTCGGTACCGCTGCGGCAGTTGGCCGAACGAAAACTTGGTGCGCTGCGTCCCTGGGCCTGGGGTCCGGACAGTCTGGCCTTGCTCGCCCCCTGGTTTACCAGTGTGACGGGAGATGTTCGGATTCCCGGAAACTGTTTCAACGCGTCGATTGCCCAAGTGTACTCGAAAGCGTGGAGCGCCGAATTTCTTCGGGAGATGTTGGCGTTGGAGGCAGCGGGTTCGCTGGCATCCGGGGGACCTTCGCTCACTCCCTGGCTTTGTCCGGCTGAGGAAACCGGGGTGGCAGTGGACACACTTTCGGCAGCTTTGGAGGTCATCGCTGGCTTTCGGGCGCGTGGACATCACCGTCTCGTGGCCAAGGAATCGCTTGGATTGGCCGGTCGCAACGCCCTGCGGTTATGGGAACCGGAACTGACGCCGGCACAACGACGCTGGTTGGCGGCCGGGGTGGAACGGGGGATGACCTTGGTAATCGAACCCTGGTTGGAACGGTTGGTGGATTTCTCAGTGCAGTGGGAAATGCAGCCAGACGGACTTCGACTCGGCGGTTTCACCGGTTTGCTCAACGATCCGCGCGGACAGTATCTCGGCAATTGGGTGGAACCGCAGCCCCGACGGGTTCCGACACCGGTAACGGCGGCGTTCCCGACGATCCTGGCGAACCAGTGGCCGCGGCTGTTTGCCGGCCTGGGCGCTCAATTGGAATCCCGGCTTCGCGCCGTGGGCTTCCTTGGGCCGGTAGGTATAGATGCCTTCGTCTATCGGGCCGCAAACGGCGAGCCCCGGCTCAAGCCCGTCGTGGAAATCAATCCGCGCTACACGATGGGCCGCGTGGCGCTGGAACTGAGGCGGTACGTCCTTCCCGGTGGTCACGGACGGTTTCGCTTGGTCAACCAGGCCCAACTCCGGGCTGAGGGGTTGGCCGATTTTCCCGCGTATGCGGCTGCGTTGGCCGGTCGGCTGCCGTTGCAGTTGCAGGGTGAACCGGCGGTCCGAATTCGCGAGGGAGCTCTCTGTCTCACCGATCCGACGACCGCGCGGGTTTGTCTGGCGGTTTTTGAGGTCAGCCGTTCGCCGTTCCCTCGAATTTCTCTCGACGCCGAGAGCATCCGATCTTCATGAATTCAGGATGAACTCCCTTCAGCGCGGCTTCATTTTATTGGGATTGCTCTGGCAGCTCGGTTCGATCTGCGGGCGGGGCGCCGAATCCTGTGGCCTCATTCACACCTGGGCCGACGGGCGTCCGGTTTTACGCGAACTCTTTGTGGCGCCGACGGGCAACAACACGACCGGAACGGGCACCCGGATCGCTCCGTTTCGCACCATTGCCCGAGCGTTTCAGGGGGTGCGTCCAGGCGATGCCATTCGGCTGCTGCCCGGCGTTCATGCGGCGGGAAATAGCCTCAGTGGCGTGTTCGGAACCTCCAATGCGCCCATCTGGTTGGGCGGAGTTCCCGGAGAAGAACGCCCTGAGATCCGAGGCGGCACGACCGCGTTGTTGCTGTCCCGGGTTCGCTATCTGGTGGTTGAAAACTTGGTGGTGGCCGGCGCTTCTGCGAATGGAATCAACTGCGATGACGGCGGTGACTACGCCAATTCTGAGGCGACCCACCATTTGCTCTTCCGCAACCTCGAAATCCGCGACATCGGGACGGGAGGGAACCAGGACGGATTAAAGCTCTCTGGGGTCAACACGTATCAGGTTCTGGACTGCACCTTTGCCCGGATGAGTGCGGGCGGCAGCGGCATTGATCACGTGGGTTGCCATCAGGGTTTGATTGCGCGCTGCACGTTCACCGACATGGGCAGCAATGCGGTTCAGTGCAAGGGCGGTAGTGAGGATATCGAGATTCGCGCGAACCGGTTCTTCCAGGGCGGCGGCCGGGCCATCAATTTGGGCGGGTCCACCGGATTCCAGTTTTTCCGACCTCCACTTTCCCCCACGGAACCCAATGTCGAGGCGAGGAATATTCGGGTCTTCGCAAATCTGTTCCAAGGCGCCGAGGCAGCGGTAGCGTTTGTGGGGGCCGTAGAGTGTGACGTCGCCCAGAATACGATCGTCGACCCGAGTCGCTGGGTTCTGCGGATCCTCCAGGAGACGGTGTCCGGCGGCGGCTATACCTTTCGACCCTGCGGAAACAATCGATTCGTCAATAATCTAGTTTCCTTCCGCCGCGCCCAGGTCAGCACGCCGGTAAATGTGGGTGGGAATACGGATCCAGCTTCGTTTCAGTTTGCGCATACTCTCTGGTACGCCGCGGACCAACCGAGTCAGTCCCACCCTTCCTTGCCTGCCGCCGAAACGGGCGGGATTTACGGCGTGAACCCCTTGTTTCGGGACGCCCCCGCTGGGGATTTTTCGGTGCCTGTCAACAGTCCGGCCACGGGCAAAGGGTTGGCCCTATCGAATCCCCGGGCGGACCTACGGGAACGTTGCTATGCCAAAGTTCCCACCCTGGGCGCGTTCGAGGCGGTTCCGCGACCCAATCCTTCGGCTGATACAGATGGCGACCGACTGCCCGATGATTGGGAAATCGCGAATGGGCTGGATCCGCTGGATCCGGCCGATGCCCTGCTGGATGCGGATACCGACGGGCAAAGCGCTCTGGGTGAATTCCTCGCTGGAACGGATCCGCGGAATGTCGGCTCCTATTTCGCGCTGGGTGAGGTGCGTTTGGACGAGGGTGCTTTCGGGTTTCGTTATTCCACCGTGACCGGTCGAATCTATCGGATTGAAGCCCGGTCCGATCTGGTTTCGGGAAACTGGACGGAAGTGGGGGTTTTGTTGGGAACGGGAGCCCCAGCGGCGTTTCAGGAAGAACCACTGGCACCCCTGTCCGCGGGCCGTCTGTTTCGGGTTAGCATTGAGTTCGTCGCTACCTCGGACGTGAATCAAGCCGTTGAACCGAGTCGATCGGACTCCGTCGTCCTTCTGGAGCAGTAACGGTAACGGGTTGGCGTGAGCGCTCCTGCCTCGCGCCAGCGGACGCCTTCCAATTTTCTAACAGTCTTCTAAGGTCCGCGCGTGACATTGACCGAACAGATCACTGATCTGGCACGCGCCGCCAAAGTGGCTGCGCGCGAGTTGGCGCGCTTGTCCGCGGAGGAACGTAATGCGGCCCTGGAGGCCATGGCCGCGGCTCTGAAAGGGGCGGTGCCGGAATTGCTCGCGGCCAACGCATTGGACCTTGAGGTGGGACGATCTCTGGGCTTGAGCGGAGCGATGCTGGATCGTCTCACGCTGACCGAACCGCGGATCACCGCGATGGCCGCGGGGGTCCGAGACGTTTCGTTGTTGCCCGATCCCGTCGGTCGCATTCTGGACGAACGGATTCGGCCGAACAGACTTCGTCTCCAAAAAATCAGCACGCCAATCGGGGTGGTGGTGATCATTTATGAATCCCGGCCGAACGTGACGGCCGACGCCGCCAGCCTGTGTTTCAAGACGGGTAATGCGACGATTCTCCGCGGGGGGAAGGAGGCCCTGAATTCAAATCGTTTGATGGCGCAACTCATGGTGGACGCGGGCCGAAGAATTCTGGGGACGCGGTTTCCCGAGGCGGCGATCCAGGTAGTGGCCACGACCGATCGGGAAGCAATTCCGATCCTCCTGTCGCTGACACAGTATGTGGATTTGTGCATGCCGCGCGGTGGCGAAGGATTGATTCGCGCCGTCACCGAGTGTTCCAAGGTGCCGGTCATCAAACATTACAAGGGCGTCTGCCACGTGTATGTGGACCGGGAGGCTGACCTTGATATGGCCGAAGAGATCTTGTGGAACGCCAAAGTTCAGCGGCCTTCCGCGTGCAATGCGGCGGAGACACTGCTGGTGGATCGCCCAGTAGCGGCGGCTTTCCTGCCTCGTTTGGCGGCGCGCTTGGCGGCGCATCCAGTGGAAGTGCGTGGTGATCCGGAGACTCTGGCTCTGCTTCAGGGTGGGACTGCCGGAACGTGCAAGCTTTCGCGGGCGACCGAGCAGGACTATGCGACGGAGTACAACGATTACATCCTGAATGTCCGCGTGCTCGATGGGGTAGGAGCCGCGGTGGAACACATTCACCGATACGGCTCGGCTCACAGCGATGCGATCGTGACCCGCAATGAGGCGACCGCCCGGCGTTTCCTGGGGGAGGTGGATTCGGCGGCGGTCTACTGGAATGCGAGTACGCGGTTCACCGATGGCGCGGAGTTCGGCATGGGTGCGGAGATTGGTATTAGCACCGACAAGGTGGGTGCCCGAGGTCCGATGGGCCTGGAAGAGCTCTGTAGCTATAAATGGCTGGGTTGGGGGACCGGGCAGGTTCGGGGATAAATCCGGACGTGCGTCCCTGCGGAAATCCGGCCAAGACTCCCCCTCCGCGATGCAAGCAATCCAACTCGAACGTCCCCAGTCTTTCCGGTTTCTTGAGGTCCCGGAGCCACCCGCACCGGGTCCGGGTGAAGCACTTCTCCGAATCCATCGGGTCGGGATTTGCGGCACGGATTACGGCGGTTTTCTCGGCAAGATGCCGTTCTATAGCTATCCGCGGATTCCGGGACATGAACTCGGGGTCGAAGTCCTGTCCATTGGACCGGGCGTGACCCACGTTAAGCCGGGCGACCGGTGTGCGGTGGAACCGTATCTCAATTGCCAGAAGTGCTCCGCCTGCCGACGGGGTTTTACCAATTGCTGCGAGTCGAACCAAACGCTGGGTGTCATGTGTGATGGCGGCATGTGCGAACGCATGCTCCTGCCCGCTCGGAAATTACATCTCGCCAACGGTCTCTCCTTCGAACAGGCGGCCTTGGTCGAGACCCTCGCCATCGGATGTCACGCCGTGAACCGAAGCCAGTTGAAGTCCGGTGAAACGGCGCTGGTGATTGGCGCGGGTCCGATCGGACTGTCCGCCATCGAATTCACCAAGCTGACCGGTGCGCGGACCATCGTTATGGACATGAACGAACAGCGTCTGGCGTTCGTGCGGGAGGTGATGGGTGTCCCGGACACTCTGCTGACGCGCGGCGATGGAACGGAGGCGGAGCGTCTGGCGGAATTGACGGGCGGTGAGTTGGCTCACGTGGTGGTGGACGCCACCGGTTCGAACAAGTCCATGAGCCAGGCCTTGAACTTCTGCGCGTTCGCCGGTTGCCTGGTGTATGTGGGAATTACCCAGGCCGAACTTTCGTTCCTGCATGCTCCGGTATTGCACCGGCGGGAATTAACCCTGATGGCCAGCCGCAATGCGTTGGGGCCGGACTTCACCCGCATTATCTCGTTAATCGAATCCGGCCGGCTCGATACCCGTCCCTGGATCACCCATCACGCCACGTTTGCCGAACTCATTGAGGCCTTCCCCGGCTGGCTGAAGCCTGAATCCGGGGTGATCAAGGCCGTCGTAAGTCTGGATTAATTGCCACCGCAAAACCATTGCCGTGAATCCCCAGCGGCAGTTTCCGTCGATTTTACTCACATGCGTCGCTCGGCCTTTACCTTGATCGAACTTCTGGTGGTGATTGCCATTATTGCCATCCTGGCGGGAATGCTTCTGCCGGCTCTCGGTAAGGCTAAGGCCCGGGCGCAAGGTGCGGCCTGCCAGGTCAATTTGAAGCAGCTTCAGTTAGGCTGGCAATTGTATGCCGGTGATCACTCCGATCGATTGGTCAACAACCACGGTGTGGGGGAAACGCGGGCGCGTCGGGACAACTGGGTGAACCACGTCATGAACTGGGAGGATTCCGAGGAAAATACCAACCACGTTTATCTCACCGAGGGCAAGTTGGGCAGTTATGTCGGGCGTTCGGTTCCGGTTTTTAAGTGTCCCGCCGATCTAGCGCGAAGCCTCGTAGGAGCGCGGACCCGGAGTTTCTCGCTTAACTCGCTGGTCGGGGATCCAGGTGAATTGACCAACCGGTTCAATCCCTCCTTCATGCAATATTTTCGAGAGGCCGATGTGTCGACGCCGTCTGGAATCTTTGTGTTTCTCGACGAGCACCCGGATACGATCAACGATGGTTTTTTTATGAATCGCCTCGAAGAAGCGCCTAAATGGGGCAATCTGCCGGCCAGCTTCCACAACGGTTCCGGCAACCTGGCATTTGGCGATGGGCACGTGGAGTCGCACCGCTGGCAGGTGACGACGGGTCCTGGGGCGACGATCCGACCCAATGTCAAAGGCGGCGCCGGCGGCATTTTTGCCGCTGATCCTACCACGGATTGGGATTGGCTGAAGACGCGTACCAGCGTCCTTAAACGCTGAGCAGCGGGGGTGTCGTTGGTCGTGCGGATCGCCCTTTGTTCCCGTGGTTCTCACGGACCCGAGTTAGGATTCACCCGACATCTCTGAATCTGTGGCTTGCCTTCCGAGTCGGGTGGCGGAAACGCTTCTTCACCGCAGCTCATGAACAAATTCGCCTGGCTATCCCTTAGTGCCGTCTTCGCTACCGCTGCCTTCGGGCAGGGAGTCGGCTATACCAACACCCCGCCAATTCGGGGTCAGAAATGGAAGGTCCATGACAAGGATCGTCCGAATCCTCCTACCGTCACGCCCGGAGCGACCTTCAGTAATGGTGCACCGGCTCCCAGCGACGCCACTGTGCTCTTCGATGGCAAGGATCTCTCCCACTGGAAATCAGGCCTAGGGGCAGCCAAATGGAAGATTGAGAACGGGTACCTGGAAGTGGTACCCAAATCGGGTGACATCAGCACCAAAGACGAATTTGGTGACGTGCAGTTGCATCTCGAGTTCGCGACTCCCATGAAAGTGGAAGGCGAAAGTCAGGGCCGGGGCAATTCCGGGGTTTTCTTCCACAACCAGTTCGAAGTCCAGGTGCTGGACAGCTACAAGAACCAAACCTATGCGGACGGACAGGCTGGCGGGCTCTATGGGCAATGGCCCCCGTTGGTGAACGCCATTCGGTCGCCGGGTGAGTGGAACACCTACGATATCATCTTCGAAGCGCCGAAATTTGATGCCGCGGGCAAATTGATAAAGCCGGCTTACGTCACCGCATTCCTCAACGGTGTGTGCGTCCACAATCGCAAGGAGCTCAATGGTCCGACCAACCATCAGGCCACCGATCCTTACAAACCGTATTCCGGCAAAGGGAATCTGAGATTGCAGGACCACAGTAACCCCACGCGGTTCCGGAATATCTGGATCCGGCCCATGGGCGAGTACAACTGAGGTTGAGTTGTCGGGTCTTCGTTAGGGGAGGGACGGCGCGCCGCGCCGTCCCCAGCCCAAGCGAAGCTCTGGCCCGGTCGGTAACGGGCGCCAAGGGGAATCCCGGCGCACCGAGTTACGGCTGCTCCGGCTTCCGCTCCTTCGCTCGCCCGACCTATCCGTCCACTAGGGACGGGGTAAACGTGGTGGTTCCGTCGCTGATGGCCGGTTTGGGAATCCGCGTAATGATCTTGAGGATGTCGAACAACACCAGCAACGGCTCCTGCGTGGCGTCAATCTGGTGGATCAAATGTTCCGGGTAACAGTCCAGGACCGCCCGGGTATCGTTTCGATAGGTTTCCAGGCGCGCCCGGATGACTTCTACGTTGGCATCATCCAGTCGGTTTTCCTTCAGAGCTCGGCGTTGCAGTCGCCCCACCAGTTTGTCCACCTGCGGACAAAACAAGTTGAAGATGGCGACGACTTCGATCATTTCCGCCATAATCTGAGTTTGGCGAGGGTTCCGGGGGATCCCGTCCAGCAACATCGTATCCGCCTCTGGGTGGAAGCGGCCGGTGGCGATCATCCCGTCGATCGAATTCTTCCAGAGTTGAATGGTGGGCTCATCCGGCACCAATTTCCCCTGACCGGCATATTGGACGAAAATTCGGCCCAACGGACTGTCGACGCGCAGGTTGCGGAAAGCATCGCCACAGGAAAAATGAACGAAATTGGGGATCTGACCCAGGATTTTACCCTGAGTGCCTTTACCGGCCCCAGGAGCCCCAAACAACAGAATCGCGCGAAATTTCACGGTAGGAAGGGAATGACCGGTGCGGAGCGGGCGATAACTTACGCGACATCCTTGTGGCGAAGGGTTACCTGGGTGATGTCACTGAAGCTGACGGTGACTTCCTGGTTATTGGCGGTCTTGAAATGCGCTTCGTTGCTGGAAATGCGGCTGATGCGTGACGCGACCACGCTGGATTTGCCGGCGGAAACATCCAGAACTAGGTCTCGATCGGCTTCGGTCGTGACGACCCGGAAGAAACTGGGGAACTGGGTTTCCAAGAAGCGGCGGTTGAAGGTCGTTTCTCCTCGCTTGAATACCTTGGGTAGGCCTTCGGCTGCGCCGGCGGCAGCGGCATTCTTGGACAACCCGAGAGCGGCGGCGGCTCCGGAACGGGGAGCTTCGGCGGTCGACGACGATGGCGCGCTGATACTCGTTTGGGCGACGGCCGCTTCAGTGGCATTCTCGACTTCGGCCTGAGCCCGACGCGGGAGGACCAAGAAAATCAACCAACCGAGAATAGGAAGCACGGCTGACAATCCACAAACGACGCCCACCGGACGCCATTTGAAGCGCGCCACTTCGAAAGCCGCGTACAGGTTCGCGAAGAAAAGGGCCAAGAGGAGGATCAATCCGTTGGGCGAGGTCAGCGAGGCGGCCAGTCCCTTCTTGGTGTCCGGCAAAGGAATTCGGCTGACCACGGGACGGACGGGGATTTCTCGGACTGGCGTCGGGTTGATCTCTGCAGCCGGCTCAATGAGTGGCTCAGCAAAGGGTTTAGCCCGAGGATTTTCAGAAAGTAATCGGAGTGTCTCATCGCTCAGTTTAGCCCAGTCAATCCGGGGCGAAAACTCACCCGTTTCTAGGCGCACCACGATGCCGTCGTCGTCGGCGGCTGATAATTCGCCCCGGTATACATCGCCCGTGATGAGCTCGAACTGAGCCCCTTGGGCGGCGACAAGCAGGAGCCAGCCCGCAAGCAGGCAGTACAGACGGCGAAACCAAAGCATGAGTCGGAGCGTGGCAAATCGGGTTTGCGGCGGGAAACGAAAAAGTTCTCGTTAAAACGTATCACCGCCGAATCCAGGCGCCTGCTGGAAGTAGGAATGGGGGTGTTTTCCAAGAAAACACAGAAATGCGGGGTGTTGGCCGCAAGGTTTCCAATTTTGAGCTTTGAAGTTTGCGCTTTGAACTTTGAATTAGGGCGTGTTCGGAGCGTTTACCAAATCGTCCCGGCCGCCCAATCCCACGCGTTCGCGTCGCCGGGTCCTTTCCGAATGGCGCCGGGTGGATCTTACCGACGCTGAAACGGCGCGGACGGTAAAGGCGCGCCCGATAGGTGAGGTGTTGCCCGGGGTTATGCAAAACCTCCGACTGGAGAAGAAGCAGGCGGAATTGCACATTGTCACCGTTTGGACTCAAGCGATTGATCCCATCGTGACCGCCCATGCCCAGCCCACGGGGCTCGTCAAAGGCACCCTATTCGTCAGTGTGGATAGCAATGTCTGGATGGATGAACTCAACCGGTACCGCCGGCGGGAGATTCTGGAGCGAATGCAGCACGCTCTCGGGCGGGAGATGATTCAGAAGCTCAGCTTCCGGTTGGGTTAGAACTTATCCCCCGACTCAACGCCACCAGTTCGGCGGCATAACCCTCTCGAAACGTGGGAAAATTTGGTTCCCATCCTGTTTCCTGGCGCAGTTTTTTCGCCGAGACGCGCTTGTGGGTAATTCCCCGTTTGCGTGGGGAACCCTCTCCGGGAGGGGCCGTCGGCGGCAGAGGAAGTTGCGTTTCAGAGGCCAGCCAGCGCAGAAAATCACCCTGCGTCACCGGTTCCAGATCGACGGCGTTATAGATTTCCCCCGTGCGACCGCGCGCCAAGACCGCGGACAGTGCGCGGGCGACGTCATCGCGGTGAATCATGTTCAGAAAGCGGGTTCCGTCGCCCTGTAAACGAGCTTCGCCCCGGAGGAACTGGTGAAACAAATGCCCTCGGCCGGGCCCATAAATGCCCGCCACCCGCAGAATGCGGGCGGGAAAACCCTGCTCGCGAGCTGCGTTCAGGAGCACTTGCTCGGTTTCGATGAGGAGTTGTCCCGTTTCTGTTCCCGGGGCCGTGGCATTTGCTTCATCGACCCAGGAACCATCCGTTTGGCCGTACACGCTGGTGCTGCTGGTGTAGGCATAGGCGGATGGTGGTTGGGTACGCAGCCAGTTCACCAGATGCCGCGTGCCTTCCAAATAGACGTCCCGGTATTCCGTCGTCCCACCGCGCGAAGACGATACCGTATTGACCACCCAATCGAACGGCCCCGGCAACGCGGACAAGGTTTCGGGCCGAGTCAGGTCACCGACTAAGGGTGTGAAGGGCAAGCTGGCGTGGGGAATAGCCGAACCCGAGCGACGGAGGCCAAAGACCCTCTGCCCTTCGGCCGTCAGTTGGCGGGCCAATTCCTGGCCGACATACCCGCAACCGACAATCAAGACTCGACGTGAACTCGCCATGCCGCCTTACTTTGAACTGACGTGCGAAGGCAGCAAGTCAGGGTCGGTACAATTCGTCCTGATGATTTGTGGCCGGGCTATCGTCCAAGCCGGTGATCGCATGACTCACGGTGTCATCAGTTTCAATTGGTCGGCATTTTTGGGGCCGTTCCACGTGGTGATGCTCCACTTCCCCATCGGGTTCTTTGCCTTGGCCGTTTTGTTGGAGATTTGGGCTACCCGTCGGCCTAGCGAAGGCTCGCGCCAGGCGGTGGGATTTACTCTGAGGCTCAGCGCCGCCGTGGCTTGGTTGGTAGCCCTTTTGGGATATCTGCGAGCGCAGCGGGGCGAGTACGATACTCAGGTGGTCTATTGGCACATGATTTTTGGTCTGACCTTCGCGGCCCTGACCACGGCAACCGCGATCCTGTATCACCGTTGGTATCCTTATTCGGATCGAATCATCCTTCGTCGATCCTATCGAGGGTTGCTCGGAGTCAGTGCCCTGGCCCTGGCTGCAGCGGCCCATGGAGGAGGCACCCTGACGCATGGATCGAAATTTCTCACCGAGGGGGCTCCTCCGGTGCTCCATGAGCTTTTTGGCAGTTTAAAAGCCGCTCCAGTCCTCAGCACGGCCGCTTCGGATGATACGTTCCGGACGACCATCGAACCGATCCTGACGAAGCACTGCTACCCCTGTCACGGCCCGGAGAAACAGAAAGGCAAGCTCCGGTTGGATTCGCGTGAAGAGGCTCTGAAGGGTGGCAGTAGCGGTGAGCCAGCCCTAGTTCCCGGTAACCCGCTGAAGAGCCGCATGGTGGTCGCGGCGTTACTGCCACCGGATCACGATGAGGTCATGCCGCCTTCCGGAAAAGCGACACTCTCTCCCGAGGAGATCTTGGCTTTGATTCGCTGGATTCAGAGGGGTGGCCCTTACGCGGGTACTTCCCCCTGAAATCACCGTGCCTTCGTCTCGACCGCTTCTTCATCAGCGGTTAAGGGCGTTCAATTGCCCCTTCCCCTTCCGCGATGGCCCGTAAACCCGGTGGCATGCGTTGATTTGGTGGGCTTGGTAGTGGGAATGACGCCGGTATCCAGATCACGGGTTTCGGAAGTACTTCTCCACCATCCAAGCGGGCTGCCAGGGGTCCGTTTCCCGGGCGAGTCCGGTTAGATCCCGCATCAAGGGCTTCGGTTCGGAGGTCGTCAGGGCTTGGGTGTCCCCTACCTGTTGCTGCCAGTTCTGCATCAACCGGAGGAGTCGTTCGATCTGGCCGGCGTTGGCCGGGTTGCCGCTGACGTCGAGTAGTTCGTCTGGATCATTCTTTAGATCGAACAATTGCTGATGATTCACCGGCGGGTAGCAGATCAGTTTCCAGCGTTCATCGCGCACGGCGCGCATGAGTCCGAGGTAGGGAAGGAACACGGAATCCCTGACTTGCGTCCGCTGTCCGGTCCAAAGCGGAGCGAGATCAAAGCCTTCGAGTCCGTTCGGTACCGGCACGCCGGCCAGGCCGCAAACCGTGGGAAACAGGTCGTAAAGGTAGGTGAAGGCGCTCGTCGATTTGCCTGCTGGGATGCACGAACCCGCCACGATCAAGGGGCAGCGCATGCTGTGTTCGTAGACACTTTGCTTGCCCAGCAGGCCGTGACTGCCCAGGGCCAGTCCATGATCGGCTGCGTAGATGATGAGGGTGTTGGTCGCTACGGGAGAGCGTTGCAAGGCCTCCAAAATGCGCCCGATCTGAGAGTCGAGATGGCTAATCAGACCGTAATATTCCGCGAGTTGATCCCGCAACAGTTCGGGTGGACGGGGCCAGGGCAGGAGGTTTTCGTCGCGCAGGACCAGTTGACCGTTGTCGAAGGGATGTTGGGGCAGGTAATTGCGGGGTAGCGGCAGTTTTCGTGCGTAATAGTGCTCGCGCCATTCCGCGGGCGGATTGCGAGGATCGTGCGGAGCGGTGAAGGCGATGTACGCGAGGAACGGGGCTGTGTTCGTGCGCTGTTCCAGGAACTGGATTGCCTCCTCGGCAAACTGTTCGCTGGAGAATCTGGCGGCGGGCTTTTTCGGGGTGAAGGTCCGGTCGGGCTTTAGATCCTGCACGGCCACGCGGGTGTGGTCATCCATGCCTCCGAAATGCACGGAGCGACCTTCCGCGAAGCTGCGGAGGAAGGATTCCTGGCCATTATGCCATTTGCCGGTAGCGAAAGTCTGATAGCCCTGCGCCCGAAGATGCTCGGGAAAGGGAACGGTGTCTGCGGTTTTAATTGAATGCGGTGACCCAGTGTCATGCTAACGAGCGAGGATAGCTTAGGAGGTGATTTCGGAGCGAAATGGAAATTGGAAATGGGGTAAGAGCTCTGAGAG